>Ga0105239_10000102_pt1 | contig 118773 bp, 119 predicted proteins | sample KBSC44metaG_FD_92761 | JGI IMG/M metagenome (GOLD analysis project Ga0105239, IMG submission 92761) | Corn rhizosphere microbial communities from Kellogg Biological Station, Michigan, USA - KBS C4-4 metaG | ecosystem: Host-associated > Plants > Roots > Rhizosphere > Soil | place: Michigan... | reverse complement strand
TAAAATACTGTGCCGATCCTTGCTCAGTTAAGGTCAAGTTCATCATCTTGGAACTCATCATCATCATCATCATCATCATCATCATCATCGAAATCCTCGCCACTCGATATATATGTGGCAACTCCTGCTCTCTCCTTTCCCTTTTTCGACTTCGTCGCTTCATCCGAATTATCTAGTAGTATTCGTTTCGATTCTTCAAGTTTTTTTCCAGTCGGTTCTCTTAGCTCGCTTCTTGGGAACCACAACTTCTCCGGCGTCCCTACGTTTCTTGGTTGTAAGAGATAGTTCTGTTAATCTAGGGCCCTTAATCTTATGGACCTTCTTAAGATGAAGATTGTGGGCTCGTTGACTGAAGAAGACTTTAGAACAACTAGAGATCGGACAAGGAGTCTGCCGCATAGTATCGCCAGAATGTATATTGAGCCAGTGAATCTTCTATTTATAGAAATGTTGAAAGACTTGAGTGGACTAATATTCAGCTTTTCTTGGACATTAGCCATTTTTAATAAACTCATGGCTCAAAGCATGTATCTCCCTCGCAGATGGTGTTTCAAATCGCATTTTGCAGGCGATAGTTGAGTGATTTGTATATGAACAGGGAAAGCGGTCTTTTGATCTCGACTTCTTCTATTCAGCTTTGAGAGGACCACCAGGGCGAAGAGCATATACTTCGAGATGTTGCTTAAAAATCACAGGGCGGAGTGTTTCCATTAAACACTAAGTGCATGTAAAGCGAAGCTGACTCGGAGCATCACGAGTACTACCCATAGGGATAATATTTTCATACGAAGAAATCGGTGCATCCTTTCCACCCCGAACGTTACAATAGACCACAACATTGTACGTGGCAAATAGTTGAACGGAGTCGGTTAATAGAAGACTTATACAAGGATCTCGATCAGACCTCAAATATAGTGCAAGCGATTCCTCAAAGAGTCGGTTTGTTGTTTCGCCATAGTTGTCAGTTGAGATACTATCGTCCTCATTAGATTCGGGATCAATAGCACTATTTATACCTCTCCAGCACTGATCCCAGAGACTCTTATCATCCTCACCTAGGGTTTGAGCGGTATCAATGGCTTGTTCAGGGTCAATAAGAGTAGATTCGTTGATGTCTTCAACAAGTGTTGTATTAGGATCCATAGTGTCGTGAGACCCGATACCTGTATCGGCCTGAAGACTTGATGGATCTGAAGGTCGTATAGAAGGACATTCTTGAATAGACGTTGATGACTGTTGAGACTTCTCCCACTCCTGTCGATGATTGCGGTTGATGATTTGGCAACTCGGGATCGAAGATTTACAAAATCTCGAAGACGATTTCCGTTTTCACTGGGGCGCGGTTCAATGAAGAAAGAAATGCCCCTAGGTGACTTCTGAATTACTTCAGGATGTTCCTGAATATATTGATCAACGAGGAGGCTAAGTCGAATAGCAGGTATCGCAATATATTCCGATGTTGCTTGTTGAATTTGCCGATCAATTCTTCCCTCGGGGACCTGGGGCTTGAAAGAATTCAATGGCTCGTCCTCATGCCCAAGGTAGTAGTTCGAGATTTCTTTGCTGGAATGTCCAAGGCCTCTTACGACCCCATTTGTTGCTGTCTTCATAATTTCTGGGTCGAGACGCCCGAGATCCTTTGCACCACCACGACGAATATCATGAAGTAGGAATACCTTCGCCAAAGTTGTGTTATGGTGCGGGGTATCTGGTCACCTGGATGTCTCAGGAGCACACGAACTTGTTTGTTGGATCTATCGAAAGAGGATTGGTCAGGTATATGATGAAATGATCTGGCTACCTCAGATAGTAAGTAGTATTGCTTGGGTAATCCCAGAAATAGTTCACTAGGTATCTGGGTAGGCATGTGATTTAAGTTGTTCACAAAGTGAAACAATGAGGACAACTGGAATGTCTCGTATAAGAAAGCTCGGTGGTCCTCAGCCACTCGGCCCCTTTAATAGCGGTCCGTACCGCCTATAAGGACTATACTTAGCGCTGCGAAACATGCTCTACCTGGTAGGTAGGTGGTTGGGGCACCCCCAAGGGACGAGGATGCCCCCTAAGATCACGTGAATAGATAGGTACCTTAGGTATTTACAGGTAAGGTGCGGAGGCTGTGGCACCCAGATGGGTGCCTATAAGAAGTCGCTGCTTTAACTAGACCTCAAGTCTTGGCAAGGCACTCGGCTTCAAATGTCCCGACTCCCGGATTGTCTTCCTCCTTGTGGGTTCCTTGGGCGTTGCTGGCAGATTGCGTCATTGCCACCCCCCAAGTTGCTCATTGGGTGCAGCGCAACATCGACCTCTATCCACTCTGCGGACAATCTTTCTAGGCTCTGAATACCAGCTGAACACTGCCTTTGCCGATGGTAGATTTCATGGCTCCTCAACAAACAGGAGATATCCTCCCATCACTTGAAAGTTGTGACACCACAAGTGACCAATTTACCATCAGGATTTGGTGAGCTCGAATGGTATAAAAGGCGTGATCCTCCCTTTCGACTTGTGAATAATCCAACCGTAAGTTTTGATCTGATTTGCATTTCACAAACAACAAGACTGCATCATATCTCGTCTAAGGAACCCTATATCTAGCGCCATCCGTACTTCACACTCTGTTGGAAACCAACATATTCGCTTCGCCAGGATGACACTCAAGGACGCCCTCACCAGCAAAATGATGACCCCAGCGAGGATTGGCGTAATTATTGGCTCCCAACGCAATCCCAGAGCTGGTCCCCAGATTGCGACCTGGGTGCTGAACGTCTTGCGAGAATATCAAAACAGCCATTCCACAACCGACCGGCGCCCTTATGACCTATCCCTCGTCGATCTCAACGATCATCACTTACCACTCTACGATGAGCCGGGCATCCCATCCCAAATCAAGACACCCGACGGATACGCACACGAGCACACCAAGGCATGGTCCAGGTGCATCAGTTCATTTGACGGCTTTGTGTTCGTAACGCCACAATACAACTGGGGATATCCCGCTGGCCTGAAGAATGCCATCGATTACCTCTACAATGAGTGGAAGGGAAAACCCGGTATCGTGGTCAGTTATGGTGGTCATGGTGGAGGGAAGGCTGCTGTCCAGTTGCAGGGTGTACTAGGTGGACTGAGAATCAGTGTGGTGCCGAAAGCTCCAGCCTTGACCTTTCCAGATCATGATTTTCTGGTACGAGCATCAAAGGGTGAGGATTTGGGTTTGGCTGGAGAAGGAGGTAAGCAGATATGGGTCAAGGAGCAAGAGGATATTGGACTGGCGTGGGCACAGTTTCTCGATCTATTGAACGCTTGAGAAAGTTTATCAAGACAGCCGAGTAGATGCATTGTTTGTTTATCGGTGATGTTAGAGTTGTTAGGGCGGGTTGGTGCGTCGTTGTGCCACCCGGGGATTATTACAAGGCGAGTTCCATTACCTTAGCTAGGAATCCGGCATGAAAGCATGTGAGATTCGGGATATCCACCGGATTGGTGCACAGCCAGATTCTCACTTCCGCAAGATATTCGAAACAAAAGAACCTCAGCAGAATCCTGGAACTTTCCTCTATGCATACCTATTGACATTCCTAACAATAGTAAAATCTTGAGTTTCCAAGTGGTCCGGCGGAATGCTGGAGAAGTTACGCCTCTTGATCCAAATTGATTACATGTTCCACGACCCATTTGCGATAGGCCTCGGACATGAGTAAGGCTTAAATACCGTCGAATGTGGGGTCAGGCCTTGGAGCCCCTCCATCACCCCAGCCTCACCAGCCGAGGCAAATTCTTCTTCAAAAGGATTGGGTGCTCCAGGGCACCCCCCGGTCCACTGTGGTGTCACTCAACACCATGATTGGCAACTGAAATCTCTGATTAACAATCTGTTGACGAACTGACGTCCAGAGCCGCGGAATTTCGGCCACCGCGCCCACAGCTGTTTTCTCGGGTTGCGAACCTTGCTGGCAACCAGCGTCCGAAGACACTCACCCAACTTCTACGGGTTGGGGCTTCTTCCGGTTCATCTCTTTGTTAGTGTACCTGGGAGGTTGAAAGCGCCCACAAGGACTGACGGAGCCAGGTGTGGCAATGAAAATGTTTTACTGATCGACTCAAGGGTTCAGCCACCATCCTTACCTCCGTCAGATCCAGATGGATGATATTTGCCGAATTGCCTGGCGAGAATTCGCACACTAACCTCCAAAATCGCTGCCACTGATTCTTGTGACTGGCTCGCACGGCACATCATCCGAAGAGTTGGGAAACCAAGCATTTGGCGGTTCATCTAAGTACACCGCACCTTGACTTGAGTGCAGGAAGGCCCGTTAGTTCTTTTGACTTTTTTTCGCATTGCTATTGTTTCGCTTCCACTTAGATCGAGGTTGGTGACAAACGACTTCAAGATTCAAGACCGAAGAGTCATTTTGCATGATATTGATATCGTTCGTTCGCTATTGAGTTCCTACTCCCATTCTAGCCTGTCATGGCACCGGATCTGGAGAAAGCGCTTCCTTCTGTCATCACTCAATCGTCATGTCCACAAATCACAGTAGAGCCTGCCACACCAATCTCCCGTACAGTCAATTCCGAAAAGGGAGGATACACATCTACAATCAACTCACCGACCTCCTCCGTTGCACGATCAGATTCAGACCAAGATGACCGGCCTCTTACACTTATCGCCACCCGAGATTCGAGGCTTGAAGCCACGAGAACAGTAACGAGACTTAGCACTCAAGCGACTACTTTCACAGCAGACCCCTCATATGAGGTTGATTTCGAAGCCGATGGCCCCGACAATCCTCGGAATTGGTCCATGTGGTATAAATCCTATGTGATCTTCACCGTGTCGTCCGGGACGCTCTTGGTAGTGGCTAACAGCACCGCATACACGGCTGCAATTGGAGACATGATGAAGGAGTTCGCAATCTCGTCCAAAGTAGTTCCAACCCTGGGAGTCACTACTTATCTATTCGGTCTAGCGGTTGGTTCCCTAATATTGGCTCCCATTGCTGAGACCTACGGCCGACGGCCCGTGTATACGGTGGGAATGCTCCTGTTTGCCATCCTCATACTTCCGGTTTCGCTGGTCCACAGTATGGAAGCAATCATCGTTCTACGATTCTTCTCGGCCGTGTTTGGAAGTGCTTGCATCGCGAACCCCCCAGGAACTATTGCTGACATGGTTTCCGACGAATATCGCGCTGTGGCATTCTCAGTTTGGAGTATAGGCCCCATGAGTGGCCCAGTCATTGGCCCGGTCCTCGGTGGCTATATCACCCAGTTTAAGGGCTGGAGGTTCACGAATTGGGTCATCTTGATATGGGCAGGTGTGGCTTTTCTTCAGCTCGCCACTGTACGGGAGACGTACAGTCCAGTCTTGTTGCAACGCAAGGCAGCAAAATTACGCAAGGACAATGATGACTCAAGATACTGGAGCCGATATGATATCAAGGTTGGCTTCATTGAGCTGATGAAGATCAATCTCAGCCGACCTTTCATCATGGCAGTAACCGAGCCAATCTGTATCTTCTGGAATGGTTACATATCGCTCATCTATGGAATCCTCTACCTCTGTTTTGTTGCATATCCGATTGTCTTCACTGAAGAACGTGGCTGGTCGGTGGGAATGACGGGGCTGTCGTTCGTGGGCATCGGCATCGGCAGCATGATAGGAATAATTCTAGCCACCCCAATCAAGCGCATGATTGAATCTCACGACCTGGATGAAGATGGCACCCTCCCCCCTGAATCCATGATGAGTATTGTGTGCATCGGCTCAATCCTTGTTCCTGTTGGCCAACTATGGTTTTCTTGGACATGCTACCCCGTCAACATCCACTGGGCTTTGCCGATCGCTGCCGGAATCCCGTTCGGATTTGGCAGCTGTGTGGTCTTCATTTACGCCGGGAACTATCTAGCTTACAGTTACGGAATTTATGCGGCAAGCGCAATGGCCGGAAATGCTGTTCTTCGATCTTTCATCGGCGGCACTCTACCATTAGCCGGACCAGCAATGTACGCTGCCATGGGTCCGAACTGGGCAGGCACGCTCCTTGGTCTTCTCGAAGTCGTCATCATTCCCATTCCCTTCTTGTTCTACAAATATGGCCACCGGATCCGACAGAAGTCGAGCATGATCCGCGAGATGCGCGAAAATGAACTGCGTCAAGAGCACAAGAGGAAGAAGGCAGAGGAGAGATTGAGAATCGCTGTCTTGAGTGGCGACGAGGCAGAGAAGGAGGAGGCTCATGTAAATCTGTGTCGTGTCAGGAGTAGGGTTGACGAGCGACGAGATATTGAAGAACATGGGCACGAAATTTTGAATCGAAACCAGGGTTTGGGTAAAGAGACGGTCTGAGATGACTAAGTGACTGGATAGGTTTGCGATTGGCGCCCGAAAAACGTGATGAGAAATGCTTGTTCAATGGATTTGAGCATGGTGTCTGGAGTATCGTATGTGTTTTGACGCTGGCTTCTCGAGACGTCCAGTCGGGATGCAGTGCTCCACTTGATCATGGGTATTTATTTGATGACGAGTGGATGCGTCGTGGGAGCGAGCACTGTCATGGCTTCCATCTAGTGGCCATCGATGTAGTATGATGGCAAAGGACAGAATACAAAAACATCGCAAAATTCGAATCCATCAACACCAGCCTGTTGACCCAGTCCACGTGCCGGTGAGCCATCACACATGTGATCGGGGCCTTGGATCTCCCACGTTTCTCTCCTTCGATCCTGCCGTCGAATTTTGCAGCCCCACCACCTGCCCAATGCCCACCCTGTTCATCCACTTCTTCCCCAACTCATTTATTTTTCTCACTCACCGACCTTCATCTTCCATTCACTTCAATCTCACTTATCATTTCGTCACATCCGAGTCATTGAGAATGGAGCAGGTTTCAAGGCTTAAAGGGACTGTGCGCCCACTTTTCAGCTCAGTCCTAGGACCGTATCAACGGATGAAGCTCCCGCTAGCAGGCGGGAAACTACCCCGCTTGCCAGTCAACCGCCTACAGGATTCTGGCCATGAGTGTCCCATGCTTCTGACATGTGCTCCAATTGGATCTTGTCCAGATATCAACCTTTCAGAGAATGCTGACATAGCACGACTCGTCTGTACCTAGCACCCTCGCCACCCCTGCGTATATCACCGTCGAGGTCCTGGGCTGCGCTCCAAGGTAGGATGGCTTCGTTTCTCTGCTGACCCTCTCCCTCTCCAAAACGTATCATGTACCCTGCCACCGCTTGATTGATTTTCCACTGTAGAGATAAAGGGCCGCCAATTCCCGCCTTCTCTCATATCTCAACGTGCACCATGTCCTCCAGCCTGCTTCAGGTCGCCTTCAAGCCCGCGCCGGATCGACGTCACTCCGTCGATAATCATGCCGGTTCATCTCAATCATCCACCGCCTCGCGAAGCGGGAGTGCTTCTTCCATCACATCGCATAAATCTGAACCTGGATGGCTGTCGGCTATGAATGGGATTGATCGCAGTCGCATTGGCTCAACTGCCAGCCAAACGTCACACGCCTCTACAAAGTCCAGCACCGGAGGCTTCGGCAAACTCTTCGGGAAGAGTAAAAACGACGACAAGCACAAAAAGAAAGAGAAAAAGAAGGATTATGATCAGGTTGTCCTCACATCGCGCCATGCGGCATTAGTTAGGACTAAACTTGCACTTGATCCAAAGCTCAAGAAAGCTCTACATAAAGACCCTCAGCCCGTGGTCACTGGTACTCAAAATAGTGCACATTTGACTGCACAGCAGCAAGAACTGCGTCGACCTCATTCAGGGCCCCCTTCCCTGAAACATGGAACAAAGAGTGCTAAAGCCGATATGCCATTTCTTACCCGCATTATCAGCGGCGACGAAGCTGATGAACCAGATGAGTGGGAGAGAATGAGGGAAGACTGGCGATCAAGAAAAACCCCTGGAGCTGATATGCTGCAGGTTATTGAGGGAGAGACCTTGGATGGTTCAACAGCTTCTTCTTCTGGCACAGCAACCCCTGAGGATAGGGATATTCTTGTGAAAGTTTGCAAGTCTGATATTGACATTCCATCTACAAAGATTGTCGAAAGCGAAGGCGTCCGACTTGTTGCGGCCATCAAGCTACCGTCCGATCCCGAGCTTGCAAAGCTAAGCCCTGAGCGGCACCATACTACCATTGGGGGAAGGTGGAAAAAGGATGAGGCGGGTGTGTGGAAGAGATGAAAACTGATCCCAGCAATATCAGATGTCTATCACATGAAATTCCCCGAGCTTGAATGCCACTGCCTGCCAGTTCTGGGTGACGCACCAGGTGAACTGACCGAATCGGTGGACGAGTGTTGGACCCTTTTTCACGCGATGGAATTATGGTCATGCAAGTCCCAGCAAGCAACGTTACAAACTACGGACCACGAATTTATGATCTGTTTGACTAGCGACCAGTTAAATTCCCAATAACTTGTTGTCTGGACATTTCTTGAGGTGTGTATTCAATCTCGACAACGACAGTCTACGCCTTCGGGTGCCGAGTAATCCAATGGTTATGGTAAACATTGACTCATTCCCGTTTCAAAAGGCGCAATCATCGACCGAACTTGACCAACAACTTTGGTACGGACTGGGTAAATGACCCTCCAAAAGTCTTGAGGAGTAGTAAAGCAAAAATGGATCTGGAGTGGCATCGAAGATGCTGCTGCACTTGGCCCAAGGTAGGAGGATGTGCGTACTTCAGGAATAACAGTACCGATACTAGGGAAAAGAAACACAAGCAGTGCCACCAAAGTGTAATGGTGCGTTTGGAAGGAAGTGACACCGAACTAAGGGTAGGGGACACTCTCCGCTGGTGGCGAGAACGATGAAGCAGCCTTTGAAGAGGACTAATGCGAGGAGGAGGAATCTAATAATGAGAAGGAAGACGACGACTCATCGTTTCAAGGAAGGCTAAAGTTTAGTTCAACCATTAATACCAGATTTGGCACCAGTCCTATATTCTTGATACAATGGGCCCTTTTCCCATCTTCATCGCAACCTCGATTATGAAACTCGCCGCTACAAGATCGGTGATCCCGACCCCAATGCTCTTGTAGACGACAAGGCCCCCCCGAAAACGATGTGGTGCCGTCCCAGAGACAGAATTAGAGGCACAGCCTTGGGTAGGTAAGCAAGTACCCAGCTCTTGTATTTGGCCCCCTCGAAGCCCATTCTGAATGATATCTCCGCATTCGCCTTGCCTGAGTTGCCACTTGATCGTCAAACAACAACTATGCCGTTGCCGGAGGTGGAAGCGTTCAACAACAGAACGGGTCAAGTTCCACCAGGTCAGGCTGCCATGATCCGATGCTCGAGACATGACATGCTCTATACTCACTCCCGTGACTTGTGAGACAAAGGGCAGGAAACAATTTCGACTTGGAGCCAGTCGCGCAGAAGACGGCCTCAGCTGAGCGAATCGCCGTTTCCAACTCAGGCTCGAATCCACGACTAATTTACTGGGATCAAGCTCCCGCAAGGCCGCTGCCCTGCGACCTAGCTTCCGCGTGTGCGGTGTCCTCACCACCCCGGTCGTGGATGCTGTACTATCTTGACCCCTGGGCCTCCTGGAGACGTGTATGCTCGAAACAGCGTTTTGCGGCCGTCTGGGCGAGTGACGACGGCCGGCTCAGGCTGGTATTCTCGCCCGGTGCTCGAGAAGGCAACCAGACCGAGAGTCGAAGATCTTGCTCCTGCCTGAATTCTAGAATCCGGGCTTGCGATAGGTCGGGCAGGATGTCGCGCACCTCACTGTCGCGGAGGATCAAACATTCCCGACATGGTGGTCCATTGAGTCCTGTGGTATTACATAGGATAGTGAGTGGTTGGGCGAGGTCGAGTTCATGTTAGGTGAACTTGAGGACCTTTTCAGATGGAAGGGTGTTCTCCCATTTTGCAGTTTTCGGGAACCAGATATTCTTGCAATGCGCGCTGGGCCACCTTTTTTCCATGCAGTGTGTAGCTAGCTAATGTAGGGCGTACATAGGAGAGGCAGAATAGGGCGTAGATGGTCCAGGAAGGCGCCAATTTATGCTACGTGGTTGCTCACTAAGGTTTCAGCGTTCCTGTCATCATGTCTAATAGTCCTATTATCCTTCCTGTATTTGGGCTATTTTCTTTATATCAACACACTGGGTAGATCTCGTACCTGGAAACCAAAGTGTCCAACTTTCGATGGGACTACTCCAACACCCGGGGACACTCGCTGGCTTTTACATTTGAGAGGTTCTATTCCGCCCAAATCTACTTAATAATCACACAAGCTCCATGAAGCCTTCCTACCAACCAGCCTCCAAGCCCACGACTATCTCCCCAGAAGCTGCAAAGAGTACTCGATCGACTCAATCGACTCAGGAAAGAGCAGCCCGCCCTGACGTCTAACTTCATCCATAATCTCCATCGTCAATACACTCTCGTCCAGCGTGGAATTCCTCCCTTACTTGCGACCCTCAATCAGCGCCAAGCTAGCCTCGTCCGCTCCCCAGGACATACCGTGGCCCTCTACCCTTGGCATGTGAGTTCGTGTTGAATCCGTTGTGGAACCTACTCCCGGCACCTGGGCCGGGCTGGGGCCATGATTTCTCCTCAACCGTGCTGTCCTTGGGGGCCAGTCTGCTCCTCGTCGGTCGAAAGGCTGGTGGGAATAGGCTGATCTCGCCCAGGCGGCCCTGGATGCGAATCGCGGGGGCAGCGGCTTGGTCCTGGCCCTGTTCCCATTTCGAGTCGTTGGCCAGCCAGAGAGACGACGAGGCGACTCCGTGCGCATTCCCACCCTCACCACCCCCATCGCCCTGATCACCCGGAAAGTCCAGAAGTATATTTTTCATTGCGTCTACGCCTGTAGGCCCGAACTTAGGTCATGAGCGACTTAACCGCAGGCCGCAACTTCAGTCTCATAGGGTTCCCTAGGTACATGGCTCAAAGGACCTAGCTAAGACTATAGACCCCAGAATCTAGTAGACTGCCACCTGCGAGGGCGGGGTCGAGCATGATATGTCTATGGTCATCCAGTATATCGGTCTTAGCCAGGCTTGTGTCCTGGCCAGGACCCGTTCCACCGGTCCGATGCGCCCAGACGCGATGACATCGCGCACGTAAACAGAGACGGAGAAGTATCGAACCCATGGCCCTTCCATCAGGAAGAGATCCCTCTCGCGCGCCTTCGCGACCAGCGCCTTGGCCTGCGCCGCATTCAACATGGACGCATTCTCGCAGAGCATGTGCTTCCCGGCCTCCAGACATAGCATCGCGTTCTGGTAGTGGTGCGAATGCGGAGATGCGATGTACACAATCTCGACGTCTGGGTCGTTCGCCAACTAGTCGTAGAACCCATAGACGCGAGCCGTGCTCGGACATCGGCAGTCCCGCAGAAACATTTCTGCGCGCGTCTTGGACGATGAAGATGCAGCCGCCACAACGGTGTGTCTCTCACCTGCGACGCCTCGGAGTTTTGGATCGACGAGCAGAACCTTGGTGCTATCGACCCGCTTTCCTATCAGCTGGGTTTCCATCACGCATCTCTTTACCTTGGTGAGTGAGTGCTGGCTCTTGGATATGGAACCTCACTTACAACGAGGCTGCAATCCCTCCAGTGGCAAGGATGCCCAGCGGATCGTTCGTGTTGATTCCATCGTATATAGGATTGAGAAAAAGGTAGCATTCTCTTCCACGGTGCCTCGCCCACACCGCCTCGCGCGGTTTTGTAATGTGGTATTATATACCCCAATATGCTGTAACTATGTAGAATCTCTGAAGGGAAAAACAGATTGACATAGTCGTAGCAAGTTAGTTCGGGTTCGACCTGGAGTACGCCCTAAGGGGAGTAAAGCTTTGGGTTAGGAATTGCGCGCCCCATGGAATGGCTTGAAGAACCAGATAGGGCGGAAGACGGACTCGTTGCACTCTCTCTGCTGACAATCGATGAGGCACGGCGTGTTTCGTCACCAACATATCCCACTCCACGAAGGACAATCCTCTTAGCGTGAACCAGGACATGGAGGGCTTCGCAACTCCGACTAAAGAAGGCGCGATGCTTCAGGTAATACTGTGAATGTCGAATCGAGTCGAGCACAACCCCACTGCAAACAGTGCTGGGTTTGTTTCAAGGAGCTCCATATTACATATCAATATTGCGTTCAAGAAATTCATCCTATCAGAAACTTGCGGATGCTCGCAGACAGACACTTCGTCTCAAGACTGATCTCCGCTGATACATATACATATGTAGCATCATCTCCCGCAGGCTGAGCGGATGAACAGCGGCTCCGAATATGGACCGACATACTTAGAAGTCCCACAAGCTAATTACCGCTGCATACATAGTTGTACATACCTCATCTCGCCAGCACGACGCCTTGAATTTTGGTCCGATTCCTAGTCTGTGCGTCGTCAAAAGGGGGGATGACACTTCGGCAGTAAATAGCCACGGAGGTCGAGTGTGTGTGTATGACGGGATTGTAAAACTCCGTAATTATTACCTCCTCGTAAGCGACATTTAGGCTGGGGCAGGGATTCGCGTGGTCAGCTGCTGTGTTGTTATTAATTACTCGTATACTTGTAAGACGCTGGTACATAGGGCATATCTATCGCAATCTGTAGAACTCGGTGAGTGAGATAGAGAGTAGATAGTAATTCAACAAAAACAGAGACATGACTGTCCTAAGATGGACTCGCTTCTTCATGTATCGGAATTGAGGCCCTCCGTGCGTGTATTCAGACCTTCCCATGTACATCCATATATTCGCAACAAAGATCCCTGTCATATCGTTGCAAGATCGTAGAAATCATTAAAAAAAATTAGTTTACCGCTCAATCCCGATTGACAACTCTCAAACTCCGCCGAGGGTTCAACATGACTCCTAGGAAAGTTGGCTCTTGTCCAGCCATCAAATCGTCCGTACTGCTCCTCGCCGTGGCTGTTCCTGCTCCTGTTGGGACGGGTTGGTAAGGACTGTTATTTAACAGTCTGCTGGGTCTTGTTGTGTTACCACCATTTCGGGTATCTGCACTAGTCCGGCTGTCGGTCGTTTGGCTCTTTTCTTGGGCGCTCAGTTTTCCACCGCCGATAAATCCAGTACCAAAGTAGCGTTCACCTTGGCTCTGGGCCATTGCGGTGTGATTCTTATAGATTTGAAGTTGTCTCCGATATAACCAGACACAGAAGCCGAGATAGGCAGCCAAGATACCCAAGCAGCCTGCAATGACACCGGCGACAATCGCACCAACGTTCTTGCCTCCAGAGGAATGGCCACTCCCGCTTGTACCGCCGCTGGGAACAGAGGTCTCTGTCGCAATGGATCCGTCGGGCTCTGTTACTGTATATGTGATCGGTCCACCAGTAGCAAGCGGCCCGTCCGTGGGGGCCTGAGCAGGTGCAGTGATAGTTGCTGCTCCGACTGCATTTCCACCAATAACGGACTGTACTTCTTTAGGGACCGCATAACCAAATGATCCTTGAAGGGCCGATGAATCGTGCCTCTGACTGTCTTGTCTATTCAGGTTATCGTCTGTTTTCAAGGCGACGTAGGTGTTTTGCCAGGCCAAAGAACTCGTGTTGAAAACGTAGATTCCCGGACTATCACAAGACAACTCTTGACCAACATACCCGCCGACAACCACCATTTGTCCGTTCCAGACATTGCAGGTGTGACCGGCACGAGCAGGTGGCACACTTTGATTGGTGGTGTCGACCTGAACCCACGTAAACGAAGGGACTGTTAAAATCCATACATCATCATACTGCTTCTGTTCGCCGGCCGGAATCAGATTTTGACCGCCATACATGTAGACTTGTGTGGAGCTACCGTCCGCGGCAGACACCGCAACGGCACAAGGGTTGACGCGAATTTCCGGAGTAGGGCCAGTCGTAGCTTGTTTGTACCATGTGGACGATTCGATGTCATAAACATCAATGACGTTCATTTGTGTGAAGGTGGCATTGGTTCCCCCTGCGAGCCCCAGGATAATACCCGCTTTGCCATAGCCAGGAACGTAGACGAGTAGGCCATCCGCACGCTCCGGAAACCCACTGGAATCCTGTATACCTCCCTCGGTGATATTGCGGTATATCCCGCTGGCACCAGCAGCTGCACCGTCATTGACATCAGGATTGCTGTAGCCTGGGAAAGTGTATTCGAGAAGGCCACGAAGATAAACACGAGGGGTCGATTGGGACCATCCGTCTGTTGTGTAACCATCGAGATGACCTCCGAAATAAAAGCCACGGCCGAGATTAGGGATAGATACACCGGCACCTTCTGCAGCTCGCTGAACTGGGTTATTGCCACCATCCGAATTCTCGCCCGCAACTGTCCGCGGGTCCTTTGACTCTGACCATGATGAACTTGCAATGTTGTATGACCAGGTCGAAAAGGGTACAGGGGAGGAAACAGGATTATCGGAGAACTCGCCACCGTAAAGGTAGAGAGAGTCGTAAGAATTCCATAAGTATCCCAAAGAAATGGATGGTGGACCGCTAGGAATTGGGAGTCCAGTCAATGAAGGGGACGAAATCTGCCAGGACTTGGTGAGATCAAGGGCCAGAAAATCGGAATCTATCAGGATTGTCAGCATGGCAGCCAATAACATGAAGAAGTAAACCACGGGGTGAGTACGCACTCCAGGTATCGGAATCCTGACTTGCGGAGCTCGTCGAGCGACCACTATATAGATATAAAGTGCCATTGACCAAGGCACTCTGCTGAGACCATCTCTTACATATCGTTGTAGGTGTATCAGCTTTCTTCTGGTGGGGTAGGCCTCTGAGAGTATTCGATCGCCTCAGATTTGCTTCGAAAGCGCCCGCTCGTGGCTGGACGGGGTTTGCATCGACCTGGAGCAGAGGAGAGGTGTGGAGACTTGGAACGATAAGGACAATAACGAGTGCGAGAAACAATAGTCTCGGAAGGGTTGGGAAAAAGAAAGGCATTTCTCGGCGAGAGTAGTCGTAATGTGAGGTGTCGCAGTCGTCAATTACCTCGGGTTCAACAATATCGACTTTACTTCGAAAACGGACTGATAGTTTGGGTCTTGCTTCTCTTCTCAGCTTTGCATCAACAATTGGATCGTCACCTCCCAATCCAACTTCGAGAAAGGCTGAGGATCGGCGGGGCGGTTCGTTGGCGTCGTCGCAGGTCGATGTGTTGTCGAGAGAGCTTTGTTGGTCAGGCACGGAACTCCGACGCCTTGATGCATTATTATTATTATAAGAAAGAGAGCAAGGCCGCGCGGTGGACGATGATGTGCCAGTGGTAGATTGCATTTGGGGCCGAGAACTCTTGGGGTAAGGCTTGTTTTGGTCTAGCAAAGAAAGGCCTGATAGGCCATTGAATTATGGCGGTGGCGAGAAGATGGAAAGATAGAGGAGCACAGCGAGGGACAGGAAGGGTTTTAGTTGTACGAGGGAGACGTGAAACAAACCGAGTTACAAGATACAGTACCTATCGAGTACACAGGAGTAATGAGTAGCAGTTGGGAAGAGAACAGCGACGATGATTTCATCTATTAGACATCAGTGACCATGAGCTCAAATTGCAACCTTGGCCTGGTTCAGTCGATCAGGCCATGGTGAGGCCAGGCGGGAGTTGGTACGAGTAGTTGTTAGTTGGCACCTGGGGTTCACGACGGGGGAGTCTGGCGTTTGAGACGAACATGGAGTGACGATGAAGTGACGAATAGAACAGGCATCAAGAGGAGGGCAATTGTGGTGCCATGGCCGGGGGGCAGTGCCCAGCGCTCACTGCTCACCGCAGTCAACTAGGATATTTGGAGATGGAGAGCGATATCGACGATTCGTGATGTTTTAGCCAGGTGGGATTGCCAGAGGCTTTACCAAGTTGGTTGGTGCCATGACATCAATGGCACACTAACACGGAGATCTTTTGGGTTGCTCCGGCCTAGGCCTTCCTAGTGCTCTATCCACCGCGCTATATCATAGACTAACTAATTAGCAGGCCCCTAGTGTGAAGCTTACTGCTCATGGAACAACACATGGCGCGAGGCTGCTAATTGTGGTATCCACTAAGGCTCTAGCCCGGACGCTAAGGTGATTTAGCTGATGAGTCTTTATAGCCGTCCCACGGAGTTTTGTTCCAAGAACCTTCCAACAAGTTGAAGATCCTGGTCACCCTGGAACTCTGTCTCCCTTTGCATACCTGGCTCGGCAAGCCCTCCAGCAAGGGTTGTGGAAGCTAAACAGTCACACCCGCATCGTGGCTGGCCATCCACAATTGTTAATTTTTACTTCTTCCGCTGCTCTCCTCCGTACTCCGTACTTCGCCCTCGTATGGGAGGGCCACCTCCTCCAGGGGAATACTTTGGCTGTCGTTCCGGAGGACATCTCCGGACGACCTCGTGGACAATGGGCTACCTCAGGTACCTATTACCTATATGTGTTTCAACGGCCTTTTCGTGCAACAATGAAATCTCGCAACCTGGGCGTGCACATCACCTCTTCAGCCAAGTGAGGGGCTCCTGCAAGAGTGCAGGGAAGAGGGGCTGTCGATTTGCCATCCTTGAAATATCGTACTCCGAGATCCCAGTTAGGCCTCGCATGGAGGAGCATATAGATGGCACGTTCTCTACGTGATTGGGGTGGATTTCTCATTTGTGACATGCATTTGGACGGACACAGGAAAGACAGCGGAGGACTTAGGCATTCAATTTAACCGGTCACTTTTCAGGCCAATGTTACATAATGAGCGATCGATCAGTCCAGACAGTTATGATCAATCCAGGGCCCTCCCCAAACATCTCTTCAATCTCGAATGCAGCTGTGCAATACTTCCCACTCCACCTTCCCCATCACTTCACATTCTGACCTACAAACGTGCCAAGCTAACCGTCTCACCAGGCGCATGGTAGGTGGGGATCTTCATGTCAAGAGCAGCTCCGCTATATCCAAGATCCTCTGCGGACAGGACAGCACATTTCTCGCCGATCAGGAGAGCAGTCTATCAAAGTCATTAGTACTCGCTTCATTCTCAATCAATGTAGTCCAGCTTACCGAGAAGGTGTTGCAGCCGACATTGTCAGGGCACACCGAGAGATCCGAAACCTTCAAGTTCTTCACTCCGTGTACATTCAGTCTCTCGTCCAAGACACCATGCTTGACGATGCTGTTGCCACCCTTAGGTGCAATACTGCAAGTACCAAGAGAGTGCCATGTAGTCTCAACATGACGTTGTACCCATTTCTCAATATGTGCAACTAGATAGTATCAGTCAGTGAACATGTTCTAAATGTGGATTGGTTTGGCACTTACCATCTTCCTTAGTATATTTGAGTGGTGCACGGAAGTTCTGTCTGTTGGAGTTGAGGACGCTTGCCGGTTGCGGCTCTCCGTCTTCCAAAGAATGGGTCCAGCTGCCATGCTGGATGTTAGCAGTGATGTGATTTGGTCCACCATAGGCATTGCGAGTAGCAATATCCATGTCCCTAGCGCGGGCTTCTGAGCTGAAGCTGAAGTGAGGATGCATGCCAGTCACCTCACCCGCGTACGCCTGCATACGACGTGCCGTTTCTCGAGACTTGATGTAGCCCCAGACCATGGGGGCCATGTCACGCTTGTCATTCATGAAGCCAGCATCAAAGTCAGGAGCATCATATGGATCCGGGGACGTGATGTGCGTGAAGCCACGGGAGAATGGGTACTCCAAGAAGTGGAACATCGTGAAGAACTTGCCAGCCGGCATGTCAAGATGATCTCCAAACCAACCAGCAATAACACTGTAATGCATCACTGGCTTATCTGGCTTGTTCTTGAAGTAGCTGTCCCAGCCGCTTGGGCTGAAGTCCGGAGTGGGCCAGGACTTCATCTCCTCGAGTTCCTCTTCTGTTGGACGGGCTTTGACACCGGCATCAATGCCATTGGTTGCCAACGGGCCGGTGCCCTTGATATTCCATTCGTCGAACACCCTCTTTTGAACTTCGGGGTCACCACGAACAAAATCATCAAATGACTCTGTGTCTGGCTTGGCTCTGAACGTCGAAAAGGTGAGATAGTGGTCCTGGAAGTTAAGACCAACTCCAGGAAGGTCGACAATAGACTTCACACCGGCTTTCTTGAGCTTCTCTGGGTCACCAATGCCAGATCTTTGGAGAACAAGGGGTGAGCTCAGAGTTCCACAGCTGACAATAATCAACTTCTTGGCCTTCCAGAATTTGCGTTCTGGATCGCCGCCGCCGACAGGCTTGGTAGGAACCGTGAGCACGCCGACAGCCACACCATTCTCAATGACAACACGGTCAACCTTAGTATTGCATTGCAAGTGAAGGTTCTGGTATTTGGCACGTGTGGCATGAATGTACGCATGAGCAGCATCAGAACGGCGGCCAGTGTCACGATTGATCCATTTAAGCCAGTGCTCAGCACCATGTCTATAATGCCGGTTAGTGAGAGATGAGATAGATCAAGGTAACACCTACCCAGTAACTAGATCTTGAAGGTCATCAGTGATTGGGAATCCTTGGCTCTCCGCTGCTCGGAGGAAGTCCTGCATAATCGGATAGGTGTAGTTGCCGAAGGAGACTTTGATTGGACCCTCGAAACCATGGATGTCTCGGTTTTGGCAAGCTCGCTGATAGGTTTCGTGCTTCCTCATCAACGGAATCAGCTCCTTGGTAGTCCATCCCTTCGCCTGGAAGACATCGTAATCGGAGGCTGAAGCTCTCGTATACATCATAAAGTTGATCGAGCTGCCACCGCCGAGAACATGGGCACATGGGACAATAGCACGTCGGCCATCAAGCCATTCCGAGGGACGGGAGTAGTAGAATGTTGCCGTCTTCGAGTCCAGTTTCATGTTCCGTGGATAGATACCTGGGCGGTAGACCCATGGGTTGTTGAGGTTACTCTCTCCGGCCTCAATCAAGAGGACATCGAGCTTGTGGTCCAGGTTGGCCAGACCTTCAATACTGTTAGTCTTGCGTGCTCTGGCATTGTAGATGTGAACAACATACGTCCAGCGGGCACACAGCCCGAGCTGCCACCGCCGCACACGATGATATCAACCTCATCAGGGACCGTCATGATTGCAAGTTGGTTTGAAGATAGCTTCAAGAATAATGGAAGTATAGGATGCTTTGCTCGACCGGGAGCAGGCTGACAGGAAAGAAACCAGGGTGAAAAGAAGGAGAGCTCCCATTATAAGGTTTTCTGGACATCCTTCCGGTCCACCTCTCGGTAGAGAGGAGGGAGGGGTTTCCATGCACAAAGCTCCCTAGTACATCAAAAAGTGAGGAGGTGTAGGCTATGTCTGATGATCCTGGTAAATGTAGCATGGTAAAAGGCTTGAATAGAATAGATTCGGACTGGATGCGGGGTTTGCAAATGATACTTGTCCTCGAGGTTTACCAACAGTGGTAATATCTGTGACATGGCCCCGACGTGCATCTTAGCGAAAGCGAGGCAGTGAGGAGGAGAAAACCAGGGCGCTTCTCAATGCTGCATGAAATCTGACCAGTATCAACAGAATTGTGAGCGGTGGACCAGCAACATCCTTGACAGAAAAAGTTCGAGATGTGAGGTAGCTCCAGACATTTTGGGCCTCGATGTTCAGGCGGGACAGGGGTGCCCCCACACAAGTACACTTGCGATCCCATCGAGCCTGGAGGAGAGATCAACATGCGTCGTAACCGGCCGAACTGGATGCGTATGCTTCTTACACTTCCCGTGCTTCAGCCATTGTATGTAATACTCGTTTCGAGGCAGGTAGGCAATGGAGACAATATCTATGGATACGACGGTATGACGGTTGACGTTGAAAAAGTCAATTATCGGCCAAGGCGTCGAGTCAGTAACTGCTCCTAGCACCGACACCGGCTTGCGACGGCTCTGCGCCCCACGGGTAACTTTGAGCCCGACCAGCCAATGCAAGAAACGCGGGGAAGCCACCATGCTCAAAGGAGTGCAGGAGCAGCGAGCACATTTCCCGCAGGGTGATATGATACAGAGGCCATCCTTGCGCCAAACCCACACTGGAGAGCTGCCGAGCGATGCGAAGCTGTCCGTGGAGGTGGTGCAGATAACCCATCTTTGCGGGGAGCCACGGTCTAACCCAATCCGGGTCCCGGGTCAAGATCCACCGACCTATCAGCATATAGAGACAAGACACTCTTCCCCGACAAGACCACTGGGATACATCAGGGGTACGTGGAGGAGTTGGAGGCAGTGGGGAATAACCTGGTCGAAAGTACAACGCTCCACCCCAAGAAGAGGAGCAGGCTCTAGCTTCTCGGGCCAACGCAGCTTTTTGGTCTCGAAATAGGTCTTCGCGAGAGAGGATCCGCCCAAAACATCAAATACCGCCACGGAAAATAAGGACCGAAGTGGACTGACGAGATAATGAATGTCGTAAATGTCGCAAGTATTGGATACGCCAGGCCAACCCCTCCCTGGACATGTAGGAGTTGATTGGTTTTCCATGGTTACAACTGACTTTTTCTTCAGATGCAAATTGCCAGGTCTAATGCGAGTTGTTGATGAGCGTTCTCAATGAGGTTCAGAACCCACGTATTCCAAGCGGAATTGAGTCTGCATATTGCGGAGCCGATGCAAAGAACGGGGACTCTCCGCATTTGATCAAGTGCGCTGTAGTCGATGTGCGTAACCCACCGTGGTCACACCGATCCTTGCTTACTTGCATAGGTACATTCAGCCTGGAACAATTTCAGGCAGATAAGGCCCCAGAATTGTTCTTACGCTCCAGGATGAGTTGTCGAAGGCCGGCAACCTGGACCTCGAGTAATTCTCCGATTTTATGTTTCCAGGTCTCTTCCAATCCTAGCAGTTCTCCTCGAGAGCTTTCCTGTGCTGCCTTCCTAGCTTTGTTAACGTTCTCAGCGTCATCCTTGAGGCGGGCTAGCTCCTGCTCCAGTTCCTGCAGAATGTGCTCCAGTTGAGAATTGCCGATCAGCCAAGCATTCTTCCCAAATTCATCTAATAACGTGAGGTTGGAGTGCCTGCCTGAGAGGTACATGCTTGAGACGTATGCATCCCTTAGCGCTTGCCGCCATGCCTCTTGTGACGCATCACTGGCTGGTTCATCAGGTGCTTCGTACCGCGTCAGGTCAATTCCTCCGTGCCAGGGTTCACCCGCGGCCACCCGGTTGATCTCGGTGGTGAACATTTCGGAAAAATTGACCGTAGGAGGAAAGGCAAGAGAGGGGTGAATTGTGGACTCATGATCTTGAGGAAGTTCTCTGGTGATCAGAGCCAGAGCCTTTGCACGATCGGCGTCAGAAATATCTCCATCGACATCTGTGAGGAGTTAGTATATGCATGAGTCGCAAGGAAGGATACGAACAAGGGAGAGAATCGTGAGACTGTAGGATAAGGGACGACATCCTGAGAACGTTGGAGGTGTAGAGGAGGGAGGCATTGTGGTTGCAACTTTCTCTCCCCCTTCAAATCTCAAGCCATCATGGAATTGATGCCAAGTACTCCGTATGATATTTCAACCACGTGACTATCAATATGACACGTGACTTATAGCCTGGCTGACTCGGTATGACGACACACGACCATGCTGAAACTCCAGATTTCAAGGTTGCCTGCCACCATGGAGGGCTTCAAAGGAAGTGTAGAAGAACCACAGTGCAAAGGGAAGATATTGTTTCCTTTTCAACCATATTTTTGATTGTACAAGACAACCTCACGTATTATTCTGAGTGCTCCATGGATAATGATTCATTCCGATAACTTCCTCGAAATCCTAGCAGAAGACCAGGTTGACTTGAAGGGCATCCAGTCATAGCGGGCTTTGGCAGACGCAGAAGCGTGCACTAGAAAATGGCACGGAAACCTATTCTTCACCTTCTCGTGGTCACTTGCTTTACATTTGTTGCTACTGCTTTATTAATTTGGTTATTATTTCCTGCAAACGCACAAGACGAGGCCGTCATCGCTGTCGGCAGGGGTAGGACAAGTGTCTTCCAACAAAATGATGTCCAAGGAGATTATTTATTGGGTGTGGGAAAGGCTGATATTACTGGGTATAGTTGACGTAAATACGTGTCGAAACAGAACCAAAACTGACTTTGCAAGGCCTGTTGTTGAGATCAACTTGATGGGATACGCTGACACTGCTCAATCTGGAACTGGTCTTCGTCAACGTATCTACACTAGAGCCTTCATTATTGGGAATCTCACAAACCCATCGCGCAGGATCGTCTATCTTGTGCTTGACACCCAGTCTGGGGATACCGCGGTTCGTGACGGAATTCTCCAGGAGCTAAAGGAATTAGGTCCCGAGTATGCCGTTTACACCAAGGACAATGTCGCCGTGACTGGTACTCATAGCCACAGTGGGCCTGGTGCCTGGCTGAACTACCTATTACCTCAAATCACCAGCAAAGGTTTCAGTAGAGAGAGCTACCGGGCCATCGTCAATGGATCCATTCTTGCCATTCAGCGAGCACATCAAGGCCTCGTGCCGGGCCACCTCAGTATAGGTGAAAAGCAGATTCCAGACGCGAACATCAACAGAAGCCCATATGCTTATCTTCGAAATCCCAAGCAGGAAAGGGACAGGTATACGGATGATGTTGACAAGAATATGACTGTTCTAAGGTTCGAGAGAGCCTCGGATGGCCAGCCTCTTGGAATTCTAACATGGTTTCCTGTCCACGGCACATCCTTGTATCAGAACAACACGCTCATCACAGGAGACAATAAAGGCGTCGCAGCTTACATTGTCGAAGAAGCTGCGAAAGATAAGAATCCAGGCTTTGTCGCTGGGTTCTCCCAAGCGAACGTTGGCGCTACATCTCCCAACGTTCTCGGCCCCTTCTGCGAAGACACCGGTCTTCAATGTTCTTTTAATGATAGTACTTGTGATGGTCGTACTCAGCCATGTCACGGCCGCGGACCACTATTCAGAACCGTCGATCAGGGCACGGACTCTTGTTACGAAATCGGAAGTCGACAAGCTGCCACAGCAAAAGAGCTTCTCGAAAGCGACAGTCTCGAGCGCCTCCCAGCTTCGACGATATCGTATTTCCACACGTACACAAACTTTTCCTCCTTCAATTTCACTTCGCCCTTTAACCAATCCCGGCAATTGAAAACCTGCTCTGCAGCGCTGGGTTATGGCTTCGCAGGTGGAACTACAGACGGCCCAGGAGCATTCGATTTCTCTCAGGGTACAAACGACACGGATGACTCGCCCTCGCTGAAGAACCCACTCTGGAAGTTGGCTCGAGATTTCATCCACGATCCCACCGACGAGCAAGTGGCCTGCCAGAAACCCAAACCTATTCTCCTCGACGTTGGGGAAGCGGATCGTCCCTACTCCTGGTCTCCAAACATTGTCGACATTCAACTACTCCGAGTCGGCCCGCTCATCATGATCATCAGTCCAGGGGAAGCCACAACCATGTCAGGCCGGCGATGGCGTGAGGCACTGGCTGCTGCCGCGCCAGAAGCCCTCGGGATCAGTGATCCAAAGGTTGTCCTTGGGGGACCTGCAAACACGTACGCTCACTATATCGCCACGGAAGAAGAATACGGTGTACAAAGATACGAGGGTGCGAGCACATTATACGGCCCCCACACGCTCGCAGCCTACGTCAACTTGACCCTCACATACCTTCCATATCTGGGCTCAGAGGACGAAATCTCACGTCTACATCGACTCCCACCCGGGCCCAGCCCTCCCATCAACGTTAATGCTTCACTCTCGTTCATCAACCCCGTCGTCGTCGACAACCCAGCCCTCCTGAAAAGATTCGGCGACACCCTCGACTCCCCCGACCCAGCCAAACAATTCGCGCCTGGAACCAACGTCTCAGCCCGTTTCATAGGCGCAAACCCGCGCAACAACTTCCGCCTCGAAGGCACATTCGCCGCGGTGGAGAAATTCGACGCGGAGAGTAGCCAGTGGATCGAAGTGCGGTCGGACAAAGACTGGTTCCTCGTGTACAGCTGGAAACGCATCAGCACCGTGCTGGGGACGAGCGAGGTCACGATTGAATGGCAGATCGAGCCTCACACGGAGCCAGGCATGTATCGCATCAAATACTACGGCGATGCCAAGTCCCTCGGCGGGAGCATCACGCCATTCGAAGGAACCAGCGGCGTCTTCAACGTCGGGGCTTCCTCGACGCTGAGAGACGAGCTGCTCAGATCATTCGGGCGGGGGGTAGTTTGAAACGCTGGTGACCGCCCTCCTTATAGCATGCCAGCCTCGTGGTCTTTCTAGCAAGGCTGAAATATAAATATTTTATTATGTCGCCCGCCCTTTCAATCTTCTGCCCGAAAGTTATAATATTAGAGTGCTCGCCCTCTCTAGCTCTTTCCACCGAATAATAGAGCTCCTATAGATATAGCGATTAACTAACGTATAATAAGATCTATAAAAGTATTTTTAATCTTTAGAAGTACTTCTCTACTAAAATATTCTATATATTATAGGAGTACACTATAACGAGACCGATAATCTTAAAGGTAGCGTACTTTCTCTAGTTTAAATTATGCTTTTACCGAGTAGTGCCCTCCATCTTAAAGGAGGCCCGAAGCTGAAGGCGATAAACTAGCAGCCAACACTTCGGGGAAAAACAAGCTACTAAACCAGCACATTCAACCATCACATTGAGTACAGGCGCACACTATCACCATGGAGCCCTCAATTACGGCGGAGCATAAGAAAAATTAGGGCAATTTACTACGGTGGAGCATATGAAACATGTGGAATAGGGGCATCTCAGCCTTTCTCATTGCGAATTGTGTGATAACTAAACTACTCTGTACTAAAAACAACACCATGCCATCCCAAGCCCGTTTATGGGTACAACAAGAGCGTTCTCGCTTTAGCATCATCCGTTGACAGGCCATGCGTCCCCTTAAAGTGTCTCCTCACTTGTCGGGGGTCGCTTTTGATTGCTCCAGTCGATGTGTGGGTGCTGGAGTCATTGATGCAGATGTCGCAGAGCCAGATGGTTTGCCCGTCGATGTAGCCCATGTTTGCCGCTCTTCGCGCGTTTGTCGCCCGTTGATTTGGGTCGACCGGTGGGAGGGCTGGTGCTGGTGGTGGAGCGGGAGCAGGAGTTGGTGCTGGAGCTGGAGCTGGAGCTGGTGGAGGTGGAGGTGCAGGAGCGGGAGTTGGTGCTGGTGCTGGAGCTGGTGCTGGAGCTGGTGCTGGAGCTGGATCAAGAGCAAGGAGAGACGGATCAATAAGCGTCTCGTCAATGCTGGCAGGAGTGATTGGAGCAGGAGCAGTGGTAGCAGCGGCGTCGGTGGCGGCAGTAGTCCAATCAGGAGAACCAGGAGGAGCGGGAGAAGCAGGAGCGGCGGCGGCGTCTAAAGGCTCGCTATATCGCCAGAGGCCATCTTGATCGTCGTACCAGTAGTTTCCGGGACCTAGGTATTCGGACGACATTGTGTGGCGAGCAGGAGGAGATTGTGTCTGACGAGGCTGTGTTTGGAGGGGCGCGATGGTGCTTGTAGGCGGAGAGATTGATTGCTTGCGCAGAAGAGAGCCAGGAGGGCCAGGAGAGACAAGAGCCGAGAGACAAGAGCCGAGAGGCAAGAGTCAAGAGTCAAGAGTCGAGAGTCGAGAGTCGAGAGGCCAGAGTCAAAGCCGAGCGTCGAGCGGCAAGAGGCAAGAGACAATGCTGGGAGAGCAGGATTGCGGGCAAACGAGCTTGAACAACCTGTAGAGGAGGAGCAGTCTCAAAACTTAAGAATTGATGTGCGTGTGGGAGAGGAAAGGGAAGAAGGAAGAGCGCAAGAGACGAATAAAAGCAGATCGTGGGAGGAAGATATTGGTCAAGACAATGTACTCTGGAGCGTTCATTCATCAACGGCGACAGTAATGGTAGAGCGATAGCGAATGAACCGCGATCGTGCAGGGTGGAGTGCCGAGATAGGGGGGGCGGCGAGGCCTGAGGGCATGGGATAAGATAGACTAGATAGATCCAAAGCGTCACGTCTTCTTCCATCGCACACGTTGAACCCATTGTGCCCACTTTTGTACGTCCTCCCTCTCACAGATACGCTCGACGGTATACCACTCACGGGCCAGCTCCTCATTAGACGCCATGCGATGTACAAAGCTGTGGCAGGCGCGACAGAGCCACGCTACGCTATTCAGCTGTTGCTCTTCGTGCCAGCCTCGTTTGAGGACTTTAGCATGCACCGCCCGGGGGATGAGATGATGGTATGTCAGCGGGATCCATTCGCGTTCACAGATCTCACATGCGGTTGTCTTAGTCGCGACCCATTTAGGAGGGGGGATCGTGACGGTCGAGACAAAGGTGGACAAAACACCAGCCATAAAGGAGTGGATGTCGGACTTCGGCGGCTCAATGATGGCATATGTTGTCAAACTGTCCACGACCTCTCCTGAGATGTGTGCAGAAGCGTCCTCAATCATGGAAAGCGTGAGCGGCAAGGACCATTTCTCCGAAACATCTTCATTGTCCTGCATCGCTTGGTACGACAAGTCCCTGAGCTCATCTGGTAGGCTGCCAAATATCTCACTAGCTAGGTAGTCAGAAAACTCTGCCAGGGCAGAAGCATTTTCTTCTCGAGATTCAGGCTCTGTGGATGAGGTTTGACGAGGCTGAGTCTTCTCCTTGTCGAGCTGCGCTGCTACGTTGCCCTTTTTAGAAGCTTTGCTTGCTTTCTTGGTCGGATCGGCAGTTTTTTCGACTATTACAGAGAAGATACATTCTCTGAAAGTATCATAATTGACACGGTCATCATTCTCCATTTGTTGGGGAGGCTTTTGGCTCTGCAGAATCCTTCAGAGAAGTGGCGACCCTCAGCCTATACACGAATGCAATATTAGCAGCTCTTCACCCTCTGTACACCTATAGCTCTAGCTCAAATCTTGAGGTGTTGGGCTTTGAAAATTCAGAGGGGGAGTCTCCGAGACAGTTGGTGCCTAGACATAATGGGAAGTCATCCGTGGCACCTACAGGGTTGTGCCTTATCTGGACGAAAGACAAGGAATTCAATCATGAACTTGAAGTCTTACTAATAGGATCAGAATGTTGTTATAATCAGCTATAGATGTCTACGGGATATTGTGTCCAGCCTTGAAGCGGCTGCTGGACCAGGCGACGTCTGCTCCAGATGGCGCTAGTGAAGTCACATGGAGCGTGGGTGGGGTTCATGGGAGGGGATCGGGGTCATGATTCCTAATCATCTAAGAAGCAAATAAATGGGCTTATGTATAAAGAACTGCGATAGGAACTTCAGTTCAGTATTTGGATCATATAGACAAAAGGGCATTCACACAAACATGAGCAAAATTGTAGTAGCCTTTGATCTTTACGGCACTTTGCTGTCCACTGAAAGCATTGCAAAGCAGTTGGCATCTCATTTTGGAGATGATAAAGCCACATCCATCGCCGCCGTTTGGAGGAAATATCAGCTTGAATACACATGGAGGCTGAATAGCATGAGTAAGACCTGACACTCCGCTGTGGAGCGCGGGAAGTTGTTGACGATCCCTCAGAAAAGTACGAGCACTTCTCCGAAGTGACTCGAAAATCCCTGAAGCACGCACTAGCAGAGCATAGTGTGGGCTTGACTGACCAGCAGATCGATAAGCTAATGGAGGCTTATGATTCTTTGTCCACGTTTCCCGATGTCAACCCCGGGTTGAAGCGGCTGGCAGGAAACAGCAATATCGAAAATGTGGTTTTCTCCAACGGAACGAAGATTATGGTTACCAATTCGGTCCACAAGTCGGGCAGTTTAGACTCGGCTGTTTTCAAGGATATCATCACCGTTGATGCTGTGGAGGTCTTCAAACCAGCTCCAGAGGTATATCGATACTTAGCGCAGAAGGTCGGTAAAGAGGGACAAGAATCCGATCTATGGCTCGTGTCAGGCAATCCATTTGATGTTGTGGGAGCAAGAGCAGTCGGTATGCAAGCAGCATGGGTGGACCGAGCTGGCAATGGGTGGCAAGACACACTTGGTCAAGGACCAACGGTGGTTATAAGAGGTCTAGAGGAGGTAGCCGATGCGATTGAGAAGTACTCCTCTAACAACAGCTGAGCAGAATGAATGAGAGAAAGAAACGCATAGCTATCTAGATTGTTCTAAGCTGCATCGTCTCTGTATTCCTCCTGTGAAGCTAGAGTGGTGGACTCGCGACTTCGACGGGCCTTTTCCATTTTTGCCGTCCACAAAGCGCTACCGGCAGCAGTGGTGAGCAAAAAGAACATGCTCAGAACAGGTATCAACTGCAGTGACAGTGCCACTATGCCAAACCACATATATTTGAGCTTCCTCTTCTCGATATATTCATTGCGATCCTTTTTGGAGAAGCCACGAAGCTTGAAATACCTCCAACTGTGGAATGGCCCAGCTCGATATCCGGTCAAAATAAGGAAGATAGGAACACCAACCACGGGGACCAGATTGACCGGGATAAGTATGACGAACTCTACGATTTGTCGCAGACTAAAGGGACTGTACACAGATGAGACTGTGGGTTTCCCAAGCATTTTGACGGAATCCGGGGCTGTTGCATCCAGTAGTCGACCCTCTTGAACGAGGTCAGAGAGCCCCTGATCGATGAGTACGGCATCAAAGACATCGACCAGAGTCTCATCCACAAAGAAGGCCTCGAACAGTAAGGCGACAATGGCAGCACCTTCCGACAAAACGAGGAAAGTTGCGTTTACCCAGGCTCCTGCATGGTGGAAGGCTGCTAAGAGGGCAACTTGCGGCAAATATGTCCAGATGAATAAATTGACATAAATGAAGGCGGAAAGAAGGATTATGGGTATCAGACGAGCTTTGAAGAGGGGGTAGAGGTATGGATGTCGAACAAAATAGACGATTCCCTGGAAGACTTGGTCAGTTGGAGGCCCTTCGTGAACTGCAGAGTTGGAAGGTTTGGGCTGACCTTCAGAGGGTAGAGGAATGTTGCGTCGAGAATGTTTCGGGCCATGTTGTGCGGAAGAGTTTGACTAGAGCGATCCTTGTTGTGAGAAAAGAAACAAAGGGACCTCCAATGTCCATCGCATAGGTGAAATTGTACTTCAAGTTGGTGACTTCCTTCGATGGAGTGCAGGTGCAGGCTACACTCAATGGCGATGATGCAGCCCCCCGCCAATCAGCTGGGAGTTGGTGCTAGTGGCTTGGCAGAGGGTTCGGAGGAGATTATCTTCTTTGCACTCACAGTTTCATAATATATTTTCTTCTTCTCCATATAAACTGAAAGATCCTCTGTATTCACTCTGTCAAAGCTATAAAATATGGTTGCTGGAGGGGAAATCAGTAGGATAGAGGAATGACTGCCTACTTACCCCGTGAACTTCTGCTGTGCCACTGTCAAACAGTTGGATGCAGATCGTGAAGTTTCTGGAAATGAAATTATGGCCGCACATACGTTGTACATTCTGGAGTGTTGAGACGGATTAATGTTGCCTAGGTACTCCGTACCTGATACGATCAAGGGAACTCAAACAGCAAGCAGTCCAGGGTCGACGATAGCATCGTCGAATCTGGAGGTGTTTCTACGAGAGCCGAGAAATCGGTTGCGTTCCTGGCGATTCTTCATGCCGAGGAGAGGCCAGAGGTATAACCAGAGGCAGAACGATTAAGTAGAGGCGAGGGTGGTAGGATGAGAACGTATGGCCTCCAGGGACCCTCAGCCCAGCTACTCCGTGCTCTGTAGATCGATCAACTACTGATTCTGGAGCTCAATCATGGCGTTTCTGAAGAACACAAGCGAGCACACGGATGAGTCTCCTGATGCATGCAGGGCTTCGGCTTTGCAGAATGGCAGATTCGTAGGTCGTAGGTTAGGTCACCAGCCCCTCATTTCGCCTCTGGGCAGTTCAAAATTTTCATCTTCAGACTTTCGTCGCACCCTTTCCAAGCAGGAAAAGTGTGGCTTGTTAGGTAGGTGGAAATTGGGATTCATATCCCGTGTCCGCGCTGTATCAAGTAGGTATCTGAATATCACCCCTTTTGCCAAAATCCCATGCTCGGCAGAGGGCAAATGAAAAGGTTGTGCGAGTCAAGAGGAAACCGGTTGATCAGGTATCCGTGCAGGAGCAGCGTCTCGCTACAGTCTGTGCAGTGTGCAAGATGCACCAGGCAGTTTTGATTCGTGAACCACCCCTCCTCACAGGGATACAGAGGAGATTGCCACCAAAGCCAGTAGGGGGACCAGTAGCCTCGGGGGTTAGTACACTGTTAGTTAAAGCTCCTGCGCCTGTCGGCTCCCTGGGGCCTGGGCCGTGCAAGCAAGTAAGCCTCTTCTAGGCGGCTCACTTGAAAAAGTGTACATACGTTGAGTGTGAGTGCCTGTGCCCAAGACTTTGCCTCCAGTGCCACTGGCGGGCCGACCCCAGATTCACTGCCCACAACCGAGGACCCCGAGCATGAGACCTGGAGAAAGAAGCAGAAGGAAGGGCTTAAGCAATCACGATCTCTTCCGACGGAACACGCCTATAATCGATGAACGAATATGCAGGAGGCAACATGGCAGCAGAAAAAACCACTCCAGCTGTTTCTTTCTATCTAGACAAGATATGGCAAGCCCGCAGGGTATTAAGGCAGCCCCCCAACCCCCAATTTGGCATGTTCCCCCTCCAAGTTGTAATTAGTCGTGCGTTGTGAGAGGTACCTAAGGAACAGCAACTTTGTAACTGCGCCCAAGGCCAAGCGGTAAATTGTAATGATTGAATATGAGCCTGAATCTCCCTCTCGCGTCTCCATCTCCAGACTCCGTACTCGCTAATTACTGTGTACGGTGCCCTCTGGCCTGGCACATATTTGATCCCATTTGCGAGTGCGACACTGCAACTAGCTCTAGCACCTTTCCCCAGGGTCCGAACGACTGAGCTAACTGCTAGCCTTATTAGTCTCTCGTTTCTCGTTCCTCTTGCCCTCGTCTCCATCGGTGTTTTCCCCTTCACCCTCCCATTTTCCCTCGATTCTTCTCTCTTCGCACGCCGACGTCTCCGTGTCAAGGGTTGGACCTTGGATCTTTCAGCTGATGATGCTCAGCGTCACTCTTTGATGGTGGTTTGTTGTTGGAGCAGGACTCGCCTTCCACTGACACCCCACAATACCTCGTGCTAGGCGCGCGCATAACCAAGACCAAACAACCTGGGGACGGAGACATTCTACCCGCAAGCTGCCAGTGTCGTCGACTCGTCGAGCTTCCAGGCAGTGGGCGGGCAGTGGGCAGGCAGTCTGCCGCAGTGCCGAGGGGCTCAAAGTTCCCCGTTGAAAATCCACCTTTCCCGCCTTTCAGATTTACGAGCACCACCTCCCTAACTACTACTAAACCCTTATCCTCCAACCCTCTTTAAACTTCTCGAAGGGTTATGTGCCGACGTTCTCCCGCCCACTTCAACCTGTCAGTCTTGTGTATCACCACGCGCGAAGTTGATCATGTCATCCATATCTCCCATAACCTCGTACTCGTCGACCCAGCCTCCAGATCCAAGTGGCGCCTACAAGTATGAGGATCCTACTGCCTACCAAATCCCCACGGGTTATCCAAACCAGTTCGAAGTCTCGCTACCCCTCTCGCGGTCTGACTCCGACGCTCAGAGAGACCTCTCAAAAGTTCAATCCACTGGTTCCTCAGAGCCAAAGATTCGTCTACGAAAGGCCTGTGATAGTTGCAGTGTGCGCAAAGTAAAGGTTCGTAAACCCAGGCTCCTCCCAGCTGAGTCCCTTGACTGACCTTGGTTGCCAGTGTGACGAGACCGGCCCACCCTGCAAGTCTTGCGCCGCGCTCGAGATCCCTTGTACTTTTGATCGCCCCAGCCGTCGTCGAGGCCCTCCAAACAAACACGCCGAAGCAATCAAGAGACAGAAGCTGGAAGGTGGTGCCTATGAGGGATCTAGAGGTTCTCCAACACATGATGCCGCCTACAGTTTGGCCGCTCTTGCTGCTCCCGTTCCTCTGTCCGCCGAATCAATCTGCGATTTACCCACTCTGGGACTTCTCTTAGATGACTATTTCACTTACATCCACCCTTTGATACCTCTGCCCCACGAGCCTACGTTCCGGAGATCCTTCGAGGCCAGGGAAGATCGCACAAACCACAACTTTCTGTCATTGATCGCAGCCATGGTAGAATGTCTAGTCGCATCATTCCCACGAAGACCCCGCCAGTTGTTCACCTCCGAAGCAGCCAGAGCCCAGTTTCCTCACGCTGGAGCCTTGATCGATCGCTGCCATCAGGTTTTCATCGAAGCGCGGGGCATCGGCTACATGGACAGACAGATGAATCTTTACGATGGCATTGCTAGCTATCTGGTCGGCCTTGCCGCTGGCTATGTCTTGGATATTGCACGCATGCGTTTGTATCTTGGAGAATGCACCATCATCACACGCGAGCTCGGGTTCCATCGCCCCGAGATATACCGCCCTGCGGCAACCCCTGGCGGGACCTTTCAACCAGTCGATCTACAACGACCGCCACCTATTGACCATGTATATCAAGAGTCCGGCCGACGCTTGTTTTGGCTCTTGTTTGTGGGCGCGATGTCAGCCCGACAGCTCGACGATGCTGAGGGCGATCTGCTGATTCCACCAGTTTCCCACGCAGAAATGCTCCCTACTCTCCCCTTGGAGGTGGACGATGAATACATCACAGAATCACAAGTCTATCCACAGCCTCGAGGTGTGGTTTCGGAAATTGCGGGTTTCAATCTCAACGTCAAGGTTTTTCGCGCCTTTCATTTTTTGGCTGCTCTTGAACTGGCATTTGGTGCCAATACCGTCTACGACTGGGATCGCCAGCGTCAATTCATTCGCCGTGCCCTTCAGAACGTCAAGGATGCAACACGAGATGCACCGAAAGAACTACAGTTAAATCCGGCCAACGGATTCGGAGAATGGCCTCCTACTCAAGCCGATATTTCAGCCTATTCGCACCTATTCAATGAACGGGATGGAGCGGAAACCGAGCCAGCGCCGACCCCTGTGAGTGCTCGAGGTTCTCTGTCCGGTGTCTCGCTCTCCAAGAGAGCCATACAATTCGAAATCCAGAAAGCTAACATCTATGGAACACAACTCTCATCAAGATCATATCTTGTGGAGAGATTTTGGAATCTCTACGAAATTGTGGACCGAGACAAATTGACTTTTCCGTCCGACAAAGCAGGGGCTAGCTCTTCGCCCACTGCTGGGATCATGACCACAGGAATGGATCACAGCTATCGGCAGGTTACTGGCCGCACCCCTAGTGACAGCATGATGGATACCGGAGAGCAAATGATGGCTGTGGAGAGAGAGGATATCGTTCGGGATATGGCTTTACTCCTGAAGAGCGTTAACCAGGTCAACATGGAGCCCAATGGAATGAGTTTTGTGAGTTCTGAGCCCCATTTTCTGATTATCTCGATACTAATTTTATCCAGTGCAATAAAATCCGCACAGTGGCATCCACCCTACTCGAAACCAAACGCGCGAGAATGAGCGTTATGCCCACCCTGGACTCGGAGAGTGTCAACAGTTACCTCCATGCATTTCTCGATATACTGTCCAAGCTAGAGCGACTGGGCCCCGGCCGCTTCCGCGGTGTTGCAGACGGAGCTACTGGTGGCATTTTGAGGACACCAGAAGATATTGAGGAGGAGGAGCTGGTCTATTGGGCAAGTCTAAAGGAACACCAAGAGAGGTTTGTCCGGTCCAATGGAGTCTGGTAATACATCACCTGGCTTGCAATTAGGCTTGTGTAAGACACAATTTATGAGAAACGGTAACACCTGGAGCAGCAGGAATGCAAATGGATCAAACAGCACAGGCAGGGCGAAGCTGTAAGAATTATGGCCCTGAGCTCTGACTAGCTTGGGTGAAGGGTTTTATGCCGGATTTTTGATACCCCATACGAAAATGACTCTGCATTACTTGAAATGGTGGAGCAAAGGGCATTAATGGTTCAGCGACTTGCACTACACCCCAGAACCATTGTATTCGTTGGTTATATTGGAGATATCTACTTCGTAGCCGAGTAAAGACCGAAAAAAAAAACAAATTTAGCCCCCACTCGCGCACTTAGCCCCAGATTTCTCGTGGGCGTCGGAAGCCTTCCTGCAGATGGAAGGTATCCTTGAAGCCCAAACAGTCCATCTCCAGGCTTCGAGTGTTTCGGCTATCGACCGAACAGCACGTCCACGTCGCTTTGATCTCTATATCCGTCAGGGGATAGTCGGAACAGGCAACGTGGTTATGGCTTCGAGTAGCTGTCAAGTCCGCCGGCCGAAAGATGTACTTAGCGAGCCAACCAAATCATGCCTCAACTTTGCCGGCAAAAGTGTCTTTTGCAAGACGGCCAATATCGGCCACTATTAGCAACGACCGAGTTCGGTAATTATCTTTTCATTCCTGACTCCATGTAGTCAGGGTCGTTTGGGCCATAAACCTAACTCTCTATAGTCCGGTCAAATCTGTCACATGAAATGGTGGTTCCTACCTGGTAGTGAGGATTATGACGACTATTTCTTTGACTTTAAGGTATTCATTCCTCTCTCTACAACTGCTCAACAACTACAACAATTTCTATCTGAATGATCCACTGAACCACCGCTGAGGCCTTTACTCCTTTCATGTAACATCTCTGCTCGAGACTCTCAAGTCGCCGGCTAATCGAGCACTCTGCATCGTTTGTTGGGGATCTGCCTAAGCGTTGTATGCCATAGATAAATATCCCGAGCTGGGGCCATCGAGAGGTCTTCTACGCATTCGCTCGTATTTAGGCGCGATAGCGGGGCAGTAATCTGGATATTGAGCGTCCTTGGCTGTCGCCGTAACTCGTTCTGATAAATAAGGAGCACAATCTGGACATGTCAGCAAGATTGGCGGTTTTGGGGGATCGATCTGGCGGGTAATTTACGCATCGAGAGTATAAGCAACAAACCAGATTCTCCATCTGAGATTCCGTTGATCATGCGCCAAATCAAGCTCTTCAGGATCCTGCTTGTGCAGACCCAGAGACTGTGCTATCCTCACAGCGATTCCTGAGATCGTCCAAGCCATACCTGATGTTCCGATTTGGAGGAAGTAGATAGATAGTCTGACAGACCATTTAAAATTGCATTCCAGATAGCAATTCCGATGATACTCCAAACTCTGCGAGTAGTTAACATCAAAGCCGAGGCTGATGCGATCAGCTCTGGTGGCGCAGCCAGTTGCGAAGTAACAACCAGTGCTGTCATGGAGACACCTAGAGAAATCCCCCCAAAAACCGAGAACCCATAAATATACCGAATAGATGAGAAACCTTTCGTGGCCATCAGTACGAAGTAAATGTCGTTGCAAATGAAGGACACCGTCAACACAGATCAAACTGACTTCTTTCGAGTGCAGTAATGCGCCGCAATCAGGGTCGATAGAAGGAACATGTACCACGTAATATCATACACGTTGGCCGTCTGTAGCAAGTCTTTGTCATAATTGAGGGACACTTGGTATGCGAAATGGTTAATTTGCGCGAAGAACACCAACCCGTCGATGAACAGGCATTACTCTGTGATAGCGAAGTTTCGGGAACGTCTGAATAGTCCATGATGTAGGAGGTCATCTTTCTTATACCAGATGGCGTACAAAGAAAGGCAAATGGCCAACCCAACGCCAATACAAAAAGGCCCCAGGATATGGGAATTTGTCCACTTGTACGGACTGTTGGACTAGGCTAAGGCCACACAGATCAGTAGAATAGATGACGAGAGAAGAAAAGAACCAAGCACGTCGAGGCTGGCCATCTTCTGTCAGAGGCTAAGTCGTGCAAGTTGTCGGGTTAGGGGATTGTAGGACAAGGCGAAGATGTAGGCGCTAACAGAATATAGAACTGCCGCTAAGTAGGAAATCCGCAGGGATCATGTTTGCAAAACGCCCCGCCAGTATAGGTTGCAACGATTCCCGCAAGTGCAACGGAGGGAGACACCGTGGTCTGGGCCCATGGGCGATATCTTCGTGGTAGGATCTCAGAGGTGATGGCATGAGTCAGGGGCTGTGCCGTTCCGGCAAAACTGCCAATGACCTGCCCAGCAATGGCCACGCCAATAGATTCCGACCTATACACGACAATACACCCGGCTGTGCCACACAAGATGGTCGCAATCACAAAGCATTTTCTGCCCCAGTAGTCTGTCACTTTACAATGGTCGGGCCGAGCACAAGTTGCGGAATTAGAAGCGCCATCGTGAGCCACGCAATCTGATTACTGCCTCCAATGGTCTCAACAATCGAGCGGCCCAAAAGTCCGGAACCAATGGTATGGACAATGGACGAAAAGTAGGTGCCGACAATAGCCTGAAAAGAAGAAGTTAGCATCAGCAGTGTGGACAGCCATAAAAAGACGACTCAATCGAGCCAAGCAGTGGGCTGACATACCGCCAACAGAATTCCAAGTTTGAACGACACCCGTTGAGACTGCATCTCGGGCTGAAAATCAGAGGTCTTGCCATTGACAGGAACCTTCTGAACATCTTCAACCATGGTCGAATTACCACCAGGTTTGGTTTCGATTTCGGAGCCAGTGGCCATTTTGGGGGGTTGTATTGGAGGTGCCTTGTTCTGAAAACGAACCTCCTAGTCCTAAAGAAATTGCACAAGCGATCAAAATGCTGGCTAGCAGCAAGGTTCTGTTTACTTGCACCCGTGACCCAAGGGCCTGAAGAACTTATATAATTCTCCTGACAGGAATTCCCGCGCGATGTTTAACCATTCGATGGAATCCGTCTGGGCAAGTCTGGCTTCTTGATGTTCAACGTTTTATCCGCGTCCTGTCTTGTCTTCCCGCAGCCATCTCTCCATCGGGATGGTCGAGCCCTCGGGCCATATGATCACGCTATGTGTTAAAATTATGAAAATTCCACAGGTCCTTATGGATGAACAGTTGGAGGCCAGTTCCTACGTAGCCTTGGTGCTGTAATTAACACGGGGCTGTCACAGCCTTGGCAGTCACATGGCAGGCACTTAGCAAGTACGGCGTAATTAATCAAATAATAATAGATCAAACGCCTGCCAATTAAAGTGGTTGAAGAAAGCTATTAAATACTTGGCGCGACAAAAACCTCGTCAAAACAGCGTTCAAACCGTATCGCAGTTTTTCCATGCCCTCATCAGGGAAATCGTGGAACCAGAGAACTTCAATTCAATCATCAATGCAACTTACTTATTCTTGAATCCATCTCGTAGTGCCTTGCAGACCCAGAGGTTATAGTCATGGCACTACTGCTTTGAGCGCGGATACTAATTTGCTTGTGAATATCTAAGAACACTGTTCGGGCCATGATGGAAAAAGACGTACTGACCACCATGACACAGCGCCTCGGACAAAGCCACATTGCGTGAGCAAGTAAACGGGCTTTGCATGTTCAGTGAAGCTTTAATTGACTGAGATTTCCAAGTACCAAGATGTATTCTCGTCGGTATCCATCTAACTCAAGACCGCCCCGTCAACCACAAAGAACAGCCAGGCAGAAACCCGAAATACACAAGGCAGGACCGCTCCTGCGCAAGTATGACACCGAGTCGGGACAGGTGTTTTCGGAGATAGAAGTCACTTTAGGTCGACGAACCACTTCGAATTGGATAGGCGACTTCAGAACTCCCTCGCTGGCCAAAAAGCCGACTACGGTCAACGCTGGGCGAGGAGTGCGTTCACTTGCAGACACGGCGAAGAACAAAGTCGCGTCTGAGATTCGTAACTTGACGGCGGAGCACTTCCTCTCCGTGCCTTGGCCGGTGGCAGAAACCGTTTGGAAGGAGGTCCTCGATCGGTATGGTTTACCGGATGCATTTACACATTTGCTATCCCCTTTTTGCTGATATTTGCGGAACAGGCGAGCGGACAGTTTTCATGGCTGGAGAATGTTTGCCAATGCTTATCCTCACGCAGAACAATTCGGGCAGCGACAATACAGGTATTTCATGGAGCTCAAGCAACCACACCTGTCCCTTTTGGACTATACGACGGCCATCACATCCCCAGCGCTGAACTGGTTGACCTGCCTCCGTATTTCGCCCAAGCAATTGACTGTTTCAGATCTCGTCTCATTACACAAGATAACTAATCTAGCGGTCCTCGACCTCTCCGATGGCCAAGTCACGATTGACAATAATCATTCAACGTTCGACGAACGGGTGATGAGGACCTGGGCAGAGCTTGCCAGGTCACAAGAAGCGTTCCAACATTTACGCGTACTTATGTTCGGATGGCAGGAGAACTTGGCAGACTGGATATTTCAATATGTGGATCGATTCCCCTCTCTATGTCAAATTATAGTCACGGACTGTCCGCAGATGCACCAGAAGAATCGGAGCGAGTGGGGAGAAGTCTCCAGGGCTGTGGGGTGGGATGGCAGACATGCAAAGAAGAGTGCGAAGAGTCTAAGACCCATCCTTAACGACCCAGAATCCCACTTCGGCTCCATTTCTGGATGCTACTACGAGAGTATGGAGCTATTCGAGAGTGTGGCCTCGGAAGAGGTGAAGTCAACTATCGAAGACCCCATGCCGTTGCTGGAAATGTGTATTGGGTCGCCGAGGCTATGGACTCATGTGGTGGAAGACTTCCCATCAACACGGACCATCGTATTCGACAAGGTGAACGCAGAGCGCTCCGCGAGATCCATGCAGCCGCAGGAGCTGGTTAACCATAGCGAGCGTGACCAGAGTAAACGGATGAGGGACTCTGAGGCGGTATCGCCAACTAGCAGTGGGTACCCTCCGTCCAAAAGGGGAGCACCAACGGCCAGAACGATGAGAAAAAAGCATGAGAAGAGCGTTGGGGATATGCTTGGAGAGTTCATGAGATGAATTCTGCTTCTATACACTACTATAAGGACTGAACAAATTAGGATTCCTTAGACCCAGCCTTATTCCTACACCTCACTTGATCTTCTTCTCCCGTTCCTTCCGCCTAGGCATGCGACCATGGCCACGACAGATTTATGACACACAACCACTGCATGACGTTTCTCGAGGGTAGTGACAGTACCCTAACCTAATGAAATATGGCGATGCAAATTCCTATAACGTGTACACACTGCTCAGCAAACATGCTGATGATGCTTCGTTGTCGTCGTGCCAGGACGTTTTATTCCACACGAGCCTACTTTTCTAACTTTTGCAAAGCCTCAATTACTTCAGCCGTCGACGCCGTGCCGCCGAAAACCCGCAGGGCGTGCAAAGCGGCTAAATGGTCTGCCTCGGTGCATGTCCCGGTGGCATCACTTACGGTAGTAACGCGATAGTCCATCTGATACGCATCTCTTGCCGTCGACTCGACACATACATCCGTTCCCACTCCAGTCAAAACTAGATGGTTAACGCTGCGCTCCTTTAAGATCTTTTCCAGCGAACACGTCCCAAGGAAAGCAGAGTTCCTCGTTTTGTTGACAATTTCTTCATGGGGTCCGGGCGTGAGTTCGTCTATCATTTCGGCATCCCAAGACCCTCGTAGCAAACCTCCCAATTTCTCGACCCGATCTCCGCGGTCGTGCGGCCGTCTGTCAGAGTAGTCGGCGTTGTAGCCTGTCCTTACGAAAAAGACCGGGATATTAGCGGCGTGGAAGGCGGAGCGCAGCTGGTTGATGTGCGGAACAATAGCGGTTGGGTCGGATTGCATACCCATCTTTGCGAAGCTACCTTGTTTGTGGCAGAAGCCGTTTTGCATGTCGATCACCACCAGCGCTGGAGCGGAGTCGAGTTGGACCATCTTGGTTGAACGGCTGCTTGCTGTCTAATACTGTAAATTTCGGTGTCGAATTGAGACGGGTGGCAACTTATCTAACTCTTGTCAACGATACAATATTACTTGGTGCTGGAGCTGCCTCTGTGAGGGCCCTGCTGACTCCGAACGTCTTGGGCTTGAACTAAGCCAAAACTAAATAAGCCTTGACATCACCTGAGCTCGTGAACCGTGAACCGTGAACCAGGATCGAGGCCCTATTTAATTTATTCTCAATAAAATACAACACTCCATTCGCCCTTCTTCTCGTTCCTGGTACTACGAATTATTTACTACGACCGATAGGTACTGACGACTAGCACTGATCCTTGACCATATTATATAAGCTCGACGCGTTTTTGACTACAGAGTACTGCAGCCCACCGCACACAGAATGTACCCCGCGTCTGCTTGAGGCTACGACTCCTGGTCCCTCCTCCCTCACACTACTCCGTACTGTATCCCCCACTATCCGGATCCTTCTCCTGCAGCAACTTCAAATCCCATCTACAACACCCGCATTACAAGTACATCTTAAGGAGGACAAGCGACACAGAAGTTCTCATCTTCAGCATCATGTCTACTCCCAGCCGGGACCCTCCGGTGAACTCTCCACCTTCAGGCGGTGTATCATCGAGATCCAGTTTCGACACCCAGTCACCCTCGAACAACTCAAGAACACCCTCCCTGCGCATCCCTTCCATGCCCAGCGCGGCTGCACAGCACCGTCAAAGCTTCCATGAATTAAGAGGCCTTCCTCCATCACCTCGTTCCCAGAGACAACCTTCCCTATCTCAGATCGCCCTCCAAGACCTGATCGATAACCCTCCGATGAACCACCCAGATCCAAAGTTCGCAGGCCGAGACTGGCAAACTGTCAAGATCAATGAGTTGACCAACCCTGATGATCTCAAGTTTGTTGACATTGATACTGGTGTCGAGGCTGCAACAAAGGTGCCGCACCTACATTTATCAATCCTTTTCCGTGCTGACTGGCATAGTTACTGATCGAATCCGGTGCCCCGGTTGTCCTTATTCGGGAAAACGAGGGCTCTCCCGTTATTGGTACATTTGATGCCAGAGACCTCAACGCCTACCTGTTGCTCGTTGTGGGTCTGTCCAAACCCGATGATGAACATGCGGAAGATTTTATCCAGTTGGCCAGGAGAGCTCGCGAAGGGAAGCCTATTCCACTGAGAGAGATCCGAGATTTGAGCAAGAAGGAGCCACTAACATTCCTTGACGAAAATGCCGACTTGATTAAGGCCATCGAGACCTTTGGAAAAGGCGTTCATCGAGTAGTGGTTAGGAACGAGGAGACTGGCAAGGTTACTGGCGTTCTAAGCCAGAGTCGTTTGATCAGATTTCTGTGGGAGAACGGCCGCAGCTTCCCCGTGCTTGAGCAACTCTATACCCAACACCTACGTGATCTCAAAATTGGGTCCAATGATGTTATCTCGGTCAAGTGAGTCCCACCACTGTATCCCCTATCATTCACAGACTGACCATGGCTTCAGCGGCGACCGACCTTTGGCAGAAGCCCTCACCCTCCTCTTAAATGAGGGAATCTCCTCACTCGCCGTGGTGGATCATAACCACAACGTTGTGGGCAACATCTCCAATGTCGACGTCAAGCTTCTCACAAAATCCTCCTCTCTCCCACTCCTCCGAAATACCTGCATTCACTTCATCACTGTCATCCTATCTACCCGGGGCATGTTCGAAGGGAAAGATTCCTTTCCGGTCTTCCATGTCACACCCCTCTCCACTCTTGCCCATACAGTTGCCAAACTTGTGGCCACAAAATCACATCGCATGTGGATCACCGAGCCTGTTTCACCTGGCTCGTCCGGCCCTCCAACTCCCTCCCTTCACACTGCCACCCTAGTACCAACCTCGAGCCACTCGTCCTTCTCAGCTGGAAGTGGTCAACAGCATATGACTCCGCCTCTTGCTGCTTCAGCACCCCCGGCCCCCGACCCATTTGCAGCGACGATCGTCGATAGTTCGCCCAAAGCGCCCTTCATCGCACCGACGGGCCCCACAATATCTGCATCTGCTTTACCGGGCGCTCGGATATCTGGTCGCCTCGTCGGTGTGGTGAGCTTGACCGACATTTTGATCCTCTTCGCTCGCGCCGGTGGTCTCAACGTTGCAGATCCAATCGAGATCCGCAATCGACGAAGGCGAAGTAGCTCCAGTAGCGTGCGGAAGAGTTTTGATCTGGGCCAAAGACCACAGAACAACTCACTGAGGCCGAGCGGGGAACTGGCACGAAAGAGTAGCCATGCAGGGAGTCTCAACGGTTAGGCGCTTGAGGAATCCCAACGAGTCAAGAACGTCCCCATGAGGGTTTACAGAATTCCCTGTCTGGACTGGTGATGAATGAGCTATTCCAAAATGCTTACAGCTCTCGTGATATATGGACAGGGAGGCACCCAATGCCTGCATAGCTGAGGCATACCGAAACAGCCAATTTCCCTGAGAAGATTGGCTAAACCACCAGGTCATGTGTGTTTTGAATATGAATAACTCATCTCATGGATTTGAGCGAAGGGGAAGGGAGGTGTTTAGGAATATAAGACTCTCCTTAATGGCGGTTACTAACCGCTACGGGCCGATAATTTGCCCGTCATGTCGACATTGACGATCGACTAAAGATCCGGGCTAATGCAACCGGGCTGGTATGAATTGAATTGCAGGTGGTGTACCACGTACTCTGCTCTCGTTGGATGGATGGATGGATGAATGAATCGAATGGATGACTTTAGCCCGAGGGGCAGTGAACTGGCTGGTCAGGGCCCATGTGATGCGCTGGATCCGACTCAACAGCAGGCAAGGGATAAGAGTAGAAGAAGAACAGGCGGCTTGCTGATGCGTCAAGCCATGGTAATATATATATATATATATATATGATAATGAAGCTATACTTAGACATCCTAGACTCAGGCGAGTACTAGATCCAACAACTCTTCAAGCCTTTCGACTACACATAGCAGCAGTGCACAACGGACCCTCGGCTGTCTCGGAGTTCTTTTTCAACTGTTTTTGTGATATTACTAGAGTTTTATTTTAATTTTTAGGGGGGGTGGCTCATGTATGCATCTTCCCTCTCCCGACTATAACGACGCTTTCTCGAATCTCAATCAACCTCTGGCCCTTGAGACACTTTGTTTCCTGATGCTACACTGGCTGGGCATGGAATCTCGCTACTCTCGATCAAGCAACCGTGTCTGTGGTTCGAGGTTCGAGGTTCGAGGTTTCCGGGTTTCTCCTTCTCCTTCTCCTTCTCCCTCTCTCGCTGTCCGCCATCCATTTCTTTCTGTCCGGCCTGACATCGGCTGCGTTTGTGCTTTCAATCCATACCTCATAGATCTGTTCCGGTTTCTGATTTCTGGTTTCTTGACCTGCCTCTCTCTCGGCGATCCTGTCGCTAGCATTTTTCTCAACTTCCCAGGTAGCAGCAACATGACTCTCCTGACGCGGGGAAACGATCGCTCAGCGTATACCAACAAACAAAACAAAACAAAACCCTGCCCGATGGGTATCGTGGCATGTGATAGAACTAGGTTACGACGAGGATCTGCAAAATTCGAGTCACAATTTCAAAGATTTGAGGCCCGTTGATGATGATGGCGACCAGACGACCCAACGCACCGTTTCCATTCAAACGCCCGAAAACGCCCGACTACCCAAGAATGGTGCTGGGCAAGAAATCAAACCTGGTAATACGGTACGCCTGGACATTTTGTGTGTTCGTCAATACTGTAATAAGTGGAGTAAAGTTGGGAATGTTCAACGCGCGTCGCCAGGCACGCGTCGCTCCATGCTTGCATCAGCCTCCTGCTGTGGCACCGACGCTGTTCGTCGTGCTGCCTTCTCCCTTTATGCTGCCATTCATGGATTTGTGAGCTTGTTCGTCTTCCCACGAGCCGTCCATGACGAAGTTGTCCCAGAAACCCTCTCCCGCGGGTGTGACCTGGCCTGAAGGCATACCCGAGGCCTTGAATATCCCTTGAAGGCTATCTTCCCGCGACATGCCCGCACCGCCGAAATCGAACCCCTTCGATTCTTGGCTGAAGTTGAAATCAAGACCGGTGGTAGGCGGTAAGGACAACTGGGCTATTGAAGAGTGATGGTGGGTGGCTTGGGATATCGAGGTGTTGTTCTGGGACGGCTCTTCGTGGTTCATGACATGTTGCTCAAGTGCTGAGGGTGCTAACGTCACCGACATACCTTGGTAAGCTGATGGATGAACAGGCATGCCCTTCAGTCCAGATTGATTCATATCATGCCATGGATAGTACGCCGAAGATATGTATTGGTCCGAGCCCTGCATAAGCATCGCATAAGTCGGGTCATTGACATCGAATTGTGGTGCGTGAGCGAGCATTTGCTGTGCTTCGGGAGGAAGGGAGGTTGTGAACGGACCGGTGTCTTGCCACAAGGGTGGGAAAGGGCCGAATTGGGGAAAAGTGGCAGATTGAGCCTGACGGGAATAGTTTGGATCGGGCTTGATATCGTCCGTGTCAATGGCATGGCTAGGTTGCCGAGTTTCGCCATTGGGGTGAATGTTGGTCGGCGTCGACAGACGCCTCTGATCGAGCGAAGTTGTTTGGATAGAGACACTGGGTGACGTTGGAGCCTTGGTATTCGGTAAAGCCGCCAGAGAATAGGAGCGGTTGTGGTGCTGACGATAATCTGTTTGGTGCGGGGATGGGTACGGGGCAGAGCGATAACTTGTCGTGGGTGACTGACCTAAATTGGTTTGAGGCATCATAGGAGGTGGAAAGATGTTGGGTCCTTGTGGTTGATATGGCATATTGGGATATTGAGAGTAGGGGTTCTGGGACATTTGTCCCATCATATTTCGTACTGCGACTTGCTGTGTCAAATAGGCGGCCAATCTTCTATTAAAATCTGCAGAACCAGTTTGAAGATGTGCAGTAAGCCGGCGATATCGCAGCGGTAAATCATCGTCCTCTTCTTCATACATTTCCTCATTGATCACATCTTGCTCGGTAACACGCAACGAACGGCCCGTGCGTCGCTTATGAATCTCTGATGCCCTTCGTGCAGACTCAACTCTCGCCTCTAAACTTCGATCACCTCTTCGAGAAGCGGCAATATAAGCTCTGCGGTAAGGGTTAGTATAAATGTAGGATGGGCGAATATTCGATATTGAATACTGCATACCTTTCTTGGTTTTCCTCATGTGTACGCTCAGTTTTCATCGCCTTTACAGGCGGAATACTCCTAGTGGGAGGAACTGGGGGAGCCTTAGGCATTTCGAGCCACGGGAATGCGAATAGATTACTTGAATGGGAGATGTATGTTGACGAGGTCGTACACGTTCTGGCCGTACGAAAGAGAGTTGCCGAGGATTATAGCAATAAATGGACGCCCGTCACTTAATATCGTGGGAGCAGGGGATATGCAGCGAGAGGAAACAATTGAACAAAACGAGGAATCCAATTCGCAAAGGATTCTCGGTTTCTGAAGTCAAATCGAATGGATGGTAGATGCGATGACAATAAAAGGGGATACAGGAGGTGGTAGATGAAGTGGCAAATAAAAGAAGTAGATGTAAACTTGGGGTCAGGTAGATGCCGGAGGTCTTTCGGTCCTCAGCAGTGACAAGTGGCCAAGAGATTGAGCAGCATAAATTCATCACAAGCTAGAAAGGACTACGAGCTGTGGCTAAGGTCGGCTAGAACTGTCGTTGTAGTTGTGGAGCTTGTATGGAAAAGGCCATTCTTGGTAGCTCCCGTTAGACTGAAGTAGACTGGAGTAGATGGGAAAAGTGATGAGGGGGGAATGGGAATCGTTGAAGAATGTGGCTGTCGGAGTTCATCATAGGCGCGTGGAGATCTCTCGTGCCTTCGTACCCAAGCACATCAACAGATCATGCGTTGTGGTTGGCTGTGGATACCAAACCCGTACTCGTAGCGTACAGGTAAGAAGCTTTGTCCCAAACCCCCAGCCGGAAGAAAAAGACAGCGGGAGGGACAGCCTCGACGAGAGAGTTTGGGCGTTGGAAAGGGAGTCATTTCTGCGAGAGGGGACGCTGATCGAAGGGAGAAAGTCCGCGATACTGGAATGGGAAGGTCAACTGCGGTTCAAAGTCCTCGATAAGGTTGAGGCGGGAAGGTGGGTGGACTGGGATGTGGACATGGATGGGAGAGATCATGCTCATCTCAGTGGGCCGCTTGCCGTAGGCCGTCGACATTCCCTTCGGATGAGCACTCCGCCACATGCAAGTGGACAGGGCCATTGGGTGGCCTTGATGGTTTTGTGGTACCATGGATCGTATTTTCATAAGGTTCATCACGGGGATGACTTTCTTTCTGGGGGTCTTTGGATGTTCTTAGATCTAATTGAGTTTAAACTGCGGAACGAGACTCTGGGTCTCTGCTAGACCTCGTATTCACTCAAGTACTGCAGAATAATAATTGGAGTGTGTGTGCACGATCTCAGACACGAGTATCCCCTCCCAAATGGTTCTAGCTTGAGATCCTAGCGTGCGTCGGCTATCTCACGCTCGACGCCTCAACGGCCGGGAATTTGTCGTGTCCATTCTTGTGTAAAACAAAAAGCGGTCGACAGCTTCAGCAGTCGGTGCGAATTGAGGGGATGTAGATACTCAGGAGATATAATATCGCAATTTTGATTGACGTTGCGGTAGATCACATCTGTCGAATCTCGCCGAACAGACGAACCCGCTGTACTCGATTCTTTGGAAGCCAGGCGTGAGGGTCGGTGTATTTTGTCCGCCGGTCGATCTGCTCGGCAAGATACAGTCGTACTCAGGCGCCTTCCTAGGTGCCAGGGGGTTGGAATAACACATGCTTTCACAATGTGTCAGGCTGGCTCGTGCGGCTTCCTGGGATTTTGATTTTCAGTCTTCCGGGGTCTGAACCACCTCGCGGGAGGTAAGGTGATCTGGGTCAGAGAACTGAGGAGAACCAGGCTGTGGAAGGCCTTGGTGATCCTGCTTCCGCGTCCGCGGTGAACTAGTTAGCTGGAACCAGACCGTTGAGCACCGAAGTTATGCGACTCGGGCCATCTGATTGATCAAGAGATCAAGAGGAACCGCAAGACGTGTTTAGAACCAAAGGTTAGAGGGGATCAAAGGCTGAAGGACGGCACGAAAGGGGGTCTGGTCGGTCAATATTCCAACCGTTCACAGACAGAAACGTATGTTAATCCGAGAAAAACAGAGGAGAACTTTAGATATTGAATTTGAAATCATTCTGGGAGGAGCGGGTGTGGCGTTGGGGGGAACTTGAGAAGGAACGCGGCTTCATCTTGCGCCTGCCCTCAATACCGGGCGACTGCCTCCAACTTAAACTTGGACCCGATCTTGGTGCCAGATCGGCGATCGTTAGCGGTACTGGACGATGGCTGCCGCTGCCAGCCCACAAACAAACCTACACCTACAGTCAAATCTGGGTAACTTCAATGGTCATCCTTGGTAAAATAATGTCTATCGAATCCACAGTGACGCTCACCAACTCTCCACTTCCATTCCCATGGGCTAGGCTTAGTAATTCCTAAAAGTTCCCTAGCCAGGTGCAAGTTCTGGGAGCCAGTTCCTGGCCCCGATGCATTCAGGGGACCATGGGTCCAGATAGTATATCCAGAAATTAGAATCGTGCAAGATCGGATCTATCACCCGCATCTTGTTGATCCCCTTTTCCTCTGACGTTGATCAACTCCTTCGCCAGATCGGTAGATGCATCATTCTAACCTGGTGTTAGGTGAGCACCATAGTAGTCATCTGCTCAAGTCGGTACTACAGTAGTCTAAAGACTTCGTATACAAAATATAATCCTGGTCTCATACAGAGGGCGAAATCCCCTATCTGTCGCTTTGATCGCTCACGGATGCTGGATATATCTACCGTCATGTCCGCAAATCCCTTCGTGCACGCCATACGCGCCCCTGCTGCAGAACCCAGCCTCTTTGATCCTTCTCCTAATTGACTCCCAGCGGCGGCACCATGCCTTGTTCTTCCTGCGGCTGCCCGTTCAGCGCATATGATACTTTGAACCGCATCTTGACTGCATTCCCTTTACCATCAGGTATTCCGTTCAGTAAAATTTCTTGTTTTAGCGGTCGTTCAGACTTCGGAGCTAGCTCACGTCCGCTCTGCGGTTTGAGTTGCAACGTATAGCTCTTTTCCACGGCCACTTGGAAGTGCAACGCTGTAATGCGTTGATGCGTAGTGTTGGAGAAATACGCAGTCATCTGGATTACTGACTGCCCCGGTATTCTCCGTGGCTCAAATTCGATTTTGATGGAGGATGAGTGCACCAAGACTACGGGCGGCCCGGGCAGTGCAGATTCAAACAACCATTCATCATCCACCGGAGCCACAACTGCTCCTTGCGCTCGGGATGCCGTACCTGTTGTTTGAGCCAGCGCCTGTAGCGGGGTGGATGCCCGAGGAGTTGAAGGGCGTGAGCCCCCGGAGACCAACGCAGCGAACGGATCTAGTGCGGCTTGACTTGATGGTCGTTGCTGTGATGCTGCCGGGACTGGTGTGGATGGTTTTGACGAGGGTAAAGCGCTGCTGAGGGATGCGAAAACATCGTAGTTCGGTTTGGGGGACGGCTGAGGGGCCGGTGGTTGAGTCGAAGTCGCGGAAAATTGAGGACTGTTTGCAAAGGTTGAAATAGAAGCATTGCCAAACGTTGTAGTAGGCCCCAAGGAAATCGAGCCCATTTGAGCTGGGCTCGAGTCGTCTAGCGAGAGGCCGAGTAGATCATCCTCTACCGTTGTTGCTCTCCCCTGTGCTGACCCTCCTGGGCCAGCATCCAAAAGTGAGCCATTCGCAGTTGACGACGTAGCTGGAGTTGCAGGCTCTGGATCAAAGTCAATCAACGAAAGTTCATTCGCAGCGTTTTTGCCAACACCCGTAGTGGTGCCCAGCGTGCCTTTCTCAATCTTGTTTGCTGCCTCAATGTTCCCAGCCTTCATCAACTTGTATCTCTCAATGGTCCGGTGGATGCTGTCGTTGATTTCGAGAAGTTTCGAGACTGCCTCAGCGTCCTCAGATTCCTCCTCACACATTTTCTGAATCTTAGGATGTGCGCTGGATAATGCAGCAGCCAGCTCCTGTATTCAATTAGGATCATATTCCAACATGTCTACACTAAAGAGGTGGAACATTACCTCAAAGACATCCCCGTCGCCAATTTTGTCACCAGGTCGATGATTTTGGAGCATCTCTTCGAGGATTTTAGCCTTTTGTTGAACCTTTGCCACCTCCTCTGCTGCTTTTGCACGATAGTCGGTTTTGTGTCTTGTATCATAACCGGCCATGACTTTCATCAATCGATTGGCTTCCTGGAGGTCTTGCGGTCGCCCCCGCCGAATAAGTTCTTGTAATTTGGCAGATTGCGCCGCTCGGTCTTCCTCCTCCATCTCTTCTGCAGATTGTAGGTTCTATCACCCGTTAGTAGGGGTTCATCACGAGAAAACGGCTATGCATACATCACTCGGGTTCAACACGGCTGCATCTTCTTGTCGGATCTCGGGGAACATGTAGCCTTTGTACAACAATAGCCGATGCATGTCTCTTATGAACCCCAAATCATCTTTGTACCGAGAAGTCTGGCAGATGGTTTGGCGCCATTCTTCGATGGCCTCCAGTATTTTGCCCTGTACACGGCTTGGTCGGATTGGTGGGCGCTCTGGAAAGCGCCGAACAAGTTCATTGAGGAATTCTTTAGTACTGATCTGCAGGTGGAATGGGTAGCCACAGTTTTTGACACATATGTCCAGCAGGGACAGGGCGAGTATGGAAACATTCGGATTTCTGTGGTTGATGAGTTGCACGATGGTCACAGCAGCTTCTCGAGGTGCATTGCCCTTTTTGGAGTTTACTAGGTCGACAACTTCGAGGTTTAAGGCGAGGTTGGGTTCGATATTGGCTATCGGGTCGCAGGCATTGAAGATGAATCTCTGGAGGTTCGAACGTGGTGGGGAGAAGCCATCGAACTGATTTCGAGAAGCCATCCTGGCTGAGGTGGCCTCCATGGTGTAGGAGAGGGAGCTTGAATAAAACTAGGCCAGAGTTTTGAATTGATCAAGTAGTTCTGCTCTGCCTGGCAATTGTCCTGCCTACGAAGTTGGCTGATCTGAGGCACCGCGAATCCCACCTGTGACGATGCCTTGGCGGCCGTTTTCTCCTTTGGGGAAGGTGTGGCTGTTGCCGTTGAGGGGCACTGGGCTTGCAAGCTGTCTGGCTTATCTGGCCACTACAAGCACTGCCAGCCTTGCCGCCCCAGCTACTACAGTACGGAGTAGTTGGTTGCAGCGCAAGTTGCACATGCTGTTATGTGAGTTCAGCCGGGTTAAGAAGAGCAATAAGAGGAGAGTACAATAGAAGCTGAATCCGACTCAATTCACATTTGCCTGCGAAAATCTACTGCCTACTTTGAAAATGCTGAAGTAATTCAACGCCCAACTGATGCCAATGCATAAGGTCCTGCCACCCATGACATGTATGCTGTCTCAAGAAGTGATCACCCTCAATCATCGTGGCCGCCGGGGACTGGCTACTCCAGCACTTCTTAACGCCGGAGGGGCGGGTAGATCCTTCATTGGTGGCGGCGGTAGAGGGCCTGTAGGAGGAGGCTGTCTGATAGTCATTCCCGAGCTGGCTAAATGATTCCGACTGGGAATTGCTGACCCGTTAGAGCTGGTGCGCGGCGGGAACATCGGTCGTTGCGAAGGCTCGATGGCTGAGGCTGGTTCGGGAATGTTGTCTCGGTCATTATACCCCAAGCGATTTGATCGTGGCCCCAATCCACTCGGCGCATCTCTTGTCTCAAGAGATAAATGCTGTAGAGATAGAGGGGGCGGAGGTGATCTTTCCACGATACCAGTGGGTGTCTGTTGAGATGGCGGTGCAATTGCAAACTGAGGTGCGGCCAGGGGTATGTCTCCAGATGTTGGGCTGGCATATTTTCTCGCAGTAACGGGCGTAGCACGGCTGTCACTTGCAAAAGATGCAGTGGACGTGGCAGAAGTAGCATAGGATGAATCTGAGGTTGTTCCGTCGCTCTTGAGTGATTTAGGGGCAGGAGGTGCTAGATAGGATTTCCGATTGTGTCTGTCCATCATCGACACTGCCCATTCTTGTAGATCGACTGGCGTTCGCTTTGCTGCTTGCAAAAAGTTATCTCTGTCGTAAAGTTCGCGGGGGGTGGGTCGTTCGTCCGGGCTTTTCAGTAAGCACTTCGCAATAAAGTCATCCAGTATTGCAGGGAATGCCTCGCTCTTTGGCAATTTTGGTGCAGGCTCGTGGACAATCTGCTGCAGGAGGTCCAAGATACCCATGGGCCCAGCGCTTGCTCTATCTCCAGCTGCCGAGTCGCTCGCATCGAAGGGAAATCTTCCAATAGCAAGTTCCATGACTGTAAGCCCCACACTCCAAACGTCGGATTTGATCGTATAGGCACCTCCCTGAATCCGCTCCGGTGCCATGTATGTTGATGTTCCAACAAACGTATTGGCCACTGAATTGACGGTTTCGGTTGCAACTCCAAAGTCACATAGTTTGATCATGCCTCGAGAATTGACCAATACGTTCGATGGCTTGATATCTCGGTGCATGATGCGATGGGCTTCATAAAGATACACCAAACCTCCTAATATTGATTCCGTGATCTTTCCGAGCACATCAACACGTATTGGTCCAAAATCCTTCGATATACGGTCCAAAGAGCTAGCAACAACATTAGCAAGTGTCCTGGGAGAGTAGAATGCCTCCTTTACATACCCACAATCCATGTATTCCATACATAGCACGATGTCACGAGCCTCATTTTGAAAGGCACCGTAGAATGTGATTACATAGGGCGAGCTGCAATCATGCCCGACTTGCAGTTCTCTCACAATTTGCTTCCTCACATTTTCTTTGGCATCTACCCGGATGATCTACTTCGAGTTAGCACACGAAAACGACATTGTGATGATAATTTCTTGCTGACCTTTCTCGCCATGATCACCTTGGTCGATGCATGCATAACTTTACTGACTGTGCCTCCATTACCTGCACCTAGTTCTTTGAGCACCACCAAGTCTTCACTCCTCAAATCTAGTTTGAATTCCAGTCCGATTTCCAAAGTGTCGGTTCGATCACTCTCGGAATTTCCCAAAGCACCGGGGATCTGTGCATCCCCTTCCGAGCGAGCAGTCCGCGGGGCAGGAGCATTGAGAGCCAACCCTTTCACGTTCTTCCTTTTCAACGTGCGGGCTTTGAAGGGGTCGGACATGATGACTGTCGGACCGAGTAGGTAGAGAGGCTAGGCAAGTGGGGAGAATGGCTCGGAATCGGTATCGACGAGGAGGAATGCAAGGTTATGAAATGGTATAGAGTACAGCAGATTCTTGAAAAGAGATGATCGCGGTCGTGTGCAGGATATTTGACGGGCGGCTAATTCAGACCCCAGTTGCGACGTCAATGAGATCCATTAGGCGCCAGGCAGGCGTGACAATCCCTAGGATAGTGAGGGCGGTTGGCGGGTATGAGAGGCAACACACGAAATGTCGACAACGGCGATAGACAGCTATCAGATATGCATTTGATGTTTAAGCAGATGCAAAGATAGAGCAGTACGAACCTGAACTGCAGTTGAGGCGTAACTTAAATGCCGGGGGGCGTAGTTTTGATCTTGAAACTTGGGGTCGGGGGATGCGTGGCCAGATAGGGGCAGGATTGCTTCAGATCTCGTTTTGGACTTATCTTCAAAGCCGGGCGATGGAGACTCGTCAATAATATGTGCACTCCGTACTCCGTAGTTGGATCTCCAGAGGAAATAGTGAGCAATGTGATTTACCAATAGTTAATAGTTTGCTCAAGCGAAGGCGGCTATTGCTCGCTTTTGAGAAGCCCTTGTCCAAGAACAGGTGACCAGTGATTGTCACAACTCACCCTGGATTTCCCCATTGTCGAGAATTGAATAATGGACACCCAATAGGAATCCAACATTGGGGATGAGACAGCTCCAGTGGCGAGTGTGTCGGAATAACTGTATATCCGAAATGCTTCCCGCGCTTGGCAAATATACGGTGTCGCATGTAGTGAGAAAGCGCGCTACGGTGGAGCTAACACGCCACATTGTTCAGCATTCTTTTTCTTGATGTGCATGCGATCGATCCTGGTGAGGGCGACCTTTGTCCTTGCAATGATTCTGTCTCCCCTTCTGCCTACTTTTTTGCCTTGGGCGTAGTCGGGATTGTCCTCATCCTTGACTCTTCTTTCTTTCTTCGCACCCTCATTTTCTCTGTCTTTCCCTCAATACCTTGCCTGCAGCCATGGATTTGATCGATGACCGCGCAATCCTGGACGACGAAGATGATGAAGGATCTTTCGATGAAGATACGGGCGAAGTCAGGCAAAAATCTAATGGAGCCAATGGACGCTTCGAAGACTCGTCAGAGGAAGAAGATGATGATGATGACGAGGAGGCTGCTGCAGAGGTATAGCGGTTCCCTACCTGTTCGTGCGATTTGGAAAGCTGATTCTTGGTTCCTCTTAGGTAGCGGAGGGTTTCATCGTAGATGAAGATGAAGATGACGAAGATGCTCGGAGAGAGCGGAGGCGCGAACGAAAGAAACGCCGGCGAGAGGAACGCGAGCGAGAAGACGAAGGCCTGGACGAAGAGGATCTTGAACTGATTGGCCTCAAGCCCGCCGAAGAAGCCTCCGAACCCAAATTCAAAAGACTAAAGCGTGGCCCAAGAGAAGACCGAGAAACGCAGCGTGCTCCTGGCATCAACGACATCTTTCGTGACTCGGATGATGAGGAGGACGCTGATCCATACGCTCGGCGAGTGAGTCGCCCAGGTCGAAGGGGCATGCAAGATGATATGGACGATTTTATCGAAGACGACGTCTTTTCCGATGAAGAGCAGCAAAAACAACGCGATGATGAGGAAGTGGCTCGTCCTGCCAGACGAGGTCTTCCCGATCTAGGCATTGCGGATGCTGCTGGTCTTGATGAAGCAGCATTGGAGGATTTCCGCGCTGCATTTGGCGATGGAACAGACTACGACTTTGCGTTGGAGAAAGAAGATGAAGCAGATGAAGAGGAGGCGAAAAAGGACAAACACCTCGATCTGAAGGACGTGTTCGAGCCCTCTCAGTTGGCGGAGAAGATGTTGACGGATGAAGACAATTTGATTCGTCTCACTGATGAACCTGAACGACATCAACTGGCTAGAAAACCGTATCGCCATATCGAGCTGACGGAAGCCGAGTTCAAAGAGGAGGCGAGTTGGATATCTAACCTGATGCTGCCAGAAAAGGGCTTGGATCCGAATCTCAAAGAGCCATTCACTCAGGCCATCAGTCAATCTTTGGAGTTCCTGGTTCGAGATGATTTTGAACCACCATTCATCTACAACAACCGTAAGGACTATTTGATGCATGTCACCTCAAAAGTCGTCGGGCGAGACGAGCAGGGAAATTCCCGTACTACTCAAGAAACCACCAAACTTCTTGTTCTGGGAGATGTGTGGAAAATTTTTGAGTGGGATCTAAAATTTCGTGCTCTGATCGAAAAAAGACGAGCATTGCAGAAGACTTATGAAGAACTCAAGACAGCAGCTATCTCAGAGGATGTTACGTTCGAAGAGATGCTTCCTGTTGCTGCTACAATGGAGGAGCTCCAGGATCTCCAGGATTATCTATATTTTCAATACGCCTCACAACTAAAAGACCTCGCATTGACCCTCAACGGCGAATCTAACGGAATTGCCATGTCACAGAAGAAGGCGCTGACCAAGACGGTTTTTGAGGAGATTCGCTCAGCGAAAGCATACGGGCTAACAAGGGCATTTGGTATTTCTGCTAACGCTTTCGCGCACAATGTTACCGGGCGCGGTCAGCGAACCTATCCCGAGGACCCTACAGACAACCCAGAGAATTTAGCAGATTCCTTCGTTGATGATGAGTTCTCAACTTCAACAAAGGCTCTGAAAGCCGCGAAGTCTATGTTTGTCGAAGAACTTTACATGAACGCCAGGTTCCGAGGATTCGTTAGGGAGAAAGTCTATGTTCAAGGCGTGGTGGATTGCCATCGTACAGACAAAGGACTACGAAAGATCGATGAACAACACCCCTACTACGAATTCAAATATCTCAGAAACCAGTATGTCTCCTCCTGGATCAATCAACCCGAGCTGTTCTTGAAGATGGTAAAGGCCGAAGAAGAAGGATTAATTGAGATCAAAACGGGACTGCCAAATCATGAATCTTTCGTGAAGCAGCTCCACAAGCATATTGAAAGCGATAACTACTCTAGTGTAGCCGATGCGTGGAACGCAGAACGACGAGAAGTCGTGGCTATCGCTTTCGATAGGGTGATGAAACTGATGAATCGGCTGGTGAAAGAAAATCTGAAAGAACGGTGCGAAGATATTGTTGGTAATTTTTGTCGCGAGGAGTTGGGCCTGAGGCTTGATCAAGCTCCTTACCAACCAAAGGGCATGAAAAAGGGCACTACTCCCAGGGTACTCACTCTGACAAATGGAGGTGGAAGCCCCGGCCGTGATCACATCTACTGGGCGTACGTCAATGACGACGGCAGAGTCCTCGAACATGGCCGGTTCAAGGAATTGTCCCCTGGTGATTCTGAGAAAGGCATCCCTGATGGCAAGGACGTGGAAGCTCTTCTAGAGATCATTCGACGAAGGGCGCCCGAAGTTGTGGGAGTCTCTGGATGGTGTCCAGACACAAGAAAGCTTTATTCAAACATCACAACGCTGATTCAGAACCATCATCTTGGCGCTCCTACATCTAATGATGAGGATGATCGGGAACGGTCTGAACCTTTGGATGTCATCATTGTCAATGACGAGGTTGCACGAATGTACCAAAATAGCGATCGTGCCAGAATGGACCATCCGGGCTTCGCGCCATTAGCCCTGTACTGTGTTGCATTGGCTCGATATATGCAAAATCCTTTGGTGGAGTATGCATCCCTGGGACGAGATATCGTGTCAATCAGTCTTCATCCAGGACAGAACCTGTTACCTCAAGACAAATTATGGAAGAAGCTGGAAATGGCATTCGTTGACAATGTTAACATGGTTGGCGTTGACATCAATGAGGCTGTGAGCGACAGTGCTGTTGCTAGTCTCCTCCCTTATGTGATGGGCTTGGGTCCACGGAAAGCCCAACACGTGCTCAAAGTCATAAATCTTAATGGCGGCTATGTTTCTGTTCGTGAAGACCTTCTCGGTATCAATGAGGCACATCAAGCAATGGGGTTCAAGGTGTGGAGCAATGCAGCCGGCTCTCTCAGTATTGCTTTCGAGTTGTCCGAACCCAACTCAGAGTACCTGGACTCCACACGCATCCACCCTGAAGACTATGACATTGCTCGCAAAATGGCTGCCGATGCCCTGGAATTGGATGAAGAAGATATTGAGGCTGAAAGACAAGAGGGTGGGTCCGCGGCAATCGTGCGTCGATTGATCAAGGACGAAGCTCAGGATCGTGTGAATGATCTTGTTCTCGAGGAATATGCGGAGCAACTGGAGAAAAACCTCCATTCAAAGAAGCGGACAACTTTGGAAAACATTCGCGCTGAATTAATTGAACCATTCGAAGAGCTCAGAGCGACATTTCACAGCAACCTTCGTGAGACAGAAATTTTTACTATGCTCACGGGTGAGACAAAAGAATCTCTGCAACGAGGTATGAATGTGCCTATCATTCTGAAGAAAGTGTCAGATATGGTGGTCATCGGCAAACTCGACTGTGGGCTGGATGCTGTCGTGGAAATGGAACAATTCGCAGAGAACGGAATTTCTCCAAAGCAGCTATATGCTGTGCATCAAACGGTACAGGGCCACATCACCTCGATCAACCGAAAAGACTTCAGTGTAACCGTTAGTCTGCGAGAAGATCAATTGAAGAAACCCTTCGTTCGTTTCAGCCATGTTGATCGGAGTTATAACGAATGGGACGACAGAGAAGAGGCAGCAGACAGAAAATTCTTACAGGAGAAGACGGATTCGGGAAGCCGAGTCACTCGTGTGATCAAGCATCGTTTCTTCCGACCATTCAATGCCAAACAAGCCGAAGAATATCTGGGCAGTCAAAATCGTGGTGACGTAGTGATACGACCATCGTCCAAGGGGACAGATCACCTCGCAGTTACATGGAAAGTGGCCGATGGGATATTCCAGCACCTCGATGTACTCGAACTGGACAAGGAGAACGAATTTTCCTTGGGCAAGACATTACGTATTGGTGGCAGATACAACTATTCAGACTTGGACGAGTTGATTGCCCTGCACGTTGAGAATATGGCCAAGAAGGTTGATGAGATGTGCGGCCACGAGAAGTTCCAGGACAAGTCCAAAGCTGCTCTCGGTAAGTGGGACTAATATAAAGCCTATGAGTGTTTGGCTCAATCGTTTTCAAACCACGCTGACTTTCGTAAACAGAGGAGTGGCTTACCACTTACACAAACGCGAATCCAAAACGATCTATGTATCAATTTTGCATCAATCGAGAACGACCTGGGCAATTTCATCTTGTTTTTAAAGCTGGCCAGAACGCCAAGTTGATGGACTGGTCGGTTAGGGTGATACCATCGGGGTTTGAGCTGATGAAACAACCATATCCAACAATGCGCGATTTGTGCAACGGCTTCAAGCTTATCTTTCAGAATATGCAGCAATCAGCAGCAATCAGGCAAAGTGGACGACGATAAACAACAAAAGGGCGTTGCAAATTATGTCCTCAACATGCACCTACGAAGGCTTTGTGTTGTTGGGTACCTCGAGCTTGGTACTGGGTACCGTCGCTCGGATGACACCCACGGACGAAGTTTCCCAGACTGTGTACCACTAGCTAGTTTATGGCAAGCCTTGCCTAGAAACCTATGACAATTTTATGCATTGCCGAAAGCGAGCTCAAGGTACTTGGTATCCGAGTACCGAGTACACAAGCTGAGTATTATCTACTTGCACTATTGGGAAATCAGCGGTCTGCCTGTTCCCTTATTTCGGCATTGCTCGAGCCAAATTTAATACCAATCTAGAACATGCCTAACTGTAGCTGACATCTCGCTTGAGAGGATGAAATGATGGAGGAAGGCTCGGAAGATGCCTCCCTGAGGCTTCCTGGGGCTCCCGAGCTCCAGGAAGGGCGATAGACGACGATGGAGGATGTAATACCAATGTCCTGAGCCCCATTTTCGGACCAGGATCAAGGTCGGAGGCAATTTGAACATCCCTGTCGTCGTTTGTCCTTCCAGAAATCTCGGGCCACCCCTGCTCCGTATTCGCACCACCAGCCAGTCCCATCGCAGGTCAGTCGCTCTCGAGTCTCTACCTACCATGCAAAGTTGGTCCCCGGATTCCTGATGGGCCATCATTCGTAGTCCGTATCAACGCAGACGGTGCGACTGGCCCTCCCTCCTCGGCAAAGATTTCTAACTTGCTGTAATAGCCATACGGTTGCGATTGGCTACTATGCTGCTTGCCTGATCCGTCCCCCAATCCGTTCCCTGCCATGGTCACATTTGTATTCCAAGCTATCACCGTATCCTATACCTTCCTCAGCATAACGGGAAACTACCGTGATAGCTTCGTCTCGATTTTTCCGACTTCGCGGGCTAAATACAGCATTGCCACGTTGTAATGTTTGACCCATCAGGCAGGCTACTCCGTACTACAATCAATAGTCGTCCTTGTACAAGGGTTTGTGGAACGTGTTCGCATCATCAGCTCCAGACCCAGATTGGATACATAAGCTCAGTTTACCACATGGGCTTCGAATAGTTCTTCTCTCATCAATGATCATCCTCAACTGAGTTGCCAACTTCCAGCGTCACTCCTTTGCTTTCCTGGCACGGCTTTCATTATGTTATCGTCGCTCTTTTCCACCACGCTCGTTTTCGCGGTTGCTTTGTCTTCTGTTCGTGCCGACATGGCCTCGAATTCAACGTCGGACTTGTCGTCAACAGCAGACTTGTCTTCCTCGTCGGACTTGTCAACGGCGGACGTGTCAACACTCTCATCAGATGTGGTGTCTTCTCCAGATTCTTTGATTGCAGCAGCCAGCTCATTTGCGCCGAAGAAGCAATGTAAATGTGTAAGTCGTCGAGAAGGGTTATCTGCACTCCGTTACTGAACCTGATCTAGATTCCCGGGGATAGTTGTTTTCCATCTGATGTCATATGGAAACTCTTCGGTCTCACAACTGGAGGACGTCTTATCAAAACCAAACCTGTCGCTGTTTCATGTTATCCTGGCCCGGACCAAAACGCGGCCAGATGTGCCGTTGTCAATACGAATTGGCAAGATGCCACTTTTCAAGCAGACGACGTAGTAGGACTTGCATATCCGACTAATGTCACTTGTCCCCCCGTCCCTGCAGGACAGACGCCAGGCTCCTGTACACTAGGAGTCAGCCCCTCTTATGCTGTCGATGCCACAGAACCGTGGCATGTTTCTGTGGCTGTAGCCTTTGCTCGACTATCCAACATCCGTTTGGTGGTCAAGAACACTGGCCATGATATGCTTGGGCGATCTGAGGGAGCTGGAGGCCTTGAGGTCTGGATCCGTCATCTCAGGAAAGGTATTACCTTCCAAAAGAAATTCAAATCCGACACAGGCTGCACCAAGAGTGGCTGGACTGGCGGTGCGATCAAGATTGCTGGTGCCTACACCTGGGGTGATGTGTACGCAACGGCGAAGGCGAACAACGTCATCGTGGTGGGTGGTGGTACTCCCAGTGTTGGAGCTATTGGAGGCTGGATGCAAGGTGGTGGCCATGGTCCAGCATCCAGGCAGTTTGGCCTGGGAGCTGACCAAGTGCTCGAGCTCGATGTCGTTCTGTCAAGCGGATTGATCGTCACCGCAAATGCATGCCAGAACAGTGACCTCTTCTTCGCTCTACGAGGTGGAGGTGGTGGAACATACGGCGTCGTCATCTCAACCACCGTCAAGGCGCATCCCAACGCTGGAATGGTCGTTCAGCATTTGGCCATGGGTGCTCTCACTACTAACACCACTGGCTTGTTGGACACAATCGCAATCGTCACCTCTGCTTATCCTGATTTGAACGATGCCGGATACGCGGGCTATGGACAATGGTCAATCGAAAGTCCGACACCAATCTTTGCGACATTCACCGCAGCTTATGTACACGGAATCTACATGTTCGGCAAGACGGAGAAGGACGCACGCGCTGCCTTCGACGCGACAAGAGCTAAGCTTGCTCCCTATAGTAGTAGCGTCTTTGTCTCTGAGACATATACCACCTACCCCGACTATTGGTCGTTTTATGAAGCCGAGTCTGGAGTTGAGCCTCCAGTTGGAACACCGGCAACCCTGGCATCTCGCCTATTCGACCGACCTTCGCTAACGAAGAACTTCTCTGCCCTCCGAAACATGATCGGAACTCTTGCTGGCACGCCTGGGCAGTTCACTTTCAACAGTGTTGAAATTGTCGGAGGTGGACAAATCTTCAAGGATAAATCTGACCCAAATTCCGGATTGCTCCCAGCCTGGCGGACATCTTACTTCAGCAACATCGTGGCACGCGGCTATCCTCTGGGTACCCCCCAGCCGGTCGTTGACCAGATCCAGAACGATATCACCTTTACCAAGTTGGCGGCGATGAAGGCTTTGGCACCCAACACTGGATCGTATATGAACGAGGCCGACAGACTTGATCCTGATTGGAAAACCGCCTTCTACGGCAGCAACTACAATAAACTCCTGGGGACCAAGCAAAAATACGACCCCGCGTCCGTCTTCTTCTGCCCAACCTGTGTGGGTAGTGATGGGTGGGGAGAGGACGGCTCAAGAAGATTGTGCAAAGTCAATTCTTCTTAGTCTGACACGAAGAACTTGAGCTCCATTTTTTTAGCGTGCATTTCCAACATTGATAGACGTTCTACCCATTGTAATTTGATGCATCTTCTACATATGTACATACGGATACTTAGTCGCAAAGAGGACGGAGTACAGCGCATAGCTGCAAGAAATACTCTTTGAGTCTGTCCTCGCAGCCCCCATGGCCTAATCATAATACAAAGCAGTTTCTAAATGAGGAAGTCAGCAGCGCAGGATCCCTGTGCGTACCTCCGAGTGTTTGCGGTTCCCGCCCCTTACCCTGTGTCTTCACCCTGTCCCTGCCTAGATCCTTGATGACTCTTTGAGGGGCTCGAGAGGGAGGGTGAGGGTCGACAGGGCAGGGTGCTGACATGGTTGTCCCTGCGATGCTAATTAGAGAATCTTCCTCACCACCAGTTGAGTTAGCTTAGAAATGCAGGTACTACTGCAAGTATACGGAGTACTAGACCTTTAGTAGCAAAGGCGCCAGGCACGACGCAGGGCCAGATGTTGTGTGAGCGGCATCCCATGCTTCTCATCAAATTTCCAACATCCGGTGGGAACCCGTGGGTTGCTGCAATGCATCCTCGGCACTGTTTCTCTTCTTTTTACTAACACGTATGGAGCACAATGTCCCTTCATGGCCGTTGAACTAGACTCATCTCCGCCGGACAGATCCCGCAATGATCACCACAGCCACGTTCCGTCAGGCGTCCCGCCACCCCCTCTAGCCTCAAGCCTGGTCGTTGGCTAAATGGACGCCGTGCCCTTTAGTTCAGTCTGGTGAGAAGAGTCCTTGCCTCGCCTACGAGTAGCCCGTCGGTTCTTGAAGCCAGATGCTTCTTGGGTAGGAAAGTCCCGATGCCTACGAGTACGGAGTATTCCCTGCTTCGTGCCTTTGGCATGTTGGTTGTGGAGCCCGGCTCTTTTCACCAGTTTGTTGTTCCTGCCTCCCTTCCTGGTACTTCGTACAGTGGCGACTCACGAGGCTTCGACGCTGGCCCACTTCTGTATTTTCCGTTGCGTCTGTACGACGAAGCCCCAGCAGAGGGAGGCATGGTATTCCATGAGGTACGGAGTACTCCGTCCTCCCTGCTCCGTACAGATCTCATCATGTGTTTTGCGAACCTCGGGAATAGGAGGGCTCCATTTTCATGGATACTTCGGATATGCAACGTTTCACCAATTCGTCGCCTCGGTCGCACTGCTTATACATGGGAGACATTACCGGCCCTGCACAATGCCATTATTGATGGATCTCCTGGTTCTCTGATCGCGGTCAATATCACACATACTGTGCGTTACTTCCAAAGTTCGAGAGACACGGCAAGACGACCCTGGAAGCCCAGCAGTACGAGAACATCCGGGGCAATGTAACTTGCAGCGCGCTTTGAAACGGAACCTCGTACGGAGGACTCAGTCTTGTTTCCTCAAGCCTCTGTTCAACGGCAGATTCCAGCACTAATGCCATCCTGAACTTTACTGGTACATTAGTTGGAAGTATACTCCATCCATGGCCTCCCGCTCCCAACGACCCAACCCCTGTATTATGTGCTCCCATGAAGTGGGGTTTGAAACCTGCAAGAACTTGCAACAATCCATACAGATCGGGCCATTGTTGTCTTATGTCTCCACCAGGTCTCCCTACTAATGTTGTACAGCACGGGCATGCCTTGGGCTTTTTTCGAGCTACCATCACGCTGGGCATGATGTCTGAGATTCTAATTTACGGATTCATCTTGCATGCTCGGTTTGGCAGATCCATGAAACCATGGGAATCCTCAAGATCGGATCCCGCCCCTCAGATGAAGTCTGGTTTGAAGCCTGGTTTACTCGAACGCCAACCTTTCAAGCCTGTCCGGGCGACGAAAGACTTTAGTTTTAGCGGTGAAATCACACGAGGCGAGGAGGAATCTGCAAAAATGCCTTTCCTGTCCGGTTGGTAAAGAAAACGTAGTCTTAGATTTGGTGTGTTCCAACTTCTATCTGCAACCATGATTTTCGTGCCCTTGTTCCTTACTAAGTTAGTTCATGCACCTAATCGCCTCTAGGACTTGCTACCATGCTCGTCTAGAATGGCTGTAACGAACTCTGTTCGCCTTACCCAGATTCAAGACTTGTTTCTCACATGTCCTGTAGGTCAAGGAAGTCAGTCCATCATATTTGAAGAAAAATACCCCTAACATTGTATAGCCCTTTAGATAACTGTGCTTGTGGCGAATGGATTAATTGCACCCCATTCCCAGGTCTCTAACTTCTATATGATTTTCCCTCACTAGTTGAGGCTGGACTTGAGGACCGGATCGGAGGATTTGCAATCGACTTCAGCAACCAGTGTCGAACACCCTCTCACTTCGACATTCTTTTCATCAACCTTCAATATGTCAGTACCCAACGGAACAGAAACAGCAGTCTTACCCCCTCTAGTGGGTGCTGCAAGACATCTCCATGAACCAGGTCTTCGAGCAGTGGCCTGGGCTGGCGTTGGGACCTCGGCCATCTTCGTGTTCTTGCGATTGTTCACTCGATATCGCGAAGCTGGTCACTTTTTCGCTGATGATTACTGGGTTGTTGCGGCATTCACCGTTTTAGCAGTCAACGCATTGCTACAAACCCTCCAGACACATTCCCTCTATTATGTCATGGAGGTATCAGCAGGGCGGTTGCCCGTGTCGGAAGACCTCCTCATCCAGGGAAACATCTATGTTCGATATGAATTTCCAATCATCGGTCTCATGTGGACAGTTCTCTGGTGTATAAAGGCTAGCCTTCTAGCTTTGTTTTGGAGATTATTTGAAGGTCTCCCTAGCTACAGAAGAGTTTGGTGGGTTGTGGTGGTTTTCTGCATCCTCTCATACATCGGATGTTGGATTGCCAGTGCCTGGACTTGTCACCCACCAAGCACATACTTTCAATTTGGTAAGAAAGCCACACACTGTTATGAGTGTTGCTAAATATTCTCAAGGCCAATGCACAAAGCCCATTGATGTCAAAGGCGGCAATATCAGTATCTCCTATTCCACCGCCGTGGACATCATATCAGATCTAGCTATCATGCTGCTCCCTCTACGACTTCTGCGTGACCTGCAAGTCTCTCGCCGCCAGAAAATCGGCCTCTCTGTCGTCTTCTGTCTCGGTTTCGCAATCATCGCCGTCGCCATCGTTCGTCTGACTCAAATTATCGGGGTGCAGCGTGCAGATCCTGTTGGTCTCGCAGTCTGGGGGCTGGTTGAGAGCACGGTCTCAGTTATTATTGGCTGTCTCCCGCCACTGAAAAGCTTTCTTGGGAAGCAAATCTCCAAGTTCACTGGAGCCATATATGCGTATGGCGGCGGGCCCTCAGGAGGACATTCCGGCAAAATTCAAGGCGGCACGTCTGGAAACAAGTCACCGTTTGCGTCCCGAGCCGCTAAAGAATCCGATGCAATTCCTCTCCGCGACAGGGCCACCGATGTCAAAGCCCTCAAGGACGGGCAGATCGTTGTCCAGAAGGACTTTGGATGGCAGACAGCTGGCGGTAGCACATTCGATAGGGGCTCGAGTGTTGAGACAGCGGACCTAGAAAGCCAAAAGGGTCATAACTCTACAATCGACGAGCATTATTACGGCGATGAAGTCCAGATGATGAACAAGAAACAGCTAGAAGAATACGAGATCGGCGTCGCAAAGCCGATGGGGAAACGAATGAGTAAAAGGCTGTCAGGCCATGGAAGAAAAATCAGTGAGGACGCCCGCTCCAAGACTAGCTGGCTGCAGTGAGCAGGCCACATGGGGATAAAAGTACTTGTCATACATGTCGAGAGCGCGAATTCTACACCTGCTGCCGCACCACGTCCTCCATCTTTGTCCATACAGCCTCGCCCTCCTCGACTTCCTCCTTCACGCGCAGAACAAAACCCTTCCTTCCCCTCCTCCCCCCTTTTCTCTACATATGGGTTCGGGGAGCGCCCCGCGCGTATGTCTTTCCACGCAGCAATATAGATCACGGCGAGCACAGTATTCGGATCTGTTGGCGGGGGCAAAAAGAAAAGAGATTGCAGCCTGCGGTCGCCTGACCATGGGAATATCATACCGTCACAATTATGTCGCGAAAGAAACCCAAACAATGTCCCTCTCACCCCTACCTTGTCTCTATAGAATGGCGACGTTATCATGTATGTATGTACTGTATGGCGCTCTATGTATGTATATATATGACTTTGCAGCGTTCTGTTCTGTCCAATATTTGAATGTTATTCCCTCCTGATACGTTATTGCCCTGAACCCGCTTTCACGATTCCCTCGTCACTTGCAAAGATTCCAATTCAACACCTCGTTCGTAGGTAATATGTATTATCGAATCACCGGGAAAGTTAGCTCTACTCGTAAATATAGTCCTAACCCTCCTGAGCCTCAAGAATCGAGACCATTTTGTCTTTCCCACTATTAGCATCACTAACGGCCAACTAACTATCTTGGAAGCGGGATCTGAGCGGTGCCGCGCGGTGGTGGCGGCCGTATTAGTTAGTGGCCCTTTCCGGGACAAAGGGGGCGTCGCACGACTCTGCGCTAAGTAAACATACCATTCAATCGACCCGGTCCAATCTTGCAAAATGGCTATTAAATATTAAATCATTATCTGGTTTCTCGAAAGCGTGCTCTGTGCTCGGTCTCGAACTAGAGATGTAATCGTCGATACTGGGTACATAGGTGGGTTGGCAGGTAGATTGGTGGTAGTTGAAATGACATGTGGACTGTGGACTTTCTCATCCACTCTCTATTTCGTTAGACTTGCCCTATCCTGGTACCGCGTGCAAGTGTACGAGAACATTTGAGGTACCAAGCAGGGAGACTGGCTGGACAGAGTCGGGGACGGGCACCTGACGGGTGGGGAGAGATGAGGCTTATGTAATTGCGCTAAACAACATGTATTTCATCATTTAAACGTATACTTCACAGAAACTACAGATCCCTTCGAGAGTAATCAATTACATTAGTTACCTGGTGCTTCGTATTTTGTCTCTCCAATCTCTGCTCTCCCTTGCCTATCTCAGCGGACATCAGGTAGGGCCGTCCCCAGATCGACCAGTGGGCGTTGCACAAAGGCTTCGAAAGGCGTGTTTTGGGGGACTGATCGCCAATCATTTGCAGAGAGAGGAATGATATCAGAGAAAGATAATTCGGTAAAATGGCTCCGGCAGTTTGATCCCCGACTTTCGAGATTGCCCTTCGGCCCAATGAGAGGTCTATGGCATGACATCGAAGCCAAGTCCGCTGACATAGCAACACCAAATACGACTGACTTTCCTGCTTCCCCTCAATTTTGCCATCCCTTTTGTGCGAGAGAGCGTTTGTCAAGAACTCTGGTTGGTGATGGATCAACGCCACAGCTGCGAGAGCCCTCCCTCCGGGAGGAGGTCCAGAGAAGCAGCTTCTTGTTTGGGGAATATCAAAAGGATTCTCCGCCCGGAAACTTTCCCCACCAGAGGGTGTTAAGTACTTACTCCAACTCGTCAGACATCAGATTGCACGCCTGAGGTAACACAGCACTAAGTAGCTTCACGTGAGATCAGCAAAAGCCGTCATGTTAGGGTCTTCGGATCCCTCGCATGATGTTATTATTGGGAAATGCGGGGCCTCTGATGATAGATGCAAAGATGGCCCCTCTCGGATCTGAACCATATCTGCTACGTTCAGATTCTCTTTTACCGATAGCTCCACGCTCATATCCCTGTGAAATCGCTGTCACGGTTTGTTGAAACACAATGGCTGGTATTCAAGGACAACTCGACCGCGGCGCTGTGCCAAATCATATCTCCAATGTGTGCCCTAAGGGTACTAAATTCCATGTGCTTGAGGTCGGGTGGCTGGAATGCGACGAAGCATTTGTGATTCGTGGCGGAAACACTAGCTTGAAAAGCACCGAGAACAAATCCTTTGTTAATAAACGCCGAGAACTGCCCATGTATTGCATTCTAATTGAGCATCCGCATGAAGGTCTCATTCTTTGGGAGACTGGCAGCGGCAAGGACTATCCAGAAGTCTGGGGTCCTCAAGTTGCTGATGTATTTTCGCGAGTTCGCTACGAGCCCAGGCACGAGCTGAAAGCAGCTGTTGAGGCGACGGGAAATAAACTCGAGAACATCAAGAAGATCATTATCGGCCATTTGCATCTCGATCACGCGGGAGGTTTGGACATGTTCCTGGACCGGAAGGATGTCGAAGTCTGGGTTCACGATAAAGAGTTGAGAGCTGCGTTCTGGTCTGTGGCAACTGGTGCAGACGTAGGTGTCTATCTTGAGCATTACCTCAAGTTGAGCTTGTGAGTACTTGTTTCTGCAGCCACAGACAATATGCTGACATCGTTCAGCAACTGGAAAACTTTCGACGAGCAGACCTTCGACTTTTGCCAAGGCATTACACTCCATCATCTTCCAGGCCATACGGATGGTAAGAAAACTGTTGACCGTTATGAAGTAAGCTGAGTAGCAACCAGGATTGATTGGCATGCAAATCAACATGCCTGATAGTGGCACATTTTTGTTCATCAGTGACCATTGCCACGTCATTGAAAATGTGAGTATCTGTTTGTGCTTTCCCCTCGGCACCGTACAGCAGGCTGACGACGCTTTTGTAGTGGCGTGATGGAATCCCCCAAGGGTGGCTATCTAGGGATCATCCCGCATGGTTCAAGAGTACACAACGCTTGAAGCAGCTGGAAAGGACTACTAGGGGACAAGTAATTCCAGGCCACGACAAGGAGACATTTGAAAATTTGATCAGTCGCGGCACGGCTTACACTTAAGGAGGGCTGTAGTTGTGGGCAACCGCGTTGAAAGAGGAGAGGGAAACAGCCTCAGGCACGCAAAATATTTCCACGCCGCATTGTACCCTGTACAGAGTGTCCCTGAGTCGTCATTGTGGTCAAGCTGAATGGTCTATGGTGAAAAGGTCCAACGGCGGGATGGTATATGTAGTCGAGCCACGATGTCGAGACCAACCGATTCTAGTAAATCAAATTTCGCGCGTCTTGTAAATTGGGCAGAGAAAGCTTGTCTCTCCTGGAAGAACCTTTTGGAGGGTAGATTTTTTAGTCGATGCAAAATCGCTGTTGAGGATAAGCAACACCAGAGGATGCGGTCGCTCAACTTTCTGAGGTCTCGCTCGTCATATCCTCTGCCATCGACCACTGGCTGGAGGCAAGGGCGGAGTCGGTAGATTCGAGTGTTTCATCGATTATGAGCTGCTCCTGAGGTTCAGAAACATCCTTACTCGAAACGGAGAAGCCAACCGATTTCCCCGACTTCTGGCTATTCTTCTTTTCAACAATAATATCACCATTCCATGGACGACATTTGTAAATAATTTCTCCGCATCTTAAGCAAGACCAGCCGGCTCCTTCTTCGGCCTCAATCTTCGTCGCAATGCACACAAAGCAGTAAATGCATCGACAAGAAATTGTCTCATAGGGATTTACAATGTCGGTTGTGGCTGAGCCGATGACACCACCACCTGCCCCAGCGTTTGCACCAAGGATTTCTGCCTCGGATGTCGATGAAGGATTCTGGTCTTGATAACATATGGCACAGGTCCTCTCGGGTAAAAATGATAATGGACCACTCTTCGCGGTATTTTCGTCATCCTCCCCTCCTTCCGGCCTCATTGCTGCTTTGGTTCGTTTCCAGGCCCTTGAAAGCCATCTCCTCCATCTGCTGATCCCAACAAGGGGAAGGAGGAATAACAGAAACTCTGTGAAAGCATGCCAGACCAGTTGTCGGTTGAGGTATTCGAAAGATACCTCACGGCTGACTTGATTTGATGGTGAAACGAGTCTCAACCGGAGGAGTCGATCCGTGAGGGTTCGGTAGCGGCCGTTAACCAAGAAGACGAGGAATGAAATAAAGGCGGCAATTGAGTGAGTGGTGGAGAAGAAAGAGGTGAGTCGCATCAGGTATTGCACAGTGTCTGAAGGAGCTGTATATCCACGCTCTTGATCGATAAGCCAATCTTCCCACTTATCCCACCCATAACGGCCAAAGATGGTAATCATGCCGTAGAGACTCTTTTGCCATTTTGTGGGTTTCGGTAATGCAGGTCCAGCTTGACGAGCATCGCTATATCGCAGGTTCTGCAAGGATGCCCCATAAGATGCGTCGTTGTCCCATATCGAGAGTTTGAATAGGGCAGCTCGAAGAGCGAGGAGGATCTCTTGTGACCAGTCATCCTGGAGATGAGGCCCTAGATACTTTAAAGCATCTCCGATCTGGGTTTTGAACAGTCCTAGCAGCTCTTCATCAAGCAGTTCAGCATCCACCTGGCCTACTCGGAATGCAGGTCTTGTGCCTTCGGAGTCAAGCAGAGTCGTCCACCACGAAGAGAGTTCAGGGCGTAGGGAGTGTGTAAGACGCGTCAAGGGAGTCCGCCCACCGCTGGAGAGATCTGATTGTTGGCGGATGGCGAGAGCTTCATGCTGTCTGGCAGCTTGTTGGGCTAGAATCCGCTCCTGGGCAGCGGCGAAACTGGAAGGAGACATTGGTACTGCATACTCCGAGCCTGGAAACACAAGTGGACGAGAACTTATCAATCAGCCGAAGCATGAAGACGAGGCATGCTGAAGGCCGAAAATGTGACGACCAACGCAGCCGAGGCATCGGGTTCGTTTGAAATTTGGGAGATCGCTATGACGGAGCTAGAGGTGATTAATGCACTTAGTGACGCAGTAGCGCATGCTAGATCCTCAAATGACAACAAAGGGAAGGTTTGACGGCTATGCCTCTTGATTGTCCAATCAGACGCGCCAAACTTTTTTTGTTTCACTACTGTGTCAGCCTTCCTATCAATCTCAAGATTTGTTCAAAAAGCAAAACACTCTCAATGCTACGTTCCTCCTGATAGAAAACTCCCCATACCTCTCTTTTCTGTCATCGGAGTCATGTTGAGAACTATCCCCTAGCCTAATACACAGATATGCCTTCCTTTGCCATAGAAGTTGAAGGTGAAACCAACCCATTGAACAGACAGGCAGTCATCTCCACCCTTGCAAATGCTTCCAGAGGTTTCCCTACCCCGCAAGCACTGAAAGCTGCCACCCAACAAATCGGTAATTGGGAGAAAACGCCTGGCTATTATGCACTTCTTCAAGATGTATACGCTGATTTTTCTCTCGATGAAGCCGTCCGGTTTCAAGCAATCATTCAGTTGAAGAATGGAATCGATAAATACTGGAGAAAAACCGCAACCAACACCATAGCCAAGCCCGAGAAGGACCAGATCAGATCCAGATCCATTGATGCCGGTGTCAAGGAACCTGTTTCTGCTCTCTCTCTTCACAATGCTCTCATGTTGGCAAAGATTGTTAGATACGAGTTTCCTCACGATTGGCCAGATGTCATCCCTATCATTATTCAACACCTTCGTACCGCAAGCCAGGACCTTAATTCAAATCTCTACATCTCCAACATTTTGACTATCACTCTGCAGGTGATTAAAGAGCTTGCTTCAGGAAGGCTGCAGAGAACGAAAAAGAGCCTTCAACAAGTGGCTTCGGAACTCTTGCAAGTCCTTGGTAGCCTTTATATCAGCCTGATTTCGAGGTGGCAATCGAGTCAGAATCAGGCTTATATGATAAGTGCCCTGAATAGCCATTCTGCGCTGAAGACGCTCAGGAGATTGCTCGTCGTTGGATTTGAGAGCCCCCATCGTGAGGAGGATGTCCGACAATTCTGGGCCCTTCTCCAAACCCAGCAAAATGCCTTTTGGACATCTTATAATCAAACTCCTTCCGAAGAGCTTAAAACAGTCCTCATGAAGCACCTCCTACAGCTATCCAAGCTCTACTTAGATATGGCTCGCAATCACCCAGCTTCTTTCGTGCTACTGGGCTGTATGGACATCCTCAATCATTCCTGGAACATCATCAATCAGACTGACGCTAAGTCCGCACTAAACGGCAACTTTGATTGGAATGTATACCGCAATGGTGACAACACTGAAGAATCACCTACAGAAAAGCTCGCACTCAAAGCACTCCTCTTGTTTCGTGCATGTCTGAAGATGGTTTTCAACCCAGTACAGACCTTCAAATATCAGACACCACAGGACAAAGATGACAGAAAGAATGCGGTGGATCATATTAAGATCACGGTTCTCACAGACGACTTCGTTCTCCGCCTTATGGAATTGCTAGTTACTCAGTACTTCGTCTTGCGACCATCAGACTTGCGAGATTGGGAGGAAGAACCTGACGAGTGGGAGAGAAGAGAGGAAGAAATTGCAGATGCCTGGGAATTCTCAATTCGATCCTGTTCCGAGAAACTTTTCCTAGATCTGGTTATTAATTTCAAAGAGCTACTCGTTCCCCGACTTTTGGATGTGTTCCAGCAGTATGCAACCACATCAAGCAATAACGTCTTACTCAAGGATAGCCTTTATTCAGCGATTGGAATCGCTGCGGCTTGTATCGAAGATGTGCTCGATTTCAATACTTTTCTAAGGACAACACTAGTGCCAGAGGTTCAAATGGTGCAGCCCAACTACAATCTCTTGCGGCGCCGCACAGCCATTCTTCTTGGGCAATGGGTTCCTATCAAACCCGAAACGCTCGACCGAGTGGCAGTGTATCAGATCTTTACACATCTGCTTACAAGCGATGAGCAACTGAACGACCAGGTGGTACAAGTTACAGCTGGTAGACAACTGAGAATGGTGCTTGACCCTTTCGAATTCAACTACAACGATTTCCAACCCTATGCAACTCCGCTGCTTTCAAGTCTCATGACACTCATCGCAAAGACCGAGCTGTCTGAGACAAAAATGGCTTTACTGGAAACCGTCAGAGTTGCAGTCACGAAGCTCGAAGGTCACATCGAACCTTATGCACAAGGAATCATGTCCATGCTCCCTAGTCTTTGGGCTGAATCTGGAGAAGAACATCTCATGAAACAAGCGATTCTGACTATGATCACAGCAATAGTCAACAGTCTTGGACAAAAGAGTCTTTCTTATCATGCATCTGTGCTGCCAATCATCCACGACTCAATCCAGCCAGAGTCTGAGGCCATTGTCTACCTATTAGAAGATTCCCTAGACTTGTGGGCAGCTATCTTGCAGCAAACTCCTTCAGAAGCGCCCTCGGAGGGTCTTTTGGCACTATCCCAATCAATTCTACCGCTGTTGGAAAATGGTAGTGAGCTGTTGAGACAGATCTTCGAGATCGTGGAATCATACACTATTTTATCACCGACCACAGTCTTGTCTTCTCAATTCCTCAATCCACTGCTCACATCCATGAAGTCTCTCCTGGTAATGCTTGCTTCAAGTCGAGCTAGAGACTCGTCTCACGCGCCTCACGTCCTTGAGAATCTGATTGCAACAATATCTGCAGAAACAGAACAATCCCTTCCTCCACAAGAAGCTTTAAATCATCTTCTCAGTTCAATGCTAAATACCGGGTACCTAGCTGCCGTGATGGAAATTCTCAAAGAGGCTTACGAATACCACCAAGACCCGCGGGCTAATCGCAGACCTCCCGATATCATCGGACCAGGAGAATCCAGTCTCTTCACTTTAATATCGCGATTAGTCTTACTCTCCCCAGACGCAACTCTGCAGGCAATCTCCGCAACCAACGTTATCTCCTCGACATCGCTCCCGACCCCAGCCTGGCTTGTGACGGAATGGCTTGCGCAGATCGACAATATTGGAGACGTCCTGCGCAAGAAACTGCACGTTCTTGCCCTGACCAACTTGCTGAATGCGAACACACCACCCTTCCCTCAACTAGTACTTGAAAACCTCCAATCGTTCTTGACAACGTGGACTGACCTCGCGGTCGAGCTGGGAGAAGAGGCATCTGAAGAGAGCATGGGAGACTACCTCTGGCATAACAGGCCAGCGACAAATGTGCCCGAATGGCCGGATGCGACCCCTGAGGACGGCCGCAAGAGACTCCTGAGCAATAAGGATCCCATCTACATGACGAATATCCGCGAGTTTGTGGCCGAGAGATTGAAAGGTTTGATGGAGAGAGTTGGTGGGGTTGAGGTTTTTGAGCGCGAGTGGTTGAGTAGGGTGGACACCGCGGTCGTCAAAGCCTTTGTTGATTTGAAAATGCTATGAGCTTGGAATGGATAACTATGCTGGTGATAGTGACGATGACATTGTTCGAGGTATGAGACTGTAGATCCATGGGAAATACTGCGTCATTGCTGATGGAAATGCTGTACGATTATGTTTACAAGCGCCCTGCACGCTCTATGTCTTCAGACTCCCACGACAAACGTTGTAATGGGCAACAGTTAAGAAGTAGGCTGGCTTGCCAGTTAGTGTCAAGAGCCTAAATCCGTCCAGTCACTCTCAGCTGTAGCACAGTGCAATACAAGAACACAGATACTCAAAAGCTATCCGAGAGGAAACCAGAGTTCAGATGAGGTCTATGCCTACCATTCTTAACCGAGAATATCACCGATCCAATGCTTCTCGCTTGCTTGTGTCCAAATGCGGCCCCCGCATCCATCTATATCATATTGCTCGAGAACCTACAGGCTGCCGTTCATGGTCGGGGCCTTCTTCAAGCCGACATGGTAACGCATAAACAAAGTATCTATGAAATGATCATGCCGAATTCCAGGCGGCTTCGCCCTCGCAAATTCGTCCACTGCGTCCTGGGGGCGATATCCCATCTTCTCAATCAGGTAGCAAGCGATGAAGAATCCCGTGCGGTTGTAGCCATAGTGGCAATGTACGCCGATGGCTTTGCCCTCATGTCCTTCTTCAGCCCTCAGGCGGTCCACAAGGGAAATGAAATGCTGCACCTCAACCGGCGTGGGCGGGACCTTCGAGACCGTTGGGAACTTGTGGTACTGCACTCCGCCGCGCTCCAGGGCTTTCGTGTCGTAGACCGGGCTGTCGTGGGAAATATCGATGACGGCAAAAATTTTGTCATGCCAATTCTTGAGGAATAAGCTCGGCGAGTGCTCCTCGTCCTGCTCGCGTAGGGTTTTCAAGGCGCGGAAAATGCCATCTCTGCCGATTAGGTCCGAGACTGGAGTGACTCGTTTCCATTTTTCCAGGTTTTTGACGTCCCATTTGCCTGTTGTGGTCAATTGCTGCAATTGCCAGCCAAGACTTAGTTGTAGAGAGACATAGCGGGAGAGGAAGTCTTCAATAAGACCAGCGACTGTTCGGTATGTAGAGTGATCGTACATCAACGCGTGCGCGGCCGGTGAGGGTAGGATGGCCGTTTTTATGATGTTGGAATTATGGCTGGAGATTTCGCGTGTTGAGGGCGTGACCCCGAATTGGCGGTCATCGGCTGGTGCTTCACTTACGGAGGGAATCGCTTGGGAATTCGAGGCTGCGTCCGCTACAGAGGAAGCCCCCATTGAGGAGTGTTGTGCATTAGATGCTAGGGGCCCGTCTGAAGCTGGAATGGTGCCGTAATTACTGGGTAGCTCTGTGTTGCTTTCAGGGGTGCGACTCTGTAAAAATGAGACGACAGTTTCCACCTCCTTGGGTTTAGTGACTGCATCTGCTTCACCTGCAATAAGGAAGAGGGGGATCCGTATCTTTTCCCAAACTTCCTTTCCAGGTAAGCCGCCCACAGCTTCACCGGAAGGAGTGTATTGAGGCAGGCATCCTATCGTTGAGCGTTTCCAGACTGGTGTCCTGAACCGCTTATTGTAGCCCAGCTGAAGTCGTCTCAGATCTATTCCAGCAGCCTCACCTGCCATTCTTTTGACGCTGCGAGAATTAATGCCGCCCCTTCGATCAACCATGCGAAGCAGATCGAGCACTGCATCCGGCAGGGACAACAGCCTTCGTGCATGGGCTGTTTCGGATTTCGAGGGAGGTGTGGCTTTCGGGCAGAGATCGATTATGCCTGCTACGGGGATGCCGGAAGACTCCGTCGTCGATAACAGTGCCGCAATCGAGCAGCCCATGCTATGTGCGACGAGGACAACCTTTCGATGATCATGCTTAGTGCAAATATTTTGGATGGCAACTGACCATAGTTTCGTAAAGGCTGCAATGGTATACGCGTCGTAGTCCTTTGGTGAAAACTCCGACAAGCCATGTCCAGGTAATTCGATAGCAAAGCATGGTGCGATGTTCACTAAGCTGCCGAGCAGTGGTGCAAATTGTGGTAAGGAGCCTCCTAGCCCATGAATGAAGACCAGCAACGGGAGATCTGCTATTGCCTGGAGCTTCTCTGCATGTGGGTGCGCATGGTAGAAAGTCCTGATAGATTTGTAGGTTGCATACTTGGTCGTGTATGATCGCGTGGACAGGTGATTTTTCAACAAGGAATGTTCTTGTTCTAGAGCGGCCTCATCCTGCTTGTGACCGGGAGAAGACAAGTATGAGTAGGTGAAGTATAATGCTCCTGCACCAAGCAATACACCACACGTGATAGAGACAGCCATACTCAAGGCTGCAATACAATGGTGATTGACTGATGTAGGACCACCCGCTGCTCAAGCTCGCTAGAAGCAAGGGGATGTGGAGAGTGCAACAGGTCGACAAGCCCCAGCCATGGTTAAGGTATCATGCTCCAGGCTTTCTAGAAGTCAGAGAGGGCTGATTAATTTTATAAACAATAAAGGAGGAGTTGAACTGAGAGTTTGTGTCGAGCACGAGCTCTATCCGTGGGTGAAAATAAAACCTTGACGGCCGGGTTTGTTTGATCAAAACTTGAAACGATATTCACAGTGCAAGCATGACTGTGGGATTCAAACGGCGCCCGACATATCCCAGCCAGTTGGATACCTAGATAGGTAAGTATAACGCTGTTTCACATGATATTCCAGCATCGAGGTGACACAACATGCCCACCAAAATTGTAGTGTTGAGAAAGGTTGGACCATGATGACTCCAAATGAGAGTGGAGGTGGTATTACACGGAATACAGAGTACCATTTCTCCGGAGTACGGTCAAGTATATCACGGTTACGCGCTCCATCATACATATCATTGCGACTTGCTTTTATTACGGGCAGTACATTGATCTTGACATTACTCGTCAACTGCAATCGCTGTGGCATTCATAGCGACTAGCCTATGCCCGTAAGATGGATGAGACAGGCTCCACGGGCCGTTTCGTTTCTGTATCATGCACGTCGAAATCCCCATGATGTTCACCCACTAATCCTCATACCACATCGCGTAGCGCATGTACGGGGATTGCACTTCAGCAATCCTTTGTTTCAAGACGACCGAAGCCCCTTGAGGAAGGAATTGAAAGATGCGGCTAGGTCAGCCAGGCTTGCGCCGGACACGGCCTTCGTTCAAAGCCCAGATACCCTTGTGGCTTGGGAGTTAACGGTTGGCATCGAGGTTCATGCTCAGCTAAATACTTCGTGCAAACTTTTCTCACGTAAGGCAATGCTTGTCCTCCTATTTTGCATTCTCTGACCATATGATCAAGCTGCTTCGACGACTCCAACATTAAATCCGAACTCCCAGCTCGCCTCCTTCGATATTGCGGTTCCTGGAAGTCAGCCAGTCCTACAACCAGGAACTATCCTCCCTGCCCTCCGTGCCGCCCTTGCACTAGACTGCAAAATACAGCTGATCAGCAGTTTCGACCGAAAGCACTATTTCTACCACGACCAGCCTGCGGGGTATCAAATTACTCAATATTACCACCCCTTTGCAACAGATGGCTTTCTCAAGCTCACCTCCGCCGATGGCCTACCTGAGAATCAGGAAATAATAGTGGGGATAAAGCAGGTACAGTTGGAACAGGACACAGCAAGATCACAGGAACAAGATAGCGAGACGACTCTAATCGATTTTAATCGTTCTGGTGTTGCTCTCATCGAGATCATTTCTTTGCCTGATCTTCATTCTCCTCGAGCTGCAGCCGCATATGTCCGGAAGCTACAAGCACTTCTCTATGCAGTGGATGCAGTGACAACCGGCATGGAAGATGGCGGTCTTCGCGCTGATGTGAACGTATCTGTGCGACGCAAAGGGGACGTAGAAGGGAACTTCTCGTACTCAGGCGTAAAAGGTTTAGGTCAGAGGACAGAGATCAAAAATCTTAGTACATTTAAGGGGATTGAAGAAGCCATCAAGGCAGAGAGAGATCGTCAAATCAGCGTGCTCGAAGGTGGTGGCATTATTGAAGCAGAAACGCGTGGATGGTCCGCCGCAAATCCACGAGAGACAAGAAGACTCAGGGGCAAGGAGGGTGAAGTTGATTATCGCTATATGCCTGACCCAGATCTTCCTCCCTTGTATATCCACCATTCTCTCGTCGATCGTCTTACGTCAACCCTTCCTCCGTCCCCAGCGAAATTGGTCGAGATGTTGATCTCGAAGTATGGACTGTCTAGTCCTGACGCCGAGACTCTTTGCGCTCTAGATGATGGGGAGAGGATGATCTACTTCCAGGAAGTAGTGGAGGAGTTCATCAAAGCCCTCGGCCGCCCAATACCAACAGAATCAGTTGGGCAGTTCGTCGCGAACTGGATTCTACACGAATTGGGTGCACTCTTGTCGTCAGATGATCGGCCTTGGTCAAAAGAAATTGTACCTGCAAGGCCGCTGGCGGAAATCTTGTCCCTATCGAGCCTTGGCAAAATTACTGGTGGCTCTGCAAAGATTATTCTGAAAATGAAGTACAACGGCGACGAGCGTTCAGTTTCACACATCGTTGATGAGGAGCAGCTGCACTTCCAGAATCTTTCTGACACGAAGTATGAGTCAATTGCGCGGGAGATCATGGACAAGTATCCTCAACACGTGGCAGATATCCGCGAGAAGAAGAAGATGGGCAAGTTGCAGTTTCTCATGGGCCAAATGTTTAGACATCCAGACAAGGGGAGCATGAAACCACAAGAAGCTGAAAGAGTATTTCGTCGATTGATATTAGGCGAAGAATGAGCTGGGCAGCCCAATAGTAGTGGACATTACTCTTTCCATCCAGAACACCCCTGTGGTGTATTCAAAAGCCGAGGCCTTGACACCTCGGTTTCGGAACTTCAAAGTGATGTTGGAAACAATCACGTGCCGCGATCGGAGAATTGACTATGCGAACCAATAAGCAACCAATCGCTAATTATGGAATCACTGGATTGGCACAAACCAGATCTCGAAATGCAAACGCTCCACTTCAGGTCTCGAGATGCACGGATAAAGTTCTCGAGTGAATCGAGTCAGTTCGAGTCGTCTCGTTCGACATCAAGAACCATCAAGCCACCTTATGGAGAACCCCGCTTTTTAGCAGCCGGGAAGGATGAACTCAAGACACAACGGGCTAGCATTGGCTTAGCAAAACACTATCCAGATCAGACTCTCCTCCCCCTTTCCTTGTCAGGTAAAGAACCTTGGTCCTCTGGCTTTCACCCAGCACGCCAGCAAGGACAAAGTGGATTGAGGTATTGCCTCCTTGAAATGTCATGATGCTGATGGCCTTTGCGCGGCTATTACCAGTGCACCAACCTTACACTAACTTCATCTCTGACTATGGCTGTTCTCGATCCTGAGGTGCCACTGCTTGGTTGCCATTCCTCGGACTGGTTTCATGTATGCTCAGCGGCACCGACTCAGATCCATGGAGGTGGCCTAGCCTCACACTCTATTTAGCAATCGTTACTCTTCCTTTCTTCCTCTGCTTCTTCCTCTGCTTCTTCCTTCGCCTTGTTCCTAATACTATTACTATACAAATATACCAGACCTTACTCTTAACTATGGCCTTAGAGTCGTACTTACCAATTGCCGTCCCTTTAGCCGGTGTGGCCTCTCACCTATTCTTCTTCAAGCTTGGAGAACGCGATATCTATCCACTCAGATACTTGCAGGCCTTTCTCCTAGCTTGTATGATCTCTACAGTTACCCAGTCAAGCTACTTTAACCTTTCCACGAGAGATGCTTTGACTTTCACCGCACAGTATGCTGGTCTCTATCTCGCTGGTCTATATACCAGCTTGATTATTTACCGCCTTTTCTTCAACCCTTTGAACAAGATCCCTGGGCCATACTGGGCACGACTCTCTAAGTTCAACTTCGTCTTCCGTGTTGCAGCCAAGTTGGACACCTGCCACAACCTTCTGGAGCTCCATCAACGCCATGGCAAATTCGTACGGATCGGCCCACATGACGTCTCTGTGACCCACCCTGATGGTGTTGAAGTTATTGCAAGCCCCAAGTCCAAGTGTATCAAGGCTCAATGGTACGCCCAGGATGTCCCACTGATCAGCATGCATACATGCCGTGACCGTGCCCAGCATGATCGCCGCCGCCGAATTTGGTCGCCGGCCTTCAGTGACAAAGCTCTCAGAGGGTATGAAAATCGTATTGAGAAATACAATGACTTGTTGCTCCAGAAGATGGAAGAGAAAAGTGGTGCGTTTTGATACATTTCCACGCCCGCTCACTATATCCGTCGCTTACATGATGCTTCAACAGGTCAACCTGTCAACATGTCAACATGGTTCAATCTCTACAGTTTTGATGTCATGGGGGATTTGGCATTCGGCAAATCCTACAACATGGTAGAGTCTGGTCAGCTTCACTGGGCCATCAAATTACTCAATGGTGGCATGGACCCTGTGGGACTCGGTCTTCCAGTATGGTTCTTCCGCGTTGTGACAGCAATCCCTGGTCTGGCTGCGGACTACTGGAAGTTCATCCAATTTTGCGGGGAACAACTTGAGGATCGTATCAATTCTCAGGGCAAGATGAAGGACCAAGACATAACCCACACATTAATCGAGCACTACCAGAAAGGCGATGAAGCCACCCGCCATGTTCAATATCCGATGTTGCAGGGCGATACAAGACTTATTATTGTGGCCGGCAGTGACACAACCGCAGCCACCCTAGTTCATTTATTTTATCACCTCTCAACTCAAAAAGGTCTGACACAGAAACTCCGCAACGAACTTGACGGGCTGGTCAAACCTGGCGAGAAAATCGAACATATCAAGATTCAGGACGCACCTTTATTAAATGGAGCTATCAATGAGACATTGAGGCTCAATCCCCCAGTTCCCAGTGGTGTTTTCCGCAAGACCCCGAACGAAGGCGTCATGATTGCAGACCAATACATACCAGGAAACGTCTGTATTCAGATGCCTGGGTACGTGATGGCACGCGGTGAGTAAATTAATAACCCATTGGGGCAAGAAGTTTGGCTGACGTATCTCGTGTGTGTTTAGATGCGGAAAATTACCCATCTCCATGTGAATTCATCCCAGAGCGATGGACTTCACGGCCTGATCTCGTGCTTCACAAAGACGCCTGGGGTCCGTTCGGTACTGGACCATACGGTTGTATTGGCAAGAATCTAGCATACTTAGAAATCCGCCTGCTCACCGCCAATTTGATCCGTAAATTTGATGTCAGTTTGGCCCCAGGCGAGGATGGGACGAAACTGCTGAAAGAATCCAAGGACCACTTTACTTTGGGTCTGGGAGATATCAACATGGTATTCACAAAGCGAAAATAGGGGAGGGACTTCCAACAAACAAGGCTTACAGCTCTCAACAGAGCTCAAGAGCTTTGTTAAGGTGATGGTAAAGGATGATGGAAACCCGATGGACATCAGGGTGAACCGGAAATTCGAATGCCTGACATTCAGGGAGACGATCCTTCTCGTCCGGACGCGTAATGTCATTCTATGATTCATGAAGCTTGGCTTAGCCGATAGGATTTAAGGTCCTCGACGGCGTAGCTACCCTTGAGCCTGCTGTTATTGTTCTCTCTACCAGACTTTTGATCAAGAAGAACACATCACTCTAGCACGGGCATACATACATGTCCCCGCGAATTCCGCTTACAGATAGGCTCTAGTGACAGCGACAGAATTCAATAATCAACTCATCTTGGAAGTAGGGAGCATGGAGGATCATAATGCGCTGAGCTTGTAATGCCAAGCTATTTAGGCTTTGCCTATTATCATCCTTACCTTGACCAGGACTGTCGGTGAGCAAATGTCCTGATGAAACCGAGTAGCCCCGCCCTCGGCACCGAATGCGAGGTACAATTAATACGTGCTATACCTATTCGGTGCGAGGTACAATTTTGTGCTATTATACCTGACCAATTACTCTACTCCGCACTCGTAATCTGTAAGGATAGCTACCTCAGATACGGATACTGGTCCACTTTGTTGGACGAGAGGAAGACGCCAGAGACGTCGATGCCGAATGGGCCCATGGTGTCGGCCATTCGGGAGTCTACTGCCCAAGCCGCGAGCTCTCAACGAGAGCTATCTTTGATTTCCATAATGAATACGGAGTACTGGGTCCAGGGATGCTGCACCATCATGACTGAACGGAAACGTCCTTCATTCATCCATTCATCATTGGTGCTTGGGAAGAAATAGCCCCCAAGTGTCCACGTAGTGGACAACTTCTGCTTCAGGGAGCGGCGTGTCATGCGTGTTTTGCAGCCCCAGCCAATCGATATCGCGACTGAGCCTGAATAGGGAAATGGTCGATTAATTATTAATAATTACTGGATGCAACTGTCCAACTTCGGTCTGGCAGTTTCAAGTGCTGGGCAAGGAAAATCTACTTCATATCCTAATAAGGAAAATGAACTAGCCGTATCAGGAAATAATCTCGGAAACAGATTTTCCGAGAATGCGGGGACCCCGCACTTTTTGGCTTGACAGCTGGATGCTTTTGTCAAGTTTTGCCGGTTCAAGAAAGACCTACTTAGGAAGCTTATGATATCCCACATTGGGAGGCTAGGCACCAAGCACGAGGCTTACTCGTAGGAGAATCTCCGAAAACTAGGAGAAACCCATCATTTCATTTGGTGAGGAGCGACCCCCTGGGAGAATAGGGTTGTCCCCTGCACAAAGTTCGTTGGTTCGAAGAAACTCCCAGTTGAGAAGGCTTCCACTTTTGCATTAGGAAGTTAAGCACAAATTGCGAGGTTAAATAGTCTATATAGGCTAGAGGAAAGAGGCTACGGCAAGGAATCTCCAAGAAGGTAGGGGCCTGCATCGCTGTTTGACCATTTAGGCTCCTTCAATCTCTGCATTAGTACCTACTAAGGGTAGATCTTCCCAGTACTCTGGCTACGCATTGGTTTGGGTTTTATGGGCTACGAAGGATTTGATTCGGGATATTAGAATTCTTGATTAGGAGATTTAGGGTTCGGTTAATCCACTGATAGAACTAATATACGAGGCGGCTAAAGCCGTTGTGTTTGCTAGGCTGAGATTGTCCAAACCGTACCTGACTTAGGTACACCTTGTTCGTTGCTAGATACGAAGTACATCCTTTTCCCAAGGATATTACTATGAGAATTTACCACGCAAGAATGTGCTAAACCATCTCACATAAGCCTGAACGTCGTTGACACCGTAAGAAAAGTAGTCGAGTGCCTCCACGTCTGCATCATATGAGAGACCTTCGCGAATCAGCAATTGAGTTGCAGACTGGTACTCCACAATGACGATGCTGTAGCATATCGCACCAGATGGGACATTAAGCGCATCCCAATTACGCGAATCTCGAGCCAACAAAACCGGGAAACCAGATTTTTGCCGTAAACCAGATGTGACCGTAAACTGGAGTCACGGTTCGGAGTATTTGCTGGCCCACGTAATACCGAATTTGGATGACTCAAGCTCCCAGTTCGGATTTCATTCTACGTCATATGCAACATGACTATTTTACGGGTGAACAGACCCTCCAAAAGCGCCATGATCATCATGCATGTCGCCTAAATGAGGACCTCAAATTCATTTTTGCTGGGTCACAGAATTCCCCAAAGGGAACGCCTGACTTCCTAATTAGGAGCGACATGGGTCATTTGCGATCAATAATCCTCTTTTGCTGGGTCACAAAAATCCCGATATGAGCCTCCACCAAGACGCCCTAAGACGGCAAAGCGCGAGGCTGCAACCACGTATGCGTCCAATATCCTATCATAAGTTATGAAAGCCTTAGAGATACTCGTACACCTTACTCGTAGCCTGAAAGTCTGCTCTAACTTAGGGTGAAGATGGCTCTTTTGGTATACTAAAGATTTCTTCTGAGAAATGGAAACCAGGATGACATCGCCTCTTGAATCATTGCCGTTCAAATCCGGTTTCGTCCCGGGGGTTTAGACTTAGTCGCGACTTCAGCATGCGTGGTGAACACTTATTTACTCAGACCTGAACAGTGCAATTCTCCTCCTCGTGGTCGTGTCAAATGCAGGCCCCGTTGTCACACTTCCGAGGTAACATCCAATCCGAAGATCATTCCGATCAGCAAATGATGGCATTAAACAAGGCGACCGTTGTGAGGTTCCGCCTAGCAGCGAGCAGGAATTCTACATACTCGATCAAGGGTTCTCGTAGTTAAGACGCGGTCGGTACTCGAGGGTCAAAGAACACCATCGGACCTCTGACGCGTCATTCTTCCCCCCATTTTTCAGCCTCACAATCATGCGGTGTCAATGCCACCCACATTTGACCTCACCACCTACAGACCATGTTTCTGTAAGCGCTCTGCAGGGTCATCAGGAATCATATATCAGACCTATCTTCGAAAGGCGCAAGTGCTACTATCGATCAGACTCCCAATATTCTGCAGAATTCATCTCGTTGATTGATATGGTAAAGAAGGACCCGTTTCCCAGTTATTATTTTTTTTTAAAAAAAATCTTATTCTCGAGCATTTAACCACCAGCCTGAGTGAGCCTGACGAAACTATATAGTGAACTTTTCCATACACAAAAAATAGCCCTGTCCTTACCAAACTCACATCCTACGCCAGCTCGACCCGGCTGTCTGGCGCCGGGGAACTTGAAGAAAGGAAAGGAGAGAACTAAATACAGTAAGGTATAAGCGGAGGCACACCAAGTGTACCCCCATTGTTGACCCATCCATTGCTCCATTTGCTCATCAAATCGCTGATCTACTCGTACTCCAACCGTGCATCGCCTCCATGGATGCTTACAACAATGTATCTCCCAGGGCACATCGCACCAAGCTCACACCAGCGCGGACAGTCTCGCTGGCGCCAGCAACCTCAAGGCTTGGGTTGACTTCGACCAGATCCATGGCCACCAACTGGCCGGTCTCGTGCACACACTCGGCGATGTAGTCACCTTCGCGCAGGGTCAAACCTCCTCTCACCGGGGTGCCCGTGCTAGGAGCCCACATTGGGTCTAAGGCATCGACGTCGAAGCTAAGGTGAATGGGTGTGTCTGTGCCAATGTGGGAAAGCGCCATCTCCACAACGCGGCCAATACCGTGACGGTCGATGTCGTGCATGCTGAATGCCTTGATGCCATGGTCACGTAGGATCTTCTTCTCGCCCCGATCCACGTCCCGCAGACCGATGTAGACGAGTTTGCGTGTGCTGATGCGCTGGTCGTCCTCCAGCCATCCAAACATCTCCTTCCTGTCTGATGTGGCCAGTCCCGTCAAGAAGGCTACTGGCATACCGTGTACGTTGCCGGAGTCCGAGGTCTCAGGTGTGTTGATGTCTGCATGTGCATCAACCCAAATCACTGCCATTTCTCGTCCGTTGCACCGCTCACGGATGGCTTTGGCTGTACCGGCGATGGTTCCGATGGCGATTGAGTGATCACCGCCCAGTGTGAGCACCATCCTGCCTTCTTTGGCTTGCTCGTATACCTGCTCAGCCAGTTTCTCCGTGACAGCGGAAACAGAGCGTGGGTTCTTCATGCCTCGATGTGGTTCGTCATCAACCATCCGCATCTCGTTGAAGTTATGAACTTTGGTGTCGCCGTGCAGTTTGTAACCTAGTTCATCGCTGATTTGATCTAACAGCCCTGCGCCCACTAGAGCAGTTGGGGCGGCGTCGACGCCTTCTTTGCATTGTCCGCCTGAGAATCCCACTAGCACAACACCTAGATCAGATGGCGCAGAGAGGAACCTTTGGCGGATTGTAGAAGGAGCATTCATATCGTATTTGGGGTCAGATGAGTACCCGCGACCGTTCGACGTGGCTCCGTTGGAGTGGCCGTTGAGGTGGGAAGGGGTGGATTTTTCAGGCGCTGTAGGATGCATCGTGAACGCTCAGGGGAGATGGTATCTTAGGTGTTGTTATAAGGGGCTACAGAATCAAGTAAACCCAGAGAGTCGGCACAAAGGAGCACGGTCTTCTGGTAAAGATTGTTTGTCTGTGCTTGGGGATATGTAAATGATAAAAACCCTCCCGGCGAAAAGCAAAGCGTGAGAATGAATCAATAAGCAGTAGCGAACAGTGAACACTGAGGAAGGTACAGGAACACCGGAAAAGGAAGGAAGACTACAAGCTGGGGAAGGAATGAAGATATATATACTGATAATACTGTAATAATACTATATGGCAGCGAAGGCTTCTTCCACATTCTCTTGCTTTTCATGCCCGCCACCGCTCGGAGTCGGACGCATGTCACTAAAAACGATCCCTGGCATAGATGACGACGAAATGGCACCCCAAAGTCAGGTCCCGCTTCAAGAGCATGGGAATTCCAGGTGCCTGTCAGGCATTTTGGGGTTAGTCGTTACTTAGTGCCACTAAGTTTCGGGGCATCTCCCAGGCTTACTGGCCCCTTGGAGGTTTAGCTGCAGGGGTCATCTCGGCGGTGCTGGGCCTCCCGGGTGGGCTCGCTGAGGCTTGCTGGGGATGGGAGGGGAAACCTCCTCGGACGGTATGGGGGCTCTTATCTCGGTATCCCCTAAGCGCAGGATTACCCGCGTGGGTGCCACTGGGAACCATCAGGCTAGGTTGTTAAGTGACAAAGCTTCCGACGTTATCATCCTCATTTCCCCTAAGTACAGGTGTTGTCGAGCCTCGACATAATAATTGATAATTGAAACTCACTCCTTAGCAAATGTAGCAAGGCGTGAGTCGTGAATCGTCTCAACAATTTCATTTCCGTGAAGGCAATTTTTGACACATCACATGGACACTTCCAATCCAGGTTGATTTCTCGTAATCTGCCTCCGCCATACCGGCTCAGTTTGTATACGGATGGCTGCTCGTGACCACTAACCACCGACCATGCCTTGGAGAGGTGGCCACCTGACTCCCTGCTTCCAAGAAGGCTTGTCTTCAGATACAATAAGTACAATACAGCGTGTGTGGCCAGCTTCAAAAATACACGAATTCATCTTCTTGCAGTCCCTCCAGGATCGCCTACCTTCTCCGTGAGCTGCCGCTGTCAGCTTTCAGGCTAAGCGAGGGAGCGAAACGACGTGGATGGCTTCCTCACAGCGGAGGACTGCTGTTGTGTAACCGCTCCATATTCTGCCATGGCAAGTCTCATTCCCTTTCGCTTTGAACTGCAGACGATGCCTGATTTTTGAGGGGAGCCCTGCCTGTTCAAATGGAGGGAGCCAACAGCTTTCGATGACGTGCTCGGAGCTTGCAAGCATTGGTGAGTTCAGGTAACTCCAATGCAGTTTCTGCGACTCTAGATCTGCAAATGCAGCAAGATAGCAGAGCGAAACTTGTTTCATCCAAGGAACCTTTGCATCGCTCGCTCAAGTTGTGAAAGTGATAGTGGCTTGGTGAGGAAAGCATCTGCTCCAGCTGACATGCAAAGAGCCTGAGCGTCTGGGCCTACGACAGCTGTAGCCATGACAATAGGTCGCCTTCGAGCCAAACCTCCGACCTCCTCCATTTCTCGCAGCTCTTTAGTGGCAGTAATGCCGTCCTTACGTGGCATGGACTGGTCCATCAGAATCAAATCGATTTCTCGATCATGTGCCATCACTTTTTCGATCGCCTCCTCTCCATCATCTGCCAATAGGACATTATATCCTAAGAGTTTCAGCATTTTGACGCCCAATTTCTGATTAATCTTATTGTCCTCTACCAGAAGAATAGTGGAGCCCTGGAGGTTTTGCTTCTCCACGGTCGGAGTACCCTCCTCCACTACTTCCACCACGGGTGCAAATCTGACTGCTCGATCGACGGCAGATTTCCCGGGTCGCACTGCTTTGGCCACGCTTTCAATGATTCTATGCCACACAAATGGCCGTCTGATGGGAATGAAATGCGATGGGGGCACACAGCCAATGGTTTTGTCCAAGACCAATTGAGAGTCGTACGACACAAGGACAAACTGGTCTTGGAGTAGTAGAAGACGTTGAAGTAGTTTGGGGCGCGCACTCAAGAATTTCACATCAGCCCATATGACTTTCCAGGATTCAGGAATTTTACCATCCGGATCTGCTAGGATGACGTCGAATCCAAAAGCTGCCCATGCCATTCGAAATCCTTCCATGAATCGACCATGTGAGGCCCCAAAGATGGCCACCTCACTACCATCCAGACCTATCGAGTCAAGGGCTCTGGGAGCGCTTGGACTCGGAGGCATTGGAATTGCGATGTCGAATGTGCTGCCACTTTTCTCATGTCCGATGCCTTCGACTTGGAAATGGTTACTTTCCACGGATATTGTGCCTTCCATCTTCTCTATTAGTTGCTTGATTATTGCCAGACCAAGTCCAGTTCCCCTTTCAGCACCCAATGTCTGAGCTTGTTTAAAAGGTTCAAATAGTTGGGGAATGAAGGATTCAGTTATCCCAAAGCCCGAATCTTGGACTCTGATGTTCAAGACATGATTCCTCACTTCAATCATGAGTAACACAAAGCCAGAACGTGTAAATTTAAGGGCGTTTGTGAGGAGGTTCATCAGAACTCGCTGAAGGTAAGTCTCATCGAAGAACAGGGAGTCCGGAACTTCTGGTGAGACTACCACCAGGAGTTCAGTTTCGAAATCATCATCCCGATTGGGAAGTATATTGAGAATAGACTCGCATACTTGACGAAGATTGAGGCTCGATGGTCGACACTGTGCTTCGCCTTTTTCTAGTCTTGACCAGTCCAGAACATTGGCGGTGATCATGGAAAGCGACCGAGTCGCTTGTTGTATGGCAAGCAACAGAAGCCGACCTTCTTCTGTCAGAGGTGTGCGCGCCAACAAGTCGCCGTAACCTTGCAATTGGTGTAGTGGTGTACGGATCTCGTGAGAGGCTGATGCAATAAATTCACTTCGTGCTGCAGCTGCAGCTTCGGCATTCTCTTTCTGCGCAATTGCAGCCCACAACTTCCTCTTGGTCTGAACAACCTCGGCAAGCTTGTTCCGTGCCACCGTGGCGCTATGGGCTAAAAGGCCATTGGCGAGAATGCAGGTCCCAATGGCAATCGTACCAACGGCGATTGCCAATCTTGGTGGATAGCCTCTATGCTGTGTTGGTTCGGCGCGCGACCAAAAGGTAGTGGCCCACATGCCAGTAAAATCTAGAGGAATGGAAGAGTCAGCCTTGCCCTGAGAATAAAGGGGTATTAAAAGCGCGACCCCTTCAATCAGAAAGGGGCTTTCCAGTTGCGTAGATCTCACAAGACATTCGGACAGGATTGTGGGGAAGGGGGGGTTCATCCTTACGCATAGCTGCAACACCGGTGGCCGCGACAACAGAGAATAAGAGTTGTTGGGCTATGTTGACCTCAATTCGGGGAATCAGGATGCAGGCCAAGGTGCAGACAAGCCAACTAATGGTAGCAGAAAGAAGTACAATAACAGGCTGAACGGTCAAATATCCATCGGGGATTCTCAAGGCGACAATACCACTATAATGCATGCCCGAGATCGCCAGAGACCAGATGAAACCACGGCAGAAATTTCGCAATGTTGCACCTTGATAAATTCCCTTCACAGTACCTACTAACACATTTGTTGCTTCGGTTGTCGTGGATTTTGCAAGTTTGAAACTCATAAATCGAGGGAGAGAATGATCAGTAGAGTCTGAAACCATTGTGGCGGAGGATCGGCGGGAAAGCACATATTCAGTCGAGCTTCTTCGGATACTGTCAGTGTCCCCCACAGAGTCGCTGGATGATTCGTTGGTCGTGGAAGCGAATGAAGCCAACATACGGGTTGGAGAAAGGTGTGAAGAAGGGGAGGGAATATACACAGCATTGCCATTGGCACCGTGAAAATGTGCCTCTAGGGGACCAAGGCTTGATCTTCCATTGCTATCTTGTGGTCGGAGTTCTCGCTGAGGGCGCAAAGCCGCGTCCGAAGTCAACAGCAGCCCATTACCGGCATTGCTCGCGTGCTGATCTTGATAATTACCAAGTAAAGCATCCGTACTTTGCATGCCTTCGTCGTATGGCTCGATATGATCATCTCTGGCAGGCTTCATTTTTGTCCGCCGTTTCTTTCTCTGGGTTTTGAGATATTCAAGGTATCGAGAACGAAGTAGGTCTGAGAAGAGTGCCAAAAATGTGAAACTCACAGCTAATACAGCGCTCAAGATTGTCAATGGTACATTCAAACCAATTGGCAAGTCGAGCTCGCAGGCTAGCATGGCAATGAAGTGTAGACTCCATATTGAACAGAAGCCAAAGGTCAAACTGCCTAGAATAGTCCAGACCAATATTCCTGAAAGATATCGCGACGTTCGGGCTTGACAGAACATCTGAGTTGAAGTGAATGCTCCCAGGAGCGAGACAATAATTGAGGCAGCAATCAATCCGCCGTTCCAATGCGGTTCCAGCTGGCGGACGGCACCATTCTGTGGATTGGATGTAGCCATTTTATTTGACAACTGTAAGATCAATTTGATTATTGTGGTGTCGCATGAGAGGCTGATGCAATCCTCAGTGGCTGCTACATGACGAGCTAGCTAGACTGCTCGTCGCCTTTCTCTTGTGCCAGAAACGTTGTGAAGTTCGTATGTGAGGGTTCTAATGAGGTTGGAGGCCTAAACCTGAAGTCGCTGGCGCATCCAGTTACTTCAGGTCCATTGATACGACGAGGAGGGGACGACGATGGGCAGCAGGACGGATGGGTGGCAAGGTGGTGATTTGATAGATTCGTAGAAGGCGCAGGAAAGGATAGGAGGGCCTGGCCAAATATCGAGACTGAAGATTAACGTCAACGGCTGTAGTAACATTACTATTCGTACATGCCTGAAGTTTGAAATCGAGATCCGATGAATGCTAGCTACTGTACTCCGTACAGAAGGTTCGGATATCCTGAACGCGCCAGGGGAGCCACAGGGGGGATTCAGACCCTGAAAACTTGCACAAACGAACCAACGGGCTGGAACAACGCCATCGCCCAGAAGAGCAGAGCCACACAGCCTGAAAGGAGCCTAGCGATGAACCGAGGGGCCGAGGGGGCCCCTACGCAAGCCTCCCTCGCTTAGCAACTTCGCATTGAGGGTTGCTTCACGGATCTGTGCGGGGGCCGGGGTGTTCACCTTCAACAGTTCGTTCGGTGATATGAATCTGATGGATCAGATCCGCACAGCCAATCTGCGAGTATGAGAAATGTTTTGGTTTTGATGGATACAGACCCAGAAACGTTTCAACTGCCGTCTATGGTGCCAGTCACCTACCTCGGGTACTGTAGTGTGCCATGGCTGATGATGGGATAGGATGAGACGATGCACTCAGGTTTGGATAAATGTTAGCAGCGAACATCGCAAGGAAATGGGCACTACCGATATTTCATCTCAATGGTTTGCGAAGAGTTGAGGCAGGTGCGATATCAATAGTGTTCAATTAAGTTCTAAATGTTACTATTGGCCTAGCTACCTACCTAGGTAGGTAAGAAGGCGCACGGAGTATAGCATGGAGTACGGAGTATTACTCCAGACTTTAAATGGAGCTGGCATCCAGATTCCACGGATTTATCCCTTTGGTAAGGGACTCTCCTTCTTCGCCGTGTCTCGATTCTCGAGTCTCGATGCGTCATTCTCGATATCCTCCTCCTTGCTCCATATCGTTTCGCCCTTGAATGTTGAGTCGTGACCGAGGTTCCACTCTGAGCCCCAGTGTGCCCGCAATTTGAGCATCTGACTAGCAGTCCAGTCAGTTCGCTGCCTTGCCCACACGAGTCCTATAGTCCCCAAGTCTCCAGAAATAGGCGCCCATACTATCTTCATCAACCAACCACGTCCCGCTACTCATTCTTACACAAGATCATCCAAGAGCACCCTCTTCCCTACCGCAGCCTATCGTGTTCGACACATACAACATGGCGGCTAGCCAGCTTGTTAAAATGCTGACGAAGTCCACATGTCTTGATATATCTTACAGAACCAATCCCGACTAATCCTACTACTGACCCTCATTACCCTGACTCCTGTGTTCTATCTGCTACTCCTGCCCGATTCTCCAAAGTTGAAGGTGACTGTCAGTTTTGACTTGTGCAAGCATCCTATCTCACTGGCATGGCACAGCAGGCGGGTCAGGCGCGGGGAGGGTACTACCCTCGTAAGAGTCCTTCGACCATTTCGAGATAGATGACTGACTTCGCTTCCAGCACCTCCGGATGGACAACAATGTATATATGCACACAAACCATTTATCTACAATCGACGTGAATGCTGATACAGGAAAATAGCATTCCCCCCTCCACCAACTCATCAGTCACCAGGCTTCTTCCCCCCTCCCCCGTCATCCCCGCCAAATCACTCGTTTCCCCCTCCACCCCTACAAGCAGCACAAACCCCATCTCCGCCTCCTCTGCAGCAGCCAACTGCTCAAAGACCATACAATTATGCCACCGTCCCAGCCTCTGCCCCTGCGCACAAGACCACTTTTGACCATGCCGCCATCCATCAGCGGCAGCCATCGTATACGGGCCCGCCCCAACCGCAACCTGGCGCAGCACCTCAACCCGGTGAACAAGCTGTGTCCCCGCGATTTCAAAAGTTGAAAGGAGAGACGGCCGCCATGACCAAAGAGTTTGGTGGTCTGATGAGAGCACCCACCGAACAATCCCAGATGATTGCAGGCGTCCCTCAGGGCGGACAGTTCGTCGGCGTACAAGCCACTCCACAAGGAGACGACGTTGGCACATTCAATGGAGGGTCGTATCGCATCTCGCACCGTGACACAAATTCCATTCTTACCATACAACTAGCCGTGGGGTGCCCTATCACAGCTCGACCGGGTGCCATGATCGCCATGTCACCCTCTGTCAATCTCAAAGGTACCCTCAAGTTCAGTATGAAGAAATTTTTGATTGGTGGTGAGATGGCACACTCCATATTCACCGGGCCTGGAGAGTTGCTCCTGGCTCCAAGCACCCTTGGCGACCTTACAATCCTGCAACTGGGCGGCAATGAGAACTGGAATGTCGGGCGCGATGCTTTCCTCGCCTGCACACAGGGCATAATCAAGGAATACAAGAGCCAGGGCATTAGCAAAGCCATATTCTCCGGCGAGGGGATGTTCGTCTACAGAATGTCCGGCAAAGGTCTCCTATGGGTGTCGACTTTCGGCGCCATCCTAAAGAAAGATGTAAGTTGGCTTCTCTCCTATTTCCTCCCTGCCAGTCCTCCTTTCAAATGATCAAGACTCCTGACCAAATCAGCTCATCGACGGGGAGCGGTACATCATCGACAATGGGCATCTGGTGGCATGGAACTGCAAGTACGTATTGGAACGAGTGGCCAGTGGAGGTATCATCTCCGGTGTCACCAGCGGGGAAGGTCTGGTATGCAAATTCACAGGACCCGGCACTGTCTACATGCAGACCCGTAATGCGAGTGCATTCCAGGCCTTTATCTCCGGTGCAGCACTGAAGGAGTTGTAATGATCTGTCGTGGCTAATGTATATCGGAATATCACATGCCAGTCTTCACGTCTCCCAATTGCATAGCAGCTGAAGGTCACAGGTCCAGGTCCGGCGATTTCAGGGCAGTGTAGTATTTATGAGCATGCGATAAAAGCACCTTTGCGTGAGATTGAGGGATTTTCAAATCAATTCATGGTTATTTTCAAGCCTAGTAAGCTATCACTGGTGCTTAAACATGCTCCCATCACCCCCATCGAGTCCCCATGCATCAATCGTGTTTTCGTTGAGGCGGGAATGCGTTGGCGGGCTACAGTCTGCCGTCTTTCATCATACCCAAGCCAAGCTCTATCTGAGATACACACTTGTCACCCCCTGTGGCAAGTGTTGGTGAACAGGTTGAAATAAGTACCCTAATTCCTCGCTGCGCCAGACCAATCTCAACCGCGATGGTGGGATAATCGAGAAACGGATGCTTTGATGAACAGAGCGCTGTGTTCTACTGTGCATGACAATATATATCCTCTGAACCCGGGGTCCAGACTCTTCATCATCATCTTCATCACCACAATAAAATGGCAAGGACCACCCTTTAACCATTGAGCCTCTTTCTCTTTCCAACCTGTGCCGTGAAACCGGACTTGATGGCCGTGACAGATCGCCTGGAGCCGCAGGAATTGCATGTGACGAAGTACAGACGGTTCTCACCCTTGCTCAACTCGGTGTTTCCACTACGGCAAGTCTTGCACGTGACGTACTCGACGATATACCGTCTCAGAACGTTCTCGATCTGCTTCTGCTGGAAACGACCCTTGATGACGAGGCGTTTCGAGCCGTCGACGGAACCCGAGGTACCCAGTTCGGCGAACAGGAACTGCGTGACGTGCTCGTCGGACCGGTTCATGCGTTTGCAGATCTCGGCGATGTTGGCGAAGATGGTCTTCTTGTTGCCTTCACGCAGACACTGTGGGGGCGGGATCTTGTACGACTTGGAGCCGCTCGATAGGATATCTGGGTTGTGCTCATTGACGAGCTGGAAGAATCGCTTCAACAGTAGTTCGTAGCCGATGGGTCGAGTGTCATCGTGTGCCCAGATGCCCGTTCCGGATGTCATGTCGCCTTCCTGGCCTGGCTGAGGAGCTGAATCATCGCCGCCATCCTCTCCATCATTCGTCTCGAGACCTGCAGAGGCGAGCTTGGCCGCGAAATCGGCCCCGTCGGCTTTGGGTTTGCTGGACTTTTTCTTTTTCTTCTTCAGCGCCGATGCGTCAAAATCACCATCCGCGGTCACGGCAGGGGCATCCCCGTCTGCATCGTCAGCCTTGGGTTTGGAGGATTTCTTCTTTTTCTTGTTCAAGCCGGCAAACATGTCGGTCACTTCTTCGACGGCTTTGTCCGGGTCTGGTGGCGTGGAATGTTTTTCAGCGGTTGTTTTGTGCTCGAGGGGAGGTGCCTCGCTGATAGCGCCATTTTCATCCATGATGGTGTCGTCGCCGCTGAAGGCAACGGATTTACGAGCTTTGCGTTCGTGAGGTGCAGGTTGCTCCTGAGAAAATGATGAGTCAGTGTCAGTGTCAGAATTGGCAGAGGTAGGATGATTATTGTGCTGGTTGTGTTTGGTGGGGCGAGGCGCATGTGGTTTCACTTTGTGTCCTTTGTCTGAGGCTACTGCCAGTGGTTCGTGTGTGGGTGGGGTGTGCGTGACGTTACTCACTACTTCAGCCATGATTTTCGCTCGTGCGTTGATCGGATCTTGTGGTTGTGGAGTTGTTTGTGTTGTGAATCTATGAAATCGAGGTTCGCTGATTCTTTGAGTTTTTGAGAGTCTGGTGCGAGTGATATGGGAGAATGTTCAGGAAGAGTATGGCTTGATCCAAGTTTGGGAGGGCAATATTTTAATAGGGATTTCATAATGGATGACTCAATGGAAAACGTTCCATCACGTGAAGACCCATGGACATTAGAGATCGTCTGACAAATGTGCAGCCTGGTTATGATTCTGACTGACAAAGGACAATCACTCGGCTCTTGGTAGTTTCTTTGGATTTCCCGGCCGTCATACGAATTAAATATGTTTATGTCAGACCGATTTTTGTTTCGCCTGGAGAACCCTCGAGCTCACCCATCTTCGCCTAGGTAATAGGCTGCGGGCAATCGGTGGATAACCTGGGGCAGAGTGCAGCACTCCTTTCAATTAACCTGGAGGCCTACCAACTCTCTGTGTCAATAGAATCGCGACCGTCCCATTCCTCAATGATTTCTCGTCCCTCCGGTTTACGGTAGCCCACCCTCTGCGCTCCAAGTGGCACTGTTTCCTCGTCGCCAACCATGTCCGATCTTGGAGCCTCTGCCTCCTTCCTAGAACCTCCCTCAACAGGCGATGATGACGATGTTGACTCTCTCCCCTCAGAACCCGATTCTGACGAAGTTACGATCAGCGAGGATGACTACGAATCAGATGCGGAACGAGAGTGGAAGGAGAGCCTGCAGCAGCTCGAATTGCTGCTCTCTATGGTGATCGTGCCTTATATTGGTAAATACTTTGGGCGGAAATTTGCATATTGGGGTACGCTTTGAACCAATGCCAACCTTTGCGGTATGTTGACCTTGAATACTTAGGTTGGAAACGATATATGGAGTGGAACTTCCCAGTCGATGTTGTGGTTACAGATAAAGTCGCCTTCAAGGGCGTCGGTGCCATCGAAGCTGCTGCCTCGTTATAAGACTTCACTCGCAATAGATATCTCCGCTCTGGTTGAGCAGTCTGTTATGACGTTCCAATTATTGCGATACAAGTCGTGTTGTTGAGATACAGAAGGTGGGCACAAGTCTACTCCAGGGTACGCATATATAGTTTCTCTCGTGGGACCTTTTACTGCGGAGAAATACCCCAACTGCAATGGCCACAACGGCCAGCAGCTTCAATACTGGACATGGCCGAAGGTCTGCCTCCCTCCACGGATTTAAATCGAGATCTTCCAGGTGGCCATCAAACATAGTGAGCGCGACTGGAAACTTCAGCCAGCTGACAAAGAAGCAAACCCTTTGTGGAATGGGTGATACTAGTCGATCGTTTCGATTTGATAGTATGGTCCGCCAAGATTCACAAGTCACTTCATGTACATATATTCAGCCACCCTGATTCACGAGCTTTTGGGGAATGATTTCCACTTTGCAGTCTTCCGTCACTTCTATTTGACATGGAACTCCCTACCACGGGTTGGTACGGTCAATCCTCTTCTTTCGGGATGCACCAGGCAGCATAGGGTTGAGTCTCTTCAAACTACTGAGCACTTGCACTTGCTGTCTTTCACATAGTAGTCTGACAAATGCATTCACACTTAAAGGACGCCTTGGCCCCTCAGCCACCCTGCAAGTCCAATCCAGTCGAGTGTCCCATATTGGTCTGTAGTGTCCCCTTGGAGAGTTTTCTGCTCATGTCCGCTCAGCGGCAAATGGCAACACATGGAGCGGAAGTCTTTGGCGCCGGCCTTATCATCGATCGACTCTGCGGAACAAGGCTGCCAGGTTCTGTGTGGTGTCTTGCGGCGTCAGTCAAGCGAATCCTCACTTGGAATGCGAGACTGAAATACGGGCAAGGGGTGCAGATTATCTTTCGTCTTATTGCGGAATCATTTGGATAGCAATTCTTGGCTTCGCATATGGTGCTACCATGTAGATGCTTTCAAGTCCCTTAGCGACGCATCAGCTAAGACTGTGGGCGTACGCTGCAGGGCAAAGTGAAATCCCAATTGCGCACAACCTTCTGTCAGCTCCAGAGGCAATTTTGAGGACCAATGTGCAGATACGGGGTACACCAACCAATTACAGAAAACACCGTAAGTAGAGTCTAAAACCTCGGGGCGGGCCAGGCTCTCGACTTTACGAGCTTCACAACCGAAGGAATACTAATCCGAACACTAGCCCAAACGACAAGAGAGACTGGCACTGAATAAGAGAGCTTTAATCATTGACGAACCTGGTTATGCTCAACTTTAGTGCCGGATATAATTGCTTGAATTTCACAGTCTTGATGGTGAGCTAAAGCTTCCCCTCTATGTCCGCTATTAATCTGGTATATCATCAGATCGCATTTTCTCTGGCGCATGGAAATTAGGGCCCACTCTACACATCAGACAAGGGATTAACCACAGGAATCCAGTACTACTCTGACAAGACATAAAGGAAGACCTGGACTTGGAGGATGGGAGAAAACTCTCAAACTCGGCCGTTTGGCTGTCATTGTCGTCTTCCTGATCAACCTCTGTATTCTTATCGTTTCCTACAGTCGGCTGCCTGTAAGCAGAGCTATGGCCACTTTTTACACTGGGTCCTGCAGGCAAGCTGAATGGACTTCCATTTTGCTCCATCTCTGCATCAATATTTTCAGTTCAATTCTCCTTGCAGCAAGCAACTATTGCATGCGGTGTCTAACTGCACCAACTCGCTGGAAGTCGATAAGTCACACGCAAGAAGAAGGTGGCTCGATATAGGCGTGCAATCGTTCAGAAACCTGCGGAACATTGCCGCTTCGAATCTGCTGCTTTATATCTGTCTGAGACTGAGCTCTCTACCTCTTCATTTGTTGTAAGAGTCTATTGCTCGAAGGAAGAATGCAATTGTATAACAAGTTATGATTAGGTACAACTCAGTCATCATCACGATCCAAGCAGCAAACAGCTACGCCGTAGTTACCACTACCTCTGAATTCGTCAATGGATGATATTACAATGCTTCCCTCTCATCATGTTTCATTCCCTCTTACGATGAGCAGGGTGGAATAGGACGTACTGTCAAATATCTACACGACAACGTCGGCAATCTCTCCCGCTTGGATAACGCGGCTTGTATAAGGGCTTATGCGCAGAATTTCGTCTCGGATATAGCAAATCTGATCGTTGTTACTAACACCTCCGAGCCCGATGCTATTCTGAATATCGACTCTACCACGGCAGGTGAACCGAATCAAGGGGGGAACTGGATTTGCGACGGCCTAGGTCTTGGAAGTCGCCCATGCTATAGACCGTTAGAGATGGTGGATGTGGCGGCCTGGAGTCTGCCTGGGAACCCAGCATGTATCGGTCCCATTAGTCAGACATTTCCTGTAGATCACTGCTTGGTGCAGCAAACACGCGAAAACTGCCAGGTCGCTATTGCCATGGACTTACTCATCGCCGTGCTGGTATGCAACTTCGTTAAAGCACTGAGCCTCTACTGGTCTTTACGGAGAGTATGTTCTCATCCTCTCCTGACCTTGGGTGACGCAGTGGCATCGTTTCTGGAAACACCTGATACGCACACAATCAGCTACAGTCCCATATCTGTGCAGGAAGTGAGCCGTATCGCGAATCTCACAGACATCACACCAGCTGTCTGGAAAGGCAGGAGGAAACTTGGCTTCCATGCCGCCAGTCCAGTCCGCTGGATTCTTTACAACGTCGGGTGAGTTCAAATCCTCCTTTTGCAAAGCCTTACTTATTGGCACTTAGATTCCTGCCCCCCCGGACCCTACCCCCGGACCCCCTCATAGTGGGCCTCAAAACCAGTCTGTCCTTTCCCCTTCAATTCGATCCTTAGCATCAAACGGTATCGGCCAGCTTAACCTCAACTTGATAGTGTATCCCTTCGGTGGTGGCGCTGTACCCTTGGTTGCTTACGTTGTCGTAGCCAACACTCCTCAACTCGTCTTATCAGGCCTATACATGGCCTACAACGACCTCTTCACGCGTATGTATCTCAGCAAGGAATGGATGTCTTATGCGAGAGAGCGGAAACCTCTCCGAACCTCGAAATCGCGCGGCCTGCAACGAAGCACCTATTTCCTCTCCATCCCTGCCAAATTCTCCATCCCGTTCCTGACCTCGATGACGCTGCTCCACTGGCTGGCATCCCAGAGCATCTTCGTCGCACTCGTGAGCGGTCGCGACTTCATCGGTAACAATGATACACCGCTAGATATGGGCTATGTGATTAAAAACCTAGCTTGGTCGCCGTTTGCGCTCCTGCTATGTCTTATCTTGACCGCAATCCTTCTGTCTGTGCTTTGGATTGCAGGATTCGTATTTCGTTATGCAGGTCGCATGCCCTTGGCGAGGAGCTGTAGTCTGGTGGTCAGCGCGGCTTGTCATCCGCCGCTAGACGAGACGAATGTGGCTGAGCAGTTGTTGATGTACGGCGTTGTAGATGACTTTGCTGTGAACGACTCGGAGCAGCAGCATGTTAATTTTTCGTCGAGACTGGTGCTGCCGTTGGTTGATGGTGTCAGGTATGGCTGAGATATAGTCAGTGGAAATTTCGCCGCTATCTATATTCCTTGCTACCCACGGTGCTATGCAACACTCGTTACAAGCATTGATCACACATGTTCACTCGTCACACTAGTGTCATGACCGCGTGTTTCACATTGCTGAGAGGCGAGTCCTCGAAGAGTCGTACTGCGTTGCGCCTGATATCCAGTAAAAGGGGCTCTAACACCCGCCTCTCCCATATGCTATTCCCCCGGGCACAACGCAATCTAGAGCTTGTATCTTGGATATCGGTATTGTCTCGATCTAGCTCAAACTGGAGACTGTACGACCGAATTGGCACAACTCAAAGAGAAAATTAGGTAGAAATATCAAGTCAAGGTCGCGTTCACGCCTGAAGAAGCGGCCAAGGAGACACGTCAGCACGATCAATGGTTGCAGGAATCATGGTTCCGCGAGGCGAGGAATGATATCCCATCAAAGTGGACTAAAATATAGCTCTCGGCTGGGACAGTGTCGAAGGTGTCAAAGTGTTCAAGCGCACGAAGAGTAAGCAGATCATGTTTCTTACTGGGTGCCTGTGAAGTCATGAGATCCTGACGACCAGCAGCAAGGTACTCGAGAGCAAAACTTGCAGTGTGTACACACAGTTATGCATCTTGAAGTTTGGCCTCTTCAGATTCACTCACTGGGATCCCAGAGACGACGTAGAAGTGAACGACAGTTGGGGCAAGTTCTGGCGAACGAGAAGGATTATGATAAATTTTGCATTTACGCAAATGCTTCCTGCAAGGCTCAGAATGTTGCCGTAATTAACCGCCATCTTGGAGTTGAGGAACAACTAATACTCACAAACGGGTCCTGAGAGAGGGTTCGTTACGGCTTCTGAACCCGAGGGCGCTTTTACCTCTCGAGCCAAGGAGGCGTGTTCAGGAGAAAGCACCCATAGGGCAGCATTATCCTCCTCCCGAACGGGCGTTCAGCTGGGGTAGATTTTATATCTTGGCAAGGGTCTTATCAACGACTCAACTGGTCAAGCGCCTCGTAGCAAGCTAATAGCGAGCACTAAGGACTAGTAACGCGTGGTCAGGCGAGATGACATCTTCCTCCTACACCTCCACTTACTTGATTTCATCCCACCACATCATCAATCACATCGATTCCTCCCCTTTATCACACACGAGATCCTCAATACATCCGCTTCACTGCTATACACCTCTACTTCATACTATTAGCTTATATAGACAGGGCATCATTTGACCTGATGCCAGTACTAACCTAAACCATCGTGTCGTGTCTGGCCCACCTCAAACTCACCCCGGATTCCCCAATTCAACCAGGACCCGCCCGACATGATTGCTTCAACTCCACTTACCTTACTCCTCCTTCACCTGCCAGACGAGGTTCTAATCACCATCTTTGGCTTTCTCGATTTCAGTACCTTGTGTGACGCAACCCTGGTCTGCAAGCATTTCAATGACCTTGTCGAACCGTTTCTGTACCACTCCATCGAGATTCTGAATGGATACCAGGCCTCTGTTTTGTCAGCTAGTCTTCAAGCTAATGATCGAAGGGCCACATGGATACGTTCACTATTGGTATCAGTCAAATTTGGTGAAGATCAGGGTTTACACACTTTACCGCCCTTGATAAGCCGTATGTGTAATCTCCAGGATCTCTGCCTCGAAACTCCGGATTGCAATGCCAAGTTTCCCGAAGAACGCGTTACTTGGGTCAACCTACAGGATCGGTATGAACGAATCTTCGAGAGTGCTTCCGCCGTTGTTCCTGAAGCTTTCGGAAGGCTGCTTCCAAACTTGCAGACATGTCCGACCCTTCCGTCCCCGAGCCTTGAGCGATCCCGCTAACTATTAATCCAGGTACTTTACATTTCGTCGACGGCCAGAAGGAAATTCATTCGATGACCAAATATCCGATGGTGTTTCTGCATCCAAACTTGAAGTCTCTAACCATGTCATGCGCTAGCACCGATTTCCCAGATCGATTACTTGTGGACTTTCAGGATGACGAGACGCTACTGAAGTCAACAAACCTGGAGCATCTACATCTGGAGGAATGCGATATCTTCTCCCCTTCTCTTGCCATTCTCCTGAGTTTCCCGAAAGCTTTGAAGTCGCTAAAGATCAGTGAAGGCATCCGCTACGACGGTATATTCAATGCCAGGAGTAGTCGCCTTCATGGAAATGTCTCCCCCGGCCCATTTGTTGATGCAGTTGCTCAGAATTGTGCCAAATCGCTTGAGCACCTGTCTCTCAGCTTGGGCTACTCAAGACAAGGATTTCAGCATATCAACCATCCTGGCCAGCACCTGAACCTGTCCAACTTCTTCGTGATGAAACAACTTGATCTTGACGTCCGCACTGTCAATCTGATTCGAGTGAGGGCACTCTGTGATCATGCAACCTGGCGGCGCCTCCCACCAAATCTAGAGACTCTCAAAGTCTTTGGCATCCCACTGGGCGAACGACCACCATTTCAGGCGCGCAGAAAGGTCTGGTTCCCGTTCGATCTGTGCATCGCCACCGAGAAGGTCAAGCATGGGGTGCGTCTCCTGAAGAGCTTGGTGTACTCATACGAATACTACCGCGAGGATGATGAGACGCCGCGTCTGAGCCTCTCTGATGATGGAGACAGTGTGGAGGAAATCAGTCAAGTCCTGATCGCCCAGCGCCGGATGACGGAGAAGTGCAAAGAACTTCAACCATTTTTTAGGAAAGCGGGTGTCAGACTCGAAATCGAGATGGTGGCGCTACCTAACGGGTTTATTCCTCCGTACTTGTTCCCGGAGGACAAGCCGAGGACGTACACGCTATGGGAATCCGCTCCTCGGTGACGAGTGGAAGACGCTGATGTCCAATAAATGGCGGGCGATGTATCTCCCGGTCACCTTCGTCCTGAGTGTTCATCTTGCTGAATTCCCTCAAATTTCCCCTCGATCAGTCAACGGCTCTCGAATCTAAAACATACGTCTGACCTCACTAGAATGGAAACAAGACAGGAGCGATGGCCCAAGAATTTGCAACCCCGGCTCCTAACCTGAAGACAGCAATGTCATCCTTGTATTTTCACGTTCTTCTAGGGCGCAGCTACTGGTTTTGACTCTCTGGTCCCAGGGCGGCTTCTGACCAAATACGTTATGATACTGACAACGAAATGCCATCTACAGGTAGTACGATGGTGCTCCCCGCCGAAACTCCAATGAGCTCGCGATCGGATACTGGATTCCGGCAATCTCACGCCATGAGCTGCCCACAACATCACGAGACGTCTGAAAATACCTAAACCTACTATCACTGAGCCCTTGGCATCTCCATTCCACCTCTGTTTCATGGCCTCGAAATGCCAATATAGCTAAATCGATGTCCGGACTTCCCACATTCAACATTCAACGACACCCTGTATCCACCGATATCTCCTATGTACCTCCTGGCCTCCCTTTCCCACAGACAGGACAACAGAACACAGCTTCCCAGAAACATGAGCATGAACTGAGCATACAGCTGGCGGCTGGGACGCTGGCCTTTCCCAACGCTACGCAACGGGGACCTGGACGGGGCAATGGATCGAAGAGACCGGAATATCACTGCATTCTGAAGCGCCATCCTCTGTGGGCGTGTCTTTGGGCCCTGCATTCCCTTTTCCTTCCCCTACTTTTTCCTTCCTTTACATACTGGGATCACAAATCTTTCAAGGCGGAGGCGTTACCGGTGTTGGCGTTGGCGGTTGGCGTTGGCGTTCATTGTTCGAAAGACCCGCACACATGCATGTATGCATATCCTTGACATCAATCATCATCATCATCATCATCATCATCATCATCATCATCCGGGGAACCTGGTGGTGTAGGAGGGGGCATGAGGCCAGTGGAGCATTGGCTATGCTGTACAAAGAAGGCTCTGCAGATATAATTCATGCCAATAGGGCAATAGGTGACTGTTAGCTTGTAGTATGTATGTACGCTCTCGTTTCCTGTTCGTCGCAGCTTTCTTTCTACCTGGCTGTTTTCTCAACGTGCTGCTATGCCCATCCCGCTCTCTTCTGGCGTATGGAGGACTGCTATATTTACATTTATTGTGGCTCCTCGTATCGTAGATACCATAGGCAGATATGTAATTACCTAATTTGAATCTTGAACGCAGGATACCATGTCACTGAAAATAGGAAGAATTAAACAGTGGAGGATATTAAATGAATATTTCACCATATCAAAACATGTTGAAGAAAGACGAGTGGCTGGTTTGTCCGTTGCGACGATCGCGTCGACTCGCTGCCAGAGAATAGGGGTAGCGTGTACAGACCTGCCTCAGCTTTAATGCTGTGACGGCCCCCGACCTGATGATTCCCACGTTGAGAACCTTACAATCAGGTCTGTGACCTCGTCGTTCCTTGTGGCCGACCACTCGCGGCTCGGCATCTTGGTTTCCGATGTCCTTTCGGCCTTGCTGCCCGTCCTATTGTGGCCCTTTCGCCTTCGTGACGAAGGCTCACGTTGGGGGTTTTCCACTGCTTGCATTGATGGCGTGTCTTCCGCCTTGGCCTTTGCAACGTCCATATTGCCCTCGTCGACTCCGTGTTTCTCTCTTCTGCTGACTACGCGCTTTGCATAGTCTCGACTATGGACTTCAATCTGGTATTCGGAGCGGCGATATCCCCCACTCAATACATCCCTTCCCGGTGACCGTGGCGTGTAGGACGCTGGCTTGTCCTGTGGATAGACCTTATCAGATTTCCAGGCATCGGGGACTTTGTTTCGGACGCGAGTGCGTTTCTTGTCCTTTTCGCGCTTGTGCAATAAAGCTGTGTGCTGTTCGATAAGGTCGAGGGAATCGCGTGGCATGAGGGTAATTCTCTTGTAGAGGAAGGATTACTCTAGCAGAGCAACATCCACAGATCCGTTGTAGTTGTCCAGTGATGAAAAGGCGGTTAGTCTTAATCTCCATGATTGGTTTATATATTTTTATGCCATGGCGACGCCGATGGGGATGGTGGAGATCGTGGTTGCACATTGATTTGTCACATTTCTGGGACCTTTGTGCTGAACAGTTTTCATGAGGCAAATGGTGTTTGACATTCCGAGGTCAGCTGCATCGAGGGAACTTCACCGCCGAGATTGAACAGTGATGAATTGAATTCCTTGCGGGTCGCATACCCCGAGACTGAATTGTCATCCTGCTTATTCTTCGATTTGTTTGCAAGTGCCCACAAATGAGGCTGCCTCAATGCATCGCAGGTCATGCCTTCCATTCATTTTGATTCGATCGAAGCATTCCATTCAAGCATTTGACGTCGACGATCGTGATTCCGTGGGAATTGTCGTCGGAATGATGAATGTGACAAATCTTGCCAAAGCTTAAACTTTCATTCCCCAGGATCGGGCTAAGTTGAGACTGTTACCTGCCCAGAAGCCGACATACTGACCAAAGCCTCCCACTGTGCTTCCTACATTCTGGGCGTCCTTCAGTCTCCGATCAAGGAACTCCTCAGTGGCAACAAAATCTGTCGAAGAATCGGTTGTCATAAACAGGTCCGAGCTCGCATAGACAGCTGCGAGGGAGGCTCTTTTTGTATACCATGAGAAATCTACCGCAGTGTCACCAGCAAGGTACCAGATTTCGTCCGACAAGGCATGCAACTCTTTCAAGGAGGAGGGAATGTTCCCTAAGGAAGACATGTGACCGAGGGCCTGTTGGACAATGTTAGAAATAGAATCCGTGTAAGGCAGATGCAAATCTTACCCCTTGCCATTGGTGAATGATCTCCTTGTTTGCACGGAGACGAGCCATGGCCAATGATTTTACCTTGGAGGTCAGACCAAGGTTGGCGGCAGATGAGAATTGTACTTTGTCCTTCAATGCTAGCCGCTGGGTGACCAAATGATAATTGATAAGATCGAAAACTCCGCGGGGGAAGAGTTGGACTGTTACATCCAGGTAGCCAGCGTCTTTCGCGCCTAGTGCCAGTGCCTCTTGTGTGAATCCATATTGTGGTACGCGGTCTAGGGCAGCTGAGAGGATGCGGTCTTGAGCTGGTGGGAAGGGGCGTGGATCTGGATGGTGGATGGAGAAGTACGTGCGTGCGAAAGGGGCAACAGTCTGCTTCGTAGGAAGATAGCCATAACGTAAAGATCTGATAGATGATAGGGAGGAAGCGGGGAGTTTTGACATATTTACTTGACGGTTGCTGGAGAATGTATGGTTGTGGAGGGCGTGAAGCGCAAAAAGCTAACTGGTGCTCCGATGTAGCAGAGTGGTAAGGGAACGGCGCGGAAAGTCAAACTAAGTGGTCGACGAGGGATCTGGGATCTGAATAATTGGTCCAAGATTTGAAACTTGAGTGTTGTTCTAGCCTGATGGTGGTGGGTTGATCGCTTCTAGAAGGATGAAAATCCACTAGAAGTCTGCAGCAATTCTGGTGCTTCAATTACTATGGTCAACATGAGACGTGCTTCGTGGGTTCAGCGTCCTAACGCAGCTCACATATTTCTGGGTACGCGACTGGAGCCATTTGCAGATCGGCACCTGCTCGGGACGGATAATCACTTCCAAGTCACGTGAATTGATGCAGCTTTGGTCGCCGGCAGCCAAGTTATTCCGATGACTTCCACATGACCCACAAAGAGGATGGCTAAAATAGTCGGTGCCGGGAGAGATCAAGAGGGAGACTTTGCGAAGATGAGTGGCCAAGCAATGACATCCACCAGGAGACTTGGTCTCTCTTCCCGCGCAGGGTAAGTACTATACCTATCTAAGCTCACTAAGGTACTTACGAGGAGGTAAGTTTCTAAGCTACTGGTGTGCGGGAGGGCAGAATGCATGAATGGCTTAGAGCAATGCGCTCCACTCAAGAGAATGCATCAGTCCGCTCGCTGACTCGTGCGAACTGAGAAGCCAGCAATAACTTGAACTGGAAGGTCAAGACCTCCATCGCTTTAGCATCTTGCACAGCCTACCCGATCGTGGGCTCCCGTTGTCAGGTTTGATCAACATGGTCTCTATCGCTAGAGAGTGATGGCACTCTGGGCAGGACCAGGTACAAACCCCAGACTCTTCTAGGGAAATATGTCCTCCTCGGAAGGCGATAAATGGGCACTGTCAAGAGCTTCGTGCAGGAAAAGAGTGCATTTTGATACAGACTATTAGCTGCGATGTTGAAAAAAGGGTGCTGAGGCGGCGGGGATGAGCAGTTCCGCTCACACCAAGGCGACCTAAAAGAGGCCTAAAACAAACGCGCTTGTGGCCCTTGGGGGGACTCTTGTTCTAGAGCAAACCTTCTCTCCGGGCTAAATGCTGCGGCGACTGCTCAGTGCTCACATGGCACTCGTACAGAAGGTGTCAGTCCCTTTTTGCCGCCGCGGCAAGACATGCTATTGTGGCTTGCTGAAAAGACAGACTAATGCAGTCGTTCTGAAAGCCAAAGAACTTTGCCTGGCTGGTGAGGTGCATTCACCCCAGCACCATCTGGCTTCGAATCCTGAACTCTGGTCGCATCAGGGCGGTGCACCAAAACACGGAGATCAGATTGGACGTTTCGCAAATAAATCCATCCACTCAAAGACTGTGGTTGCAGTCAAGTTATGCAGGACATGCAGTGAGTCGATTTAGTCTGCCCTCACTTGTGAATGTCGGTAGCTACTCCTAGCTAGGCCCTCGGACTCAATTGCGCCACTCGGCATGCCCCTGTCATTCGCACTCAACTAGGGTGAGGATCCTGGTTCGAAATGTCAAACGGGCAAATCAGTTTTCTGCAGGCATAGCCACATGCAACAAGACTCCTGGCACCGTGCCAGCCATGATTGAAAGCTTCAGATTGAGCGCTGGTTCAGGGCCTTAGAATAAGAGAATAGAGACGAATATAGACATCACTCTAGGCAGTTAGCATGGCATGATCAAGATAGCTGCAGCCCTAACCGCCAGTGGGTGCAGCAAGAGGAAGAGGAAGAAGGAAGCCTGCAAGGAAGATCGGTTGGCTTGCGCAATTGGGTGTCCGGAGGTCGTGCCGCCGGATCACCATTAGGACCATGCAAGAGAATTGGCACCAGCATCCACTTCTGTTATTACCTCCCTCCCTAGTCCCGCCTGGAGTAATAGTGTTTACGGAGGGCACATTTCCTCGTGCTAGTTAGTGCGGTAAGTCCGGAGGTACACACTTGGGGTCAACTTATCACTGATGACTGGGTCAGTGACCAAGGACCATCAGGGGACCAGGGTGCTACGGAGTATGGTACCGTACGAGTACTAGGACTCTGAGCGCAACGGGAATGGGCCATGTCCAGAGTAATAGAATTCCGTCCCTAGGTATAAGTCTACTACTCATAAGGTGAATTGGGCATCGCTCAGTAGGCTACTATAGGAAATGATATTGGTGAGTGCAATTCTCAGGATAATTGTTATTCCATCTCGTGGTACAGTATGGTAAAATACGTGCTACTCAGAGGTACGCGCTCCTTCCCACTGTCATCCGGCGCGAATGATGTGATCCAGACAGGCACAGCCCTGATACTGAGGACCACTTGGGCACTTGTATCGGCATTGGATACTGGGGAAGGTGCAAGGAGAACTTTAGGTAATTATAGAGTGGAGGAAGGCGCGCTTTACCAGTAGTACGAAGCATTACGAGTCAGTAGTCCCAGTAGTATAGCAACAGGCAGGTGTGATCCGTAGTGGCACTGAGGCAGGAGTGGCCTAGCGCCAAGGAGGCGCCTCCACTCACACAGCTCGACCTTGACAACATCTCGTCACACTGGCACACCTCACCTGCAACGCAAGTCCTGCTCCTCGCTCCTCCGAGTCCCTCTATCAAACCCATCGCATCCATCCCAACCATCCCAAACTCGTAAAGACGGATCCCGCGAAAAGACACCCATCGCATCGACGATTCCCGTGCTGCTCAATTTCCAGCTCCCTCAGGCTGCGGTAGCCGTTCGCCGTTCGCCGCCCGCCTGAGTTCCCGTCACACTTTTTCCCTCCACCCGCCTGCCTGTCAGTGAGTGCCTCTGTGCCTGGCATCCGCAAACAGTGCCGCAGGTACTGTACAGGCCCTCCAATCCCTCCTCGTCCCTGCACCTCATTCATTCCTTTCACCACCTCCAACCTCTAACCTCACATTACCTCGCTATCATTCGCTACCACACCCTGGTCTCTCTCCTTGGTAGACACTGCCTCTTGCAGGCTCCAGCTGACTCGATCGCCTTCCCAGGTCTCCCGCACCTCCACTACCCTCACTTTCGTATCTCATTGGACCCTGACTCCAAGCAAGGCCTGCCCGAGCCCTCTTTCGCATCACATTTCGTTGGGCACTCCTCTGTATTCATCGTCATCATTGGTGAGTAAAAGATACTGGAGGACCGTGGAGCAGCAGGAAGAGGACTCCCCTCCAACCCTGGGCCTGGTTCTCACACTGCCGCGTTGACTGTAGACCGCGTTTTGCTGACTGGCTATTGAAGGCACTCGGGGACTCTGGCTCAAAAGAACAACTGCCAAAACAAGCGCACCCCCATCGGAGAGACGCAACCGCCCTACCTCCAACCAGAACGGCCCATTCAGCACTACGTCCAGCGTATCACTTCCGCAGGGAATTGTGTCAGGCTTGCCCAAGTCTTTTCAGTCTCCACCCCGGCTTGCTTGAGCCTGCGTTGGCCAACTGCCTGTCTGCGAGACTGCCACTACCACAGCCACTGCTGCTACACTTACTACCCAACTGCGCGCCTTGCTCGAACTCGGATCCCCGCCTTGTCGCTGCGTTTTCCTCCTGCAGCAAAAAAAATTCAATCCGGCCCAACTGCTCCTCGTGCACAAGCACTTCAACAAGCGCTCGACCCTCGGCATCAAGACGCGCTGCTTGAGGCTCTGTCAGATTTTTGCCTGCAAGTGCTCCAGCCTGTCTGCCTGTCGTCCTAGTCGTCAGTCTTTCCGACTTGCGAGGCCCTGATCTGTCGCTCCACTTGTACAAATCGAGCTGCCCGCGTCATGTGAACTGTCCGCAAAGGCCCCTTGTACCACTCGGAAAACCTTGTTAGCTGACCTTTTCCCCCCTCCCCTCCTGCATTCTCGTGCATGCGATCCTGATCTCGTAGACTCAACAGTTGAAACCGCCGCACGTCTCTCGGCAATCGATGATCATGGGTAGGTCTTTCTTCGTCAGTCTGGCTGCCCCGGCCTAGCCTTTCTGGTATACGCCGTTTCTCGCTGCTCACCCAGTTATCACCTTGTCCTGCCCTACATGTGCTTCCTCACCTCCATTGCATCAAATCAATTCCTACCCTCCTCCTCTCCCCTTCATCATCTCTCACTTTGCCTCCTCTGTTCCCACTGCTGTCTCGTCGTTGGCTAATTATTGCGATATAGTAAGTGACACGGTTTCTCCCTCCCGCCACAGATCGACTCTGGTCATACCCGACTTTGCTATGAAATTGGTCTCGGATTCACTTGGGGCCATTCCCATTTGGCCTGGGTCCACTTCTTCTGCCTTGTCTCCTTCACTTGGACATTCGAAACTGCCTGGCGAGATTCACTATTTCCCTTTGCACTCAACTATCACCCGCAGCGTCACTTCGCGGTGAAACAGCTGCCCGATTCCTTTTCTGTCACCTCAAACCCATCCTCAGCCCCCCCGCAACACCATGATAGCTATCACACATTCCTTTTCTGACACTCGACAGCGAGACCGTTCTCGTTCTCCTCGTCGCCGTTCGCGCAGCCCACGACGTACCCGACGCTCCTACTCTCCCAGAAGCCGTTCTCGGAGCCCACGCGACGACTATCACCGAAGTGACCGCCGATCTCGAAGTCCCATGAGTGGTGCACCCAACGCCTCTGGGGGATATTCAGGGTCAGGCTACGCCGGTAGCAGAGGCGGAGGTCCACCAAGATCATTCGAAGATCGTGCCGCCGCCAAAGAACAAATGATGCAATCCGTGCGCGATTCATCCCAACAAGACCGCCGGGTCTATGTTGGCAATTTGGCCTATGATGTCAAATGGCACCACTTGAAAGATTTCATGAGACAGGGTTCGTATCACTAGACTCTCATGTTGCGATCAGTCAATAATGTTGGAAACAGCTGGAGAAGTTCTCTTTGCCGATGTCTTGCTACTTCCGAATGGAATGTCGAAGGTGGGCGCCATTATGTGATGCGGCTGGTTTAACTGGTCTTCCTTTTCCTGGTTGTTTCTTTCTTGTTGGACGTTGGATTGACGGGTTGGACCTGGTCCACGGGTTTATGTAGGGATGCGGGTAAGAGGCAGCCCTTTCTTTGACAATCTTCCTCTCATCTAACATGTCCCAGGATTGTGGAATACGCGACAAGGGAACAAGCCCAACAAGCTATTCAAACACTCAGCAATCAGAGCCTTATGGGCCGTCTGGTCTACGTCCGAGAAGTATGACAACCCTCCTTCCTACGCCTCAACCGATACTGATTCCACTTCAACGTCATTAGGACCGCGAAACCGAACCTCGATTCACTGGTCCGCCGAGCCGTGGTGACTTCGGTGGCGGTCCCAGAGGTGGCTATGGCGGTGGCTATGGCATGGGTGGTGGAGGTGGAGGAGGAGGTGGTGGTGGTGGTCGCCAACTCTACGTTTCCAATGTCTGTGGCTCACTCCCTATTCAACTTTCCTCCAGCGAAGGTAAACCTATTGACAACGGTTTGTAGCTTCCCTTCAATGTCGGCTGGCAAGATCTGAAGGACCTTTTCCGTGGCGCTGGTATGATTCCTTACCCCTCATTTGAGCTACTGACCCTAATCCCACAATTCAATAGCCCAGGAAGGACAGGTCGTCCGTGCAGATGTCCACATGGATCCCACAGGCCGTCCTAAAGGAACCGGCATTGTCGCCTATGAATCCCCAAATGATGCTCGCAATGCTATTCAGCAATTCAATGGTTACGATTGGCATGGCCGTGCTCTCGAAGTCCGAGAAGACCGCTATGCAAGCAGTGGCCCTATGGGATATGGTGGTGGACGAGGTGGTTTCCAAGGTGGTTATGGAACACGCGGAGGCTATGGCGGTGGTCGTGGAGCCTACGGAGGCCGTGGAGGCTTCGGTGGTGGCTCTGGCTACTCTCGTGGAGGCTATGGAGGAGGAGGTGGTGGTGGCTACGGTGGCCCTGGTGGTGGCCCTGGTGGTGGTGGCGGCGGCGGCGGGTTTGGTGGTAATGTCCAGGAACAAGCCCCACCCAACCCTTTCACCGATTTCGCGACCTCAGGAGGGGAGAGAAGCACAATTATTTATGCTCGAAATGTGAGAGTAACCCAACACCTCTTCAACCCGTGATTAACCTTTTCTAGTTGCCATGGTCAACCAGCAACGACGACTTGATTGAACTCTTCACCACCATCGGCAAAGTCGAGCGAGCGGAGATCCAGTATGAACCCAATGGACGCTCACGAGGAACAGGAGTTGTTGAATTCGATACTGCCGAGAATGCAGAGACTGCAATCTGTAAGTGGGCTCTGCCTTTGACGAGAGATTCGTACTGATAGCGAGCAAGCGAAATTCACCGGCTACATGTACGGCGGCCGCCCTCTTGGCTTGACTTATGTCAAATATACGAATGCCAATGGACAAGATGCGATGATGGAGGGTCAAGAGGCCACTGCTGGGATGACTCAAGATCAAATGATGTGATCACCAAACAGGATCCAACAAACCGCCGTATTTCCTTCCTCCTGATGATTTATTCGCTTCAACTGCTCGCCTTCTCGATCGATTTCGAAAAGAGGTAAACGCGACGACCTTCAGACTGTATATTCTACAACTTCATTTTCATCGCTCAGCACACAAAACTATTGAGATGCACTGTCGAATTTCACGCATCGCCCTTCGAAACGTCAATTTCCTTTCCTATGTGTCAAGGTTGTGACGAGGGAGTCCAATTCAATTCTACCAATTCAACCAGTTCTCCAGGAAAAGTTCGTGTCTTTTAAGCAAGGGAGCTATTCAGCTTGGGAGGCGGAGGTGATGGATGCGTATTGCGTAATAGATGCGCCATCGTGAAAGGGCCCACATTAGGCCATTTCTACGTAGCTGGGGAGCTGGATGCAATTAAGAGTTGATGAAAGCAGTAATCGAGATATGCAAAGTGAAACCATAGTTCTGGGCAACAATGTGGTCCTGGTCATGGGATCCTGGCGGAACCGAAGACATAATAAAAGGCAGCCAGGTTTTCGGCCAGATGGGTGACGGTTGATATGAACCGAACGCCATGAGTCTTCTTTGGGTTGGAACTTGGAACTTCCAACTAAGTGTGCGACTTACACGCGAGTCGGCTCCAGCTCCAGCTCGTTGCCTCTGTGGCCTATACACACAGATTACAATGCTGGACAGATGTCCCAACTCGGTGGTGTAGATAGTGTCTGTAATTGTGAACACTACCAAGTAACTTGGGCAGTGGCATGCTACTACTGAGCGTAAACGTCAACCAGTGGGTGGTTGGTATGCCAGTGTAGCTCGTTCTTGTACGTTGAGATCGATGCTGGCTCCTCCATTTCCCCTTCGCCTTCCTCTACGGGCTATGTGGCAGTGACACACTTCGCGAGCTCCAACGCCAGGAGCGATTCACACAGTTCAATTGTCCCCAATATCATATTCACTTATGCGTATGTGCATGTATAAGGCTTTCACGCGTATTTGGGCTGGCAGCTGGCTACGCACGAGCTCCCTGTACAAGGAGGGTCACAGGTGGCTCGGTAATTTGCAGAGTAGAAGGAATATCGTGTTTCTGTCCGTCTGTTGGTCCACGTCGAGTCCTCGTTGAGGCTGACGCGTGTATGTATATTGGATTTTCGGTGTCAAACAAGTTGTCAACGAGAGCGGTTTTCCAAATCCCGATCGCAAATGGAGCTGCGTACTATTACAAGATGTGACGAGATCTTTCCACTCTCTATACAAGTTTGCTGATTCTATGTACGTCAGTCTCACAGGTACTGTTAAATACTACGTGTGCCTGGGCACCGGGCTTGTGAAGACTTGGAAACGAAATGTATGCTTGAAAAATTGAAATCAAATATTGATCTCCGTCAGGCTGGGAATGCTCGTTCTGTCGACGCGGAAGGGCAGAAGCATCCTAAGCGATGGCGGTGCGCCTTCCTCGTTCAAATCAATGATCACGATTGAGCAAGCCTCGTTCAGCATGATAGAGAAAAGAGCAGTCGAGTTCTGAGTCCAGTGAAGGGTCAATGACGGCCACCGTTCAGAACACCACACGGACTGAGTTGTTCCGAAACTGGGTTCATTTGTTGTACGTACACATCGTCCGTAAGAGTCCGGTCACTTACCCTGCTGTTGCATGAATGCAATTGCTGATTCGTTTTCTGGTCTCCCGGCAAATGGCTGATCTTGGATTACACCTGCCGCACGATTTTCTTGTTTCCTTTTTAAATAACAAGGCAAAATCTGTGTAACAGTGTTTCTGGGTCTCTCCAGGGTAAATCCTGGCGATCCAGGGGTCGCGAAAGAAGTGGCAAGTACAATTCTACTTGGGCCAGGGAGCGAAAAACGAAGCACAGGAAGCGGCCCCAAACCGGTGACGATAATAGGCTGTTATTTCGCAACAAAGTGCCGGAGAGGAAAAGTGGCATGGGGTGATGTCTGGCCCATGGGTAGCCATCGTCGTTTTTCCGTACTTGGTAGGCACGCCTTGTTTGCCTTGTTGTTCTGACAGGACACGTCAATAATGTTGCTATCGAGGGATCAAGGGAATGCAAGGGACATGACACCGACAAAGGCACCAAGATGTGGGCGCTTCTTGTTGAAAAATTGCCAGTCCTATTTGGTAAGTCTCTTTCTCCTCCACATGGATGAGCTGGGTACTGATAACAGAGTGTACGGAGTACGGAGTACTCGTTATTAGACGACACGGGCGGGCGCCATACTACGTCCTCTAGAGTGCAGGCTGGGATCGAGAGACGCATTTCCCTAGCCATGTCGAGTTTCCACACCTCCCGTTGGGTAGAATAAAGCGAGCGGTTCCACATCAATCTAGTCACTGCAGGCTCTCGCTTGGCATAAAACCATTGTTCAGCGTGCGTCAAGACTTGCTTCTCCTCGAATTGGATGTCGAGGATGATACCTTCCAAAGCTCCCGTGCGCTCTCGCGAAATCGCAGAGGACCGGACTAAGTTTTCCCGCACAACTGCTCGAGTGTTTCTATTGTTATCACCTGCAGGGACGTAATTGATCTCATGCGCTGTGTTGGAGTAGTATTTCTATACCGCATTGCTCGCCCAAGGCCAATCACTTTTGCCTACAAGCAAAGTATCTGTGACCCAGACGGCTCGCACCCTCTAGACATTTCGCATGATTTTCTGGTCGGCAAGTGATTTCCATCAGGTTTGCAGCCAGGTTTAGCGACATTCACTTTGTTTCTCGCTTGGGTTGAGTCGGAAACTAATGCCGACTCGTCTTCGTTTTGGTTTCTATTCATGTTTCTTCACAGCTTCACCGCCTTTTCTCCTTTGGGCTGCTCATGTTTTCCCAAAAGGAATTATTGAATATTCTGGTCCCATGTGCAAGGTTTCATAGCCTTAGGCGGCCCAATACGTCTTGGGGCTGTTAGTGCAAGAAACACAGGTGAAATGGTGGGGTCTCCGAGAATATTTCTCAAATAATTTCTCACGAAAAAGTGGCTGACCATGTGCATTTGGGCGGTGTCAACGGCGAGTAGGCGAAGAGAACCAGCTTTGGTGTTCGTCACATCCGCAACTTTTCCACGAGGAGATCTCATAGGAGTTTCTGTTCAAGAGTCCGCTGATGACCCTCTTTTGTGATAGAGGCGCCTGGTGGCGTGGTCTAGTTAGAAACAAGGCTGGTCGAGGGCATTTGGTTTAGTGCTAAGGGATGCTTGGACAGAATTATGTAATCCAACCACCAAGGCTCTCAAGGGGGAACATTGTGAGGAAAATCCTATTCCAAAGGATTGGATATTGTTTTGGGACCAAAAGGGGCTTCTCGAAGTGTCCTGCCCTTCTTATCCCACGAGCATTCATGTAATCGCGCACGAGTGCTTGAGGATTGCGACTATCGTTACCACCTAAATAGCATTCTTGCATGGCACCACCTTGGAAAGAATGGTGTTCTTGACAAAAATGAGATGGGCAGAGAATCCTTGCTGACTTGAAAGGTTGCACCTGTTTTCGGTCACTGCGTTGCTCAATTGTCACCACTGCGGCTGTTCGACAGTCGCAGCCAATGCACAGTGGTCATCCTTGATGGTAAGATCCAGGCTTTCTTTTGGGGTTTCTCCAGGACACAAATTCGCATTCCAGACTCAACCATCCTGCAGATATTCAGCTGGAACTTCAAGTCGACCTGTGCCTTCTGCTCCTCTTGGAGCAATCTTCAAGGCATGATTTTTTTGGTTGGTCCGGTCTCGTGTCGCCCGTGCGTAGCATACACCCTATTTCTGAGGAGTTTTGGCCCTGGTGCTGATTGAACTAGCTGTGGCTTCTTGAAATCTGATCAAATGTACGCCTTCAAGACTGGGACGGAAAAGGTAACGGTCTGCGACCAAAGCCCTGAGCTTGGTCGTGCTCCAGACCATGGTGTTGGCCCCGTATGATACCATAGGGTAAACACGAAGGATCGTCATAGCCCTATTGTGTGGTGCCTAATATCCAGTCCAAAAGAGGGTGTGGTGGTGGTTGTCGGAACCAATAGTGGAAAACTGACGCCTACTTCCTTCTTCCCAGTTAGCCACCTACCACATTGTCTCTCATCCCTACCCTACTTCCAGGTACCGCACTCCTCGTAGGTAAAGGTTCAGGGCGTCCCAGGTATCCCCAGGTAGGATTGTTTTTTTGGTGCCAAACGAAGAAAGATCTTTCGCTGATGGGCAATTTCCCCGCCTTCCGTTAATGCGGGGTCAGAAAATGGAGATTGGCCGTAGGTTCCGATATCAGTACCGCTCAGCCGAGAGCACACGCACACCAGCGGGGCCAAAGTAGAGCATCCCATCCTCGTCTCTGCAAGCTTGAAATGAAAATAGACCCTTGTGTTTACTCGTCGATCTCCGCTTTGTGAGCAATTATGGAGCAAAGAAACATCGTTATCAAGCGGGTCCGAAGAAAACAACACAGTAGCTGTGATCAGTGCAGAAAAGCAAAGCGTGCTTGTGATGCTGCTTCACGCGCAGAACGCTTTGAAGGTTCTGGTCTACAGCACATAGCTGTGGGTGCTCAGGATCCTCTAGCGAGCTGTTCAAACTGTCAAAAGGGTGGCAAAATATGCACCTTCGAATGGCTTCAGCATGCCTTACCCAAAACCAACATAGGTGGCACCAAACAAATTCATCGTCGCTCCAAAGGTACTGGCAATGTATCAAAACGAAAAGCGGCGCGCAATATAGAGCACGTCCCTCCACAGTGGTCGCCAATTCAGAGAGAGTCTACTCTTGTTTCTTTACTAAACCAGGATTGGGATCACTTCGATGTTGAAACTCTAGATTCCTGGGGAGCGTTCAATGGTGCAAGGAGCGCTTCAGTGGGAAACAGGCAATCCCCGTCGCCGTCGACCCTGCTTGGCTTGGGAGATCCATCTCACGGAGACTCGGCGTATCTTGAGGGCCTTTCCTTAGATCTTCCAGCCCGCACAATCAGTAAAGGTGCAGATGCTCACGATGGGAGACAGACTGGAGCTCCTTGGTACTCTTTCGACCCAGACTTTGTCACCGAATTAACGCTTGATGTTCTGCAGCCATCGAATGAACTAGTCCCTGCTTCACACACCCGACCTGGCCGGCCCAAAGACGCTGAAGCCTGGCCGCTCGTCATGTCGAGGGAAACTTCAGAGTACGAGGACTCCTCGAACGTCTTTTCACCCTCTCTATTCTTGTCAGACCAAGTCTCTTCCGCCAACAATCGCCTAGCATTAAGCCAGAACTGGCTTCATGTGTACCATGACAGCTTGGAGAATGCACTATCATGCTGGTTAACGGAGAGGAACTGTCCCTACAGTAAAAATAAGCCAGACCGTCGTGCTATCGTGTCCAGGCCCTTGATGATAGACGGTATCCAGGGAGAGTGGGGTTCAAAGTGGTCGAATCGGATTTACACCAGAGTGTGCAGGCTTGACCAAGTCTCTTCCAGTCTGCCAGGGAAGCAGCTCACAAGATTGGAGCAAGAGCAAGCAGGCAAAGCTTTGAATTTGGCAATCATGGCATTTGGCGTCCAGTGGGCTCAATCTGGCAATCGAGGAAGAGTTCAATCACCACGCTCTTTTCTAAATCATGATTTCCATTCCCAAGATGATCCGGAGATGACATCAGCCGATGCCTTTGGCCGATCGATGCAGGAGGCCTTGTGGAACCAAGCTCGACAAGCTCTACTGAACGCAGCCGGGGTGCAGTCATACAGGGTCGTGTTTGCCAATCTCATCTTCTCCTTGACTCAGCGTCCGCTAGATGTCAATCAATGGCTCCAAGAAAGAGACATGAAGACCTCGGCGGAGTCTGCTGGAAATGTAGGTGTGGCTGGTGATAACATCCGTACAAGCTGGGACGCCCTGCAAGAGCTTCTTAGCGCAGATGGCCCACCAATATTTCTCGACAATGCCTTACATGAACTGGCTTCTTCTCGCTGGAAATGGGATGAACAGCACCGGAAGCAGCTTAAATTGAGCTCACAGCGTACAGATAGGACACCGAATGGATCACAGGTAACACCAGCAGTAACTCTGAGTCAGGAACATCAAGAAACGTTCAAACTTCTCTCATGGTTGGCTATTATGTTCGACACGCTTTCCGCTACGGTTCTTCAAAGGCCTCTAGTTATTTCGGACGAAGATACAGACGTCCCTGCCGCAGATCCTTGGAAGGAAGGCGCAACTTCCAATTACATGAGCGCAGGTGACGATGAGGCAGCTGCGGATGGGGCTGATATTGACCTTGACGGGTGGCAGCCAGCTCCCAGACAGCAAGAAACTGATAGAGAAGTAGCCTCCGGGGAGATATGGGGATCGTTCTTCTTGGATGGAAAGAGTCTCCTTGAAGTGCAGACTCTAGAACAAAGAACTTGGTCGACTTGCACATTTGAAGAGGCTGCAGCCATCCTTTGCGATGCAGCCCCTGTCAAGGTGTTACTGTTTCGAAAAGTCGGACACATACAGAAGCTCATGTCTAGGAAATCTGGAAGTTTAGTGCTTGAGGCCGCACTGGAGGAGGCTATTAAGGTTTATAGGTTCTGGACCAAGTCGTATGGACGGTTTATCGAATATTGTATGAAGAACCACCATGATCTTCCCGCTAGGATCCAGTCTTGGTACGTCGTTCTCGCTGGCCATTGGCATCTCGGAGCGTTGCTCCTCGCAGATGTAATTGATGAATTGGACAGTTCTGGATTGGGCGGGGAAGAACATTCAGCAAAACGCCGAATTGCGACACTTTCAAGTGACTTGAGAAAGAAAAATGCGATCTCTATCTCGAACTTGTGTCGCTGCTCACTGGATGGCCCTTCATTGTCCTTTTCGAATTCACGAGAATTTGCGTATCCAGTCAACCAGGTTGCCTTACTCTCGGAACCTTGGACTGTTGTGCTTGTACAATCCTTCAGCAGAGCAGGATATGTTTTCCTGGATCAACTGAGCAAGCGTGCAAATTTGAAAAGCAATTCGCGCGTGAGCCCGGCAGACGAGCGTGCATTAATGAGAAGCCGATGCGAAGCTTGTATAGATGGTCTGAACAATCTTGGGAACAAGTCGGACATGGCCTATTTGGCTGCAAAGCTTCTAACAGATGCTCTGCGGACAGTGTATCATTCTTGAGTCTGGGCCTGATGGGAACGATTCTTTAGTGATGGCAAAGGTGGGGCGGCGAAAATACTCTGGACACACTATACTACACCCTTCGGTCAAAACTCTCCATGGGTTTTCTATGATTGAGGAATCTGCAATTGTCAATTTGGTGAAGCTCGTCTTGTCTAAAATGAAGACAACTACTGCGAAGTAGGATTTTTACGGTGGAGTATAACCGTCACCTCTCCCTTGACGCTTCCACATAATATTCTTTCTCTCGGTATATCTTGCCATTGTTTCATTCTGTGGCATTCCTACTCAAGCAGAGGTATGGAGATTACCAATACCATGCAAGGGTTTGGCTATCCATGTAAAGCTTGGACATACATGTCATATGATCCTTCACGTGACATGGATATGATTTCGTTATTTTAATCTACTACCCCTTTTCAAACGAGGAGACACCCCATGGGGAACCTTTTCGGGTGCTAAGGATGAACCGACAGCAAGTGCAAACAATTACCAATACTACCCTGGCTAACGAAAGTACTATTATGTCCCACGAAGTTGGAAGTGGCGGTTCCGCAACTCGCGCGGAGACTGAGGGAAGAGGGGGCCATCCGCCCTTGTCTCTACAAACTGAGCCTTTCCTCAAGTGGCAGCGGATTAACAACACACCCTGTCTCATACCTGGATATCCAGGTATATCAAAGGTAAGCGAGAGATATTGCATAGCGCATTGCGGAG
>Ga0105239_10000101_pt1 | contig 119610 bp, 85 predicted proteins | sample KBSC44metaG_FD_92761 | JGI IMG/M metagenome (GOLD analysis project Ga0105239, IMG submission 92761) | Corn rhizosphere microbial communities from Kellogg Biological Station, Michigan, USA - KBS C4-4 metaG | ecosystem: Host-associated > Plants > Roots > Rhizosphere > Soil | place: Michigan, USA... | reverse complement strand
GATGCCAACGGATTGAAGATATTCAATTGCTTTTCCCAATCCTAAAATACAAGCCAGGTTCACTACGCCATTCCCATCGTTATAGGTGTTATAAGATTCCTCAAATTGCATGGGGCGAATAATCTCCTGTGCATCCTTTGAAAGATATAAGAGTCCTGTTCCCTTTGGGCCCATTAACCACTTATGCCCGCTGGTAGCATACGCATGACAACCTAATTGTTTTACATTCACTTTTATCGCTCCTGCGGCTTGAGCACCATCCACAATACACAAAGCGCCGTTCTCCCGGGCTAATACAGATACTTCGGCAATGGGCATCCGAAGTCCGGTTGATGAAAAAACATGACTCACACTAATGAGCTTTGTTTTTTTGATGAGATTATCTTTTACCTTTTTTAGTATTAATTCAGCATTATTCTCACCAGGAGGAATAGTTATCTTATCAACGATAACGCCATAATATTTGGCAAAATAATTCCAGCACAACAACCCTCCGCCATGCTCCTGGTCCGTAGTAAGGATGCGGTCTCCTGCTCTTAATCGTAATCCCTGGGCGATGGCGTTCATTCCGCTGGTAGTGCTATTGGTAATTAATATTTCGCCTATATCGCAACCAAGTAATCCCGCGGCAATGCCTCTCGTCTTTTCAGCCAATGATTCGGCGCCGAATTTTCCATAAAATTTCACGGGTAAGGATTCCAATTCTTTCCACATCTTCAGCGATTCATTGATCGTTTCTCTACGGCATGGACCCAGCGTGCCGGTATTCATATACATTAGTCCATCAGTAAAAAGATAGTCCCCTTCGGTTTCGCCTGGATCAAATGATTTGATTTGTGCAGCAGCTGAGGAAAAAGGAATAGTGTTTATAAAAAGGCCTGCCGCGGCAGCAGGCCCAAAACTGGCAAAAAATTCTTTTCTGTTGTATTTGTCAGATTTGGTAGCTGCCATTTAATATATTTTTAAGCGAACGATGTTAGAACCAATTGTGCCCAACTCTCTAATATACGCAACGTAGCGAACTTTAAAACATCTTTTTTGCTTCTGCCAGGCTCGTAGCAGTTGTTTGCTGCACCAGGCAATTAAAAAACAAAAATGACGGTAGGATAATTTGAAACAGGGTCTCAATTACCACTTTCGCCGAAAAACAGTAGCTTTAATTTAAATTGCTATCATATGAGCACCATTTCAAGGAGACGTGCCATTAAAACGATCGCTGCCGGCGGCGGCATCCTCCTGCTTTCTCCCAGGACGATCTTCTCCAATCCAAGGGCCTCCAAAGACAAACTGGGGGTGGCGCTGGACGGCTTGGGCTACTATAGCACCGACCTGCTGGCGCCGGCCCTGCAACAAACCAGACACTGTTACCTCGCCGGCATCGTAACGGGTACTCCCGCCAAGGCACAAGCATGGCAAAAAAAATACAATATTCCCGATAGGAACATTTACAACTATCAGAACTTCGACAGCATCGCCAATAACCCCGAAATCGACGTGGTCTACATAGTCTTACCGCCCTCCATGCATAAAGAATACGTAATAAAGGCCGCCAACGCGGGTAAAGAAGTATGGTGCGAAAAACCCATGGCATTGACGGAGGCGGAATGCACGGCCATGATCGATGCGTGCCGGACCAACAAAAAGTCGCTTGCCATCGGTTACCGCCTGCAACATGAGCCGAATACCCAAGAGTGGCGTGCCTTAGTGAAAGGACAACACCTCGGCAAGGTGAAGAAAGTCAACTGCGCGGCCGGCTATCGCGAAAATCGAACCGATCACTGGAAGCAAAAAAAAGAGATGGGTGGCGGAGTATTGTACGATATGGGTGTGTATGCCATCCAGGGAGCAAGATTGGGGACAGGCATGGAACCAAGCTCCATCCTTTCGGCCCAAACCTCCACCTCGCGACCGGAGATCTACAAAAACGGCCTCGATGAAACAACCATTGCCACGCTGGAATTTCCCGGCGGTGTGACCGCCGACATCAAAACCAGTTTTGGGGAGTATATGAATTTTATTACGATCGGCTGTGATAAGGGAGATATAAAAATGCAGCCCTATTCCGAATACAATGGCCAGAACGGCACCAGCCCCCTGGGTATTATTCATCATCCCTACGAGGCCCCCTTTCAACAGGCCAAACAAATGGACGACGATGCCCTATCCATTATAGAAAAGCGCCCCATGCTGGCGCCGGGGGAGGAAGGCCGGCGCGATATTCGCATCGTCGAAGCGATCTACAAGACCGCATCTTCAAAACAGCCCGTGAAACTCTAATTCCGAATCCTCACTCCTATAAATGCTTCCGCACCCGGTATTGATGGGGCGACATCCCCATCAACTTGCTGAACATCCGGGAAAAATAGAACGGATCGGCTATCCCCAATTGGTCTGCGATCTCCTGGACACGCAGCTCCGTATAGAGCAGGTATTGACAGGCTTTTTGCATCTTCAGCTGATTGAAATACTCCATCGGCGAGAATCCTGTTTTCTTCCGGAAAAGGGCCGAATAATGCGAGGCGGAAAAATTGACCGCGGATGCGACCTCTCCCAGCGAAAGCAGGCGATCGAGATGCTGTTGCATATAGCTGATCGACCCCTCAACGGCATCTCCCCGTTTCCGGTCACCGGGCCCGTCGAACTTATCGGGGTAGATGTAGGAAGCGAGGTAGTGATACAGACAAATGTTGGCATACGCGAGGTTATCGTTGCCATATCCTCTTTCCAGACAGCCATAAATATCCTCGAACAGCACGATCCGCTTCGGCTGGAAGGCGACCGACCCCAGGTGACGATGTGTCTTCTCCAACAACCCTGCTACCAAGGCGCCCGCATCGGAGCCTTTGAAGTGGACCCAGTAAATTGTCCATGCGTTTTCTTCATCCGAAGAATACCGGTGAGCGTCGCCGGCGGGTATGATGACAAAAGACCCGGGCCCAAGCTCATATTTCTTCCCGTCGACCTCGGTCCTTCCGTGTCCCTCGACACAATAGATCAAAATATGCTGGTCGATGCCATGAACGCGTTGCCGGTAGTGATAGCGGGCCTTTGGATAATACCCGATATCCGTTATATACAACCGCTCCGCCAGCGGATTGGCCTGGCAAACACCTGCCAGTATCTTCCTGGGCAACACGATCGACCGCTGACCGGCAAACCCTTCTTTCTTTTTTTGCATAGCTGGATATCTTCAATGGACCCTGAAGTAAAGATATAATAAGATTGTCCAGCTTTTTAATAAAAATCTCCATACCGTTCCCGGGAATATCTGCCTAAAATTGTACAGCTAATAATGCACTATGACGCAACGATCTGCTTTCCATCACGGCTATATCCTCGGCATCTCCTTTATTTCGGCGCTGGGGGGGTACCTGTTCGGGTTCGATTTCGCCGTCATTTCCGGCGCCCTTCCCTTTCTGCGGACCGTATTTGCCCTTAATGACTGGTGGGAAGGCTTTCTCACCGGTTCACTGGCTTTGGGATGTATGGCAGGTTGTCTCCTTGCCGGCGGACTGGCTGACCGATATGGCCGGAAGATCGGCCTGATGATCGCAGCGCTCCTGTTTGCCTGCTCTTCGCTGGGAATGGCATTATCCAAAAGCCTGCCGATATTTATTGCAACCCGAACGGCCGCCGGCATCGGCGTCGGCATGGCGTCGATGCTGAGTCCGCTCTATATCGCCGAGGTCTCCCCTGCGGCGGTGCGCGGCAGGAATGTCGCGATCAACCAACTGACCATCGTTCTCGGCATCCTGATCACCAACCTGGTGAATTATGCCCTGGCGGCCCGCGGCGCCGGGGCCTGGCGCTGGATGTTCGGATTAGGGGTCCTGCCCTCCAGTCTCTTTCTGATGGGGGTGGGCTGGCTGCCCGAAAGTCCGAGATGGCTCATGAAAGTCGGACGAAAAACAGAGGCATTAAAAGTGCTCGCCAAGATCGGGGATGCCGGCTTTGTCCAACGGACCACGGAAGACATCAGTCAATCCCTTCATGACCACCGGACCGTCAGGATGAAAGATGTCTTCTCCGGGGCGGCCCGGCCCACCGTTGTCATCGGCATCGGTCTGGCCGTCTTTCAACAGTTCTGCGGCATCAACGTCGTATTCAATTATACCTCGACGATCTTCCGATTCGTGGGCGCAGACCTGAATCGCCAGTTGCTGGAGACCATCTCGATCGGCGCCGTAAATTTCATTTTCACCCTGTTGGCGATGTGGCAGGTGGACCGACTGGGCCGTAAGCCGCTGATGATGCTGGGCTCGGCGGGCCTTGCCGTTGTTTATGTCGTATTGGCCCTTTGTCTTCAGGGACATGCCGCCGCCGGCATCGTCTCCGTCTGCGTGCTGGCTGCCATCGCGCTTTATGCTTGTTCACTCGCGCCCGTGACCTGGGTATTGATCTCCGAGATATTTCCCACGGGCGTTCGGGGCAAGGCTACTTCGGTCGCCGTGGTTGCGTTGTGGGCCGCGTATTTTGTGCTGGCATTTACGTTCCCGGTGCTGGCAAGGAGAATGGGCGCCTATGGACCTTTTTATCTCTATGCCGCGATCTGCTTGCTCGGCTTTCTTTTTGTCCGAAGCCGGGTCAGGGAAACCAAGGGTAAGACATTGGAAGAGATCGAAGGATCGCTGATCCGTCATTGATCATTACAACTTAATAATATGAACGAGGCAATAGTCAAAGCATGGCAGGAACCCATCATTATACCTACCTATCGGGCGGGGGAGCCGGAAAAAAACCCGATGTTCTTTGAGAAGCGGGTCTATCAGGGCAGCAGCGGCGTCGTTTATCCCTACCCGGTGATCGAAATGATACACGATGAGAAGACGCAGGTGGAATACACCGCCCTTTTTCTTGAGAATGACTATCTCAGGATCATGATCCTGCCGGAGCTGGGTGGCAGGGTACAGATGGCCTTTGATAAGATCGCCAATCGTCATTTCATCTACTACAATCAGGTAATCAAACCGGCGTTGGTGGGACTTTGCGGTCCCTGGATCTCCGGCGGTATCGAGTTCAACTGGCCCCAGCATCATCGGCCCAGCACCTTCGCCCCGGTGGATTTCTCCATCGAGGAACATGAGGACGGAAGCAAGACCGTGTGGATAAACGAAGTCGAAAGAATGTCCCGCACCAAGGGCATGGCAGGGTTTACCCTTCACCCGGCAAAGGCCTATCTGGAGATCCGGGTAAAGCTTTTTAACCGGACACCGCTCCCCCAGACCTTTCTCTGGTGGGCCAACCCAGCCGTCAAGGTCAATGACGATTATCAGAGTGTCTTCCCCCCGGACGTCCATGCCGTCTTCGATCATGGGAAAAGAGATGTCTCTTCCTTCCCCATAGCCACCGGCACCTATTACAAGGTGGATTATTCGCCGGGTACGGATATCTCCCGTTATAAGAACATCCCCGTGCCGACATCTTATATGGCCATTAACTCCGACTATGATTTTGTCGGAGGCTATGAACACGACAGCATGGCGGGGGTGTTGCATGTCGCGGATCATCATGTCTCTCCCGGAAAGAAACAGTGGACCTGGGGACATGGCGATTTCGGCCGGGCCTGGGACCGAAACCTCACCGACGAGGACGGCCCGTATATCGAGCTTATGGCCGGGGTCTTTACAGACAACCAACCCGACTTTAGCTGGCTGATGCCTTATGAAGAGAAATCCTTTGTTCAGTACTTCCTGCCTTATCGGGAATTGGGCCTGGTAAAGAACGCCACCAAAGACCTTTTAGTCGGTGTCCAAAACGATGTGATAAGGGTTTTCGCGACTTCGCTTCAGCGAGGTCTTACCATCCGGGTGTTTCAGGATAGTCGTTGTGTCGTACAGGAAAGCTTTGATGTGTCGCCGGAAAAGCTCTATCGGCTTCATTGTCCGGTCCCGGCCGACAACGGGATGCTCATCCGGATCACCGATGCCGCCGGGGTCGAATTGCTTCGATACGAACCACGCGGCAAGAGCGACAACCCGCTTCCCCAGGCCGCCAAGGCCCCGTCCCCGCCCGAAGACATCTCAGGCAACGAACAGCTTTACCTCACCGGTCTGCACCTGGAGCAATACCGTCATGCCACCTTTAGCCCCGTGGACTATTATGAAGAGGCGCTACGTCGCGACCCGGGTGATATCCGAAACAACAACGGCCTTGGTTTGTGGTATCTGCGCAGGGGACAGACCGCCAAGAGCGAGTCCTATTTCCGCAAGGCGATTGGGACCCTGATCCAGCGGAACCCTAACCCCTATGATGGGGAACCTTTTTACAACCTGGGTCTTTGTCTCCAATGGCAGCAACGGCCGGATGAGGCGTACGGTTATTTTTACAAGGCATGCTGGAGCAGCGCCTGGCAGGACAGGGGCTATTTTGCGCTGGCGCAGATCGATGCGGCCAGGGTGCGCTACGACAACGCACTCGAGCACCTGCGACGGTCGCTGGAACGGAACACCCGGAACGCCAAAGCCATCGCCCTTCAGGCTGCCGTGCTGAGACGGATGGGACGCGGGGAAGCCGCGCGGCGCATCTGCCGTCAGGGCTTGCAGGACGATGTGTTCAACCTGGCGCTTTATTTCGAGGAATATAAATGCGGTAATGGCTCGCTGGAAAGCCTAAGAACACTGGCTCGGGGAGATATCAACAGCTACATCGAATATGCCATCGACTATGCCGCCGCGGGATTGTACACCGAGGCGATCGAATTCCTGCAGACCGGACTTGCCAACGCACCTGCTCATCCGCTTGCCTGGTATTACCTGGCGTGGTGGTATCATAACCTGGGTGGCTCCGAATCCTCAACAGCTTGTCTCCGGAAAGCCGCCGCTGCCGATCCAACCGGATGTTTCCCCAACCGTGTGGAGGACACTGTCGTGCTGCAATTTGCTCTCACCGGCAACGGGTCCGACGCCAGGGCGCCTTACTATCTGGGGAATCTCTGGTATGACAAGCGGCAGTATGACGACGCCATCGACTGCTGGTTGATATCGGCGGAGCGGGACCCCTCCTACCCTACCGTATTGCGTAACCTGGGTCTGGCCTTTTTCAACAAGCGGCGATCGGCTGAAAAGGCGTTGGAATATTACGAGAAGGCTTTTTCCCTCGACACCGCCGATGCCCGGGTGTTGATGGAGCTCGACCAGCTATACAAGCGGCTGAACAAAGAACCCGAAGAGCGGCTCGCTTTCCTTGAACGGCATCTGACGGCGGTAGATCAACGGGATGATCTGACCCTGGAAAGGGCCGCACTCTACAATTTTTCCGGACGATTTGAAGGCGCCTTTAACCTGATCATGGCCCGCTGCTTTCATCCCTGGGAGGGCGGCGAAGGAAAGGTATCGGCGCAATACGGGTATAGCCTAACCGAGATGGCCAAACAGCATATCCTGGAAGGACATTGTCATTCAGCGGTAGAACTGCTGGAGCGGGCCAGGGAATATCCGCAGAACCTGGGGGAAGGAAAGCTGGCAGGCGCCCGGGAAAATGATATCTTCTACTGGCTGGGAATTGCCTATGAACGTCTGTCACAGCAGGCGGCGGCCAGGAGTTGCTTTCTCCGCGCCACGGAAGGCGACTCGGAACCTGCGGCAGCGATGTTTTACAATGACACCCCACCAGACAAGATCTTTTACCAGGGTCTGGCATGGCAGAAGTTGGGCAATAGCCCCAAAGCAAAAGCAATATTTGACATGCTTTTACAATACAGCCTGGATCACCTCGATGACAGGATGCAGATCGATTATTTCGCCGTATCGCTACCCGATCTACTGATCTTTGAAGATGACCTGGACCGCCGTAACCGCATCCATTGTCATTACATCCGGGGGCTTGGCTACCTGGGTTCAGGCGATCGGGACGCTGCGGAGGCTTGGCTGGGACAGGTGCTGGAGCTGGATCGCATGCACTTTGGAGCAAAGACCCACCTGACGTTCCTGATACAAAGCAAGCGACAAGCGGATCTTTTGCCGGTGAATCAAAATGTAGGATGATGCACAAAATGATATTGCTTTTCTGTTTGCTCGGTCTGACCCTTTCCGGCCACTCCCAGGAAACGATCTCGCTGGCCGGGGAATGGAGGGTGCGGCTGGACGACAAAAACACCGGCGAACAGCAGCATTGGTGCAAACAGCTGTCCGGTGAAAAGATCCGTTTACCCGGCACCCTGGACGAGGCCGGTATCGGTAAGCCAACCACCCTGACCGCGGACAAGTTGGATAAACAGGTGCTCCTCCATCTTACCCGAAAGCATTCCTATATCGGCTATGCCTGGTATTCCCGCGAGATAAGTATCCCCCAAAGCTTTGCGTGCAAAGACATCGAACTCCTGTTCGAGCGTGCCCTGTGGACCACAAAGTTGTGGATCGATGGCCAGGAAGCGGGGAGCCGGGAAAGCCTGTCGACGCCACATCGCTACGATCAGGATCTAAATACCTTGCTCACGCCGGGCCGGCACCTGATCGTGATCCGCATCGACAACAGCAAACAATACGATCTGTCGGTTAAGAATATGGCGCATGCGTATACGGATGAGACCCAGACGATCTGGAACGGTATTCTCGGCCGGATGGAACTCATTGCACACGATAAGGCGCGGATCACCTCTCTGGCTGCCTATCCGTCCTTACCCGACAAGAAACTTACCGTAAAGGTATTTATCCGGGCGCCGGCCGCGCATGGAACGTTGATAGCACAGGTATTTGACGAGGATCGAAAACCAATCGCCTGCCGGCAGACGGACGTCGCCCTGCCCGGCGGTGAGATCACACAGGAGCTCGTGGTGCCTGTGGCGGGGTGCAAAACATGGGATGAGTTTCATCCTCATGTCTATACGATCCGCGTGCAACTTCGGTCCGGCGGTTCCGAAGATCAAGCCGAAACAACATTCGGGATGCGGGAGATCAGCCAACAGAACGGCCTGCTCCGGATCAACGGCCGGCGGCTGTTTCTTCGGGGAACCCTGGAATGCGATATCTTCCCGCTTGCGGGTCATCCACCCATGGACAGAAAAGGCTGGCGTAAAGTATTCATCACGGCAAAAGCTTATGGACTCAATCACCTGCGATTCCACTCCTGGTGTCCGCCGGAAGCCGCTTTTGCCGTCGCAGATTCACTGGGAATGTATCTGCAGATCGAACTTCCCTTCTGGAACATGAACGCGGGTAAGGACGAGGGGCTGAACGCCTTCCTGCAGGCAGAGGCGGAACGCATCAGTCGGGAATATGGCAGTCATCCTGCTTTCTGTCTCTGGTCCATGGGAAATGAACTGGAAGGGGACTTTTCATGGCTCACTGGCATAGTGGCGAAGTTGAAGCAGGCCGATCCCCGGCATCTGTATACCTCAACCACCTTTACCTTCCAACAGGGCCATGGCGTCTGGCCCGAACCCGGAGACGACTATTTCGTCACGCAGTATACAAAAAAAGGCTGGGTGCGGGGGCAAGGGGTCTTTAATACGTATCCCCCCTCTTTTGGCTCGGACTATAAAAAGTCCATTGATAGTGTCCCGGTGCCGGTCATCATCCATGAGATGGGACAATACAGCATTTATCCGCATCTGGCGGAGATCGGAAAATACACCGGAGTGCTCGACCCGCTGAACTTTAAAGCGATCCGCAATGACCTGGCCCGGAAAGGGATGTTGCCCCTTTCGCCGGCGTTTACGGCGGCCAGCGGGAAGTTTGCCGCCAATCTTTACAAGGAGGAGATAGAAAGAGCACTCAGGACAGACGGCATGAGCGGTTTCGATCTGTTGGATCTGCACGATTTTCCCGGGCAAGGCACCGCCCTGGTGGGTGTGCTGGACGCCTTTTGGGACAGTAAAGGATTGGTTACACCGGCCGATCACCGCATGTATTGTTCGGCAGTGGTGCCGCTGATGCGCTATGAGAAAGCCGTTTATTTGAACGACGAGACCTTCCGGGCCTCTGTAGAAGTCGCTAATTTTAGCGATCGTGTACTAAAGGGAAGTATCGCCGTATGGACCGCCAGGGATGGAGCGGGTAATAAGATCGCCGGTGGCCGGCTGGCGGCGGCTGATATCGCCATTGGTAACGGGCAAGCCCTTGGGAACTTTGACATCGACCTCGGTAAGGTCCGCAAGGCCAGCTGTCTCACGATCGAAATCAACCTGGCCCGGTCAACTTATCACAATCGATGGCGGATATGGGTAATTCCTGCCACCGGCCTGGCCGACTCGGGATTCGGCGACCCCGGCGATCCGGTGTTCGACACCACGCTGGACGATGCGCTTCGCGACCTGCGTGCAGGCCACAAGGTACTGTTGAATCCCGATACCGCTCACGTAAACGGCGTGGCGGGTCGATTTGCGCCTGTATTCTGGAGTCCCATCCACTTCCCTGATCAACCGGGAACCATGGGCCTCCTATGTGATCCGACTCATCCTGCCCTGGCCCAATTTCCCACGGAACGGTATTCGGATTGGCAATGGTGGGACCTGGTGACTTCCTCCAAAACCATGATCATGGATTCCCTGCCACTGCTAAAGCCGATCGTGAGCGTCATTGACAATTTCTTCAGGAACCGGCGGATGGCTGATGTCTTCGAGGCGTCGGTGGCCAACGGAAAGCTTTTGGTTGTGTCCATGGATATCCACCATCGGCTCGACCGGCGTCCCGCGGCCCGCCAGCTGCTATACAGCCTTATACGGTATATGCGGAGCCCGGCATTCCATCCCGCAGCGACACTCACCGCGGAAAACCTACGGCGGGTAGTGGCTAAATAAACGGTGGCTAAAGAACCACTGCGGTTTTTTTTGTACCTTCCCCGCTTAATTTGTATGGTACCGTGTATCGAGCGCTTTGCCTTTTGATCTTTATTTCCATTTTCAATGCGGCGACTGCGGGCGAATTGCCCGTCAGGTACCTTGGAATAGAGCAGGGCCTTTCAAACAACGCCGTCATCGCCATAAACCAGGACCATAATGGCTTTTTATGGATCGGTACCTACGATGGGCTAAACCGCTATGACGGGTACGGCTTCAAAGTATTCCACAATGTGATCGATGACTCCACTTCGCTTGCGACAAATACTGTTTACAGTGTAGAAGAAGATGAGAACCGTTTAATCTGGGTGGGCGGCCAGAAGGGGCTTTGCGTCTATAACCCACTTACAGCAAAATTCTCCAAACAGCGATATCTCTCGCTGGCAGGCTCGCTGGAAACGGTTCAGGTGGTTCATCTCGTGCGGTCGGCCGGCGCCGACGGTATCCTGGTGGCGACCCAGCACGAGGGGTTGCTGCTTTTCAAAAACGGGACTTCCAGCGGCTTGCAGATCGCTCTGGATGACCAGCCAACGGGGAATTATGACGTAACGGGTCTGGAACAGGGCGCGGACCATCAACAGTGGGTGTTTGTGCAACGGGAAGGGCTGTTCCGGTATGATCCGGCGCAAAAAAGACTGCTGCGCGCGAACAGCAGCATTCTGCAGGGGAACTGCCTGAAGATCGACCGGAAGGGAAGACTTTGGCTGGCTACCGATGACGGCCTTTTTCTATACGACCCCAAATCCAATAGCTATTCCGGGAATTTTATGCCGGTCAAGGCCAAAGTGGTGACCCTGTGCTCCGATAAACAGGGAGTTTTGTGGATCGGTTCCGACGGTGGCGGCCTCTGGAGCCTGCCGGATAATACGCCGTTCGCACAGCCGATGACGGGAAGAAACGGAAGACCGCTGATCAACAGCAATTCCGTCTTTACGATCTATGAAGATGGGGAAGGCCGGAAATGGATCGGTACGTTAAGAGGCGGCATCAATATTATTGACCCCACTGCCCTGCCGTTTGAAAGAGTCGTCTACGAACCGCCTTCGGGCGGTGACCTTGTGGACAATTTCATTCTGTCGTTTTGCGAAGATGCAAAAGGCAATGTCTGGATCGGCACCGATGGGGCCGGATTGCGATGTTGGAACCGGGCGACAAACAGCTACCAGTGTTTCAAGCACGGCGCCGCCGACCCGAAGAGCATCAGCAGTAATTTTATTACGGGCATCATAATGGACTACCAGGGGAGCATCTGGACCTCGACCTGGTTTGGCGGGGTTGACAAATACGATAAAGCGACAGGAAAATTCGAACGGTATACTTGCTTTAACCCGGCGACCCATGCCGAAGAGAAGAATGTCTGGTTCCTTTTCGAGGATTCGCAGAAAACGCTTTGGGCCGGCGCCACCAACGAGGGCAGCCTGTATTATTTCGACAGGGCTTTAAACCGTTTCGTGGTCTATGACAACAGCCTTACCAATCTTCAGTGCATGACCGAAGACAGTGACGGCGATCTCTGGAGCGGTAATTATACCACGCTGATGAAGATCGATCGAAAATTCAGAAAGCATGTTCTTTACAATATCGGTTACCCCGTAAGGTGCATTCATGAGGACCGGGACAAGGATCTTTGGATAGCCACCCAGGGGGGAGGGCTTTTCCTTTTCAACAAAAAGGCCGGCCGCTTTACCCAATACACGACAAAAGACGGGTTACCGAGCAATACTCTGTTGCAGTTCCTGGAAGACGGCAACGGGAATCTATGGATCAGCACCTTCAACGGGCTGGTGAAAATGAACCCAAAGACAAGGACCTTCCGGAATTTTACACAGTCCGACGGTTTGCAAAGCAATCAGTTCAGCTTCAATGCTGCCATTGCTTTGAGCACGGGCGAGTTCCTCTTCGGCGGGATCAAGGGATTCAATTATTTTTCCCCCGACAGTATCCGCTATGGCGAGAACGCGCCGCGGGTGCTCCTGGATGGAATCAGGGTGAACGACAAACCATTGGAGGATGACACTTCCTATATTTCGGGTCGCGATAAGGAAAAGGTCACCGGGATCACCGTTCCCTATAGCCAGTCGGCCCTTTCCCTGGATTTTCTTGCGCCCAGCCTTGCCGGATCGGATAAAATAAAATATGCCTATTGGCTCGAGGGTTGGGACAAGCACTGGAATTATATAAGCAATGCCCGAAGCGTCAACTACTCGAGGCTGGCGGCCGGCAGCTATGATTTCAAGGTCAAAGTCTCCGGTCCGGATGGAAAATGGAGTGAAGAAACGCAACTGCTGAGGATCATCGTCCTGCCTCCCTGGTATAAAACCTGGTGGGCATACCTTCTTTATGCCATGGCGTTTGCAGGCTCCGTCTACTTGTACATCGAGTATGCCCGCAGGCAGGAAAGACTGAAGTTTGAGATCAAGCTCGCTCACCTGGAGAGTGAAAAAGAAAAGAACCTATCTGAAAGGAAACTTTCGTTCTTTACGAACATTTCCCATGAGTTCCGCTCGCCTCTGACCCTGATCATCGATCCATTGAAAAAGGCAATGACGCAGAAGGGAGGCAAATTACCGGCCGAAGACCTGGCGGTCGCTCACCGGAATGCCCGGCGTCTCCTAAGTCTCGTAGACCAGCTGTTGTTGTTTAGAAAGGCCGACAGCGGCGGGGACGTGCTGACAATATCCACCATCGATGTTGTTGCCTTATGCAATGAAGTATACCAGTGTTTTGCCCAGCAGGCGGCGCATCGGGAGATCCATTTTCCATTCATCGCGCCAACGGAACCGATACAGATCCAGGGCGACCACGAGAAGATCGAAATTGCTCTTTTCAACCTGTTGTCCAATGCTTTTAAGTTCACGCCGGATCGCGGCAGGATCGAATTTGTTTTGACGGACACCATCGACGGGGTCCAAATTGAAATAAGCGATACCGGATGCGGTATCGATGAGACTGACCGGGAAAGGATATTTGACAAATTCCAGCAGGCGCATGCCGGCAGCAAGGGGAAAGCTGGATTCGGCATCGGGTTGTTCCTGGTGAAATATTTCATCGAACGCCACAGGGGAACCATCACCTGCAAAAGCGAGTCCGGAATGGGCTCGACATTTACCATTTGCCTGCTGAAGCGGATGCCAGACCTTGGGGAAGCCTATATAATGGAAGGTCCGGGGAGGACCTATCCGCTGTTGGAGGAATTGATGGCCGAACAAAGCACTACAGCCGACGAAGATGGGCCGGTCGACGGCAAAACCGCCGAAGAAGTTGTGACGGATAAGAAATCAATCCTATTGATCGATGATAATGAGGAGATCCTGCAATACCTGCACCGGCTGTTCTCCCCCAAATACCTGCTTTATTCTGCTGACAACGGTATCGACGGTCTGCGCCTGGCGGAGGAACATCTACCCGATCTCATCCTCAGCGATATCAATATGGCCGGAATGGACGGCATTGAACTTTGTACAAAGGTCAAGCAATCTTCGTCCATGGGCCATATTCCCGTGATCCTTCTGACGGCCGCCACTAAATCAGAAACCCGGCTCAAAGGGATCGAAGGCGGCGCCGATGACTATTTTACAAAGCCTTTCGATAGCGAACATTTGCTCGCCCGGGTGGAAGCGGTGCTAAAGAACAGGAATTCGCTGCAGCGCTTTTTCCTGGACAGCATTACGCTGCGGGAAAGCACGGTAAAGGTTCCGCGGGAATACCAGGACTTCCTGCGGAAATGCATTGCAATCATCGAGGAGAATATTGATAATGAGGAGTTTACAATGAAAAAATTCTCAAAAGCCATGGGGATGAGCCATTCGCGGCTTAATCAGAAGGTGAAGGCGGTCTCCGGGCAGCGGCTGAACGCCTTTATCCGGTCGATCCGGCTCCGAAGGGCTGCTGTGCTGATGTTGACTGAAAATGTGAATATCAGCCAGGCCGCTTTCCAGGTCGGCATCAACGATACGCGGTATTTCAGGGAGCAGTTCGTGGGCATCTTTGGAATTACTCCCTCAGAGTATATCAAAAAGTACAGGCATTCCTTCAATCAGCAGTTCAATACCATCCGGGAAACAGCGGAATAACCCGTTTTTGCGCATTTTACCCCCCATTCCTGTGCGTTTTGTCCCCCTCCAGGCGATTGTTTGCCAATTATTTTGCATGTATTAACTAAACGACGACTTGTCATTATGAGAAGTTTATTGCTTTCGGCTGTAATCACAGCCCCGTTTGCCTTTGTCCCCATCCGGGCCAGGCGAAGAATGTTATCGATTTGCATTTTGCTATTTTGTGCCGCAGCCACGGCCCAGGCCCAACAGCCGGTAACCGGAAAAGTATCCGCGGGCGGCGCTCCTCTTTCGGATGTCACCGTTACGGTCGACGGCGGCAAGATCTCTTCAAAAACCAATGATGCCGGAGTATTCTCCATCAACGCCCCGGCGCACTCCATCCTCGTGTTTACCCATGTCGGATACGCACCCAAACGTATCCCCGTTCCCGCGGATGGCAATTTGGTCGTACAACTGGAGACGGCCAACGAAGGGCTGGCGGATGTGGTTGTCGTGGGTTACGGCACTACCCGGAAGGCCGATCTGATCAGTTCGGTCGGGTCCATTTCCGGGAAAGAGCTGACCACTTTTAAAGATCCCAATGCCGCCAATTCCCTGCAGGGTGAAGTTCCGGGCGTCCGAGTGCTGGCCGGTTCGAATGGCCCGGGAGCGCAGCCCAATATTTATATCCGGGGGGTATATACGGTCCAGGGAACCAGCCAACCCCTCTTGATCGTCGATGGTGTTCCCATCCAAAGCGGTTTTTTCAATTCGATCAATCCTGCGGACATCGAACGTATGGACGTGCTCAAAGACGCATCGGCCGCGGCCATCTATGGAGCGCAGGCCGCCAGCGGAGTCATCGTGATCACAACGAAGAAAGGCAAGGCGGGCCAAAGCAATCTGAATGTGACGTTGAATTATCAGTCGCAGAGCTTGAAAAGACCCTTTACGATGGCCAATTCTGCAGAATGGCTGAAATTTCAGCGGCTTTCCAATCCCAGCTTTACGGTTGCCGAAACCCCCGTCAATCAATATGATACTACCAGGTCGACGGATTGGTGGAATGCCGTGATCAATTCGCATAGTCCTACGACAAACGTAGGGATCAACTATACGGGTGGATCGGAAAAATCACAGTATGCCATGAGCTTGTCCTATACGGACGCCCATGCCAATACCAAGGTCGGTGACTGGAAGCGGATCACCGGACGGTTTACCGGGGATTTCAAGATCAACGACTGGCTTAAGTTCGGCGGTTCGCTCGCCCCCCGGTATGAAACCTGGATCAATACCCCGGTGGACTTCCTTGGGCTGCTGGGCACCGATCCGATCACAAGCCCGTATATCAACCCGAACCTTCAACACATTCCCGCTTCGGCCGATCCCACGATTTACGATGCGCAATGGAGCGCCTATGGGACACCCTATGGCGGTCCGGGGAATGGAACACCGCCGCCCAACTATGTGTTTAATATGAACCTGGCTACGCTGAACCCCAATCAACTGTATGGGATCCAGTCCAGCGCATTCATGGAGATCCAACCCATCAAGAATCTCACGTTCCGTACAACGGCCGGAGCCAATGTCGACAACACTACGATGAATTTCTTCATTCCCAGGTATTATCTGAACCCGAATAACTTCAGCTCGCTGACAAAGGCCGGCCAGGGGTTCGACACAAAATACAATTGGGTGCTGAGCAATGTGCTGACGTATAAACGCACCGTGGCGGAAAAGCATAATATCACCGCGCTGGTTGGCCAGGAAGCCGCCGAGCAAAAGGAATATTATGGCAGCGGTCAGAGGATATCGGCCGACACCACGAATGGCAACAATCTTTTGTTCGCCTATGAAGATTACCTCAACATGGATCTGACGAATCCTGCTGTTCTGGCTGCGTTCGGAACCAGTCCCATTTATAATTCCGTTACCCAGTATACGAGCCCAACGGGTGGCATCAATAGTGCCTATTGGGTCAAGAGATCCGCTTATTTTGGACGCGTGGAGTATAATTATGACAGCAAATACTATCTGACCGCCAATGCGCGGCGGGATGGTAACTCGAAATTCCCGACCGCCAACCAATATGCTTTCTTCCCGAGTGTTTCGGTGGGCTGGCGGCTGTCCGCTGAGAATTTCATGAAGGACTATAGCTGGGTAAACAATCTTATGCTTAAGGCAAGATGGGGTGAAAGAGGAAATGCGGATGCGATCACCCGAAGCACCTGGTACAGCCTGGTGACGACCGGTGCAACCTATCCCTTTGCCGGCCAGACGGCATACGGTACCGTACCCACGCAGATCGGTAACCCCAATCTGAAATGGGAAACGGACAAGGACCGCGGCTTGGGACTGGACGGTAGCCTTTTTAACAACAAGCTCAATTTTGAATTCGAATACTTCGATAACAAGTCCAGCGGCGCCATCCTCACGCTGCCGTCGATTCCTTTGAGTGCGGGGCAGCCCAATCTGCCGACAGCCAACGTGGCCAGCATCGGCAACAAGGGCTGGGAATTCTCGACCAGCTATACGATCTCCCTGCCCAATGAGTTGCGGATCATCCCAAGGATATCCCTGAGCCATGTAAAATCCACCTATCTGAATCTCGGCGCCGTCGAAGGCCTGGATGTGGGATTCCAGGATAATTATCGCGAACAGGAAAGATTTGGGATGTCCTTTTCAAGGATCTATACCAACGGCGTTGTAGGAGCCTATTATGGATATAAAGTGCTCGGCATCTTCCAGTCACAGGCTGAGATCAATGGGTATACCGATAAGAGCGGCAACGTGCTCCAGCCGCTGGCCAAGCCGGGGGATTTCAAGTACGCCAAGATAAGCGGAACCGGTCCGATCAACACGACGACCGATCGGACGTTCCTGGGCAATCCGTACCCGAAATTAAATGCGGACTTTTCGATCAAGGCGGACTATAAGGGATTCGATCTTCTGTTAGAGATGTATGGTTCGTATGGCCAGAAAGTGATCAATACCACGAAGCGTTACCTGATCACCGGCGACCGCGCATCCAATGTCATCGCCGGAAGTTACAACAAGATCTGGCGGGCCGACAACACCCATGTTTCCAACCCCAATCCAGCCACGGGCAACAACTATAATTTCTCCAGCTGGTACGTGGAAGACGGCAGCTTTACCCGGATCCGGAATATCCAGGTGGGCTACAACCTGCCCTTCCTGAAAGTGAACGGCATCAAGAGCGTTCGCGTCTATGTAGGGGCGCAGAACATCGCCACCATCACAAAATATTCCGGCTTCAATCCCGAGGTACAATCCGACTCCCAGCAATACCAGGGTGTGGACAGGGGGCAGTATCCCGTGCCAAAATCATTTAACGCCGGTATCAGCCTGGGATTGTAATACTCAACTCTAACATTGTAAACATGAAAAATATTAAGAACATACTAGGCAGTCTTTTGTCAGGCGCCATTCTTCTCTCTTCGTGCAAGAAGAGTTTCACGGATATTCCTTACTACGGATTGCAAACGGTCGAGAACACCGGGGTATTTCAGACAGCCGCGGGTTCCACCAACTATGTGACCGGTTGCTATTCGGCCATCAACCAGAATGACTGGTGGCAGACGATGTGGTACAGGCTCAATTTAGAGACCGCCACCGACAATGGATGGCTGGGCAATCTTGGTGGGTTCAGCAATGCCGCTTCCTATCGCGCCATCGGTAGCCTCGAAAGTATCACGCCTACGGCCGGGGATGTTAACAATCTCTATCAGTTCAGCTATCTGGGCATCGGCCAGTGCAATTTTGGGATTGCCAACCTGGCGACATCGAAAATTGACGCTTCTTTGAAAACCCGTTTGACTGCCGAGTTGCGGTTCCTGAGAGGCTTCTTTTATATGGACCTCGCGAAGAATTTTGGCGGGGTGCCGCTTTATACCGAAAATACCAAGCAAAGCGAGATCCCGCTGGCCAGGGCTACGGTGGATCAGATCTGGGCATTCATTAATGCCGATTTCACATTTGCAGCCGCCAATCTGCCCCAGCGCAAGGATTATACAAGCGCCGCGGATATGGCAAGGGCCAGCAAGGGGGCGGCGTTGGCCTACCTGGCCTATGCCAATCTATGGTCCGGTCATTACGATTCCACGGTATTGGCCGCTAACAAATTGCTGGCTTTAAGCGAATATCACCTCGAAGCAAATTATGGAGATATTTTTAAGACCGCGTATTATAATGGACCTGAGTCCATCTTCGAGATCGGCGCCAACAACCTCATCGGCAATGTGAATTCCGTGGTAGCGGGAAGCGGGGCCGATGGTGGCTGGGGTTGGCATGTGCCCAGCAGCAACCTGGAAGCCGCCTTTTTAAATGAGAATGACAGTATCCGGCGGGTAAATACCATCATTAAGAACGGCCAACCGGTTGCCGGTGATCCCGCGGTGACCAGTTGGAACGGCAACCCCAGTGGTAACACCTCCGCGAGGAACTGGCGGAAATATTATATTCCGCTGGCCGAAAGAAGTCCCGCCAATCAAGGGTATACCAATCGCTGGCAGCCCAAACCTTATATCTTTATGCGATTGGCCAATGTTATGCTGATCGACGCCGAAGCGGCCGCCCGGCAGGGGGATGCGACAACGGCAACCGGCCTGCTCAACCAGGTGAGAGCAAGGGTAAACCTGGCGCCCAAGACCGGGTTGTCCGGCGATGCCCTGGTCAATGCCATTATCCTGGAAAAAAGACTGGAGCTAGCGGGGGAATATGCGGATGTGCGATGGGATGACCTGCACAGGGTGAAAGTGAACGGAACCACCCTGATGTCGACGCTGTTCGGCCCCAACGGCACCTATGTAAACTGGTTGCAGACCAATACCGATCCCTATGACAGCCGGACCAATATTGCCGAAGTGACGACCAATAAAGGGAAATTGTATATTCCGGGGACAAACGACCTCTTCCCCATTCCCCAGCAGGAGATCCAGGCAGGTGGCGGAAAGATAACGCAGAACCCGGGTTACTAACGGAATATTCAATGTAATTTAAATGGAAAGATGCCGCCAGCCAATGGTCAACCTATTGTTTGTATTTCTCTCTTTGGCGTTCAGTTGTAAGAAAGGAGGATCCTCATCCTCCTTTCCTCCGACCAACTCCTGCGTTTTCAATGGCGTCGACACCTGCCAGCAAAAAGTAACGCTGACAGTAAACCTGGCCAACGCCCATCAAACCATCCACAGCTTCGGCGCGTCCGACGCGTGGTCGGCGAAGTTCGTGGGTAACTGGGCAAACCTTGCAAAGAAAAACCAAATAGCCGATTATCTTTTCAGTCTGGATGCGGATTCGGCGGGCAACCCAAAAGGCATTGGATTGTCGCTATGGAGATTTAACATTGGAGCGGGAAGTTATGAACAGGGCGATTCGAGTGGCATCGCAGACGATTACCGGCGGGAGGAGTGTTTTCAAAACCCGGATGGCACCTATAACTGGAGCAAACAGCAAGGCCAGCAATGGTTCCTGAATGCGGCCAAACAACGGGGCGTAAAATATCTGCTGGGTTTTGCCTGCTCTCCTCCCGTTTATATGACTGCAAATGGTAAAGCCTGTGGAACCGGGTCGCCTCAATTCAACCTTGGCTCTTCCCGGTTTCCCGACTATGCCGATTTTCTTGCCCAGGTATGCAAGCATTTTCAGGCTACCGGAACAGCTTTGGACTATCTCAGTCCGGTCAATGAACCGCAATGGAACTGGGGGACCGCCAACAACCAGGAGGGTACGGCTGCGTCCAATACAGACATTGCCAATTTTGTAAAGATACTGGGCACCGATCTGCAGACAAACGGAGTGAACACCCGCGTCATAACGGGCGAGGCGGGCCAGGTGACCTTTTTGTATACAGCCACTTCCGACAACCGGGGCGACCAGATCAACCAATGGTTCAATCCTGCGCAATCAAACTATATCGGTGGGACGCCCAATGTTGACAAAACCATTTCCTATCACAGCTACTTTACTACCTGTCCCGACAATACCCTGGTGCAGGATCGGCGGGCGGTGAATACGAGCGCCCTTAATGCCGGTACCCCGCCTCAATTATGGATGACGGAATTCGGGATCTTAAGCGATATTTGCGGACTGTTGAATGGCTATCCGCGGAATACGGGCATTGACTATGGTCTATACGTGGCGAAAGTGATCCATAACGACCTGGCTGTGGCCAATGCATCCTCCTGGCAATGGTGGCTTGGGATCAACCCTTACAACTATAGTGACGGGCTCGTGTATATCAATAGCCCGTCCGGAGCCATGGATCCCCAATCGTCAAAAACCGACGGGCTCGTATCCGATTCCAAACAACTGTGGTGCATGGGCAATTATTCGAGATTTGTCAGGCCCGGGATGATCAGAGTAGATGCGGTATACAACAATCAGACCGATCCGGTGTTTGCGGCAGGCGATATCATGACGTCGGCGTATGCAGACCCAGTCAGCAAGACCCTGGTGATTGTTATTGTAAATACGCGGGCGATGGCCACTGTCTTGTCATTTGGCGGATTGGGCGGGTCTGCCAGCCTGACCGGGAGTAATTTTACGGCCTATGTAACCAGCGGCTCCAAAAATTTGCAAAAGTCTGCCATGGCCGCCAATAATATTCAGCTGGAAGCCCGAAGCGTCACTACGCTGACCGCAAACTACCATTAGTTTTGAAAGCCGGTGGTCAACATATAATCAGACTGTTCCTGTCATGGTTGTTGCCGTGTCAACTCCTGGTCCTTTCCTGTAAGGACGATAGCCGCCCCCCTACCCTCTTCAGCAAGCTGGACGCCACTACCTCCGGCATCAATTTCAGGAATACAATCACGGAGAACGATTCGGTCAACCTGGTGACGGATGAATACGCGTATATGGGCAGTGGTGTCGGAGTTGGGGATTTTAATAACGACGGCTTGCCTGACCTCTTCTTCGGAGCTTCACAGGGAAGTTGCCGGCTCTACCTGAATCTTGGGAACCATCATTTCCGGGATATTACCCAATCGGCCGGCCTTCAAACGGCAAGTTGGTGCACAGGTATCAGCGTCGTGGATATCAACAACGACGGATGGCCGGATATCTACGTTTGCGTATCGGGAAATGTGCCCGGCAGCAGGAGGAGCAACCTTCTTTTCATCAACAATCATGACCTTCACTTTACCGAAAGCGCCGCCGATTATGGACTGGCGGACACAAGTTATTCCACCCAGGCCTTGTTCTTCGACTATGACAAAGACGGCCGGCTGGATATGTACCTTGTCAATCACGAGTTGCATCCGGCGGTTTCGCAAAACGATATTGTCAGGCCGGACACCAGCGGCCGCTCCATCCGGTCGGATAAGCTGTATAAGAATGCGGGTATCCTGCCAGGTACAACCCATCCCTGGTTTAAAGATGTATCGCTTTTTGCCGGCATCAGGGACGACAGCTATGGGCTCGGGGCCGTCGTGAGCGATCTTAATGGAGATGGATGGCCGGATATTTATGTGACTAACGACTATTTGAGCAATGACCTGTTGTGGATCAATAACAGGAATGGGACATTCACCAATATCATCGCCGGATCGTTGGGCCATCAAAGCTACAGCAGTATGGGAGTGGATGCGGCGGATATCAACAACGACGGCCTCCCCGATATCGCCACCCTGGATATGATGCCCGAAGACAACTACCGCAAGAAGATGATGTTCTCCTTTATGAACTATGGGCGCTATGAAACCGAGAGAAGGGCGGGATATCAGCCGGAATTCATGCGGAATATGCTCCAACTGAACCGGGGGACCGGGTCGGATAGGGCTACGCCTTACTTCAGCGAGATCGGGCAGTTGGCGGGGATCAGCGAAACGGATTGGAGCTGGAGCGTCCTGATGGCTGATTTTGACAATGACGGTTTTAAAGATATCCATATTACCAACGGGATGGGCCGGGACCTGATCAATGCGGATTTTGTCAGTTACCGGTCGGAAACATATGGAACGATGGATAAGCCCGTCAGGGATCGATTGCTGCGGGGCCAACTGGACAGTATGGGCGCTGTGCCTTTGCGTAACTACTTTTTCCACAACGACGGCAATTGCCGATTCTCCAACCAGTCCCGGGTTTCGGGGATCACGGAGAAAACCATCTCCAATGGAGCGGCCTATGTGGACCTGGACAACGATGGCGACCTGGATCTTGTCGTCAACAACATCAACCAGGAGGCGTCGGTATATATCAACAACAGCGGCGGACATTACATCAATTTTCTTTTGCAGGGCGACAGTCTGAATCGCGACGGATTCGGTACGAAGCTCGTTTTGTGGCAGAACGGCCAAGTCCAGACCGTGGAGCAGTATCCTGTCAGGGGATATGCCTCTTCCGTGGATTCCAGGCCGCACTTCGGTATTGGTAATTCCCCGCGGCCCGATAGTGTTGTCATAACCTGGCCCAATGGGCGGCAGCAACATTTGTTGAGACCGGCGGTAGATACAAACCTTGTACTGAAGGAAAATGATGCGGTGGCCGAAACCGCTTCCGGCCATGCTACTCCGGGCCCGGTATTTACAGACATCACCGATTCCGTCCGGATAAATTTCAAGCACGAGGAAACCTTCTTCAATGACTTTGCATTTAATACCCTGCTACCGCAAAAATATTCCCAGCTGGGTCCGTTCATCAGTACCGGAGACGTGAATGGCGACGGACTGACCGATTTTTTTATCGGGGGCGCATACAAACAACCGGGGATGCTTTGTTTGCAACAAAAGAACGGAACCTTTCTCAGCAAGGCGTTGGTAAACGGCCCGAAATACGAGGAGGATATGCAGAGTGTCCTGGTGGACGTCGATGGAGACGGCGATCGCGACCTGATCGTCGCGGGCGGGAGTACCGAGTTCGAAAAAGGATCGTCGTTCCTTACCCCCCGGCTTTATCTCAACGACGGCAAAGGAAATTTCTCCCTGAGCCGGTATGCTTTTCCACCGTTCGTCAATACGATCGCACAAAGCGTCAGTTTTATGGGTGGTGGCCGGGAGCCGTTGCGCTTGTTTGTCGGTGGAAGAGTATCTCTTGATTATCCGTATTCGCCAAAGAGCTTTTTGCTGGAATATCGAAACGGAGCGTTTCTGGATATTACGAGCGAGGCCTGCCCGGCTTTGGCCGAAGCGGGAATGATAACCGCCTCTGCCTGGTTCGATCTTGACGGCGACGGGCAAAAGGAGCTTATCGTTGCCGGCGAATGGATGCCGATACGTATTTTTAAAGCCGATGGAAAGAAGATGACCGAAATGACCAATATTACGGGGCTTGGAGATGACTATGGCCTATGGAAAAGTCTTGCGGTAGCCGATCTGGACGGCGATGGAGATTTGGATATTGTTGCGGGCAACCTGGGGGCCAACAATCCGTATCATGTTTCACCGGAAACACCGTTGGCGTTGTTGGCGAAAGATTTTGAGGGGAATGGCCGGATCGAGCCTGTGCTGTGTTATTACCTGCCCGATGATGCCGGGAAAATGACTTCGGCGCTTGGGATGAATTTGACCCAGATCACCCGGCAGATGCCTTCCTTTAAAAAACGGTTTTTAAAAAACACCGATTTTGCAAAGGCCGGGCTTTCCCAACTATTTCCGGACGAAATGACAAAAGGTGCTATTACCCTGCATTGCAATGAATTGCATAGCTGTTGGTTCGAAAATCTGGGGAATGGGAAATTCCGAAAGCATCTATTGCCGGTTGAGGCCCAGTTCGCACCGGTGAACGCGGTGCTCTGTCTTGATCTCGATGGGGATGGCCAATTGGATCTGTTGCTGGCGGGGAATGAGTACCAGGCCGAGGTGATGAACGGCCGCTATGATGCTTCCTATGGCTTGTTCCTAAAAGGGGACGGGAAGGGGAATTTTTTACCGGCGCCCCATCTATCCAACGGGATCTTTATAAAGGGCGATGTAAAGGATATGAAATGGATAAAGAACGGCAAGGGGGATGATTTGATCGTGGTCGGGATAAATAACGAACGACCGCGAATATTCAGGCATAGATAAATACTGACAAGATGAAAAGATGTTTTTTTGTTGCGTTATTTTTGACTTTTGCATGCGTATCCACCTTCGCACAAAAGCATTCGTTTACTGTAAATGATTCGGCCTTTGTATTGGACGGAAAGCCTTTCCAGATCATTTCGGGGGAGATGCACTATCCGCGGATCCCGCGAGAGGCATGGAGACAGCGGATGAGGATGGCGAAGGCCATGGGCATCAATACCATCGGAACCTATGTGTTCTGGAACGTTCACGAGCCCGAACGGGGAAAGTTCGATTTTTCAGGTAATAATGACATCGCGGCGTTTGTCAGAATGGCAAAGGAAGAAGGATTGTGGGTGTTGCTGCGGCCAAGCCCGTATATCTGTGCGGAATGGGAATTTGGCGGATATCCGTATTGGCTGCAGAACATCAAAGGACTGGTTGTGAGAAGCAAAGAACCCCAATATCTAAAGGAATATGAGAGCTATATCGGCAGGGTTGGAAAGGAACTGTCGCCCTTACTGGTTACCAACGGAGGCAATATCCTTCTTGTGCAGGTCGAGAATGAATATGGCGCGTATGCAAGTGACCCGGAATATCTTGAAATCAACAGGAAAATGTTTGTCAACGCGGGTTTTAATTGTCTGCTGAATACCTGTGATGCGGCGAAAGATATAGACAAGGGGGTTCTGCCGGGATTGCTCCCGGCCATCAATGGGCTTAACACACCGGAGAATGTAAAGTCGGTAATAAATAAGCTCAACAATAACAAGGGGCCCTATTTTATCGCAGAGTGGTATCCGGCATGGTTTGACTGGTGGGGTGAGCCGCACCACACGGTTTCGCCGGAAAATTACGCCCGGCAATTGGATGCCGTTTTATCGGCGGGTATTTCCATCAACATGTATATGTTCCATGGGGGCACGACCCGGGGATTTATGAACGGCGCCAATTGTTACGACACCTCCTTTTACCAGCCACAGATCAGCAGCTACGATTATGATGCGCCGCTGGACGAGGCAGGCAATGCGACTGAAAAATTTATGGCTTTCAGAGAGGTTATTGAACGTCACCTTGCAAAGGGGCAGCATCTCCCTGCCGTTCCGGCGCCCAAAAAGACCATTCGCCTGCCGCCGATCACCTTTACGACGCAGGCTCCGTTGGTAAATATGCTTCCGAAGCCAAAAGAGGCGGTAAGACCACTGACCTTTGAGGACCTGGGCCAGGGCTATGGGTATGTTTTATACCGGACCCGGATCAAGGGCAGAGATTCCGGCGTGCTCCATTTGCATGACCTCCGCGACTATGCGATCGTGTTTGTCAATGGAAAACGAGCGGGCATTCTGGACCGGATGCAAAAGCAGGACAGCCTTTGGCTCTCTGTTCCCGGGGGCGAGGCGTCGCTCGATATCCTGGTGGAGAACATGGGCCGCGTCAATTATGGGCCGAATCTTTTGAAAAATAAGAAGGGGATCACGGAAAGGGTGGTTTTTAAGGGGCATGAGCTTACCGGTTGGAAAATGTTCTCTTTGCCCTTTGATCAGGCCCCCCCGGTGAAATTTGAGCAGACCGGCATGTCGACTGAAATGCCGGTTTTGAAACGAACGACTTTCCAATTAGCGGCCACCGGTGACGCCTACCTCGATATGAGCAGTTGGGGAAAAGGCTGCGTATGGGTCAACGGGCATCATCTGGGTAGATATTGGAAAATAGGACCTCAGCAAACTCTATACGTTCCCGTAGAATGGCTAAAGAAAGGGAATAACGTGATAGAGGTGCTGGAATTGATAAGACCGGATCAGAATGAGATCAGAAGTGTCGAGAGGCCCATTTTGAGTAAATTGCAATAGGGCGGCCAAGCAGTCGCTGTCGGCGAAGTATTGTCGACGGATGTTAGTTATCATAATGTAGACCGATCCACCCGGGATACGTACCGCATAGACAGGAATACCAATACCAGGTCTACCGACACAAAAATGATCCTGGAGAGGGGGTCACCGCTGCAGATGTGGGCCGTTAAAGCAGAGATCATGGCAATAAGAAATCCCGTATATACCCATTCTTTGACCCGCACGGATGTAAAAGGCAGCAGTAGCGTTATGGCGCCGATGATTTTGGCGATCACCAATTCTATCCGGAAATAGGCAGGGAATCCCAATTTTTCGAGATCGGTGGCATGGGTATATGAAAACCATGCGCTGAATAGTATGAAGATGACGATGAAGCCCTTTGCCAGCCGGTAAATTGTTCTGTTCGGTTTTGTTTGTTCCATGTACACGAGACAAGACAGGGGGGTATTTTGTGACAGGAGTGTCGACCTACTCCTGTACTTGAGGCCATTCCTGGTTGGGGTAAATTATTCAAACACCACGGTCTTGTTTTTATACATCAGCACCCGGTCTTCAAACACCAGCCGGAGGGCCCTGGCCAGCACGGCCGTCTCGATCTCCTTACCTGCCTTTATCATATCCGCCACGGTGAACGAATGGGTGACGGGAATGGTCTGCTGAGCGATAATAGGACCTTCATCCAACTGGTCGGTGACAAAATGCGCGGTGGCGCCGATCAGCTTGACGCCGCGTTCAAATGCCTGGCGATAGGGATTGGCGCCCACAAAGGCCGGCAGGAAGGAGTGATGGATATTGATGATACGACCGGGAAAGGCCGACACAAAGGCGGGGGACAGGATGCGCATGAATTTGGCCAGCACGATATGATCGGACTGGTGTCGGAGCAGAACGGCCATGATCTTTTGTTCAAAAAGCTCTTTCCCCGATTCCTCATGGGAGATATGGGTAAAAGGAACCTCAAATCGCCGGCAGATGTCTTCCAGGATGGGATAATTGCCGATGACATGCTGGACGGAAGCGCCCAGTGTCTTGAAATGATGACGCACCAGGATATCCGACAGACAATGATATTCTTTTGTCACCAGCACGATGATCTTCTTCTCGGTATGCGGGTTAACTGATACGACGGCCTCGCTAGGAAGAAGGGCCCGTAGCCTGGCCTCCAGCATTTCCTTCGGAACGTCTCTGTCCACTTCCACCCGAATAAAAAAACGGTTCTCCGTGGAGTCGACATACTCGCGCAGGGAGATGGTATTGAGTCCCTCGCCGGCGAGTACGCCCGAGATGGCGGCGACAAGGCCCACCCGGTCCTTACATTGAATGACAACAAGCATATTTCAAAATAAAGAACTGGGACAGCATTTGCAAGGGACGTGAATATTCCTATCTTTACTTGTCTGATCACCAGATAACCCCCCTACAATACCCCTAAAATGACTACAAAAATTGAACGCAAAAGCCTCTCGGCGATCGTCGCCGGGCATCTGCAGGAACGGATCGAATCCGGCGCCTATCCCATCGGCCAGCAGCTGCCTTCCGAGCACGAGATGACCCGCGAATTCGGGGTGGGCCGCAGCAGCGTTCGCGAGGCCATCCGCAAGCTGGAGAACAACGGCCTTATCCGCGTCCAGCAGGGACTCGGCACCTTCGTCGTTTCCGACAAACCCACCCAGGCGCCCCTCTCGCACCTGCTGCAAAATGGAGCCGAGGAGGAGATCCGCGAAGTGCGCGAGCTGCTCGAGATCAAGATCGCCGAACGCGCCGCCCTCCACCGCACTGCTGAGCACGTCCGGTCGCTGAACGCCGTCTGGCAACGGCGGAACGCTGCCGTCAACGCCGGTGAGCCGGCCGGCTGGATCGAGGCGGATATCGATTTTCTCATGGCCATTGCGGACGCCTCGGGCAACAAGGTCCTTGCCAATCTGTACCGGGCGGTCGCCGAGCAGGATCTCCGGAAAAGCATCGAAAAGCGGCACGCCAAGGCCCCCTCGCTGGTCAAGCTGGCGACGCTTCACGCGCAGCTGCTGGAGAGTATTATCAACCGCCAGCCCGGGAAAGCGGTGGAAGTCACCTGGAAGCTCAACCGGTCATGAGGATCGTCTAGCTCTCCTTTGGATTGGGCTTCCCCTTGCCCGTCACGATCAGATCGCGCAGGCTGGACCCCACATAGCCCGTCCAGGCGTTGTTGCAGACATCGTAACATTCATACGCGGGAACGAGGCCGTGCTGCGTGAACCGCACCCGCGTCTGCCCCTCCTTCTCCGTGATCTCGAATTCGATGGTGTTCCCCTTCCATTCGTCCTTGTCCTGGGTAAACTTGAAGTAGTTGTCCAGGACGAGCCAAACCACCTTCTTCCCGGGCACGACCTCGATGAGCCGCAATTTGCAGCGATGGACGTCCCGGTAATGATAAGTGAATACGTCGTTGAGTTTTTGTGTACCGCCTTCGATCTCTTCCGACCACCATCCCCGAACATTGTTGATCGCGTCGAAGACCTGCATTGGGGTCTGGGAGACCGTGAAATGGGTGCTGAAATCCTGATTTGCCATAATAGTATTTTTGCAACAATATTACGGCCCGGCCCTCTGGCCGATGGGGTGTGAATTGGACTTTGTCGGCGGTGGATTTGGCCAGATCACTCCTATCGCGGGCGATCGCTATTGCATGAGCTTTACGTTTACGCCCTGCCGCAGCGTATTGTGGATCTCCGCCACCTGGTCCGTCGCCCGGATCAGCTCTTCGATCACCTCCGGCGAAGCATCTGCGCTCACCCTCGCCGTGTATTGGATATCGCGGCCTGGCTCGCCTTCGCCGCCAAACTCCGCGGTGCACTCCACCTCGACGGCCGAAACGGCAATCTTCCTTTTGCCGGCTTCCCGGTAGATATCGTTGCAGAAGCAGGTAGCCAGCGCCAGCATCAACAATTCTCCTCCATTGACCGCGGAGCCATAGCCGGCGGGCTTCACGGGTATCGGGAGACTCTTCGCCAGATCATTGGTCTGCACCTGCGTACGTTGGGTATGGAACCGGCTTTCGATCTTTGCTGAGATTTGCATATCTCTAAATTACGAAATTATTTCCCGCTAGTTTCCACTGCACCCCCTGCACCAGCAGTCGCTTTGCTGGAAAAAACATATATTCATATATAAAACAACTGCTATGTTGTCCTTCAAAACTATTGCCCAAAAACTCGGCCTCCCCCTGTTCCTTCTCGCCGGCGGGACGCTCTTCACCAACTGTTATAACTATCGCATCGCCACGCACGCACAGCCGGGTACCGAATTCCAGACCCGCACCGCTCACTCCTTCTTCTGGGGGCTGGTGCAATCTCCCAAAGAGATTGCTACACCCATCTGCGACTCCCTGGATGTCAATGGCGTGGCGGTCGTGCAGGTGCAAAACAACTTTGGTTATTCGCTCATCACCGTACTGACCCTCGGTATCTGGTCGCCGATGAAGCTCCAATGGAAATGTGGTAAACCCTGCCAGGTAAGCGGTCATCTCTAATCCTAAAACCGATCGACATGAAGACAATAAGAACAGGTTTCACCACCTGGGAGAACCGACACGAGACCTTCGTGGAGAAGATCAGGGACCTGTATACCCTCGGCAACGAGGACGGGCTCTCCCCCGTCGATACCTATAACGATGCGACAAAGGGTCTTCAGGCTCTCATCGCCCAGGCCATCGCGCAAAAGCTGCCGCTTCGCGCGCTTGGCGCGGGCTGGTCCTGGATGAAGATCGCCACGGCGGAGAACGGCATTATGCTGGACACCAAACCGCTCAATGCGATGTTCGACATCTCCCCTTCCAGCGTCGACCCGACCTATAAAGGAGACCCGGCTAAGCTCTTCCTCGCGCAGTGCGGCAACGGCGTCTGGGAACTCAGCCGTTATCTCCGCCCCCGGAACCTTTCGTTAAAGACTTCCGGCGCCAGCAACGGCCAGACGATCGCGGGGGTGATGGCGACCGGCGCCCATGGCTCAGCCTTCGATGTCGGCGCCGTGCAGGAATTTGTCGTCGGCCTCCATGTCATCGTCAGCCCCACCCGGCATGTCTGGCTCGAACGGGCCTCCTACCCCGTCGTCTCGGCCGGCTTTATCCAAAAGATAAAGGCGGAAAGGATACAGGACGACGATCTCTTCTACTCGGCCCTGGTCAGCTTTGGCAGCTTCGGCATTATCCACGGCGCAATGATCGAGACCGAACCGCTCTTCCTGCTCGAAAGCTATATGTCGCGCATGCCCTACGATGCGACCCTGCAAAAGCTGATGCAGACCCTCGATTTTACCAAAGCAAAGCTGCCCAACGGCAATGAACGACCCTATCATTTCGCCGTCTCTCTCAACCCTTACGATATGGCCGGCGGCGCTTATGTCACGACGATGTATAAACGACCCTTCAAGCCGGGCTACACCCCTCCGGTGACCAACCTCAACGGCATCGGTCCAGGCGATGACGCCGCCTGTTTCATCGGCGGCCTGACGCAAGTCGTACCGGCTTTGGTGCCCACCCTGGTCAACAAGCTGCTGGCGGGTGCGCTTACCCCCTACTCCAAACAAACGGGTACGCTGAGCGAAACCTTTAACAACACCACGCTCCACGGGAAGCTGCTCAGCGCCGCCATCGGCATTCCCCTTTCGTTTGTGGGCCAGGCGATCAGCCTGCTGATGGAGATCAACAAAACAGCCGGTCCCTTTGCGGGGCTCTTCGCCTGCCGGTTTGTAAAGAAGTCCATGGCGAAGCTGGCCTTTACCCATTTTGACTACACCTGCGTGCTGGAGCTGGACGCGGCCTTCTCCGATGCCACCTATGCTTTCTATAGGGCCGCCTGGAAGAGATTCGAGGAAGCAAACATCCCTTTTACCTTCCATTGGGGAAAGATCAACGAGTTGAACATCGCCCGTCTGACGAAGATGTACGGTGACAACCTGGCAACCTGGATCGCCGCTCGCAATACCCTGCTCGATGCAGACTGCCGGCAGGTGTTTACCAACGCCACCCTCAAAGCCTGGGGATTGGGTTAAGAACAGATGCTATGCACAAGCTGCTGCTCCAAATGGTCCTGATCGGACTCCTGACGCAAGCCGCCGGCGCCCAGACACCCGATAGCCTGATCCTCCGGCTGCGGACGATCAACGCCGCCGTGACGGGACCCTCCCCGGCTTCCGGTAAGCATCTGCTGCTCTCCAACCGGGCGTTGAACCTTTTTCTTTCCGAAGCGGCCGGCTATTACCTGTCCGGCCCCGACGATCTTACCCTGTACAAGAACTCCGTCCTCGCCAATGCGGCCGAAGGCACGGTCGCCATCTATCACAATATGAAGCAGCCCGCGGGCATCGACTCCTCCATTCGCCGTTTCCTCAGTTTTGGCGCCCGGGCCAACGCCGCCGACGCCTTCAATGCCTCTTTCGCGGGAAGACCCTATCACAATCAATTCGGGTTTCTGCTCAAACATAGCTGGATCGGCAAGCCCCGCGTCACCGCCACGCCGGATCACATCCGCACCATGGATGCCTTCCGGGCGAATATCCTTCACAGCTTAGAGGCGAAGATCCGCAGGAATGCCGCGGCGGAAGAGGCGGCGCTCGACGCCATCGATCCCGCGAAGGATATCCCGGGTCAGGACCCGGTTGCCGCCAAACGCGTAGCCCGACAGCAATTCTACACCGATCTTCAGCAGGAAATTGAGTTCGAATACGCCCGTGAGCAGGCGGAAACCCTGGCGCGAACGTTTACCTACACCGTAATGGCTTTCAACTGGACCAGCGTCAGCGTCTATATCCCCCTGATCACCGAGAACTTTCAAACGGCGCTTACGGCCGGCACCGATCCGACAACCCGTCACGCCTATCCTCTTCACCTGAATTTGACTCATACCCGTCTATGGGAAGGGAGCCGGTTCGGCCGGCTCTTCGCCACCCTCGCAGGCGATGTTCAATGGAACAATTCCCGGGACGGGTATGCGCTGACAAAGTCCGGCGATGGGTATGTCGGCGACTATGATCAGTTTCTTACCCCGGATGTAAAGGCACAGCTCATCTATTTCCCGGCCAATTCCCATATCGGCGTCAGCTTCCTGGTAAAACAGGCGATCGGCGAGGTTCATGCGACCGATGCTATCTTCGGCTTGCCCATCGTGCTGATCAACAAAAAGGCCGAGCCGGCGGTCAACTTCGAATTCCAGCTGCGTTTTTACGACCTGGGACATACGATCGGCCCCGGCACGGGATTCTCCGGCCACACGGCTATCGGGCTGACCCTCGGAGTGCCTTTCAGCAAGATCGCCTATTGACAGAGCCATCCGGCTTGTTTCATAACGATCAGGGTTTTGCTACCCGGAGCAGGATGGGAAACCGCCCTTTTTTCACGGCTTCGTCCCCCCAATTTTTTTTCAGCGCGGCGCTGACGCCCGCCACGGGGTCCTCACCGGTAGCCTTCTGATAATGCTTTACCGCACTCCAGGTGCCGAGATAACCGAGCAGGTGCCCGAAATTCCATTCCACGTCGATGGTAAATGCCGGAGCCGCGATCTCCGTATAGGGGAAGGGAATGGTGCGGTACTGTTCGTCGATAAACTTTCGTTCCCGGTCCCAGTACGGTCCGACCACGTCGCGGTAAAAATGATCCAGCACCGTGTCGATCGCCGGTGAAAGCCGGGGCAGGTTGTATCCAATGACGGCCAGCACACCCCCGGGCCGGATCGTCCGGTTCACCTCCCGGTAAAAGGCATCGAAGGCGAACCAATGGATCGCCTGCGCCACGGTGATCAGGTCGAACGCCCCATCGGGAAACGAGGTCTTCTCCGCGGGTTGTACCGAATACGCAACCCGCTCATGCGGGGCGGCGCTTTGCAATTGCGAGGCGCTGATATCCGTGGCCTCTACCTGGTCGAAGGATTGTGCCAGCACGACGGCCACCTGCCCGTTGCCAGTACCACAGTCCCAGGCCCGCTCCCGCCGCGGGATCAGCGACAGCAAATAGTCGAACATCGCCGCCGGATAGGTCGGGCGGTAGCGCGCGTATTGATCGGATCCCATGGAGAAATTATCTTTCATAAAAAAGGATCAGGCCTAAAGATAAGGCTTATTTTATCCGGTCTTTCTCCTCTCCCGCGCGCTCTCTCCTGGTTCGCGACTGGGTCGCGGAACCAAAGGACCGGGAATAGGTCAGCCGCAGCAGCGGAAACTTTCGGCTCTCCGGATCGTAGCTGATATAGTTGTGCGAATCAAACGCGTCCTTGCCGACGGCACCGACATAGGTCTTGTAGTTCAATGACCGGAAGACATCGGTGACGGTGAATTGCAGGGCGCCTCTGCCAAGGTCTTTCTTTACGCCAAGATTCAGCTGGCCAGTACCCAGGTTCTTATTGGTCGACTCGTAATTTTTCCCTTCAACCCATCCCGATACCTCGGCCGAAAGCCGTGGCGACAGCCGGAAATTCTCATGGAAATTGATCGAATAGCCAAACCAGGTCTTTTCCGCCGGCGTAGGGATATAACCGATGCGGTATTGCCGCCATCCGCCAATGAATCCATAGTTCATCGTCCACCAGGTGCCGATATGGAAAGGCAGGTTGACCTCGAGGTTCAGCGTATTCTGCCAGTCCAGGTTCACCGGCCGGATATAGACAAGCGTACTGCCTGGCTCCTGCGTCAGGCCCCACCCGAAGATGGGATTGTCGTCCCGCCCAAGTACCAGGGAAAAAGAATAGCCTTTCCAGCTGTAACCCGCTTTGAGATTGCTCGTTATCGTTGGCTTTAGCAAGGGGTTGCCGGTGAACACCGCAAAGGGATCGCCATAGCTGATAAATGAAGAGAGGTCCTTATACGATGGCCGGGTGATCCGCCGGGTGAAGGAGAACTGCCACTGGCCGTTCTTGCCGGACTTGCGTGTCAACAGGAGATTGGGAAATAGCACGCTCAGCCGCCGGCGGGTGATCGGGACGCTGGCGCCCGCATCATCCAGCCGGGTATCCGAATATTCATAGCGAAGACCCAGGTCCAGCGTCGTCGATGAATCGAGCGCGCCATGGATACTTACATAGCCTGCCGCGATATCCTCCCGCATCCGGATCGCATTCGCACTGGCAGCACTGGTGACCCAATGCCCGTTGATCCAGCTCTCGATGCCCGAGCCGCTTTGACTTTGGGTATGATCGCCCTTGACCCCGGTCTCGAACCGCCATTTGAGGTTCAAGGCCTTACTATAATCCAGTCTCGCTACACCCACCCGGATCTTCGTGGCCGAATATCCTTTGTTCAAAGAAGCAAAAAGGCTGTCGTTGGTAACTCCAATCAATTGATTATGCTGATCCACAAAACTTCCCTGGACATCACTCGGCCGGTTATTGGAATAATCCAGCCAGTCGACCCCCATCCCCAGCTTTTCCCCCTTCCCCCATTCCTTCTCTGCTGTAAGGGATGCGATAACATTGTCCCAACGGCTACGGCCTCGAATGATCCCATCGAAGAAAAGGGAACTATCCGGCGGGATGGTATAAATACCCCGATTATGGGTATGCGACGTGGTCAGGCTGTTGTTATAACTCAGGCTCGCACCCAGGGTCCATCCGCGCTTCAGCCGGGTATCGACGCCCAGCAGCGCAATGTGATTGTTACTGATATAAGTCGTGGTGTCGTGGAAGATAAAGCCGGTATGACCTCCCAATGCCGGATTGATCGTCTGGCCATCGGCGTTGAATCCTCCGAACGTATGATCATGCTGGAAGGAGTAAGAGCCATACCAATCCGTTTTTCCGTTATTGTGATCCAGGTTCACGCTGCCTCCGCCTTTTTCATAGTAGCCGTAACCGCCATTCAGGGAGTAAGAACCGGTCGTGCCCAGCCGCTTGTTCTTTTTCAGGATGATGTTGATCACCCCTGCGCTTCCGGAGGCATCGTATTTGGCGCCCGGCGCCGTCAGCAGCTCGATCCGCTCGATGTTGTCGGCATTCATGCCCCGCAACATCTCCAGAAGCTCTTCCTCCGGCATATGGACCCGTTTCCCATCGATCATCACCGTCACGCCGCTGCGCCCGTTCAGCCGGATGCTATTGGTCCGGCGATCCAGCAGTACCCCCGGACTTTGCTCCAGCACCTCCAATACCGATGCGCCCTTGCTGAACAGGCTACCCGCTACGTTGACCACCGTGCCGGTGATATTTTGTTGCACCGGCGGCTTTGCGCCCCGAATCGTGACTTCCTGCAACCGCTTCGCTGAAGCGGGACTGGCGGTATCCGACTGCCCGCGCGCCTGCCCGGCGGCAAACCGGGACAGGGCGGACAGCAGGATAAAGATTGTGAAATGCTTCATGCCGCCAAATTAGCCGGCGGGGGAAGCCTTCAAAAATCGGTATGACCACGGGCTTCAATAAATTGACCAACCGCAGAAATGCACCGTAAATCCTTCTATCCGACCCATTTCACACCGGATATGGAGCGGGGAATGCAGCTCGTCATTTATTTGCCGTCACTCATATAGTAGAGGCAATTCCTGCCGGATTTCGGGGTATCTTAGTCAAATGAAGACCGGTCACGATACCCGCAGCTGGGTTATCCGCTACAAGCTGTACCATCTTCCATTTTGGGTGGTGTATAACTATTTCTCCTGGTCCGTGACGGTGGGTAATCCGATCAAGGCGGCCAACGACCTGCTTTATCTGCCCTTTACCGTAAAATCCCTGTTCTATATCCTTGTGCAGTTCATCGCCGTCTGCTTTAATCTTTATTTCCTGTTCCCCCGCTTCCTGGAAAAAAACCGCCTGGTGGCCTATAGCGTGCTGACGCTGCTGACCTGCGTCGCCGCCGCCTTCCTCATCATGCCGGGGTACTATGTAAGCGCGGCGATCGCACATAGCACCATCCGGCAGTTGTGGGGCGAAAAGGCCTGTGTATTCCTCTTCTTCAGCAACGCCTTTCTCAGCACGCTCGCCGCGATGACCCTGGCGATGAGCATAAAGCTGGCGAAGAACTGGCTCGATTCCCGTCACCGCCAGCAGCTGCTCGAAAAGGAAAAGCTGGAAACGGAGCTCAACTATCTCCGCTACCAGTTCAACCCGCATTTCCTCTTCAATACGATCAACTCGATCTTCTTCCTCATCCATAAGAACCCCGATATGGCTTCGGCGTCCCTGGCCAAATTCTCCGAGCTGCTGCGCTATCAGCTGTACGAATGCAATGGCGAACAGATCGCTCTCACTCATGAGATCGCCTACCTGGAGAATTTCATCGGCCTGGAAAAGCTCCGGCAGAACAGTACTCTTGGATTGGACGTCGATATCCGGCGTGAAGAGACCGGTTTGGTAACGATCGCTCCTTTTCTGCTGATGACGTTTGTCGAGAATGCGTTCAAGCATGTATCCCGGCATTCGGACGAACCGAATTGGATACGCATACAGCTGCGGCAAGAGAGAAATCAGCTGGATTTTTTGGTGGCCAACAGCAGCTCGCCCTTCGAGTCCAATACTATTTTTCACTATAGCGGCATCGGGCTGAAGAACGTTCAACGAAGGTTGGACCTGCTCTACCCCGGCCGGCACGAATTATCCATCCGCCATGGGGACGGCAGCTTCGAGGTCCGGCTCCGGCTTCAGCTTGCCGCTCTCGAGCTTCAAAACACCGCCTGAACTATGATCAACTGTGTAATCGTCGATGATGAACCGCTGGCCCGGGAGGGAATGAGCAACTATGTGCGGGAGGTGGATTTCCTGCGGTTGGCCGGCGTGTGCGAGAACCCATTGGAGCTGACCCGGCTGCTCGATCAGCAGTCTGTCGATCTTCTGTTCCTCGATATCCAGATGCCGAAAATGAACGGATTGGATTTCCTCAAGACGGTGCCCAATCCGCCCATCGTTATCATCACCACGGCCTACCCTACCTATGCCATCGAAGGCTTCCAGCTAAATGTCCTCGACTATCTTCTCAAACCGATCACCTTCGACCGGTTCTACCGATCGGTCACCAAGGCGAAGGACTATTACCATCTCATCGCCCGCAGTTCGCCCTCCGCGGGGCCCGCGACCGATTATTTCTTCATCCGTTGCGGAAGCAAATACGAAAAGATCTTCTTCAACCAGATCCTTTATGTGGAAGGGATGCAGAACTATATTACGATCTGCACCGAGAAGGGGAAATATATCACCTTGTTATATCTGAAGAATTTGGAAGAGAAGCTGGATCCCCGGTCTTTTATCCGAGTGCACAAGTCCTACATCGTCTCTATCGACAAGATCGAGGCTATCGAAGGTAACGAGATATTCATCCAATCGCACCGCATTCCCATGAGCCGGAACTATCGTGAGGCGGTGATCCAACGCGTCGTGGCCAATAAATTATGGGATAAGATAAAGTTTTCCTAATCTTGTGGCCATGAAACTCCCGACCCTCTTACTCCTGATCCTTTTCAGCATTCTCTCTGCAGCTCATGCCCAAACTGCCCCCGATGGGGCGGCGACCCAGGTCCGGAAGTTGCTGAAGCCGGGACAATATCTTGTGCACTATGCAAGGCCCGACCCCACAAAACAACTGACGTCCGGGCAAAAAGTGCTCCTGGCCAAAGTGCAGAAGGCTCTCACGGACAACAAGATCTGGCTGTTCGATTCGAGCAGGAAGGTGTCGGGCAATACGGAAGCCGTAACCGACAGCGTGCGGACAAGAATGGGTTTGACAAAGGAAGAATGGAAAAACTTTCAGGACATGGCCGATCCGGCCCAGAGAGGTTACCAGATCTATGGAGAGGATAAACTCGAGATCATTGCCAATGGAGATCAGCTTTCCTTCAAAGGCACAGGCAATGCGGCAAATTTGAACTCCCTGCGTTTCGATCTTTCCGGTAACCGGATCTTATTTGGGGACAAACAGATCCCTTTTTTGCGGATGCATCACTCTAACGGCTCAGATAATGCTTTTCATACCCCAGGCGTGACCTATGAATATGAATTGGAGAACAGCTCGATGTCCGATAGCACGAATGTGAACACGCTTCGAATGGAAAGATATGATTTTGGCGTGGCGCATCTCCCGTTGGCGGGCAAGACGATGGTTATATTCATGACGATGAATGTGCAAGGTGGTAATTTGTCTGTCCAGCCGGGTATCGCGCTGTTGGCTTTCCTGGAATGACAAGGCTATTTCACCGTCCTGTCAAATGCCGCGGTCAGCACCTGCCCGTTTCGCCGCACCTGCACCCAGATGCGGTAATTGCCGGGCTGCGGGAAGGTATAGGGGAAGCTAACCCTATTGGTCATTTTCATGCCGCTGTCCGCCAACCCGCTCATTGTGCCACCGGCTCCCGGCATCTTCATCCGCCGCATCAGCCAGTCCTCTCGCTCGGCCGGCTTCATCTCCCGCAACCGCTTCACCAAGTGGTCAATACTGTCGCGGAAGGCCACGGGCGGGGGAAGACGGTATTCATTCGCCGGCTGACCGATCCGCTCGACCAGTCCCTCCTGTGCGGCTACCGAATACGTGCCCACGGGATGCAGGTGGATATAGGTGCTGCCATCGTCCCTGATGATCGCCGCATGCGCCATCATTCCCAGGTAAGGCTCCAATGCCGCCGGTGAGCCTTTCGCATCCTGCACGGCAAAGGAAAGCGTGTATAGCCGGCCCGCTTCGAGATCTCCGGCCACGGCGCCTTCCGCCCCCATCGTCGACCCGTCCTTCATCCGGACTCCCGCGCCCGGTTTGCCACAGACGACAGCTTCCTTATTGCCCGTCCTACCGATGGTAGGATCAGCGGCCGGCAGCGCAAATGCATAGGCATCGTCCGGGTCCGTATGATGCAGGCTGTCCTCGAGGTCGTGGGTAATGTCAAAGCTGTCTTTTAGGGTCTCGGCGAAACCCGAGAGATTGACGATATCGGCAAAGGCAAGATAATGGCCCTTCGGCAACGGCGGCAGTACGGTCCGGAACGTCAGCGGATCGATCCGCAGGGGGTGCAGGTGTGCAAAGGCATCCATCGCCGGTACGCGCACCACGAAGAGATGCATCAGCTTGCCATGATCGGGGATGATATACGGGAGCCAGCCCTTTCGCTGCGCAGCGGCCGTATCGATCCGGATCGAAAGGGTATTCACCCCGCTATCGCTCCGAAGCTGATAGCGGGCGTGCATCGGCCGGTACATAAATTTCCGGTAACGCTCCGCCCAGTGCTGCCACCAGGCATTGCCGCCAAAAACGATCCCGGAAGAAAAGACCGCGGCGACGAGCATCGCCATCCGTTTGGCGCGACGACGGCCGGCAGGCACCGCCTCGCCCTTCTGCGTGATCCCATCGGCCACACTCGACCCGATGATGGTCAGCATTAATACAAACAGCAGGATGCCCAATCCCGCAAGGACATAGCCCGTTCCGGTCGGCAGCCGTTTTTGCGCCGTGGAAACGGCCACGATCGGCACCACCAGGTCACCGCTCCCCCGGTTGCCGCTGACATGGAGCAGGATGCTGGAGCTGCCGTCGTTCATCAGCCAGACGCTGCCCTTGTACTGACCCGGCTGCCCCGCAATCGCAGCCAGGGGGTCGGGCGAAGGCGCTCCGTTGCGCCCGGAATAGAAAAAGATCGGCTGCGCCGAAACGGTCGCCGCCCCGCCGTTCTGGACGAACACCGTGACCTGTGCCGTGCCGGGGATGACGTCCGGCGGTTTGACGCTGACTAGTAACCGATAAGGCCCGGCCGTTCCTTCCATCGACACATCGGGATTGCCGACGTGGGCAAACGACAGGGTATCCGTCATCGCCAGGAATACCAGCAACCAAATACAATTCTTCATGCGTGAGAATTAACGTTGAATATTTTGCATCCACCGGCCCCAGCGAAGACTAAGCCTGGCGGAGATCGTGCCGATGACCGCCGCGACGGCGAGCGCCTGTAGCAGCGCCGGCCATGGGGCGATATCATCCGGTCGGAATTTATAGCGCCACGGGGCGTCAGGGGAAAGCCCGAAGTAATAGGTATTGGCCGTAAAGAACCAGTTTCGGGCCAGCGGCGATTCCTGCAGGAAACCGCTGAGCGGATACTGCACGGCTGCAAGCAGTGTCACGAAGGCCAGGCTGAGCCATAGGGACTTGACCCAGGCTCCGCTGCGGTTGCGTTGCAGGATGAGATCCATCGCCATCGCCGGAACGATCACCAGCGCCGGGAAATTGGCCGGCTGGAAATGCGTGATATGGGTGAGGATCGGCCCCAGCTTCGGCTCTGCGGGGAAGAGCTGCAGGATCCAGTTGGAAAAGGCCACCAGCAGGAAATAGCCCCCCGTTACGGCCGTCATGCCCCATTTCATCCGGAGCGCCTTGCCGAAGGCCGGCAGCAGCAGGAGGCTGACGGCGGCAGCGACGATATAAAATAGTCCGCTGCGCATGGCCCGGACATGCAGATAGTCGGTAAACAGGGTATACACCATGGTCAGCAGGCTGAGCGCAGAGACCACAAAAAGGAACTGCAACAGCGGCCGTCTTCCATCTTCCCTGTTCAAATATTTGCAAATGCTCACACAGGCCCCCAGCTGCAGACAGATCATCCCCATGGCCAATAAGGTGTGCGGCGGCGAAAGGATCGTCACGTCGAGTCCATATGCATTATGCCACCAGTCGTCGAAAGGCGCCGAGGTCAGCATGGCAATGGCGCCCCAGATGCAGAACAAGCTTCCCAGCGGGCTGTAAAAGATGCCCCAGACGCGGATATCCGTCGCCTGGGCCGCTTCCCGCCGGAAAAAGGAATTATACAGCACCTGGATGCCGGAAAAAAGGCCGGCGAAAATAGCCCCCAGGTAGACCAGGATATGCGGTGGGGAAAGAAATTTGTCCCGGCCGATGCTCCGGTGCCAGGAGATATCCCATAAAATACCCACGATGGTCAACAGCGATGCCAGCGACCCGGCATAGATCGAGAGCGGGATAGGCGCCCGGCCGGCGGCCGCCCTGGGTCCGGTCGCGGCGGTAGGGGACAAAGGAGAAGGAATGGTCATGGACATAACCAAATATAAGAAAAAAAGGCCGCCCCGAAGGGGCGGCACCGGCCGATATTTAGGGGGTAAAAAGAGGCAAAAAGAAGTAAAAAGAGGCTTAACTGTTCAGCACCGTCGATTGGTTCAGGTACTTCTTCGAAGGAAAGTAGATGAACCAGCAGCTGCCGTTCTTCACTACGGGGATGATCTGGTTGGTCATCTCCGTCGGTATGGCCGGGCAGCCGAACGTAGTGCCCATCACGCCGTACTTGGTCAGGATCCGCCGGCTCACATAACCCGCTCCATGGATCACGATCGCGCGCTTCAGCGCATTGTCGTTGAAACCGGGATCGACACCGGAGATCCGCAGGGAGTACCCGTTGATGCCCGTATAGGTGCCCGTCGTTACATAGAACCCAAGGCTGCTCTTGCAGGACTCCATCCGGTTCGAGAACGATGAGGCATATTCTTCACCGGAGTTGATCCCATGCGCTACAAACGTGCGGTATAGCATCCGGCGGTTCTTTACATCGATCACATACAGCCGCTGATTGCTCGAAGACTGGCTGAAGTCACAGATCGACAGGATATTCGTCTTGCGCAACAGACCCTTCTTCTTCAGTTTATAATAACCGGTCCAGGCATATTCGAAGGCTCTGCGGCTTAATCCCGAGTCCTGCAGGTCCATCTCATCATAAATGCTGGTGGCCGTTGCGATGATCATTCGCATCTCGGCCCGCTTAGCTGCGGCGGCCTGGTTTCTGGCCTTCTTCGCATTCCATGCGGTCGTTGTGTGTCGAACTATACTGGCGTGTACCGGGGTGGTGCTGAGGGTTAACAGGATCATGGCCAGGAAGAGCCATGCTGCGGGGGTAGGGGTACACTGTTTCATAACTACGGATTTGTTATAAAGGATTCAACCCGCATACCAGAAAACAACCAATTGTTTCTCAATTCGGTACGTCCTTGCCAATTTCAGGACGAATCCCAATTCGGGAATTGAGGCACAAAATTGGGAATTCCGGGCCTGGCATACCTTTTTATCCACTGCCGGAATGAAGGCCTTCTTTTTACGCATGTATGATATCTATCGGTTTGCGCTTCGCTTCTTCCAGGAGGCCTTCGTCCCGCCCTATGAATACAAGGCTATCTGGGATCAGTTCTTCGAGGTCGGCATCCGCTCCCTGTTCATCATTTCCCTGACCGGCTTTATCACCGGGCTGGTCTTTACCAAGCAGTCCCGCTCGTCGCTGGCGGAGTTCGGCGCCACCTCCTGGCTGCCTTCGCTCATGGCTATCGCCATCATCCGGGCCCTGGCGCCGCTGGTGACGGCGCTGATCATCGCCGGGAAAGTGGGCTCCAACATCGGCGCGGAGCTTGGTTCGATGAAGGTGACCGAGCAGGTGGATGCCATGGAGGTGTCGTCTACCAACCCGTTCAAATTCCTCGTGGTAAGCCGTATCATCGCCACGACCTGCATCGTACCCGTCCTGGCCTCCTATATGGGATTGGTCGGAATGTTGGGGGCCTATCTGAATGTCCATACCAATGAACAAACCGGCTTTTACCTTTTTTTCCAGGCGGCCTTCGTACGCATCAGCTTCCTGGACATCTATGTGCTCGTGTTCAAATCGGCCGTCTATGGCTTTACCATCGGGCTCGCCGGCTGCTACAACGGTTACAATGCCGACCAGGGTACAGTGGGAGTAGGCCGGGCCGCCAATACGTCCGTGGTCGTGTCGATGTTCCTGATCTTTATCGAAGAGATGATCATCGTCACCCTTGTCAACAACTACCTGAAATGACCGTTACCGACCATAAAGAAACCGTCATCAGCCTGCGCAATATCCGCAAGCGTTTTGGCCCGCTGGAGGTCCTCAGGGGCGTCGACCTGGACGTATACAAAGGCGAGAACCTCGTGGTCCTGGGCCGTAGCGGCAGCGGCAAGTCGGTGTTGATCAAGATCATCGCGGGGATGCTCACCCCCGATACCGGTTCGGTCATCGTGCTGGGTGAGGACATCCGGTCCCTCGGTCCCCGTGAGCTGCAGGCCCTGCGTACGCGCATCGGGTTTTCCTTCCAGAGCAGCGCGCTGTATGACGGGATGAACGTGCGCGCCAACCTGGAATTCCCCCTCGTCCGGAACAAACGGCATCTGGGCCGCAAGGAGATCGACACGGCCGTCGCCAGGGTGTTGGAGGACGTGGGGCTGTCGCAAACCGTAAACCAGATGCCTTCGGAGCTCTCCGGCGGTCAGAAGAAACGGATCGGTATCGCCCGCACCCTGATCCTGCAGCCGGAGATCATGCTCTATGACGAACCCACCGCAGGACTGGACCCGGTCACCAGTGCAAACATCAACGAGCTCATAAATAAGGTTCAGGAGCAGTATAACACGAGCTCGGTGATCATTACGCATGATCTCACCTGTGCAAAGGCGACCGGCGGCAGGGTCGTGATGCTGTCGGAAGGCTGTTTTCTCCGGCAGGGCAGCTTTGAAGAAGTGTTTGCAAGCGATGACGCGAGGGTAAAGGATTTTTATAACTATAACTTCATCACAACCGCATGAACGAGATCAATACCACCAAGAGAATGGCCGTGGGTATCTTTATTACCCTGGGCATCCTGATCCTGGTCGCCGCGGTGTTCACCATCGGCGGTCAGCACAAGGCATTCGTGAAGAGCGTGCGGGTGCATATTCTTTTCGACGATATCCAGGGACTCCAGCCCGGCAACAACGTCTGGCTTTCGGGGATGAAGGTGGGTACCGTCAAATCGATCAATTTCTATCACAACAGCCAGGTCGCTGTGACGCTCAACATTGAGAAGAAGGCCGCACCCCATATCGCCGGCGACTCTAAGGTCCGGGTCAGCACCGACGGCCTTGTTGGCAATAAGATCGTCGTCATCAGCGGCGGTACCGAGGGCGCAAGACCGATCGCCGACAACGACAGCCTGCAAAGCGAGCACCTGCCCGGGACCCAGGAAATGTTCGCCACCTTGCAGGCCAGCAATGCCAATCTTCTCGAGATCACGGGCAACCTGAAGACCATCAGCAAACGGCTCAGCGACGGACAGGGCACCATCGGAAAACTGATCAACGATCCGGCTATCGCCGATCATCTCAAAACCTCGATCGATCACCTGCGCATGGCCGCCGTCAACAGCGAACATCTTATTGCCAATCTCGAAGACTTTTCCACCCGGTTAAAACAGCCCGACGGTCTTGCCAGTCAGCTCGCCACCGACACCACGGTGTTCAACCGGATAAAGGGCGCTGCCGCCCGGCTCAATGAGGCCGCGAACCAGGCCGGCGAATTCACCTCCTCGTTAAAGCAGGCCGGCGAAGGCCTCAACGACAAGAACGCCCCCGTTGGCATCCTCCTCCATGATGAAGACGCCGGCGCCGATCTACAGCGTACATTGAAGAATCTGCGCATCAGCAGTAAGGAACTGAGTGACGACCTCGAAGCCCTCCAGCATAATTTCCTGCTGCGGGGGTTCTTCCGGAAAAAAGAAAAAGAAGAAAAGAAACAGCCATGAAGCCATTTTTACAGCCGATCGGCGCCTGGTATGAGCCAGCCGCGACAGAGTTCATCGTATGGGCCCCTCTGGCCGAAAGCGTCCAGCTCTTCCTGCCGGATACGCGTCACCCGATGCAGCGGGAAGGCGAATACTGGAAGACATCCATCCGGGTTAGTATCAACGACCGATATGGCTTTTGCATCGATGACGGCGACGTGCTCCCCGACCCGGCGAGTCTCAGTCAACCGGATGGGGTGCATGGGTTGTCGGCCGTCGTCGACCGCCGCAGCCTCACGGAAACCGTCGCCGGCTGGCAAGGGATCCCGCTCAGCAATGCCGTGATCTACGAGCTTCATACCGGCGCCTTCTCTCCCACCCACGACTTCGATGGCATCATCCAACGGCTGGAGTATTTCCAGGAGTTGGGCATCAACGTTCTCGAACTGATGCCCCTCGCACAATGCCCCGGCGATCGCAACTGGGGCTATGACGGCGTCTTCCCCTTCGCCATCCAGCATTCCTATGGCGGGATCGACGGTTTCCACCGGCTGGTCGAAGCGGCACACCGCAAGGGCATCGCGGTCATCGTCGATGTCGTCTACAATCACCTCGGTCCCGAAGGGAATCGTCTTCCGCATTTCGGACCGTATTTCACCGAACGATACAAGACTCCCTGGGGCTCCGCGCTCAATTTCGACGGTCCTTATGCAGACGGGGTCCGCAATTTCTTTTTGTGCAACGCCCGCCTCTGGCTCGAAGAGCTCCACGCCGACGGTCTCCGGCTCGATGCGGTGCATGCGATCCTGGACACCAGCGCCATCCCTTTCGTTCAGCAGCTCCGGGAGCTGGCGACAGATATCGCGAAGCTCACCGGACGCCGGAAACTCATCATCGCGGAAATGGACCTCAACGATCCACGCTTCATCAACCCGCCGGCAAAAGGCGGGTATGGCCTCGATGCACAGTGGAACGATGAGTTCCACCATGCGTTGCGCGCCCTGATGACCGGCGAGACCCGCTCTTATTATGCCGATTTCGGCCAGATCGCGCAGCTCGAAAAGGCCTTTCGCCAAACCTATGTCTACGATGGCGTTTACTCTCCGTACCGGAAACGAACTTTTGGCGGCCGCGCCGACCACATCCCCTACGATCAGTTTGTCGTCTTTGCCCAGAACCATGACCAGGTGGGCAACCGGGTAAGGGGGGAACGCCTGAGCGCCTGGCTGAACTTCGAACAGCTGAAACTGGCCGCAGCCACCGTCCTGCTATCGCCCTATGTCCCGCTGCTGTTCATGGGGGAGGAATACGGCGAGACCCATCCCTTTCAATTTTTCACATCCTTCGGCGACCGGGCGCTGACCGAATCGATCCGCGAGGGAAGAGCCGCCGAATTCGCGGGCTTTAGCGACGGGGCTCCCCTCCCCGATCCACAATCCGAGTCAACCTTTCTCGAAAGCCAATTGGCCTGGTGGCAGGCAACCGAAGAACCGGGCGCCATACTCCTTCGCTACTATAAGCAGCTCATCCGTTTTCGCCAGACCCGCCCTGCGCTGCAAGGCCGGACACGCGATACCCTGATCGTCCACCCCGCCTTGCGCCAGACCCTGGCCATCGAACGCAGGATCTTCAGCGACCATGTATTCATCTGGTTCCATTTCGGCGACGAGCCCGTTATCCATGAGAATATCACCTGGCAGCATCTGACCAAGATCTTCGATTCGGCCGACGAATGCTGGCATGGACCGGGTTCTATCGCCGCCATCGATCTTCCCTCGGGCGCGCCGATCCATATCGCTCCGCAGTCGGTCGTCGTCTATGAAAAAAGAACCTAAATCCATATCCATGTACCTCCCAAACAACACCTACCGGGTTCAGCTGAGCGACAAATTCACCCTTCGCGATCTCGGGATGATCCTGCCCTACCTGCACCGGCTCGGCATTAGGGCGATCTACGCCTCGCCCCTTACTACGGCTATCCCCGGCAGCCAGCACGGGTATGATGTCACCAACCCGCTGGCGCTGAGTCCCGAGATCGGAACGGATGAGGAGTGGCAGCGACTGACGGCTACCCTCCATGACTTTGGAATGGGCTGGATACAGGATATCGTCCCCAACCATATGGCCTATTCGACGAGCAATCCCTGGATAGTCGAGGTGTTGCAACACGGCCGCGACAGCGTCTTCTTCGGCTGGTTCGATATCGGCAATGACCCACCGGCCGGGCCGCTTGGCGATCGGTTGATGATGCCGATCCTTGGCAGCCCGCTGGAAGAATGCATACAAAAAGGGGAGTTAAGCCTGCAGCCGGCTCCCCAGGGTTTTGTCATCCGGTATTTCGATGCCGAACTCCCCGTCGATCCCGGCCTCGATGACTGGATCTTTGATGCCGGCGGCGCTGAGAAAGTCAATGCGCATTCCCACCTCCTCGATCAACTGCTCCGGCGCCAGGCCTATATCTTAACCCATTACCGGCTCGCCGACGAACATATCAACTACCGCCGCTTCTTCACCGTCAACAGCCTGATCGGCCTCTGCATGGAGAAAGAGGCGGTCTTTGACGCCTGGCATGCCTCCCTCCGGCGCTGGATGGGGCAAGGCCGTATCGACGGCCTGCGCGTCGATCACATCGACGGCCTCGCCGATCCCAAGGCCTACCTCCAGCGGCTGCGGCAGCTGTTCGGGGAAGAATGTTATATCGTCGTCGAAAAGATCCTGCATCGCGACGAACCGCTGCGCGGCGACTGGCCCGTGCAGGGCACCACGGGCTATGAAGCGTTGGCGGATATCAACCAGCTGCTCACCGATGCGGCCGGCAGCCGTCAGCTGCTGGCCTTTTATAGAGCGAAGGTAATCGATATCCCTTCTTATGAAGGTCTGGTCTACCAGCGGAAGCACAACTATCTCCGGCGGAAGATGGGCGGCGAATGGGAAAACCTCTTCAACCGGCTGGTCGCCCTGCCGCAGGCCGCGGGGGCTGACCCCGATCGCCTAAAACAGGCCCTCGGGGTCTGGATGGCCGCCTTCCCGACCTATCGCGCATATCCCGACACCGAAGGCATCGGAGCGGCCGACGACGATATGTTCTCCAAGGCCCTTGACCGGGCCCGGCAATTCGAACCGGAATTCGCCGTAGAATTGGATCTTCTCGCGACGCTCTGTAAGCAGGAACCCTCCCTCTCCTTCCTCCGCCGCCTGATGCAGTTCACGGGCCCCCTGGCCGCCAAAGGCATCGAAGACACCGTCTTTTATATCTACAATCCCTATATTTCGCATTGCGAGGTTGGCGACAGTCCCGCCCTCGCGGGCATTTCACCGGGAGAGTTCCACCGGAGAATGCAAGTGCGCCGATCCACGCAGCCTCACTCCCTCAATACGACCACCACCCATGATACCAAGCGCGGCGAAGATGCCCGGATCCGGCTGAACTATCTCAGCGCGATCCCTGGGGAATGGATCACAGCCGTCACTCAATGGCAGAAGTTGAACCACCCCGCCCCATCTCCCAATGACGAATACCTGATCTACCAGGCCCTGCTTGGCGCCTGGCCGGAAGACGGCAGGGTTACCGACTCCTTCCGGGAAAGATTTGCGACCTATCTGACAAAGGCCCTGCGCGAAGCAGACACCGAAACCCATTACACGGACATCAACGAAGCTTACGAGGAACAATGCCAGGCCTTCGTAAGAGCGCTCCTGCAAACCGGCTCGGCCTTCCTATCATCTTTCGCCCCCTTTGCCCAAAGCGTCATCCGCCGCAGCTCCATCTATTGCCTCTCGCAGCTGCTGCTGAAAGTGACGATGCCGGGTATCCCCGATATCTACCAGGGCGCGGAGCTGTGGGAGACCAGCCTCGTAGACCCCGACAACCGCCGCCCCGTGGATTACGCGCTACGGATATCCCTGCTGGATGAACTGCAAAAAGCGGAAGCGGGCGGCCATCCCCCTCCAAAGGGGGCGGAAAAACTATTTACACTCTATCAAAGCCTTGCCGTCCGCAACCGCCTGCCAAACGTATTCGCCGAAGGCGACTATCTTCCGCTCGAAACCGAGGGGCCCCTGCTTGCTTTTTTGCGTCATCATGGCCTGGACTGGGTGTTGGTCGCGGTGCCGCTCATCCGGCAAGAGAGCCCCGCTCCGTTATCCATCACCCTGCCCCCCAATGCACCGGATCGTTGGACCGACGCCTTCACCGGCGAAACGCTCTCCGCCATCGAAAAAAAATTGGCATGGCCGCCAGGCCAACAGCCCCTTATCCTCGCCACCGCGCGATAATGTATCTTTATCCCAAATCATCCACCATGCCCGTGCTCGTCCTTGTCCGTCATGGCCAATCCACATATAACCTGCAGAACCTGTTCACCGGGGAGACCGACGTTCCCCTCACGCCCCAGGGCCGCGAAGAGGCAAGGGCCGCCGGCGAAAAACTAAAAGACACCCCCTTCAACCACGGCTTCACCTCCATCCTCCAGCGGGCCATCGAGACGATGTCGCTGCTGCTGGCAGCTGCCCACCAGCCGCAACTACCGGTCACCCGTGATCGTGCCCTCAACGAACGCAACTATGGCGATTTGCAGGGGCTCAACAAGGCGGATATCGCAAAACAATACGGCGAAAAGCAGGTCGCCATCTGGCGAAGAAGCTATACGGTGCGGCCCCCCGGCGGGGAAAGCCTGGAAGACACGTACAAACGCGTGATCCCCTACTATGAGGGACACATCCACCCGCTTCTGCAAAAAGGAGAGAATATCCTCGTCGTCGCTCATGGCAACAGCCTGCGCGCATTAATGATGTACCTGGAAAAGATCGGTGAAGAGGCCATTGCCCATGTCGACCTGGCCACCGGAGTGCCCCGCTTTTACCACCTATAGTACTTTTGTTCTATTGCGGGAGGAATAACCCGGGAGTAGCTTTGGTGAAACACCATCCATATGGCCTTACCCTCCCTCAACCGCTGGCATATCCTTTTCGTTTGCTTTACCATCGCCGTCTATTCCCTGTTCGGCTGCTCGAAGAATTCGGGTCCCGGCAACAACAAGAACGATTCAGATTCGGTTAGGATACCCAAGGTCAAAGACAGCGCGAAGTTCTTTATTACCTTCGATCTGACGATCGACAAAACGAGCGGGGTTTTCAATGATACTTTCGTCGACCATGCCAGTATGATCGTGTATGTCGTTGACGGCGTCGTCAAGGTTCCTCACGACAGCCTCCTGAATTTTTCTCCAATTGTTTTTCCTCAGTCGGGAAGCTCGGGTTCCTGGTCGGCTACCTGGGTCCCGGATAATATCGGGGAGATGAATATCACCGATGCCAGCGGGATCGAGGTCCCCGGAGACACGACCGTCGTGATGACCCTTACGCAAACAGGATGCATCGTTCCAAAATGGAATGTCTGTTTTTTGGGCTCCTGCTCGGTAAGCGGTGGTGACAAATCGCCCGGCTGGCCGCTTGCCTTCACCTTCAACCCCAAGCTGCAAAGCCAATATCCCTTCCAGCTGAAACAGCCGGGAAGCGAATGGAGTATCTGGTGCACAAAAGACTATTAGGAAAATTATTGCTCCACCAGCACGACGAAGGCGCCCCATACCGGCGATTGGGAATACAGCTGCTGCAGTATGCCCGGCCCATACAGAGCATACCAGGGCAGGATATTCTCAACGCGTTCCTGCAGATGGCCACCGGGGAACAAGGCTTCCTTCACCTGGTGGATCTGCCGCTGCTGGTCGACGAACTTCCGTTTTTCGGCCTTCAACAGCTTCTTCTCCAGCAGCCGGATCGGCTCGATGGCTTTCACCTGCAAGGCCGCCACATGCTCTTCCAGCGTAGGGTCCACCGGCCGGGCAAGCGCCTTCAGGCTCTCGTAATATTGGTTGGCCACGGCGATCTCCTCCTCCAGGCTGAGTGTCTGGGTAGAGTCCCGCTTCACCAGCTCCGTCATCAGGTCCTGCTCATCCCGGAAAAGATCTTCAACACCAAATCCGGCCCGCTCCATCTTCTCCATCCACTGCTTTTCCACCAGTTGGAAACTGCTTCGCAGCACCAGCACCGGGAAGGGTGTCCGATAATGATCGAACAGCCCTTTCAGCTCGAGCCAATAGGCCGTTTCCCCACCCCCGCCGATAAAAGCGAGATTGGGCAATATCGTCTCCTGGAACAGACCCCGCAGGATCACATTCGGGCTGAACCGCTCGGGGAACTGGTGCAGCTCATCGCGTAACCCGGCTTCCGTAAAGACCTGCGCCGACCCATGAACTTTGAAGTCGTCACCCACCTTTTCGATCCGCCCACGCAGATTATCTTTTAAATAAAAAAGGTTGATATCCCTTGGATTCGCCTGGATATCATAGCTTTTGCTTAATTGGTCGATGCTTTCGCCGACAATCCGCGAGGGTTCCTGCCGGAAGAGATCGTCCTCGAAGACGGCGATCATCTGTTTCTTGAAAGCGGCTTTGTCCGCGATCAGGACGATGAGGCCCCACTCCGCGAACAACCGGTGTATCATCTTGAAAGTCGCCGTCTGGATGTCCGGGCTTTCGAGATAGGCTTCCTTCAGGAGCGCCATCAGCTGCCGGCCGTAGGGCTGTACCGAAAGCTCTCCCTCGATCCGGTAATAGAGCTTGTCCAGTCCTTTGGTGGTCATCCGGCCTACGGCGCCGGATTGTTTTGTCTCCCAGACCAGGTGCTCGCCGCCCAGCGTGATCTGTCCCAACTCCTCCAGGTCAGCATCCTCGCTGCCCATATAGAACACGGGCACGAAGTGATGATCCGGATGCTGCTCCGCCATCCATTCGGCCAGGCGGATCGTGTGCAGGATCTTATAGACGAAGTAAAGATGACCCGTAAAGATGGCCGGCTGATGCGCCGTACAAATCGTAAAGGTGTTGGGTTGGGCCAGGCTCGCAATGTTCTCCCTGACCTTCGGCGCATTCGGTATCCCCGCATATTGTTCCTCCAGCAGGCTCACCAGCGTGGCCCGGTCGACGGGTTTCCCGGCCTTTCGTGCCTCTAAGGCCGATCGCAGGCCTTCCGCATTGACGGGATAAGAATAGAAAGGAGATAAATTTTCAGCCTGATCCAGGTAGTCCGTAATGAGACGGGAGAAATAGCCGGTCTGGCGGTATGGTAAATGCTTCGATTTCCACTCCATAAGACAGCGAATTTATCACCTCCTGCCGACAAACGAACGTCGACCGGGGTAATTTATCCGAGTGGTGTCTACAACAGACCAACGGTCACTTTGTTCGAAGACTAATCTATTACTTAGTGAAGGTGAGTCATTTGACTATAGCACCTGGAACCCAAACGCATAGGGGTCGTCCTCGGGGTCGATGCTGATGGTATTATAACCATAGACCTTCGCCCAGCCCTCGATGCTCGGCACGATTGCCGGTTTGCCGGCTACCGTCACCGCCTTTTCCACGCGACCGGTAAAGCTCGATCCGATGATGCTTTCGTGAACGAATATGTCTCCCTCCTTCAGCTTCCCCTTGGCGAACCATTGGGCCATCCGGGCCGAAGTACCCGTCCCGCAGGGGCTCCGGTCGATCGCCTTATCCCCGTAGAAAACTGCGTTCCGGGCTGTAGCTTTGGGATCAATCGTCTTGCCGGTCCACAGAATATGTGTGCAGCTGTGGATGGTTGGGTTCTCGGGGTGGACGAACTCGTGCTGTTCGTTGATCCGCTTGCGCATCACCCGGCTCCAGCTGATTAACTGATCCGCCGAATAATCTTCCAATCCCCTGAAGTTCTCCTGGGGATCGACGATGGCATAGAAGTTCCCGCCATAGGAGACGTCGACTTTTAGCGGCCCCAGGTCGGGGCATTCCACCGTGATATTTTCCGCGGCCAGATAGGCCGGTACATTGGTCAGCTTGACGCTCTTCACCTTCTTTCCTTCCTGTTTGTACTCGATGAGCACGAGTCCTGCCGGAGCCTCCATGCGGACTTTACCCGGTGTCTTTGGCTGGATCAGACCTTCTTCGAGGGCGATGGTGATGGTGCCGATGGTTCCGTGCCCGCACATCGGCAAACAGCCGCTGGTCTCGATGAACAGTACGGCCACATCGTTTTGCGGATCGTGCGGCGGATAGAGGATGCTGCCGCTCATCATATCATGACCCCGCGGCTCGAACATCAGCCCCTTGCGGATCCAATCGTATTCTTTCAGGAAATGCTGACGTTTCTCACTCATGTTCGCCCCATTGAGCACGGGACCGCCGCCGGCCACCAGTCGCACGGGATTGCCGCAGGTATGCGCATCGACGCAGAAAAAGTTCTTCTTCATTTCGTTAGATTCGGTCTCGGGTCAATTGATTATTTACCATCCGCCAGATGCCTAAAGGGTTACCGTTCTTCAATGCGTCGGGTAAGCCCTCATCGGACCAGCTCTGGTAGGCCAGGGGCCGTACCCAGCGTTTGATGCCGTCGGCGCCCACCGAGGTGAACCGGCTGTCGGTCGTGGCGGGGAAAGGTCCCCCATGCTGCATCGAAAGGCTGACCCGCACTCCCGTGGGGACGCCGTTGAGGATCAGCCGGCCGCAGATATCCTGGGCGGCTGCTACCAGTGCATGATGCTGCTTCAGATCTTCATCGGTCGCCATCAGCGAAGTGGTCAGCTGACCTTCGAGATGCCGGGCGGCCTTCACCAGCTCGTCCCCGTCGGCGCACCGGATGACCAGCGAGTAAGGCCCGAATACTTCCTGGTGCAGAAGAGGATTCCTGAAAAAGGCCTCCGCCTTTGCCGAAGCGATCGTCGGCACGCCCTGGTTGGCTGCGGGGGCGGTTGCCGCCACGGCCACGGTCTCTACCGTGGATTGGCTCAGCGCCGCCTGGCGCCGCTCGCCATAGGCCTTTGCAATGCCCGGATGCAGCATCGTCCCGGGCGCCGACTTCTCGATCGCGGCGCCCAGCTCTTGTATGAATACATTCAATTCTTCTCCTTCGATACCCAGGATCAGGCCGGGATTGGTACAGAACTGCCCGGTCCCCAGCGTAACGGAACCCGCAAGCTGTCCGGCCAGCTCCTTCGCCGACGCCTTGAGCTTGCCCGGCAGCAGGAATACCGGGTTGATGCTGCCCATCTCCGCGAAGACCGGGATCGGCTCCTTGCGCTGGTTGGCCCAGTCGAAGAGGGCCTTGCCGCCGCCGTAGGAACCCGTAAAGCCTACCGCGCGGGTGTACGGATGCGTTACCAGGGTCTTGCCGATCTCGTTGCTGACGCCATGCACGTGGGCAAAGACGCCGGCCGGCAACCCTGCCGCCGCAACGGCCCGGCGGATGCCTTCCGCCACGAGCTCCGAGGTGCCGGCATGCGCGGGATGCGCCTTGACGATCACGGGGCAGCCGGCAGCCAGCGCAGAGGCCGTATCGCCGCCGGCGGTGGAATAGGCAAAGGGAAAATTGCTGGCACCAAAGACCACCACGGGCCCCAAAGGTACCTGCCACTTCCGGACATCGGGATCACCCTTCTCCGGCACCGCGGTATCGATCCGCACCTCCAGCCAGTGCCCGGCCTCACAGGCCTCGGCATAGCTCGTCAGCTGGAACATGGTCCGCGCACGCTCGTTCTTGAGCCGCGCCTCAGGCAGGTTCGTCTCGCGCATCGCGGTCTGGATCAGCTCGTCGCCACCCGCTTCCAATTCCCGGGCGATAGCCCGCATCAAGTCGGCTCTTTGCCGTAAGGTCGTATTGCGATAAACAGGGAAGGCATTCCAGGCAGCCTGCATCATCTGGTCGATCTCGGCAGGCGAATGATCTTGAAAAGGCATAGGAAAATTTTTTTATAGTTAAGCGTACTCCGCCAACACGGGACGGCTGGCAACACCCTGGCGGATGACCTCCAGCACGGCTTCCCGTTCTTTGCCGATCAGCTGCAAACGCGGTGCCCGCACGTACTCCGTACCCAAGCCTACTTCCGCCTCCGCCAGCTTGATATACTGCACCAGCTTGGGATGGAGATCCAGTTCGAGCAGCGGCAGGAACCAGCGGTGAATTTCCAGCGCTTCCTCGATCCTGCCGGCCTTCACCAGCTTGAAGATGGCCACCGTCTCCGCCGGGAACGCGCCTACCAGTCCGCCGACCCAGCCACAGGCGCCCATCAGCAGCTCCTCCATCGCGATGGTGTCGACCCCGCAAAGGATCTTGATGCGATCGCCAAAGCGGTTGATCAGCCGCGTCACATTCGACACATCGCGCGTCGACTCCTTCACGGCTTCGATATTGGCCAGTTCGACCAGCTCTTCGAACATGTCCAGCGTCACTTCTATCTTGTAGTCGACCGGGTTGTTATAGATCATCACCGGGAGCGGCGTAGCGTCCGCCACCGTCTTGAAAAAGGTCACGGTCTCGCGGTGATCGCTCTTGTACCGCATCGGCGGCAGCACCATCAGCCCGCCGGCGCCCCACTGTTCGGCCTGTTTGGCCTGGTTTACCGCTTCGCGGGTGCTGCCCTCGGCAATATTCAACAGCACCGGGATCCGGCCTGCGCTCTTCTCTACGGTAAATTTGATCAGGGTCTCTTTCTCCTCCAGCGTCAGCGTGCTGGCTTCACCAAGGCTTCCGCCGATGATGACGCCGTTGACACCGGCATCGATCTGGGCTTCGAGGTTGTGTTCGAACATAGGGAGGTCCAGGGTATCCCGGGAAGTGAACTTCGTCGTAAGGGCCGGATATACGCCATTCCAGTTTATTCTCATGTGATCCTAATTTTTGAGCAATATTAGCGGTTTAACCGCTTGGGCAGAGCGCGTCGATTGACGGGTTCTTTGCAGATTTTAACTTGCCCTAATCCCCAGCCCCATGGTCACCTACCACTTCCCCTTCGAGGTCGTAATCATAGGCCTTCGTGATCCGCACATCGACGAACTCACCGACCGGCAGCTTCCCGTCGCTCTGAACGATCACTTCGTTGTCCACCTCCACCGAATCAAACTCCGTCCGGCCGAGGTAACGCCCGGCCTCTTTCTTGTCGATCAGGGTCCGGAATACCTGCCCCACCTTCTCCTGGTTCTTCTCATAGGAGATCTCCTGCTGCACCTCCATTACTTCCTGCGCCCGTTGCTGCTTCACCTCCGCAGGGACATCATCGGCAAGCCCATAGGCCGAAGTGCCTTCCTCGTGTGAATAGGAGAAAATGCCTACGCGATCGAACCGGTGCTCCTGCAGGAATCCCTTCAGCTCTTCCACGTCCGCCTCCGTTTCGCCGGGAAAGCCCGCGATCAGGGTCGTCCGAAGACAGATACCGGGTACCCGCTCGCGGATGGTATGGATCAGTTCGGTCATTTCTGCCCGCGTGATCTGCCGGCGCATCGCCTTTAGCATATTGTCGCTGGCATGTTGCAGGGGCATGTCCAGGTAGTTGCAGATGTTCGGTCGCTCGCGCATCACGTCCAAAATTTCCAGCGGGAATTTTGAAGGGTATGCATAATGAAGCCGGATCCACTCCAGTCCTTTTACATCGGCCAGCCGGTGCAACAGCTCCGGCAGCATCCGTTGTTTGTAGAGGTCCAGGCCATAATAGGTCAATTCCTGGGCGATCAGCATGATCTCCTTCACGCCGCGCCGAACCAACCCTTCCGCCTCTTTTACGAGGTCCTCGATGGAACGACTTATATGCCCGCCCCGCATCAGGGGGATAGCGCAGAAGGCACAAGTGCGGTTACAGCCCTCCGAGATCTTAAGGTAGGCATAGTGTTGGGGCGTCGCTAACAGCCGCTCCCCGAGTAATTCCGCCTTATAATCGGCTTCGAATTTCTTCAGCATCAGCGGTAGCTCCATCGTCCCGAACCAGGCATCCACCTCGGGGATCTCCTTCTCGAGGTCCTCGCGGTAGCGTTGGCTCAAACAGCCTGTGACATATACTTTGTCGAGGCGGCCTTTCTTCTTCAATGCCACCTGGTCAAGGATCGTGTTGACGGATTCTTCTTTCGCCTTATCGATAAACCCACAGGTATTAACGACGACAATGTTGTGATCCTTCTTCGTGCTCTCGTGCACCACGTCGATGGCATTGGCCTTCAGCTGTCCGCTGAGGACCTCGCTGTCGACGATATTCTTGCTGCAGCCAAGGGTGATGATGTTGACTTTATCTCTCTCTAAACTTCTCACTTTCATAAAGGAGGCAAATTTACAAACTATTGATCATCTTTGAAGTATGGCATGGTTTTTTATATATTTGCGCCAGCATAAATGCACAACAACTATGAGAAAAACCCTATTCGTCCTCTCGATCGTTTCCCTTTGTTTTTCAACCCGTTCGTTCGCCCAGGCCGAAGGCAGCAGCTACCAGACGGCAATTGGTGTCAAATTCTGGCCCGGCGCATTGACAATCAAGCACTTTATTCAGGATGACCGGGCCTTGGAGGGGCTGGTTAATTTCTGGGATGGCGGATTCCGCCTGACCGGTCTCTATGAGTTCCATGGAGATATCAACGGAGCTCCCGGCCTGAAATGGTATGTAGGCCCCGGCGCGCATATCGGTTGGTATAATGGGTATGGGTACCACGGGTATTATTACAACAGCGGGGCTCTGTCCATCGGTGTTGACGGGGTCCTGGGCCTCGAATACAAATTCGAAGGCGCTCCTATCGCGATCAGCGCGGACATCAATCCTTACATTGAGTTCAACCACCCTTATTTTGACGTTTTCGGAGGCTTAGGCGTAAAATATACCTTCTAAACAAAAAATTCCCAACGAAAAGGGCCGCTTAACGCGGCCCTTTTTATTTCTCCAAGCTAAATAGGCTGTCGACAAATTCATGTTTGTCGAAAACCAGCAAGTCCTCCATCTTCTCCCCCACTCCAATAAATTTTACCGGTATCCTGAACTGATTGGCGATCGCCAGCACCACGCCGCCCTTGGCTGTGCCGTCGAGCTTCGTGATCGCCAGCGCCGTCACATCGGTAGCGGCCGTGAACTGCCGCGCCTGCTCAAGCGCATTCTGCCCCGTCGATCCATCCAGCACCAGCAACACCTCATGCGGCGCGTCCGGCATGACCTTCTTGATCACCCGGTTGATCTTGCTCAGCTCTTCCATCAGGTAGGCCTTGTTGTGCAACCGGCCGGCGGTATCGATAATGACTACATCCGCATTCCGGGCGATCCCGCTCTGCACCGTGTCAAAAGCAACGGCGCCGGGATCGGCTCCCATCCCTTGCTTGACGATCGGGACCCCCACCCGTTCGCTCCAGATGGTCAGCTGATCTACCGCGGCGGCGCGAAAGGTGTCGGCCGCTCCCAGCAACACCGACTTGCCGGCCTTTTTGAAATTGTAGGCCAGCTTGCCGATCGTCGTGGTCTTGCCGACCCCATTGACCCCCACGACCAGGATGACATAGGGCTTTTTGCCCGTCGGCGTACCAAAATCCCGATAGCTGTCCTCTCCGGCATCCACCAGGATGTTCTCGATCTCTTGTTGAAGTATCCCGTTTAATTCACTGGTGTTGATATATTTATCGCTCGCTACCCGTTTCTCTATCTGCTTGATGATCTGCACCGTGGTATCGATGCCGACATCCGCGCTGACCAGGGCATCCTCCAGGTTGTCCAGCACCTCTTCATCTACGGTGCTCTTGCCGGCTACGGCCTTCGTCAACCGGGTCAGGAAGCCCTCCTTGGTCTTTTGCAATCCCTGGTTCAGGCTTTCCTTCTCCTTTTTTCCAAAAAGCTTATCAAAAAGTCCCATAATGCAACATATGCAAAAAGCTGTCTCGCCGGACAGCTTTTTTTGAATAACAGCTTTTTCAGATTTTCTTACTAAACCCTATCAATTATTTTTGAGCCAGGTACTCCTTAATCTTCTCCTTGTGCACGATGGCTTCCTTGAAGGTATAGGCACCGGACTTGGGGCTGCGAACAGCCTTGATCACCTTTGTCCAGTTCTTGGCTTCCGCGGCAGCCTTGGCATCCTTGGTTTTAATAGCGGTTTTTGCTGCTTTTGCCATGACTATTTAATTTCTTTATGAACGGTTACTTTTTTCAAAATGGGATTGAACTTCTTCAGCTCCAGACGCTCCGGAGTGTTCTTCTTGTTCTTGGTAGTGATATACCGGCTTGTTCCCGGCTTTCCGCTGGTCTTATGCTCGGTGCATTCCAGTATCACTTGAACCCTGCTGCCTTTCTTTGCCATGATTGGGTAATGATAATAAGTTTAAAAAATGGTTAGATCTTTTCGCCGTTAGCTCTTAATTGTTTAACGACACTGTACAGACCATTCTTATTGATCGTGCGCAGCCCTTCCGAGGAGACCTTCAGCGTAATCCACTTGTCTTCCTCAGCCAGGAAGAACCGCTTGGTCTGTAAATTGGGAAGGAATCTCCGTTTGGTCTTAATGTTGGAGTGCGACACCTTATTCCCGGTGACCGGTACCTTACCCGTTATCTGACAAACTCTAGCCATGACTGAAAAATTATTAGGAGTGCAAAGGTCGGTAAATTGCGCTAATTATCAAAAAGAAATACCTTTTTTTTCAACGACTTGTTCACACGGGTGGATTACTTTAATGCAAAAGCAATCAAATAATCCCCTTGTTTCGTTCCCAGCTTCCCATGGCCGCCCGCGGCGATCACCACATATTGCTTACCGTCAAGCGAATAGGTCATCGGCGTAGCCTGGCCTCCTGCCGGCAACTCGTACTCCCAAAGCGTCGCACCGGTCCGCCGGTCAAAGGCCCGGAAATGCCCATCCATACTCCCGGCTACAAAGATACAATTCCCGCCGGTGACGATGGCACCGCCGAAATTGACCGACCCCCATTTCTTCGCCTCGGGATATTTCACCGGGTCCAGCATGTATCCCAGCGACACCTCCCATTTCTTCGACCCGTCATGCAGATCGATGGCCACCAGCGTCCCCCAGGGCGGACGCACCTGCATGAGAAAGCCATTTTCGGTTCGTTTAAAAAGATAATCCCGTTTCATCACATAGGGCGTCCCCTGCTGCCGCCCGGTCTCTGCGCGCAGCATGGCCTGATCCTGGCGTTCTACGATGTCGAGGCTGTCCCGGGGGATCATCCGGATGACGGCCGGTATAAGGTTGATATTCGTGTACAGGCAGCCGGTAACGGGATCATAACACATCCCGCTCCAGTTGATGCCGCCTACGTTGCCCGGCGCCATGATCGATCCTTCGACGCTCGGCGGCGTGAACGGACCCAGGCTGCGATACCGGCCGATCCGCTGCCGGGCCTCTTCCGCATCGGCAGGTGTCGGACCCCAGGCATCCGCGGCCGTCAATCCCTGGATGCCCAGGGGCGCGGGCTTCACCGGAAAAGGTTGTGTGGGCCAGGCTTCTTCGCCTTTAATCGTGGACGCGGGCACGGGTCGCTCCTCGATGGGGAACAACGATGCGCCCGTCTCCCGGTCCAGCACAAAGACATGCCCCATCTTGGTGCCGACGATCACTGCCGCTACTTTGCGGCCATTGTTACGAGGTACGTCGGCCAATATGGGCTGCGCCGCTATATCGAAGTCCCAGAGATCATGATGAACGACCTGGAAGGACCAAACCCGTTTGCCGGTAGAGGCTCTAAGCGCGACGATGCTGTTCGCATACAAATTCGACCCCTTCCGTTCCCCGCCATAATAATCCGGGCTCGGACTCGTGCTTGGCACGAACACCAGGTCCCTTGCGGCATCCACCGATAGGATCGACCAGGCATTGGCGCCGCCCGTTTGATGCGCTTTCGGTCCCTGCCAGCTGGCATGGGCGCTATCCTTCGGATCCGTGGGGATGGGGTTCCAGCTCCAGGCGAGCCGGCCGCTGTGGACGTCGAAGGCCCGCACCACGCCGGGCGGGTAGTCGAATCGCTGGTTGTCCCCCAGCGAGCTGCCCACGATGACGAGGTCGCCTACCACGGCCGGCGGCGAGGTCTCGGCAATTTCGGCGCCCAGCCCCTGCTTCAGATCGACGATCCCCTCCCGGCCAAATCCCGCCGCCGGCCGGCCCGTCGCGGCATCCAGCGCGATCAGCCTGCCGTCGAGGGTTCCGATAAAAATGCGTTCTGCGGTCTTGCCGCCTGCCGGCCAGGCCGCCACTCCGCGGCTGCTGATCTCCGAGCGATCGGCGATCAGGCTGACATTCGGGTCGTATACCCAGCGTTGCTGCCCGGTCGCCCCATCCACGGCGATGACACGGTCGCTGGGCGTGCTGATATACAGGGTCCGCCCGACCAGGATCGGCGTACACTCGAACGCCGCCTTCTGCAAGGCATATGTGCCCTTGTAGGTTTCCAGCTCGCCCGTCCGGTAGGTCCAGGCGACTTTCAGCTGCCCGACATTCCGATCGTTGATCTGTTTGAGAGCGGAATAACGACTACCGCCCGCATCCTGTCCATAATAGGCCCAGGAACCTTCCTGCGCCTGGCCACTGAGCTGCAATAGCAGCAAGCAAACGAACCCGGGATATTTCATGATTGTACTATTTTGATCCAAACCTATCCATTCCCACCGGGCCCCGCGATTTTCTTTGACGAATGGACAACGGATAGTGACGTATAGGTAGTTTATTAATAATTACTTAATTTTCACATCCCTTTTGCATCGGCTACCTTGCAGAATGGCAGAACCAATGAAAAGAAAAACGATCCCACGCGATATCAGCTGGCTTTCCTTCAACGGCCGGGTCCTTCAGGAGGCCGCAGATCCTACCGTTCCCTTACGCGAACGCATCCGCTTTCTCGGTATATTCTCCAATAATATGGACGAGTTCTTCCGGGTCCGGGTGGCCACCCTCCGGCGGATGAGCGAATACAGCGGCCGTAAGTCCCGGCTCAACATGCATCTCGAAGTTTCCCCCGACAAGATCCTCAACGATATCCAGGCCATCGTCCTGGAACAGGGCGACGAGTTCGACGCCATCTGGAGCGGCATCCGCAAGGAGATGGAGAACGAGAATATCTTCCTCGTCAACGAGCAGGAGCTCGATTCCGGCCAGCAGCAGTTCATCCAGAACTATTTCGAAGAGGACGTGCGCACCAACACGATACCGCTGATGGTGGAAAGCATCCCGACCTTCCCCTTCCTGCGCGACAAATCCCTGTATCTCGGCGTCGTCCTCTCCCGCAAGGATGGCAGCATGAAGCGAAAATACGCTATCATCGAGATCCCCAGCCGCGTGCTGGGCCGTTTTGTCATCCTTCCTTCCCCGGTCCCCGAGGAACATCATATTATATTGCTCGAAGATATCATCCGGTTCAATCTCCGCAATATCTTCGCGTACTTCGGTTATGACTCCTACGATTCCTGGGTCTTCAAGGTCACCCGGGACGCGGAGATCGATATCGATAACGATATCTCCACCACACTGATCCAAAAGATCGAAAAGGGACTCAAGAACCGCCGCAAAGGCAAGCCGGTCCGCTTCGTCTACGACGAGCAGATGGACAAGGGCCTCCTCGACTACCTGCTCAAGCGGCTGAACCTTTCGAAAAAGAGCGGCAACCTCATCCCTGGCGGCCGTATCCATAATTTCCGGCACTTCATGGACTTCCCCGATGTCTTCCCCAGACAGGGACATCGCAAGAAGCCCTTTACCCACCCTGCCTTGCAGAAGACGCCCCGCGTCACCGACGTGGTCCTCGAGCAGGATGTGATGCTCCATTTCCCTTATCATTCCTTCAATCCCCTCATCGATATGTTGCGGGAGGCGGCCATCGATCCCAACGTGACCACGATAAAGATCACCGGTTACCGCCTGGCCTCCAATTCGAAGATCATAAACGCCCTCGTCAACGCCGTCCGCAATGGCAAGCACGTCACCGTGATGCTCGAGCTCCGTGCGCGTTTCGATGAGGAAGCCAACCTGGAATGGAAGGAACGCCTCGAGGACGAAGGAGTGAAGGTGCTCATCGGCATTCCCAACCTGAAAGTGCATGCAAAGATCTGCCTGATCAAGAAGCGGATCAACAACTTCACTATCCACTATGGCTTCGTCAGCACCGGCAATCTCAACGAAAAGACGGCCCGGGTCTATGGCGACCACTGCCTGCTCACCTCCGACCGCCATATCATGGCCGATGTCAACCGGATCTTCACCTATCTCGAGAACTATAAGGAAGGCACCACTCCCCTGAAGGCCTGCAAGACGCTCATCCCCTGCCCCACCAACATGCGGCGGGAGCTGGTGAAAATGATCGCCCGCGAGACCAAGCTGGCCCGGGAGAAGAAGCCGGCCGCCATCACGCTCAAAATGAACTCGCTCTCCGACGAAGACCTGATCGAAAAGCTTTCCGAGGCGGCCAGGTCCGGGGTGAAGGTCCAGATGATCATCCGCGGCATTTTCTGCATGTTCAGCGAGAACAGCAAGTTCCTCATCCCGGTGAAGGCCATCAGCATCATCGATGAATATCTCGAACACGCCCGCGTCTTTATCTTCCATAATGGCGGAAACGAAAAAACTTACATATCTTCGGCCGACTGGATGGTCCGGAACCTCGACCACCGTGTGGAAGCCACCTGTCCCATCCTCGATGAGGGCATCGCGCGGGAGCTGAAGGATATCCTCAACATCCAGCTGTCGGACAACGTCAAAGCGCGTTGGCTCGACAACGAGTTACTGAATAAGTATAAACGTGACCACTCTGAGACGAAAGTCAGGTCCCAGATCGAGATCTATAATTATTTGTACCAAAAAGCCCTGTATGCGGAAGAAGGAGTTGCGCCTGCTCCGGAGCCCGCGACGGCAAATGAATGACCACCGATAAATGAAAAATCGACTCGCGGCCATCGATATAGGAAGTAATGCGGCCCGGCTGCTTATCTCCGATGTAACGGACAATTACGGGAAACCTGAGTTCAACAAGATCAACCTCGTGCGCGTACCTCTCCGGCTTGGATTCGATGTGTTCGAACAAAAAGAGATCTCCCCCGAAAAGGTCGACATGCTGCTCCATACCCTAAAGGCGTATAAGCACTTGCTCGAGGCCTATGAGGTGGACTATACCAAGGCGGCCGCCACCTCGGCCATGCGCGACGCGACCAACGCCGCCGAGATCATCGGCCGCGTAAGGGCCGAGACCGGCATCGAGATCGAGGTCATCAGCGGCGGTTACGAAGCCTCCCTCATCTACGAGAACCATATTGCCGAGAACATGGACAAGGAGCATGCCTACCTTTATATCGACGTGGGCGGCGGCAGCACCGAACTCACCTTCTTCGCCGGCAACAACCTGCTCTTCTCCACCTCCTTCAATATCGGGACCATCCGCCTGCTCAAGAACCAGGTGTCGGTCGCCCAATGGGATGCCATGAAGGATTATATCCGGCGCGAGACCCGCAACTATGTCGACAAAGTCGTCGCCATCGGCTCCGGCGGCAACATCAACAAGATCTTCTCCATCTCCAAACGCAAGGAAGGCAAATCCCTGCATATCGACCTGCTCAAGGATTATTACAAGGAATTCAGCAGCTTCAACCTGGAGGACCGGATGCGATTGTACAAGCTGCGCGAGGACCGGGCCGATGTGATCGTACCTGCCCTGCAGATCTACATCAACGCCCTGCGCTGGGCTTCTGCCCAGGAGATCTATGTCCCCAAGATCGGCCTTGCCGACGGACTGATCCAGCATCTGTATGCGGATTTAAAAAAGAAAGGCGCCGAAGTCTAAAAAAGCTCTACCTTGGACGCCAAATTTCAATTGGCATGTCAGTCCACAGCGAGATAAAGAAAGTAACGACCCATACTTTACAACGGATGAAGGAACGCGGCGAAAAGATCTCGATGATCACCGCCTACGACTATTCCTTCGCCCGCATCTTCGATGCGGCAGGCATCGACGTGATCCTCGTCGGCGACTCCGCCTCCAACGTCATGGCCGGTCACGAGACTACCCTTCCCATCACCCTCGACCAGATGATCTACCACGCCTCCTCCGTCATGCGGGGCGTCAACCGGGCCTTCGTCGTCGTCGATCTGCCGTTTGGCTCCTATCAGTCTAATTCCAAGGAGGCGCTGGCATCGGCCATCCGGATTATGAAGGAAACCGGCGCGCACGCGATCAAATGCGAGGGCGGAGAAGAGATCCTGGAATCGGTCAAACGCATCCTGGCCGCCGGTATCCCGGTCATCGGCCATCTGGGCCTGACCCCGCAGTCGATCTATAAGTTCGGTACCTATACGGTTCGCGCCCGGGAAGAAGCCGAGGCCGAAAAACTGAAAAAGGACGCGACCCTGCTGGAGGAAGCCGGCTGCTCGGCTATCGTGCTCGAGAAGATCCCCGCCGACCTTGCCAAGGTCGTCGCCGAAAGCGTCCAGATCCCCATCATCGGCATCGGCGCGGGACGGCATTGCGATGGCCAGGTCCTCGTCATGCACGATCTCCTCGGCATCAACACCGAATTCCAGCCCCGGTTCCTGCGCCGCTACCTGAAGCTCGACGAAGAGATCACCGGCGCGGTCAAGCAGTATATAACCGACGTAAAATCAAGCGATTTTCCAAACGAACAGGAACAATATTGATTCCCCCATTCATCAAATAATTCCACCGATCCGGTGATTCTTGCTAGTTTTGAAGGTTAACATTTCCGTTTGTGAAGAAGATAACCGTTCAGATCGTCATTCATATCGCAGCCTGGCTTTGCTTTCTCATGCTGCCCTTCGCCTTTTATCCGCGCCCCAACCCAATGGATGTCGCGTTCTTCACCGAACGCTATTTCAATCCCTACTTCCTCATCAACACGGTCTTCATCATTGCCTTTTATTATTGCAACACTTACCTCTTTGTCCCCCGGCTTTTCGATCGCAGGAATTTTGTCTTCTACACCATATTGATCCTGGGACTGCTGATCATCTACGGCCTCATGCCCCGCATCTACCATGCCTTGTTCGGCAGTATCAATTTCAATCCCAACCCAGCCGCGGCCGTTACCCGTCCGCCCGGGCCACCCCGCTCCCGCCCCATCCTCAGCGCGGGAAATATCGTCCTCTTCCTGCTGGTGTTCGTCTTCAGCACGGGCATAAAAGTGATCAACCAATGGCTCCGCTCCGAACAGCGCAACAAGGAGATCGCCAACGAAAAGCTAAAGGCAGAGCTCAGCTTTCTCAAGGCCCAGATCAACCCGCACTTCCTCTTCAATACCCTCAATAACATCTATGCCCTGGCCAGTGTCCAGTCGGAACATACCGCGGCGGCCGTCATGAAATTGTCCAGCATCATGCGTTATGTCCTGACGGAAGCAAGGAACGACCTGGTCCCGCTCGAAAAAGAGATCCAGTTCACCTCCCACTATATCGAGCTGCAGAAGATGCGGCTCACCGACAAGACGATCATCGATTTCACCGTGCAGGGCGACCCCCTCGGCCGGCAGATCGCCCCGCTGCTGCTGCTCCCTTTCGTGGAGAATGCCTTCAAATACGGCATCAGCACCCGCGAGCGCTCTCCTATCCGCATCCTGCTGGAAATAAAGAAAGATTCGTTGTACTTTAGCATTTGCAACCAGAAACACCTCAGCACGATGCTCCGCGTCTCCGACAACACGGGCATCGGGATCAGCAATACCAAGCGCCGCCTTGACCTGTTCTACGAAGATAAATATGCGTTGAACATCGAAGACAAGAGCAATGATTTTTCCGTCAAGTTAAAAATACCGGTATAATGTTAACATGTATCGCCGTCGATGATGAGCCGCTGGCTCTCGAGGTCCTGAAAAAATACATCGCCAAGATCTATTTCCTCGATCTGAAAGGGGTTTTCACCGACCCCTTCGAAGCGCAAAAAGTGATGGACGCAAATCCGGTGGATATCCTTTTCCTCGATATCCAGATGCCCGATATCAACGGTATCGAGTTCTCCAGAATTATCAATAAGAAAAATACGGCCGTCGTCTTCACCACGGCGTTCAGCGAATATGCCGTGGAAGGCTTCAACGTCGATGCCATCGACTATCTCCTGAAGCCAATCGAATATGACCGCTTCCTCAAGGCCGTCTATAAAGCGAAGGAATACGTCGACTACCTGACCAGCCAGGAACTGCAGGAAGGGTATATCTTCGTCAAGTCCGACTACCAGATGGTGAAGGTGAACCTGAAGGAGATCCTCTACATCGAAGGGCTGGACGACTATATCAAGATCTATCTGCCCGGCAAGGCGATCCTCACGCTGATGACGCTCAAGACCATCGCACAGAAGCTCCCGGCCCGGGAGTTCATCCGCGCGCATCGCTCCTATATCGTGCCGATCAGCAAGATCGAACATATCAGCAAAAGCAAGATCAAGATCGCCGATAAAGAAATACCCATTGGCGTTAGTTACAGCGAGAGTTTTTTTGCCGCGATGGAGAACAAATTGTCTTAAAATTGTCCTTTAAGGGCAATTTTAAGACAACCCCGCCCCGGGGTTTTACGTATTCTTAGATGCCGGTAAGGTAGATGCCGGCATTGGACCAGTTTTTTCATAGTAGATTTTAAGTTAAGGTTGAGGCCACTGGTTAGTGGTTAGTTTTTCCTAAGTTTGCTTGCGATCATCCGGTCGCAAGCATTTTTTATGGAATTCTTACAACAGCTGAACATCGGGCCGGAGAATACCGGCACCTCTACCGGGGTAAAATGGCTGCCTTCCGGCGCCCCCGCGATCGTTTCCGTTTCACCCGTAGACGGCAAACGGATCGCCACCGTTACCACCACCGATAAGGCGGGCTACGATACCGTCATCGATACCGCGCGCAAGGCCTTTGCCGAGTGGCGGACCTGGCCGGCCCCCCGCCGCGGGGAGGTCGTCCGGCAGATCGGGGAAGCGCTCCGGGCCAACAAACAGGCCCTGGGCCGCCTGGTCTCCTATGAAATGGGCAAAAGCCTGCAGGAAGGCTATGGGGAGGTACAGGAGATGATCGATATCTGCGACCTGGCCGTCGGGCTTTCCCGCCAGTTGAACGGGCTCACCATGCACAGCGAGCGCCCCGCGCACCGGATGTACGAACAATGGCATCCGCTCGGGGTGGTCGGCATCATCTCTGCCTTCAATTTCCCTGTCGCTGTATGGAGCTGGAACAGCATGATCGCCTGGGTCTGCGGCAACACCTGCGTCTGGAAACCTTCCGAGAAGACGCCACTCTGCGCACTCGCCTGCCAGAACATCATCGCAACCGTATTCGCCGCCAATAAGGTTCCCGAAGGAGTCGGCTGTCTCGTCACGGGGGCCCGCGATCTCGGCGAATGGCTGGCCGCCGATACCCGCATCCCGCTCATCTCCGCCACCGGTTCGACCCGAATGGGGAAGGCCGTGGGAACCGTCGTGGCTGCGCGTCTCGGCCGGTCGCTCCTCGAACTGGGGGGCAACAACGCCATCATCATTTCCGCGGACGCAGATCTCAATATCGCCATCCCCGGTGCGGTCTTCGGGGCTGTCGGCACGGCCGGCCAGCGCTGTACCAGCACCCGCCGGTTGATCATTCACGAAAAAGTGTACGACAAGGTAAAGGAAAAACTGACCGCGGTCTATGGTCAGCTGCGGATCGGCGACCCGTTGAATGAGAACAATCACGTCGGCCCGCTGATCGACACCGATGCCGTCAGCCTGTACCGGCAGGCGATCGCCGCCGCCAAAGAGCAGGGTTGCCATTTCCTCGTAGAGGGCGAGGTGCTCGCCGGCGACGGCTTTGAAAGCGGCTGCTACGTCCGCCCCTGTATAGCCGAGGCAACAGCCGCCGCTCCGATCGTGGCGCAGGAAACCTTCGCTCCCATCCTTTACCTGCTGAAATATGGCAGCCTCGAGGAGGCCATCGCCATCCAGAACGACGTCCCGCAGGGGCTTTCTTCCGCCATCATGACGCTCAATCTGCGCGAGGCTGAACAGTTCCTTTCCGCCACCGGCAGCGACTGCGGCATCGCCAATGTCAATATCGGCACCAGCGGTGCGGAGATCGGCGGCGCCTTCGGTGGAGAAAAAGAGACGGGCGGTGGCCGGGAAAGCGGCAGTGACGCCTGGAAAGCCTATATGCGGCGCCAGACCAATACTATCAACTATTCAACACAGTTGCCTCTGGCTCAGGGAATAAAGTTTGACCTAAAATAAACGGCTGGTTTTCACGTTTAAGCGGTATCTGCAGTTATGAAAAAATGGGTACCGCTTTTACTGTTCGCCGTAACCAGCTACTGTTCTCTCCACGCACAGGTCAAGCTGGGTATCCTCGGTGGTCTTCACTCTGCTAAAGTTCTGGAAACCAATCATATACCGGGATGGGACACGACCACGAAACCCTTTATGAACTCCCGTTCCGGCTTTCAGCTCGGCTTTATCCTGGAGATCCCCCTCGGCAATAAAGGGCTGTTCTTCCAGCCGGCCATCACTTACGTCACCAAGGGCCGGGTCTATAATAAGAACAACGACTCCCTGACGGCCCTCTCCACCGACACGGTCTACAACAAACAGTCCCTCAAGCTCGGCTATATGGAGGTTCCGCTCGACCTGACGTATAAGTTCCCTCTCACCGTAAATCGCAAGAATTTCTTCTTTGTCAGCGCCGGACCTTATCTCAGCTTCATTCACAACGGAAGCACCACTACTGAAAGCTTCATTTCCTCAACGCATAAATACCACAGCGAGACCGATCCCGTTACCGTCGGCAAAGGCCCCGAAACCTACACGACCTTCGACTGGGGTGTCAACGGCCGCGCCGGTTTCGAAATTGGGAAGGTGATGCTCAGCGCCTACTATAGCCGCGGTTTCGGCAATTTCTACCACGCCGGCTATTCCGGCAGCTTCCATCATGAAGTGATCGGCGCGACCCTTGGCATCTGGCTCACGGCTTCGGGCCCTGCAAAGGTCCTGCGGAAGAAAGATACCGACCGCGACGGGGTCACCGACGATGTCGACCTCTGCCCGCTCCAACCCGGCTCCGCCGCCTGGCATGGCTGCCCCGTCCCTGACACCGATCACGATGGTGTAGACGACGATCATGACTCCTGCCGGAACGTCCCCGGGGTCGGCCGCTACCACGGCTGTCCTGTCCCCGATACCGATCATGATGGAATGGACGACGAACACGACTCCTGTCCCACGGTCGCGGGCCTGGCGCGCTACCACGGATGCCCCATCCCCGATCGCGATCACGACGGCATCAATGACGAAGAGGATAAATGCCCCGACAGCGCAGGTACCGCCGAGAACCATGGCTGCCCGGTGGTTGTCGTGCCCGAGATCAAAAAGGAAGAAACCGACCAGATCAACTTCATCGCCCATAATGTCAACTTCACCTCGGCCAGCGACAAGCTGATGGACAGCTCTTATGTGGCCATGGATCAGCTGGCGGGTCTGCTTCTTGCCCACCCGGAATGGCATCTCACCATCGAAGGGTATACCGACAATTCCGGCAGCCCGGCAAAGAACCTTGCCTTGTCCCGCAAACGGGCAGTGGCCGTGAAGGTCTTCTTGATCCACAAGGGCATTGCCGCATCGCGGCTGACCGCGGAAGGATATGGCCAGGAACACCCCATCTCCGACAACCTGACCGCAAGGGGCAGGTCGATCAACCGCCGGGTGGAACTAAAGCTATCCATTGACAAATAGCCGGTCCATTAAGAAAATTTTAACATCTTGATAGAGCCATTCCTGTAATTTATGATCGGGTTGGCGCGAGTTTTATTTATTTTACAGAATTCAACGTGTCACTACACATAAACTAAAAATCGACAACATGATTCGACGCCGGAATGGATGGTTATTGATGATGGTATTAGGTTGCTCGCCTCTGACGATGTTTGGCCAGGGTACAAGCGCAAAAACGGAATTACCGAAAGGCTGGCACCTCCTCGACAAACAACAGGATGGATATTACGGGATCAGCCTGAATAAAGCCTATGAATTCGCAAAATTAAAAAAGCTGAAAAGCAAGACGATCCTTGTTGCGGTCATCGACTCCGGGGTCGATACGCTGCATGAAGATCTCAAAGCCATTATCTGGACCAACCCGAAAGAGATCCCCGGCAACGGGATCGACGATGATCACAACGGTTATGTCGACGATATCCATGGCTGGAACTTCATCGGCGGCAAGGATGGCGCCAATGTAAAGGACGACTCGCAGGAAGAAGCGCGGGTCTACTATGCATTTAAAGAAAAGTTCGACGTTCCAAGTCTTGACACGGCGGCGCTCAGCCCCGAGGATAAGGACAACTTCCATATGTGGCAGAAAGCCCGCCGCACCGTGATGGGCGACGGTACCGATGCCGGCGTCGACCTGGTGATGTTGCACAAGGCTCTCACCGCCTCGATCCGCAACGACAGCATCCTCCAGCTGGCCATGGGCAAGCCTGAATATACCGGCAACGACCTGGATACTTTCGAGACGAGGACCATGGAAGCCCGCAACGCCAAGGCCGTTTTCCTCTATCTCTTCAAGGCCAATAAGATCATGGACATGAGCAATAAGACTTTCCTGTCCGAATTCTCCGAACAGGTGGACCAGGAGGAAAGAAAAGTTTCGGCAAAAGAGAACCCGCCCAAAAACTACCGGCATGATATTGTAAAGGACGACGAGAACGATTTCAACGATAAATATTATGGTAATTCCGACGTGATGGCCGGAGATCCCATGCACGGCACGCACGTCACCGGCATCATCGCCGCCGAGCGTGGCAACGGCAAGGGTATGGACGGCATTTGCGACAATGTCCGTGTGATGATGATCCGCGCCGTTCCCAACGGCGACGAACACGATAAGGACATCGCGCTGGCCATCCGGTATGCCGTCGACAACGGCGCCCGCGTCATCAATATGAGCTTCGGCAAGAATCTCTCCCCTGAAAAGACCTGGGTGGACTCGGCCGTGAAATATGCCGAGAGCAAGGGCGTCCTGCTGATCCATGCGGCCGGCAACGATAACGCCGACGTGGACACGACGGACAACTTCCCCAACCCGAACTTCAAACACAGCGATTACACCGCTTCCAACTGGATCACGGTCGGCGCCAGCAGCGACCCGCTCGCCGAGCCCGGCTTCCAGAGCTATACCGCCTCCTTCTCCAACTATGGTAAGAAAGAGGTCGACGTCTTTGCCCCCGGCACGCGCATCTATTCTACCCTGCCCGGCGGCAAGAACTATGGCAACCTCCAGGGGACCAGCATGGCCGCTCCCGTCGTTACCGGCGTGGCTGCCCTTATCCTGGAATACTATCCCAACCTGACCCCGCAGCAGGTAAAATATTGCATCGAGAAGTCGGCCGTCGCACCTCCCGCCAAGGTAAAGGTGCCCGGCTCGGAATCCACGATGGTCCCGCTCTCCGATATCAGTAAATCCGGCGGTATCCTCAACGCCTATGAAGCGTTGAAGCTCGCCTCCACGCTGAACACGGCGCCGGAAAAACCAAAGAAGTCGACTTTAAAGAATACAGTAAACTAAAAAAAGAGGCCGGTTAACCCGGCCTTTTTTTTATATTTATAGTATGATCCCAAAGACCGAAATTATCGCGGACGACGCCTACAATGGCTATATCGCCCTCGTCAAGGAGAATGATTTTCGCGAGGCTATCAGGAAGAACACCAAACAGTTTCGGAAGCTCATCGAAAGCATCCCCCGCAAACGATACGATCATGCCTATGCCGAAGGCAAATGGACCATCCGTGAAATGCTCCAGCATATCATCGATGCCGAGCGGGTCTTTGCCTTCCGCGCCGTCCACCTCTCCCGAAAGGACGCGACGCCCCTCCCTCCATTCGACGAGAACCAATGGGCGGCCAATGACGGGGGCGCCACCCGAAAGTGGAAAGATCTGCTGGAAGAATTCAAAGCGGTCCGCACCGGCACCGAATATCTCTATGACGCGCTGACGGACGATCAGCTTCGTTTCGTAGGCACCGTCCGGTCAAAGGCGCTGAACGCTTTTACCATCGGTCATATCATTCCCGGTCACGTCACTCATCACATGAAGATCCTGGAAGAGCGTTATCTATGAGGCGGTTGAATCGCATCGCCGTCAGCGTTTTCTTTTTCCTGGCCGGTCTTTGTTTTTCTTCCTGGGCCTCCCGCATCCCCAGCATCCAACAGAACCTTGGTCTCAACAATGTTTCGCTTGGCGGCGTGCTGCTATCCCTGCCTTGCGGATTGCTGGTCTCCCTTCCCCTGGCGGGCTGGTTGGTGGCCCGGTTTGGCAGCCGGCCTATCGCCATCGGCGCAGCGGTACTCTATTCGTCCATTCTCCCCCTGCTGGGCCTCGCCTCGGAAGTATGGCAACTGGTGACGGATCTCTTTTTTTTCGGTATGGCGGGCAATCTGCTCAACATCGCCATCAACACCCAGGCGGTCGGCACCGAATCGCTCTACGGCCGCAGCATCATGGCCTCCTATCATGGACTGTGGAGTCTCGCAGGCTTTACCGGCGCTTCGGCCGGCAATCTTTTCCTGGGCCTTGGCTGGCGGCCCTGGCAGCATTTCCTCGTCATCACGGGTCTCGCCTGGATCATGGTCGTTGCCATGGCCCGGAACCTCATCGTCCGCGACCCGGCCGCCGATGAACAACGTCCCATCTTCGCCCGGCCGGACCGATCGCTGGTCAACCTCGGCGTGATCGCCTTCTGTTCGATGATCTGTGAAGGCACGATGTTCGACTGGAGCAATGTCTATTTTCAGAAAGTGATCCTGCCGCCCAAAGCGCTCGCCGGCATCGGCCTCACGGCCTTCATGTCGACGATGGCCTCCGGCCGGTTCTTCGGGGACTGGGTCGCCACCCGTTTGGGCGTCCGGCGTATCCTGCAGCTGAGCGGGATCCTCACCGCTTCGGGACTCCTGCTGGCCATCCTCTTCCCCGGGCTGCTGCCGGCGCTGCTCGGCTTCCTGCTCGTCGGCGCGGGAGTATCCTCTGTCGTACCCCTGGTGTACAGTGCCGCCGGCCGCTCAAAGACCTTCTCCCCCGGCGTGGCCCTGGCCGCCGTTTCTACCCTCGGCTACCTGGGATTCCTCTTCGGCCCGCCCTTTATCGGCTTTATCGCCCAACTCACCAGCCTCCGCGTCTCCTTCGGACTCATCGCCATCCTCGGCGCCACGATCACCATATATTCAAATAAAATAGGGGACCGCTAGGCCCCCTATTTTATTTGAAGTAATGTATCTTACTTGTTGTATACTAAGTTCTTCTGTGCGATCATATCATCCATCACATTCACCGCCTCGCCCAACCAGAGATCCGACTTCTTATCTTTCAGCCAGGCCTGGAAGCGGTCGGCCTTGTTCTTGTCCTCGTCATACTTATGCGCGTCCTGCGGCAGGGCCTGGACATTCAGCTCATTGCCTGAAGGGAGCTTGCTGAGGTTCTGGAGCTGCTTTACCGTCTCCTTTACCTTCTTCTGCTCTTCCTGGTATTTCTTCAGGCTCAGCGGGTACACCTTGTCCTGGATGCTGCTCAGCCATTCCTCATCCTGGCGGATCAGGTTGAAGGACGTATTGGTCCTCAGCCGCTCGTTGCTCAGCCCGCGGATGTTATTGACGTCATAGGCATACTTCCAGGTGTTGTAGTCGGCCTTGGGGATCGTATCCCAAGGCAGCGCATCCGGATTGTCCTTTTCGCGGATCTTGCTGTATTCATAGATATCGGGATAGATATCCGGCAAGATGATATCCGAAGCCACGCCACGTAGCTGGGTGCTGCCGCCGTTGACCCGGTAGAACTTCTGCAGGGTCAGTTTCAGGGTGCCCAGTTCGCTGTTGGCGTCCAGGAAACCGAGATTCTTGTCCAGCCCATAAGGCCGCTGTACCGTGCCCTTTCCATAGGTGGACGTGCTGCCGATGATCACTCCGCGGTGATAGTCCTGGATCGCCGCTGCGAAGATCTCCGATGCAGACGCGCTCAGTTCATTCACCATTACCGCAAACGGACCATCATACAGCACCGTTTTGTCATGGTCGGGGATGATCGAGGGCTTGCCGTCGCGGTCCCGCACCTGTACGATGGGGCCTTGTTCGACGAAATACCCGGCCATCTGAACGACGTCATATAAGCTGCCGCCGCCGTTATCGCGCAGGTCAAGCACGATCCCGTCGACCTTTTGTTCCTTCAACTTGAAGATCTCCTTGGCCACATCGATGCTGCAACGGCTACCCTTCGGGTTGTCGAAGTCGGCATAGAATTCCGGCAGATAGATATACCCGATCTTTCCCCGCGGCGAGTTGACGATCGCACTGCGCGCAAAGGTCAGCTCATCCTGTATGATCTCGTCGCGGATCAACGACACCATCTGCACCGTGCCGTCCGGCTTCTTCAGCCAGAGCCGCACCTCCGTCCCCTTCTGGCCACGGATGATCTTGATCGCATCCTCGGTGAAATAGCCGCTCATGTCCACCGGCTCCTGGTTGCCCTGGGCCACCTTTTGGATGATATCGCCGACGCCTACTTTCCCGGACTTCCAGGCAGGGCTGCCGGTAACGAGGCTGCTGATCTTGATATTGCCGTCGTCGTACGACAGCGAAGCGCCGATCCCGAAGAAGTGACCGCTCATCTGCTCGTCGAAATATCTTTTCTCCACCGGCGGGAAATAATCGGTATGCGGATCCATCGACTGGACGATACACTGCACGAACATATTGAAGCGGTCGTCATCGGTCTCCTTTATCTTCAGCCGCTCATAAATGCGGTCTTCCACCTTCAGGCTGCGGGCCCGCGCGTCCTTCTCCAGCTCTTCGGCGCTTTTGGCCACGAAGCCGGGCTTGTTCTTATTGGCCTCCTGCTGATCCACCAGCTCGGCATAGCGTTCGAGAGTAAGGTATTTGAGCCGCTTGCGCCAGGCCTCCCGGCGATCGGCATCATTGACCGCGAATTTGATCTGGTCATAGTTCATGTTGAAATCCTCATCCTTGCTAAAATCGAAGGGGTGAGAAAGGATCTCTTTATACATGGCTTCCGTCTCGGCAAGCCGCTTCCGGTAGATCTCGGTGACGGCCGGCACGAACTGGATGGATGCGCTACCCAGGATCTCGTCGTCGATCCTTGTCGAATATCTTCCCTTCAGGTTGTCTATATCGGACTGCAGGAAAATATCCTTTTCCCCGTCCACCTCCTTGAGGTATTTCTTGAACACCTCGTTGGAGAACTTATCGTCGATCGGCTTCGGACTGTAATGCACGTTCGCGAGATACTCCCCTACACTGTGCAGGATCCTTTCATATTTCGTCGGCGGATTTCCCCCGATCCCCAGGGTCCTGAACGCCACGAAGACGCCCCCCGCCAACACCATCAGGACGATGGGTAGATTTCTTTTATTGATCATATACTTTAACACTTTTAACATAGCTATTCAAAAATAACGATAAATCGGGTCGTATGTTGCCGGTTAACTCGAATATTAACAAGCTATTACTACCACTTGTCAAAATTATTTTTCACATTGTTTTTGCCGAAAACCGTTTTTGCATTAATTTCGCGCTTCACGTGGTGGTTGTAGCTCAGTTGGTTAGAGCATCAGATTGTGGTTCTGAGGGTCGTGGGTTCGAACCCCATCATCCACCCCAAAACGAGAGGTCGCATTTGCGACCTCTCGTCTTATAAAAGCAATCCCATGTCGAAGCTGTCACCCTGGTTCTACACCATTCCCTTCATCTCCGCCTTTATCCACTGGCTTACGATCTGGATGGCCCTCAAGCTTCTCTTCCATCCCCGCCACCCAAAGAAGATCCTCGGCCTCACGCTCCATGGCGTATTCCCCAAACGGCAGCAGCAGATCGCCGAAAGCCTCGGCCGCATTGTCGGCCAGGAACTGCTCTCCTTCGGCGACATCGAACAGGCCATCACCCATCCCGAGAATGTCCGGCGCATCCTTCCCCTGGCGGAAGAACATATCGACCATTTCCTCCGGGTACGACTCAAGGAACAGATGCCCATGATCTCGATGTTCATCGGCGACAAGACCATCGGCCAGCTGAAGACGGTCTTTATGAACGAACTGGAAGATCTCTTCCCCGTCATCATGAAGAATTATGTCGCCAATCTCCGGCACGACCTCGATCTCGAACGAATCGTCGTCGAAAAGATCGCCTCCTTCTCCGCCGACCGCCTCGAGACCATGCTTAACGAGTTCCTGACGAAGGAGTTCCGCTTCGTCGAGATCATCGGCGCGGCCCTTGGATTTTTGATCGGCGCGCTGCAGATATTACTTACTTTGCTGATGAGATAAAATCCGCTGATTAACGGTTAATTCATTAACCCTACCATATCTGATTCCTACCGTTTGTACATAAACCGGTGTTCTGCTTCCCGTTTTGACCTGAATTTTGCAGTCGAAATGAATAACTAATACTCATGAGAAAAACTTGGCTTTTGTTCCTGGCTTTGGTAGTGTCGACGATTGGCTTTTCCCAGGGTCCGCCCATGGGGGCATCCCCGGGCGTCGCTCCGGGTGGGGCCGGCAGACGCTTTGGCGGTGGCCAGGCTGCTGCTATAGGGCATTTCTACGGTAAAGTCGTGGACGCAAAGACGGGAAAGGGCATGGACGGAGCATCGGTTCAGCTGGTAGCGACACACGGTCAGAAAGATACGGTCATTGGCGGCCAGATCACCGGCCGTCACGGCGATTTCAGCCTCGAGAACCTGCCCCTATTCGGCAATTTCAGGCTCCGGATCACCGCCATCGGCTACAAGACCTACGAACAGAAAGTGGCTTTCGATCTGAAAGGATTGCGTGGTGCAGGCGGCGCCCCGGGTGGCGGTGGCAATCCGAATGGGGACGGCCAGCCCGGCAACGCGGCTATGCAGGCGCTCAATGCGATCGATAAAGACCTGGGCAATATCAAGCTCACCGAAGATGCACAAAACCTCGAGCAGGTGACGGTCACGGCCTCCAAGCCCCTCATCCAGATGGGTGTCGACCGCAAGATATACAATGTGGAAAAGGACATCTCCGCTGCGGGCGGCTCGGCTACCGACGTCATGAAGAACGTCCCCTCCGTACAGGTCGACATCGACGGCAACGTCACCCTCCGCAACAGCCCGCCCACCATCTTCGTCGACGGCCGGCCCACGACGCTTACCCTCGACCAGATACCGGCGGACGCGATCCAGAGCGTGGAGATCATCACCAACCCGGGCGCCAAATACGATGCGTCCGGCGGAACGGCGGGCATTCTCAACATCGTCCTGAAGAAGAATCGTAAGGCCGGCTATAACGGCAACGTACGTGCGGGTATCGACCAGCGCGGGAAATTCAACCTCGGCGGCGATATCAACGTCAAGCAGGGGAAGGTCAACTTCTTCCTCAGCGGTAACTATAACCAGCGCAAAAGCATCGCCACCGGCAATACCGACCGGACCAGTGAATTTGGCCCATTCCCGCCCCTTCAGGCCTATACGAGCGTTCTCAACCAGGCCGATAAGAACGTCAACAAAGGCTATTTTGCCTTCGCCCGCGGCGGATTCGACTTCCTCGTCGACAACCGGAACACGATCTCCCTGTCCGGTAACCTCGTTCACGGCACCTTCCAGCCCAATCTCAACAGCGATCTGTATACTCACAACGACTCGGCTGATGGTTCGACATCGGCCTTTTACACAAACCGGTATTCGACTACCGACGCGCAGTTCAACAACCACGGGGCGATGCTCAGCTACAAGCACACCTTTCCCAAGGCAGGCGAGGAGCTGACGGCCGACGTCAACTACAGCCAGGGTTCGAATGATAATTATAACCTGGTGCAGACGAACCAGCATATTACGATCGACAAGAATAGCACCGCCCTCGGCGTCCATCCGCAACAGCAGACCGGCAACGGGGATAATAAGTATTTCACGGCACAGGCTGACTACACCCTGCCCCTCGGTGAGAAAGGCAAATTCGAGGCCGGCGGCCGGATGGCGATCCGTAACAACACCAGCGTCAACGAGATCGATACGATCCTGAATGGTCAGTTTGTACAAAACCAGTTGCTGTCCTCCAATTATACCTTCCGCGACCGCGTCTTTGCCGGCTATGCGACCTACTCCAACGCGATCGACAACTTCACCTACCAGTTAGGGCTACGCGGCGAAAGCTCCGACTACAAGGGTACGGAACATTTCACCAACGTCGATGCCAACGATAACCAGTTCGCGGATATCGGCCATTTCAGCAACAAATTCCCGATCAGTCTCTTCCCGAGCGTCTTCCTGACCCAGAAACTCGGCGGCGACCAGGACCTGTCCTTCAACTATACCCGGAGGATCGACCGGCCCAACTTCTTCCAGCTGTTCCCCTTTACGGACTACTCCGACTCCCTTAACCTGAGCAGGGGTAATCCGGGGCTGACGCCACAGTTCACCAACTCCTTCGAAGCCGCTTATCAGAAGACCTACTCGGGTAACAATACGTTCCTTGCTTCGGCGTATTATAAATATACCACGGACCTGATCACTCGCTATCAGGAGCAAGGCGTCAATCCGATCACCAAGCTGCCCGTATTTATCAATACTTATATCAATGCAAAGTCCAGCTTCGTCGGCGGTGTCGAGCTGATCGGCCGGAATAGCCTCACAAAGTGGTGGGATCTGACCAGCAGCGTCAACCTTTTCACTTCACATATCAATACCATCGATACCGGGAAGAATGCGATCCCTACCCAGCCGCAATCCTGGTCCTGGTTCGGGAAGATCAACAACAGCTTCAAGGTAATGAAGGGCGTCACGATCCAGCTCTCCGGCGATTATACGTCCAAAACCGTATTGCCGCCCGGCGGCAGCGCCAGTAACGGCGGTGGTGGCGGCGGCCGTGGGTTCGGTAACAACAGCAGCGGCAACGCCCAGGGCTATTCAAAACCCACCGGTGGCGTCGATGCCGCCATCCGCTATGAGTTCCTCAAGAACCGCACCGCCTCGCTGACCCTGAGCGTGAACGATATTTTCCGCACCCGGATCACTGACGTCTATACGACCTCTACCGGCATCACCCAGGACTATGCCCGCAGAAGAGACCCGCAGTTCTTCCGCCTGCAGTTCAACTGGCGTTTCGGGAAGTTCGATATGGCCCTGTTCAAACGCAAGAACCTGAAGGGTGAGCGAGACAGCATGGAAGGCATACAGGGAGGGGCCCAGCAATGACGTATCTCGCACTCGGCGACTCCTACACCTTCGGCGAAGGTGTCCCGCTCCACCAGGGCTATCCCTATCAGACCGTCCAGCTTCTCCGTGCCGCCGGCCAGGACTTCAGCGCCCCCGAGATCGTCGCCCGCACCGGCTGGACCACCGACGAGCTGGCGCATACGATGCAAACCCTCCGGCTCCTGCCGCAATATGATCTCGTCACCCTTCTCATCGGGGTCAATGACCAATACCGCGGCCGGAGCACCGGTGAATTCTCCGTTGTCTTCAGGCAGTTGCTTCAAACGGCGCTTCGCCTCACCGGCAACGCCTCCCGCGTCATCGTCCTTTCCATCCCCGACTGGGGCTATTCTCCTTTCGCGGCCGGCCGCGACAAGGGGCTGATCACCGGCGAGATCGACGCCTTTAACGCCGCCGCGGCGGACATCGCCCGACCCAATAAGGTCCGGGTCATCGACATCACCACGCACAGCCGCACGCAGGGGGCGGGTCCGGATGGCTTTGTCGCCGACGGCCTCCACCCTGCCCCTGCTACTTATCGCTTCTGGGCGGATCAACTGGCGACCGCCATCAATACGGTCATCCCGGTCCGCCAGTTCCCGGTCGACTAAAAACCCAGTTCGGCACATCAATAAATACTGTTCAATCCATCCGTATTCAGGAAAACGACATCCGGCTGTCGCACATAGGTGCTGTTGTACCGGAATTGGATACCGGTATTGATCATGATCTTAAAGGAAGTATTCTGTAGCGTCTTTCGGGGGAAATAGACCATGCGGAACTCGATCGTGTTGAAGACGAGGTTCTCGTTGCGCGTCCGGATACCCGCACCGATCCCATGATACAACGCGGATTTTTGCAGTGCGCCGCTCTCCGGCGTCAGAAAGGAAAGGTCGCCGAAGGCAAATGGCGCGAACTTGAAGCCCAGGAACTTGTAGTTGAGATAGAAGGTCGTCTCCGAGTGAAGCGTGACCCGCTGGGCCCCAAAGGTCGAATCCCCCGTGAAATACCGCAATCCGAAAACGTTGTTGATGGTCAAAGGGTCGATACCCACCCGGTTGATGAGACGCGAAAAGCTGAAATTGATATACTGCCGGATCTTCAGGTTCGACCAGGTAAAGAGCGGACTGTAATAACTGGCTCCGATCAGCACACTGGCATCCTGGGCATGACCCCGGTATAGAAACATCCCGCTGCGCAAAAACAACTGTGCAAACCCGCCCCGTTTTGTCACCACGAATTCATTGGCATCGACGCCGGTGTAAAGCCGGTCGAGAAAGAGCTGCCGGTACCAGCCGCTGGTAAAAGCGACGTTGTAGCCGACAGGCAGATCTTCCGTTGTTCCAAAGCCATATACATAGTTGGTCTTGTAGAAGTCCTGCCGGAAGAAGGTAAAAGACATCAGCGCCGCTTCCCGGTCGTTGAACCGGAAATTGAAGGGATTGGGATTCAGCCGCAGTTGTTTGGGAATGGTATCGAAGTCATTTCTGAAATACCGTACCGCCAGAAATCGCCGGTCCCGTACGGCGGTATTGCTCAGGAACCGGTTGGAACCGATATTCCAGCCGATCCATCCGTCATGCGTGTGATACCGGTATTTGAAGAAGAGGCTGTCGGCCTGGTGATAGACATTGAAGTTGTTGAAGTCCCCGATGCGGAACCCGCCCGCCAGGTGGGCGTAGGGGGCGTAGAGCGGCCGGTCCAGCTGGAGGAACCAGGCGGTCTCGGTAGGCGATCCATTATAAATATTGCTGTTGATCTGCGTATAGGACGCCGTGGCATTGATGAACGAATGCCCGATATTGGACTTGCTATAGAGCAACTGCGGCCCAAAGGTCGGATTGCGGGTCTGTTCGACATTCGCGCCCACCAGCACCCGCTGGCCCATCCCCAGGAAATTCTGCTCCTGGGCATTACCCCGGATGCTGAACGGAGGATAACCCAGGCTGCCGATGGCGCCGCTGATGCTGAAGAGATCTTTTACCACAACGACGAGGTCCACCGAATCGGAATTGTCCGGCTGCTGCACCACCAGGATCCGTGCGTCCTGGATAAAGTTCTGGCTGCGGATCAGCCGTTCGTTGTCGGCCACCTTATAGGCGCTCAAAGGGGTGCCTTCTTTGATAAAAAGTCCATCCCGGATCACCCAGTCCCGCGTCTTGCGGTGCAGATGGTTCAGCAGGTTCGTTCCAAAATATTGCAGCCGCTTCGAAGTGTCCGTAAAGGTCTGCTCGAATCCATAGCCCCGGATGAAGATATGCCGGATGATCCTGCCCTCAAAGGGTTGGAAAGGACTTTCGCTCTTGGTATTCAATGGGGCGAGCGTATTGATATTGACCACCGAGTCCGGGCGGCCCTTCGTGATCACATTGCGGAACCACTGGAAGATATTGTTATTCCGCCACCACTCGTACCGGTGATGCGCGCTGTCCCGGCCCACGGGTGCCGGGATCGTGTCCGCCCGCGGCGCGGCGCTCAGGCTGTCGGGGAAGGGGCGTCGCGCCGTCGTGTCCTGCGCATGCCCAACATGGACACACCAGCAACAGGCAATGGCCGCTATAAACCGTATCAGGCTTCCTTTTTTCAATCGAGGGTTCCGCGGACCCGTTGTCCGCTCCGAGCCCAATATAAGAAGAATAACCCTTAGATATCGCTGCGCGAATTTTGGTTAGCAGATTGTTATATAACAAACGCGCTTCGTATGGCGCCCACCGGTGGTATCCTTTTTGAATATAAATATCCACACACCACTCTCAAATATCCACAATACATTCTCATGAAAACGAATCCTATTCATGCCTGGCCCCCGGCGCTGCCCGAATCGACGATCAGCGCCTACAACAGCAAAAACCGCAGAAGCCGCTCAGGCTCAAAATTGCTGGTTCCACCGCCTACCCCACCTGATGAGGCGACCATCCGCCATCTCAATGAGCTGGCGAAAAGGAAACCCTTCTGTTCCCATTACAAGGTCAAAAAACACGAATTACTGTAAATTTCTGGGGAAAAAAATTCTCCCCCCAGGGGGGAATTTCTACATTATGCGAGCATTGTTTTCCTGTAGAAGACGGTGGCGATCTTCTCTATAAATTCGTGAAGCCGGGACAATTGGAACAACTCCCGGTCTCCATCGGTTACATTGAAATCCATAAACAGGATGTCGCCTTTATCGGACAGCGTCATAAGACAATGGCCCTTACGGTATACGTCATAGACCACCGCATCGCCATGATCTTTTTCCTGCAACACAAATTCCTCTTCGGCATTGCTTGTCTCAACCGTTTCAATGCTGAGATTTTCCATAGAAAAGCTGTTTTCCTATCTACAGAAAAGATCGGGCCATGAGCTTCTGAAGTCCAGCCCGATACTCCTAGAGGATGTCTTCATCCCGGAATCCATACCGGTCTTTGATCCTGCGGGTCAGTTCTTCCAGCGATATCCGTTTGGGTATACCGTCCTCTCCCCGCTCCCACTGATCCAGCTCCTCGCGGATATGCTTCTTTTGCAGATCGGTTACCTGTTGCAACACCTCCTTTGTCATCTCCTTTTGTTTTTCGTTGATCTGCTGCTTTTTATCCTGCCGTATCTCCCGGTCATGGCGCATTTCGTCTTCCGCCGAAGCCATCTGCCGCAATTCCAGCGAGGCCAGGGCCAGGTCATAGGGTCCGGTATTCATGATCAGCTTCGACAACACGGGCCCCGTTTCGATCAGGATGATCAGCAGCGATAGCAACAGGCTGGTCCAGAAAACGCTTGGTTCATGGGCCGACAGATCGGCCAGGGCCTTGTTCCGCTCGAGAAAGCCCACGTCCGCTTTCACCTGGTCCTCGTACTGGCGGTTGCGCAGTTCCCGGCCGGCGTTGGCCTCCGCGATCAGACTATCCTGGTAATGGATTTGTTGATCCAACTGCGCCAGCTCGGGCGTGCGTTGTTGCCGGGCCGATTCGTAGGCCTGCTGCTTCAGCCGGGTCAGTTTATCTATGCCCCGCTGTTGGGAGCCTCCCGTACCGTCCGCCTCCCGCAGATAATCCTGTTGCAGCCGGTGGAGGGTATCTTCGACCGCGGACTTCCGCGCGCTCAGCCGGTCCCGCTCCTGTTGCGCCGCCTGTAATTTACCCCGGTTCTCGGCCTGCAGGAGGCTGTCGTTCATCAGCATTTTCTGGTGGCGGTTGGCGGCCATCTGCACGTCGACCTCCTTTTCGAAGATCTTCAGCTCCAGCGGCCGGGCGATCGTGAAGCCGATCAGGATCGCCAGCGCCAACCGCGGCGTCGCCATCCATATTTGTTTTTGCCGCGTGACCCCATATTTCCGCATGGTGGAGACCAGGAACCGGTCAAAGTTGAAGATGATCAGCCCCCACACGATCGCAAACAGCACCGCCCATACGGAGTCGGCAAAAACGCTGTAGATCGCATAGCCCGCCGACAGTGCGGCCAGCGCAAAGGTCGCCAGCAATACGCCTCCCAGCCCCGCATATTTGGTTTGTTCGGACGGACAATCCTTCAACAATCCCTGGTAGGCGCCCGAGCACCACCATAAAAAATGTCGTTCGACCGGCTGCTTTGCACGCCGCTCCACCCCGGTGAAGGAATCATAGGTATAACCAGCCATAGGTAATAGTTGATAGGTTACGCCCGCCAAACCGGCCGGACGCATTCGTAAGTAGAAGTGGGAACCCTCAAAGAACGGGAATTCCCCGGACAAATTGCAAAGGAAAAGCTAAAACGGCGCCGCGATCCGTACTCCCTCCGCGCTGAGCGCCCCATGGACCGATTGCGCAAACTCCACGGCATGGGCGCCATCCCCGTGCAGGCAAATCGTCTCCGCGCGAATGGCGACGTCGCCGGATGCCGTTCCCACCACGCCGGAGCGCACCATCCTCAACGCCTGCGCTACGGCCGCCGCCGCATCCTCGATCAGCGCCCCCGGCTCCGACCGTGGCGTCAGGCTTCCATCGGGGCGGTAGCTGCGATCCGCAAATACTTCGCTGACGAACTCCAGTCCGGCCGCCAAAGCAGCCGGCTGCATCAAGCTCCCGCTAAGCCCATATAAAAGCAGGGATGCATCAAAGTCCGCCACCAAGTGGGCGATCAGCGAAGCCACCTCCGCGTCCCGTGCCGCGCGGTTGTATAAGGCGCCATGCGGCTTTACATGATGGAGGTGCACGCCGAGCGCCCGGCACACCTCGTTCAGCATCCGCAGTTGCGCGTACAGGGAATCCTCCAAAGCGGCAACGGTTAGCCCGGCGCCGAGGATATCCACCCGCCCGAACCCGGCGCGATCGGGATAGGAAGGATGCGCGCCGATAGCCACGCCGTGCTGGATCGCCAGCTCAACCGTCCGACGCATCATGTCGATATCGCCCGCATGGGCGCCGCAGGCAATGTTTGCACTACTGATAAAAGGAAAGATCGCCGCATCCGTCTCCATCCCCTCCCCCATGTCGCAATTGAGGTCTACGGCTAGCACACCATCTCGTTTAAGTGATCCATGCAGCTGCGCTGCAGAATATGCAGTTCTTTCTGGCGAGAAACGAGTAGCCGCTCGGCCATGGTTGGGTCCATCAGCTTGAACTGGATGGTATCGGAAGGCCGCAGCTGCGCCAGCTTGGGCAGATGGGCGGTGACGACATGCGCAAGGCGCGGGTAGCCGCCGGTCGTCTGGTGGTCGGCCATCAGCACGATCAGCTGCCCGCTGGGCAGCAGCTGGACCGTCCCAAAGCTGACCGCCGAAGAGACCAGCTCCACGGGCCGCTCGAGGGCCAGCGGAGACCCTTTCAGCTGGTAGCCCATTCGATCGGAGGAAGGATGGATCAGGAAATTGTTTTCCAGCAAAGCATTCTTCGAGGCGGGGGAAAGACATTCCCATTCCCGCCCCGGGAGAAACCCGATCTCGTGCGGATATTGGTAGATCTTTTCGGTATTGACCCGCCAGGGAAGCGTCTCGAAATTGCTTTCGTTCTTCAAAAGCCCCGCGAAGTAGATCGTGTTCTCGTTAAAGGGAAGCTCATCCCCCTTCTTCAACGCCAGCCCGGCAAAGCCGCCGGCCCCGGCCTTTAGGTTCGTGCTGTAGCTGTTGAGCCATTTCTTCATGCAATAGCCGCCATGCACGCTCAAATAGCATCTTCCCCCCTGGACCAGCGAGGGAAAATGCAGGACGGTATTCTTCCGCACGACGACGGGCTGCCACCGCGGGATCTCTTCATCGTTGATCGTTGGGGAGAAATTGGCGCCGGTGATGGCGATAAGCGTATTCTGCTCGAAAAGGATCTGCGGACCTGGAAAATGGATCTCGATCACCGCCTCATGCTGGTCATTACCCACCAGCAGGTTGGCCACCTGGGCCGCATACACATCCATCGCTCCGCCGGGATTTACTCCGATGTTTCCGAACCCATGCCTGCCCAGGTCCTGAATGGTGTCGAGCAAGCCGGGCTTAATAATGGAGAAAGCCATAGAATGATTTTGATTTGGGGTGTAGGTCGCAACAATGGCTTCAAGAGACGGGATTTATGGGTGCTGCGGGAAACTTCGGAGAAATCTAAGCTACAAATTCGCGCTTGAATTTGCAAAAGAGATTTCCCGGAACTCCGCGGGAGAGATCGACAGGAAGCGGACCTGGTCCCCGGCCCGCAACAAGGCCGGCGATCCGGCGCCCGCATCGAACAGCTTTACCGGCGTCCGGCCAATGACCCACCATCCGCCGGGACTGTCCAACGGATAAATGCCGGTTTGCATGCCCGCAATCCCTACGCCACCGGCCCGAACGGCCTCCGGTTGCGGCTTCCGGGGGATCTCGATCCGGGTATCCAATCGCCCGAGATAGGGAAAACCCGGCAAAAAGCCGATCATATAGACCCGGTACAGCGCCCCGGTATGGACCTCGATCACCTCTTTTGGCGACAACCCTTTCTGCGCCGCCACTTTTTCGAGGTCAGGAGCATGTTCGCCCTCATAGCAAACCGGGATGTCGACGATCCGAGCGTCGTCATTCGGGTGCGTAGCCGGTTCGGAGGATACTCCCGCCCCGCCAATCCCATCCCCGGACTCCTCCCAGGCCTGCCGCAACAGCCCCTCCAACCAGGGATATATTTCCACCGAGCCGGTGACATTCGCCAAAACCATCCGGGCAGGGTCGTAGAACACGGTCACCGAGCTATAGGCAGCAATGATATCCAGTCGCCCCGGAAAAGGCCGCGCAGCCAACCAATCTTGAATAGCAATGGATTTTACATTAAGGTATTCATCAATGCAGTTGCCGAGGTCGATAGTAATGGCCGAATCACCCAGAGGGAAGACGGAATAAGAAGAAGACAGGCGAGTCACGGCATACGATTTGGTTAACAAAATACGCTATTTTGAACAACGAGGCGGCTCCACGTGTTCATAAACTTATAACTTCAGTTTTTTACCTGTTTGTAACCTGCTGATTGTCATTGGATACGAAAAACACCTCATCCGTCCTTCGTCCTCTGCGGGTCCCGGCTGATTTTTTAGTTTGATGGTTATACTGTAAAATTGCAAGCCAACAGGCACATCATAATAATTGTAATGGCGAAAAATCTATTGATAGTGGAGTCTCCGGCGAAAGCCAAGACCATCGAGAAAATACTGGGAGAAGATTTTGAGGTGAAGAGCTGCTATGGGCACATCCGCGACCTCGAAAAGGATGACATGGGTATCGACATCAAGAACAACTATCGCCCCCGATATATCGTTCCGGCAGATAAAGAAAAGGTTGTCAAAGAGTTAAAATCCGTCGCCAAGAAATCGGGCGAGGTTTGGCTCGCGACTGATGAGGACCGCGAAGGGGAGGCCATATCCTGGCATCTGTGCGAGGTCCTCGGCCTCGATCCCGCGACCACCAAGCGGATCGTCTTCCATGAGATCACCAAGCCCGCCATCCAGTCGGCGGTCACCAAACCCCGGACGGTGGATATGAACCTGGTGAACGCCCAGCAGGCCCGCCGGATACTTGACCGGATCGTAGGCTTTGAGCTCAGCCCCGTCCTCTGGCGGAAGATGAGCATGAAGAACAACCTCAGCGCCGGCCGCGTACAAAGCGTCGCCGTCCGCATCATCGCCGAACGCGAACGCGAGATCAACGCCTTCACTGCCGTCAGCTCCTTTAAGATCGAGGCGCTCTTCACCGCAAAAGACGTCAGCGGGAAGGCCGTCACTTTCTCCGCCGAGGGCCGAAAGCAATCCTCCGCCGAGAATGCCGAGAAATTCCTGCAAGGCTGCATCAAGGCCGACTATACGGTAACGGATATCCAGGTAAAGCCGGGAAAGAAAAGTCCGGCCGCCCCCTTTACCACCTCTACCCTACAGCAGGAGGCCAGCCGCAAACTGGGCTATTCCGTCAGCCGCACCATGCTGCTGGCCCAGAAGCTCTATGAAAGCGGTAAGATCACCTATATGCGTACCGACAGCGTCAACCTGAGCGAACTCGCCATGGATGCCGCCGCCAACCAGATCAAAAGCCAATACGGTAACAAATATCACCAGGCGCGGAAATTCAAGAACAAGAACGAATCCGCGCAGGAGGCCCACGAGGCCATTCGCCCCACCTATATGGACGCCATGACGGTGGAGGATGCCGACTGCCGCCGCCTCTATGAACTCATTTGGAAACGGACCATGGCCAGCCAGATGGCGGACGCCGAGCTGGAAAAGACCATCGCAAAGATCCAGATATCGACAAACAAGGAAGAGCTGACGGCCAGCGGCGAAGTGCTGAAATTCGACGGCTTCCTGAAAGTCTATATGGAAGACCGTGATGAAGAGGATATGACGGAGGAGGATGGCCAGGAAGGAATGCTGCCCCCGTTGACGGTCAACCAAAAGCTCCCGCTGAAGGAAATGCGGGCCATCGAGCGCTTCACCCGCCCTCAGCCCCGCTATACGGAAGCATCCCTTGTAAAGAAGCTGGAGGAGCTCGGCATCGGCCGTCCCTCTACTTACGCCCCCACCATCTCCACGATCCTCAAACGGGGCTATGTGGAAAAACGCGATAAGGAAGGCATTAAAAGGGATTTCCGTATCCTGCAGCTGAAGAACGATAGCATCGAAAAGCTTGTCGAGCAGGAGAACACCGGCGCCGAAAAGTCCAAATTATTCCCCACCGACCTCGGACTGGTGGTGACGGACTTCCTCAAGCAATATTTCGACGACATCATGGATTACCATTTCACCGCCCGGATCGAAGAGGAATTCGACGAAGTGGCGCGGGGAAAAATGCAATGGAGCAAGATGATCGATGATTTCTACAACCCCTTCAAAAAGGATGTGGAGAACACCATCGAGAATGCCGAACGCATCAAGGGCGAACGCGAGCTGGGCATCGAACCGGCCAGCGGCAAAAAGGTCGTCGCCCGCATGGGCCGCTATGGTCCCATGGTGCAGATCGGGGATGTCAGCGACGAGGAAAAGCCGCGTTTCGCCAAGCTCAAGAACACACAAAGCATCGAGACCATCAGCTACGATGAGGCGATGGAGCTCTTCCGTCTCCCCCGTAACCTGGGGCTCTTCGAGGATAAGGATGTGACGGTCAATATTGGCCGCTTTGGTCCCTATATCGCGCATGACGGGAAGTTCTATTCCCTGGGTAAGGAGTTCGATCCCTACACGATCACCTTTGACCAGGCCCAGCCCATGGTCGTTGAAAAACGGGCGGCAAAGGAGCAACGCACCATTAAGATCTTTGAAAAAGAGAAGATCCAGCTGCTGCGCGGTCCTTACGGTCCCTATATCAAACAGGGCCTGCGCAACTACAAGCTGCCGAAGGAGAAACAGGAGAATGCAGCCGATCTGACCATCGAAGAGGTGAAAGCCATCATCGAGGAGGTAAAGGCCAACCCGCCCAAACGGGTGCCCCGCAAGAAAAAAAGCAGTTAACGGCCCCTTCCGGAAGGACCACTGCGTCCTGCAGCAGCGTTCCCATGATGGGAATATCCACCGCGTCCCAAATAGTCTGGCACGCAATTTAATGAACATCCAAGGCGTTAGTGTGGATAATAAGTCCACTAAACTCTTATGAACTTCTCCGATCTTGGTGCCGTACGGAATCCGTAGATTTGAGAAGGCAACGAACCGCTATGCAGGAAAACAAGGAAATATTAGCCCTGTTCCATTTGATCGACGACCCCGACCAGGAAGTATTTGACTCTGTCAGCAACCGAATCGTCAGCTATGGCAGGGGCATCATTCCCAATCTCGAGAACCTGTGGGAGAATACGATCAGCAACGAGGTACAGGAACGCATCGAGCTGCTCATCCACAAGCTGCATTATCACGATCTTACCGAAGATTTCAATCATTGGAAAAGCAGCAGCTACCAGGACCTGCTGACCGCCTCGCTCCTCGTGGCCAAATTCCAGTTCCCCGAGCTCATTACGACGCCGGTGCTGCAGGAGGTCGAAAAGCTCCGCCGCAATATCTGGCTCGAGCTGAACAGCTATCTCACCCCGCTGGAACAGGTACATGTCGTTACCAGCATCCTCTATAACTACTACGGGTTAAAGGGGACCGAGGTCGCCTACCAGCACCCCGAAGAGTTCCTGATCAACAAGCTGATCGAGACCAAACGCGGGAATTCCATTACGAACGGTATCCTCTACCTGCTGCTCAGCGAGCTGCTGGACATCCCGGTAAAGGCCATCAATATCCCCCGGCAATTCGTCCTCGCTTATATAAAGCCGTATTACGAGGAGAACCCCGAAAAGCTCAGCCCCCTGCAGCGGATCGAGTTCTTCATCGATCCCACCAGCGGCCAGGTGTTCTCGCACAAGGACGTCGAAAGCTATTTCAAGCGCATCTCCGTCCCTCCGGTGAACAGCTACTTCAAGCCCCTGACACATAACCGGATCATCCAGACGGCCCTCGAAGAGTTCAGTAAATGCTTCGACGACGAACGCAATGCCTACAAGCAAAAAGAATTATTGGAACTGGCTAAGCTTCTTGGCGACTAAAACACTAAGGGCCGCCCCTTGCGGAGCAGCCTCTTAGGTATTTTGCCGAACCAAGACAAAAACTATTTATTCCAGACCGTCCACTGGGCCGTCCAGTCGTTGCCGGCATCCAGCGCGCCGATATAGGTTACTTTATCAAAAAAGGCCACATTCAGCCTGGTCAGATCGAATTTTGCAGCCGTCGTCAATGCAGGCGAACCGGTAGCGGGTTTCAGATCCGGGCTGGCGTTGTTGAACGGGTCCGTCAGTTTGATATCCGTCGCATTGGCGTAGAGCACACTGCCGTTAGTAGTCGTCGTGATCGTCTGCAGCGTAGCCGCATCGAGGACGGCCGGGCTGATCGCCAACCCACCCACCTGGAACGGATTGTTGACCGCATGCAGGAAGCTGTTGTAGAATTTTGAATCGCCCCGGGAATAGTACAGCGCCGTAGAATCCTGCTCGACATCGAGACCGGCCTTCTGGCCGCCCATGACGATCGAGTTGGCGAGGATGAACTTGCAACCCCTTCTCCATCGCATCCCGTAACCATAATCGGCCTTGACACCCGCTGCATTGTTGGGACCCACGGCCGTGAAATTCGACAGCACCGGGTAAGTGATCGGCGTCTTGCCGTACGATATCGAGTTGGCCGGATTCACATTATCCACTTCAAAGTTGTTCGAAAGGTCGCCCGATCCCCCTTTGTCATCCGTAAATCCGGGGTCCTTGATCGAGATAGCGAACTGGATATTGCCGGAGAAACCATCGTCCATATCGAAATCGTCATCGGCGCAGTTGTAGGCGATCAGGTGTTTCGCGCTGACGGTGCCGCCAAAGAACTCGAACCCATCGTCCAGACCACGAACGACCTGGATATAGTCGAGTGTCGTGCCTCTACCGACACCATAGAGCGAAAGGCCGTTCACTTCATCGCCGGGATTGACGGCCTTGCCTGCATATTCAATGCGGACATATTTCATCGTACCCGAATTGTCCGCATCGTTGGTGCCGCCGAAGACGCTGAACTGGGGATCGACGCCGCCCTCGATGAACTGATGGTTGGTGTTCCCTTTCGCCTGCCCTGCCAGGATCACGCCGCCCAGGTCGCCCGGCTTGGGACCGCTCTCGCCCGACGTGAACACGATCGGCTCGCCAGCCGTACCTGTTGCATTGATCTTCGCGGTGCGGTAAATGACCAGCACCCCGGCCGAATCCTTATTGGAAACGATCTTCGTACCCGGATCGATCGTGATGGTGGCGCCACTGGTCACATATACATAACCGCGAAGATGATAGGTCTTGGTCTTTACCCAATGCTGGTCGCTGGTGATGATGCCCCGGACAAAGATATTGGTCGAAGTGTCTGTCCCTGCGCCGTTGTTGCCTCCGCCGCCCGGATTTGGTTTGTCGTCGCTCTTACTACAGCTCACGCCCAGCAGTGTCGCTCCAAGGGCGGTCGCTAACAGAATGTTCTTCATAAATCGTGTTTTCTTTTGGATGTTTATTTAAAATGATATCGCAAGCCGATGGTAGCGGTGGTGCCGAAGGTGAAGCTGCGGATGATCGCGTCCTTCGCCGGGTCATAGGCGGTATGCGTCGCAGCGGGATCGAATTTGTAATACCACCTGTAGGGTTGAGCAAGGAGATCGCTCAGGGTGAGCTTGAGCTCCAGTTTATCTTTCAGCAGTTTCTTACTCACCTGCACATCCAGCACGTCCCGCGGCGCCTCGAAGATATTGGCGCCTCCTGCAACGCCCCGGGTCAGCAGCCTCTGACCGATGCGGTTGTACAGGACGTTCGCGGACCAGCGCTCGCCCTCGGGAAGATACAACAGCCCCGCATTGATAAGATAAGGGCTCTGCCCCTGCATCGGGCTCTTCAGATCCTGGCCGTTGAACTGGACCCCTCCCTTGATATAGGCCGCGTTCGTGTACACCGTCAGGTGGCTGAGCCAATCGCTGCCGGCGAAATCCAGTTTCTTTCGGACCTCGATCTCCGCACCGTACACATAGGCGTGATCTGCGTTCTCAGGCTGGAAATTACCGTTGCCCCGGTTGGTCAGCTCGATCGGATCGGTGAAATACTTATAGAAAACGCTGGCGGACAATATCTCTCCCGCCTGCGGGAAGAATTCATACCGGAGATCGGCATTCGTATTCTGTGACCGGACAAGGAGGGGATTGCCGGTGACCGAGACATCATTGTCATAATCATAAACGGCATAGCTGGCCAGCTCGCGGAATTCAGGGCGGTTGACGGCCCGGCTGCCCGAAAGCCGCAGGTTGGTGCGGTTGCTCAACGACCAGGTAAGTAACAGCGAAGGTAGCACGTCGGTGTTGGCAATATCGATCGGGACTTTGTTCCTGGCCGTCAGTTTTTGATGATAGCGTTCTACCCGGGCGCCCCAGGTAGCCTTCAGTTTCGAAGAGAACCGGTTCTCCATCATCGCATAACCGGCATTCAACAGGGAATGGGCATCATAGTCTGTGGAATTGGCGAAGATATTCGCTACCGTCAGGTTGTACTTGTCGATATTGGCCGGGGTGAAAAGGGTTCCAAAGCTGATCTCCTTCGACATGGGAATGGCCACCGTGCCGCTGCCCAGATTGGCATATCCCAACGCGCTTACCTGCACACTCCGGTCGCGGTACACATTCAGCGATCCGACCTGCCATTTCTGGGTCTGCTCGCCCCATTTAAAGGTGCGGCTTACGGAAACGCCTCCGTCATAGATCCACTCCCCGAGGAAGGAATACACCCGCCCTGCCGTCCGGATGGCGGGGGAGTTCTCGTTGCTGAGACTGACGGAATAATCGGCGTCCACGTTATCGGCGCTTCGGAAGGCCAATATTTTCTGATCCGGCTGATTGCGGTAGGTATAACCAACGGCGCCCATCCACTCGATGTTCCAGTTCTTCCCGGGCCTATGCGTACCCTCTACCACCGAATGCACGATCCCGTTCTGGCTTACTTCGTTATTCAGGCTTTGGGTGTAAAAGAAATTCGGATCGTTTATTCGGTTGATCCCGTTTCGCGGCGCCAGTGTTTTCACAAACTCATTATTATAGATCGTCTTCCAGGCGATCTTACTGCGCCCGTAGGAGTATGCCAGGCTCAGCAGACCCGAAAGATTGTTCTTGTCCTCGTAGTTGATGGTGCTATACCCCACCTGAAAGGCCCGGTTGATATCGTATTCGTCGCGTTCCCTGTCCGATACGGCACGCCCGGTGCCATATCCAAGGCTCAAGATGGCGCCCAGTTTCTTGCCGCCGGACAGCAGCCGGGTATTCCCGCCGGTGTACTGGACGCTGATGGCCGGAAGGCTTTGTCTCGCCGCTTCGAACCCAAAAGTATTCGGGAACATCCTGGTCACCGCCCGCTTGTAATCATCGGAATTGTTGATGAACTCCGCACCGCGCTGGCGATAGTAAGGACCGGGGATCAGTCTGGAATTGTCCAGGTAGCCCAGCCAATCGTATTTTCCGTTCGGCTGTCCTTTATAGAAATTCTTCCCGGTGGTCTTGGAGTTGACGCCGGCCGAGACCGAAAGCTCGCTGATCGGCTGCGACGGGAAATCCTTTGTCTGCACCTTCACCGCGCCGCCCGAAAAATCCCCGGGGAGATCGGGCGTCGCCGCCTTGTAGATCACCAGGTTGTCTACCAGCGAGGAAGGCAGGATATTAAAGGCAAAGGCTTTCTTGTCGGCCTCCGTGCTGGGCAATGGCGCGTTGTTCAGCAGCGCGGCATTGTACCGCTCGTTCATCCCGCGGATGACCACGAACTTATTCTCCTGTACCGAAGCACCGCTCACCCGCTTGAGCACATCTCCGGTGTTCTTGTCGGGACTGCGCCGGATGACATCCGCGCTGATCCCGTCCGAAATGGCGGAGCTGTTCTTCTGGATGGCATATAACGACGCGACCGAAGCTCTGCGGACGCTCGTGCTGACAACGACCTGCTGCAGGCTCTTCGAGTTGGTGGAGACCATTATATGTAAAGGAGTCCCGTTCTCGTTCACGGCGACGCTGTCGAGCCGCCGGGTCACCAGTCCAACGCCCGAAACCGTCAGGGTGTAGAACCTGCCTTTCCCGGCCGGCAAAAAGAACTGCCCTTCCACATCCGTGCTGGCACCGCGTGAACCCGTCGCCCCCGATGCACCCAATTCCATTGCGACGACCGAGGCTCCCGGCACCGGGGTATTCGTTTCCGCATTCCAGATCTTCCCGGTGATCCGGCCGGTCTGCGCATTTGCATGGACACCCATGATCAATAGAAAAATGGCAAGGAAGGGGTATTTGGCTTGGTTCATGGGCCAAAACTACCCCGGCCTTGTTAACGGGTCGTTAACCGTCTATTAACGAGCGGTTAACAACAGGCCATAAAAAAAATCCGCAGTTACCTACTGCGGATTCTCCAGAAAGTATCTTAAAGTAACTTATACTCGCAAACGCTACGCACCAAAACGCTACGCACCCAATGACCAGCCCTGGCGGTAGGTCCGTTTGACGAACTGGTTGGCCTCGTCGAAATTGGTGATCTTCATGTTCTGCGCGTCCCAGAGCAGCTTCTTGCGGCCGGGGAAATGGCCGTTGGCGTCTTTGATCATATACGACCGCAGCGCCAGGTTGCCCATCAGGATCGTCTCGGTCAGCGGTCCGGCGTATTCGAATGGAGAGCTTAGCTGATTCCGGCCGTAGCCGGCGATACAGGCATTCACCCATTGATGATAGTGCCCCTCCGGCACCCGCGCGATCGTCTGCGGTACGCTGGCAACCTCCGACATCCGTGACGTGGGCAGCAACGTCGGCTTGGCGCCATAGCAGTTGCACATGATCTTCCCCTTCGTACCGGTGATGATCGCTCCGCCGTCATCATTACCCATGGGCTCATCGGGACCCAGTTCGTCGGGCCGGACAGGGCGGATACCGCCGTCCATCCAGTGAAGGGCCACATCCGGTTTGCCTGCCTTGCCGGGAAAGTTCATCTTTACATAGGAAGAGGTGGGGCAGCTCTCGGGATGATACGCCGGGTTCCACATCACCTCATAGGTGCTGCTGATGCTGCACTCCACGGAATCGGGATAACCCAGGCCGACCGTCTTGAACGGCGGATCGATCAGGTGACAGCCCATATCGCCAAGAGCGCCGGTACCATAGGCCCACCAGCCCCGCCAGTTAAACGGAAGGAAGATCTTATGATACTCGTCCGCCTGTGCCGGACCCTGCCAGAGATCCCAGTTCAGCTCCTTGGGGATCTCTTCCGAGCCCGTCGGTTTGGCCAGCCCCTGCGGCCACACCGGCCGGTTGGTCCAGACATGGATGGCCGTGGCGTCGCCGATCAGCCCGGCATTATACCACTCCTGCATCAGCCGGACGCCATCGCCGGAAGAACCCTGGTTGCCCATCTGGGCGACCACCTTATAGCGCTTGGCCGCCTCGGTGAGCATCCGGGCCTCATAGATATCGTGGGTCATCGGCTTCTGACAATACACGTGCTTGCCGAGCTGCATCGCCGCCATCGCCGCCACCGCATGGATATTATCCGGGGTAGACACGGAAACGGCGTCGAAATGCTTGTGCTCCTTGTCCAGCATCTCGCGGAAGTCCTTATAGTATTTTGCTTTGGGATATTCCTTGACCGAAGCCGCCGCCTGGCGGTCATCCACGTCACAGAGGCAGGCGACGTCTACCTTGCCGCTGCTGAAAAAATTCTTGAGGTCATCGTGACCCTTGCCGCCGGCGCCGATCGCGGCGACGGTCAACCGGTCACTGGGAGCAAGAAATCCGCGGCCTAATACGTGACGCGGTACGATAAAAAAGCCGGTGGCGGCCATCGCGGTGCCGCGCAGGAAGTCGCGGCGGGAGTTTTTCTTTGTTGACATAAGACTAAAATATTAATAAAAAAGCACCCAACGGGTGCTAAAATTCAAAATTAATTTTGCTCTAATGTCGCCTTACAGCAACGTTGCCTGTGAGGTGATCTCACATTTCAGCACCCGGCTCACCGGGCAGCCTTGCTCTGCGGCCTTGACCAGCTCCTGGAACTTTTCGTTAGTAATCCCTGGAACCTTACCCTTGATCACCAGCGCCGATTGGGTGATGGTCGGAGGCTGCATGGCGATGTCGAAATTGATCGTGGCAGTCGTTTCCAGGCTCTCCGGCGTAAAACCCGCTCCCTGCAGCTGGAAGGCCAGCGCCATCGTGAAGCAGCCGGCATGCGCCGCGGCGACCAGCTCCTCGGGGTTGGTCCCCACACCTTCTTCGAAACGCGTCTTGTAAGAATACTGTGCATTGTTCAGGGTCGTGCTTTGCGTCGTTAAATGGCCATTACCGTCTTTTCCGGAGCCGTTCCATGCGGCCGTTGCTGTACGTTTCATAACTTTAATATATTTAATTAAAAAGAACTAGGACTATGCCGACCATCCAATGGCCCGATTTTGCGAAGATAGAGATTCGGGCCGGAACGATCCTTGAAGTTAACGATTTTCCCAAAGCAAAAAAGCCCGCCTTCCAACTGACCATCGATTTCGGTGAGCTTGGTATCAAAAGATCATCCGCCCAGATAACGGAGCTGTATGATAGGCAGGGACTTATTGGAAAACAGGTGGTTGCGGTCGTGAACTTTCCGCCAAAACAGATCGCGAACTTTTTTAGCGAATGTCTTGTCCTGGGGGTGTACACCGACAAAAATGAAGTCGTCTTATTGACCCCTGATAAAAAAGTGGTCAACGGCTGGCAAATAGGCTGATCCGTGTATTATTCTACCTGCAATGCGCGTACGCGCAAAGCCGATATCTCTCCAAGAACGGGGTACACTTGTTTCAACTTCATATGATGGGAGGTGGAATGGACCGGCTGCAAAGGTTGAAAGGTATAGGGCCACCCGATGCGGAGTGTATTCAAACCTTTCCGCAGCTGTCCCGGACCGATCGTAAAATGGTTCGTCGTCCAGCGAGCGCCCATCGGCACCTTAGCGATGGGACCCGGAACGTCGTTCACGAAGATACCGATACATTTTCCGTCGTCTTCCCGGCCCGGCGTTCGACAGGTGATCGAAAAAGCCAGGCCCGACCCGTCGCCCTGAAAAACGAATCGGAATAAGGACTCGGTAGTTCGTGCACCATAGACGATGGAATCGGGCACGCCGATAAAGCTGTTGTAATCCGTCCTGCTGTAAAAAGATTCCAGCAGGTCGATCCCTTCAGGTCCGATATGGTGCTCCTTTGTCCGCAATTCGCCGATCTCTTCCCCCAGGTGGATATTCACCGTATGTAATGCGTTGACGATCGCGTCCACGAGGTCGACGTCCAACAGCTTTCGCCGTGCCGGGTTAGCCAGGGATACCACTCCGCCATCGTATTGCCGCATTTTCCGACCCGCGGCGATCTTCTCGAACGACTTGCAAAATATACTCGAAGATCGTCTCGTGGCAAAATCCATAAACTCCATCATGGGTTGCTTTGCTTCCGGAGAATAGCCTATCGCCCTGGCGCAATGATATCGCAATAATTCGGCGGGCTGTCCCGTATGCGAATTGTGTATGGCTGCTCCAAAATGAGCGATGGCCAGCACGTTCTTGTCCGGGAACAGGGCGGATGCCCTGACGCTGGACACCGGAATGCTTTTCCCCGTCAGTACTTCGATCACCTCCCGGGCGGCATGTCGCATGGCCAGCTTGATGCCCTCTATGGTAAGATGACAATAGTCCAGGAACTGATCCCGGTTCGGGATATGATCCGGCCATTCATGGGCGAATACCGCCGGAAGATCGATCACGCGTATTCCCAACGCCGGCGCCTCCTTCAGTATCCCATCCTGGATAAGACCGTAACACCGGGGTGCGCAAAATCGTCCGGTGAATAAGATAAGGTCGCGGGCAGTGGCAAAGGCCTTCCGGGCCTCTTCATATTGCCCGCAATGGGCATGGAATTCGCCCAGCCATTCGAATCCCAGCGGATGCGCAGGATTCGCCCCGACCATTTCCGCGGCAGCAACCCCAAACCGGTCCATATCCCTGTTCTTTTTTGCTTCTCTTGCGGCATCCCTCGCGCAAAGCCACTTTTCATTCGCGCCATCCGGCATCCACATCATTCCCTGTTCCGGCTCGACACTTTTCCAATCCCTCAGATTGAATTCGGGGATCATCATGATCACGGGAATGCCTTTCCCGACCAACGTTGTATCGGCACAACCCAGCAGGTCGGACACCAACCGGGAGAATTTTTGTTCCATCAACGTCTTCATTCCCGGGAACCCGTGGGTATAGAAGGTTTGCTGGATGTTTTCCTGATCTTCCGGCTCAAGGGAGCCCGTGAATTCCAACTCCCAGTTGTTTCCTCCAAAAATGATCACGGCATCGGGCTCGAGGCGGATACAGGATCTCATCATGCGGCAAAGATCCTGCATTCCCATGCCCGTCCTTGCCAGATCGATGATCTCGGTCTCCACTGTCAGCCGTTGCGCTTTCAGGATCGCTTCCAATTCCTTCGCCACGTTGTAGTAGGGATCATAATAGTAGCCCCTGGCCACGGATTCCCCCAACAGGACTATTCTGCGCCGGTTCCCCTTCGGCGGAATATCATGCACATCCGCCCACGAAAGCCAATCGGCCCGCTGATCGAAGTCCCGCCGGAAAAATAGCTTGCCTTCTTTGGATATTCGCTTCCAGATGCCGACGGTATCCTCCGGAACTTCCTGCGGATCCTCTTTCCTTTCGCCGGGTTCCCTGGCGTCCAATGCCGGTTGTAATTGCCGGAAAAGCTCGATTTTTTTTCCGGCATCGCCGTTCTTCGACCATAGAAGGGCCGAAAGTTCCTTTGCCAGAGGCTTCAACGATTCGGATGGCCTGTTATCCAAATTCATTTGCGTTTGAAAATTTAAATGAACGTATATACGTCGTGACGGACACCGCTTTTGTTTGGGGTCAGATGCAGTAATACGAATTTGAGCAGTTCCAGATCGTTCTCCTTCCTGTCGATGATGAAATTCCCGAGGACGAGCCAGTCGATATCCGAAGTAACAAAGCAACGAAGCGCGTCTTCCGGCGTACATACGATCGGCTCTCCTTTGACATTGAATGAAGTATTCAATACGATGGGACATCCGGACACTTTCTCGAAGGCGACAAGAAGGTCGTAAAATTGCGGATTGGTTTCCCTGTGAACGGTTTGAACCCTGGCGGACCCGTCTATATGGGTGATCGCGGGCAGGGACAGCGGGGATCTGACGGGGCAGGTCTCTAACATGAACGGTGAGCAGTGATCCAGCTCGAAGTGTTGCCGGGCGCGTTCGTAGAGTATTGCGGGCGCAAAGGGCCGGAAAGCCTCCCGCTTCTTAACCATGGCATTGATCCTGTCCCTCATTTCGGGATGCCTGGGATCAGCGAGGATCGACCGGGCCCCCAGCGAACGTGGCCCGAATTCCATCCTGCCGTTAAACCAACCGATCACATTCCCTTCCTGGATCTTGTTGGCGGTGAGGGTCAGCAGCCGGTCATTGTCGTCACGGCAATCTTTGAAGCGAATGGAGGTCGATTCCAGGAAGTTACCGATTTCCCTGGCCGTATAAGCGGGACCCAGGTAGACGTGGCTAAGCCTTTTTTGTCCCGGTCTTTTTCCCGTCCGTTGCACATGAGCCAGCGCCGCCGCGCCAATGGAGCAACCGGCATCATTCGCGGCAGGTTGAACAAACAATTGCTTAAAGGGACCTTTCCGCAAGATCTGCCCGTTGGCCACGCAGTTGAGCGCTACGCCGCCTGCCATACACAGATTCTCACATCCGGTCTCCTCAAAAAGATAATGGGCTTTTTCGAGTAATACTTCCTCGAGCACTACCTGCAGGCTCTTTGCGACATCGGCCTGGACCTGTCCGGGCTCGGAATCCTCTTTCGCCGGCTCCCGCTCCAATAGTTCAATAAGTCCATCGCTGTACATACAGTTCCCTGATAAGAAGCCGAAGTATTTCATATTCAACCGGTACTGTCCCCCCTTCTCTTGTATGATCAGCTGGCGTATCTTGTCTGCGTATACAGGTTTGCCGTAAGGTGCCAGCCCCATGACCTTGTATTCCCCATCGTTGACGCCAAATCCCAGGTAACTGGTGATCGTGCTATACAAGAGCCCCAGTGAATCGGGAAATTCGACTTCCTCGAAGATGTTCAACCCGGCGCCCGACCCGACGCCATAGGTGGTCGTTGCCCACTCTCCTACCCCATCAACCGTCAGGATGGCTGAATTCTCAAATCCGGAAAAATAGTAACTGCTGGCGGCATGGGAGGAATGATGATCGAAATATTGGACAGGGCCATCGTATCCGAGGATGGCTTCCATCTGCTGTTCTATCCAGTCCGGTTCAAAACGCTTCAGCAAGTCGGGCTTCCGGCCCAGCGCTCCGCTCCACAGCTGGCGTGCCAGCTTCTTGCGGGGATCTTCATAGTAGGCGATGCAGTCCACGTCGGCGATGGTTAGTCCACCCTCCTCGAGACAATATTTGAAGGCATATTTGGGCAGTGACGGGTCCGCTTTTATCCGGGTGAATCGCTCTTCTTCCGCGGCGGCCCTGAGCACGCCATCCTGCAACAGACAACAGGCAGAATCGTGATAGTACGCGGAAATACCAATGATATTCATGATTTCTAAAGTACCGGAAAAGCGAACCCCGGTGAATAGTAGCAACTGCCTTTCCGGTTTCGGTTTTTGCTAAAAAGTACTTATCTTGGGATATGTCCGTCACGGTGGAGATAGTCTCAACATATTACCAATCCCCGCTCGGGCTACTCCGCGTCGGAGGGACGGACATGTATATCAGCGAGATCAGTTTTATCGACCACCTGGAGGAAACGGACTACCGGCACACCGGCCTGCAAGGTCCCGTTACGCCCATGGTCATCCAATGTATCGAACAGCTGATCCAGTACTTCCAGGGTCAGCGCCGCGTATTCGATTTTCCTATCTACCAGGAAGGCACTCCCTTCCAGCAACGCGTCTGGAACGAGCTTACGTCGATCCCTTTCGGAAAGACCCTCTCCTATCTCGACCTGTCCAGACGTCTGGGGGATACGAAAGCGATCCGGGCCGCCGCCTCCGCCAATGGCCGTAACAATATCGCCATCGTCGTTCCCTGTCACCGCGTCATCGGCTCCAAACGCGATCTCGTCGGTTATGCCGGCGGGCTCTGGCGCAAGAAATGGTTGCTCGACCATGAGACAAAGATCATGTACGGCGTTCAAACGCTGTTTTAACCGGATGATAGAGCTTATTGACCCCGCTGCCCGGCGTATCCCATGCCGGTCTGTATCGCATGGTCCCTTCGTAGAGCAAGCTGCCTTTGGTATCCGGCGTCCGGCTGGTATAGAAACGGTTCCTGTTGCCGGCCGACACAAAATCTCCGTCACCCCCGAAATCGAGGATCGTAAAACCGCCATGGTATAATAAAGTGGGCAATAGCACCTCGTGATGGCCCACCCATTTATCGGACAAGGCCACATGGATAAAACCCAATGCCTTCCCGGAGATCCTGTAGATCGGGTTGAATGACCGGATCCGCTTCTCGCTCCGGATGATCTTCGAGGGATGCGAAAGGGAGTTCCACCAATTCCAGTCCGGTTCGTCCCTGAATCGCTTTATATGCGAGCTGATGAGATCGTGTTCATAGCGATTGAAAAAGTCGAACAGGTATTCCCATTTGCCGTTAAAACGTACGTCATCCTCTATCACCCAGTAATAGGTGAAGCCGGGGTGATCCCGAAAAAATTGCAGGACGGGGAAATGATTGCTGCCGGGGATGATCCTCATGACGATGGGAATATATCCAAGGCGCAGCAGGCTTTCGTTGGTAAAAATATACACCGGCGCGTTCGTCGGTCCGGGATCGCTACCGGGCCCTTTTTGATGGAAGAGGATATAGGATTCGTGCGGATCGACCGCTGCGTCCCGGATGCGGGCAAAAGTGTCTGATCGGTCTGCCTCTCCCTTATCGGTCAGAAAAAGATAGGCTATTTTATTCTCGTGTGTTGACGGCGGCACGTATAAAAATAGTGCCCGGCAGCTCTTCACCGGTAAACGTTCGTACGAAAACCGTTTTCGGTTTTTACGAAAAGTCCTAATACGTCAGCTGATTCGCATATCGCCGCAGCGCGATCTCCGCCGCCTTCGCCGCAAAGCTCACATTTACCAGCAGGAACCCCGCATTCTCAAAGCTCTGCTGCGCATTCTTCACTTCGACGATCGTCGCCTGGCGCAGCTGGAACCGCTTCATCACCAGGTCCAGCAGCTTTTGCGACAATTCGTAATTGGACCTGGCCGTCTCTACCTGCTGGAGATTGTTCGTATAGGCCTGGAAATTCTTGACGGCGTTGGCAGTATAGTTCAGCAGCAGGGTATCGCGCACGAGCTGGGCGTTCTTCGTATTGACGCCTGCGATCTGGGCCTGCTTTTTATAAATATTCCCATTGAAGATCGGGATGTTCAGCGTAATCCCCGCATAAGGACCGTAGTTGAGGTTGAGGAGCGAAAAACCCACGGAGTTTTGCGTCCGGTTATAGTTATAACCGGCGTTGGCGACCAGTGAAGGATATCGCAGGGCTCCCGTTTCCTTCTCGATATACTGGTTGATCGTGATCTGCTGATTGGCCGCGATGACGTCGGGGTTTGCGGACTGAACGGCGCTGAGGATATCGGGCAGCCTGACATTCCGGTCGATCAGGATCGTATCCTCGACAAGGATCGTGCTGTCGGGGTTTAGCGTCAGCAGGGTCAGCAGATCGGTCTTGCCCTGGTCGATCACCAGCTGTTGCGCCTGCAGGTTCTGTACCTGCGTGTTGAGGTCCACCTGTGATTGGAACAGGTCGGCATTGTTGGCCAGCCCAACGCTCTGCTGCGCCTGTACGATGGCCAGCTGCTGCTTCTGCGCGTCGATAGAGGCCTGCAGGGTCCTGGCATAGCTCTGCTGCCGGACGATATCATAATACTTCAGCAGCACATTATTCACCAGGATCAGCGCCCGCGAGGAAAGCTGCTGCCGGCTCTGGGTCTCGATGGTGCCGAGCCGCTTCTTGGCGGTGACCACGCGCTCGCCGTTGAAGAGCAGCATATACCCGTTGATGGAGCCCGAGAGGTTATTCGAAAAGGCGTTGTTGCTGGACTTGTTATTGGCCGGGTTGGCGTATACTTGTTTGAGGCTGGTGGACTGCTCCTGGTCCGACAGGCTACCGGTGACCACGGGCAGGCCGCCGGCAATGCCGTAGCTGTTGTTGATACCGGCAACGGTCACCAAATTCTTCGCCAGCTCGATACCCAGGTTGTTCTTCAGCGCCACCCGCACCGCCTCGTCCCTTGTCAACGTCTGCGCCTTTAAAAAGCCTGCCGGCAACAGCAGGGCCACGAAATATAGTTTTCTCATAATCGATTACTCCGTTACTTCCGTCAAATGGACTTTACGCTTGCTCGAGATAAAGGTATACACTGCCGGGATCACAAACAACGTCAGGATCAGCGAGAACATAATACCGCCCACCACGACGATCCCCAGGGGGATCCGGCTGGTGGCCGCGGCCCCGAGGCTCATGGCGATCGGCAAAGCGCCCAAAGAGGTCGCCAGCGAGGTCATCAGGATCGGCCGCAAACGCTGCGATGCCGCCTCGATCACGGCCGCCTTCTTACCCATCCCCTGCTCCCGCTTCTGGTTGGTGAATTCGACGATCAGGATGCCATTCTTGGTGACAAGGCCGATCAGCATGATCATCCCGATCTCCGAGAAGATATTCAGGGTTTGATGGAATACCCAGAGGCTGAGCAGGGCTCCTGCCAGCGCCAACGGCACGGTCAGCATGATCACGAACGGATCGATAAAGCTCTCGAATTGCGCCGCCAGCACGAGGTAGATCAGCACCAGCGCCAGTACGAAGGCAAAGACGATGTTGGAAGAGCTCTCCGCGTAGTCCCGCGAAGGTCCGGAAAGCGCCGTCTGGAAGCTGGCATCCAGCATCCGGTTGGCGATGGCCTGCATCGCTTTGATCCCGTCGCCGATGGTCTTTCCCTCGGCAAGAGCGGCGGAAACGGTAGCCGATTTATACCGGTTGAAGTGATACAACGTCGAAGGACTGCTGTTCTGCTCCACATGCACGACCGCGGACAACGGGATGGGGTCCCCGTTCTTGTTCCGCACATAGATCTTGCTGATATCAGTCGGATCGTTCCGTTGTTTCCGCTCCAGTTGGGCGATGACATAATACTGAAACCCGTTCATCAGGAAATACGCCAGCCGGCCGCCGCTGAACGCCGCCTGCATGGCGGAGATCACTTCGTTGGTCGACAGCCCCAGGTCCTTGATCTTCATCCGGTCGACCGTGATCTGCAGTTCGGGTTTATTGAACTTCAGGTTCACATCCACGTTCGAAAAGGTCTTATCCTTGCGACAGGCCTCCAGGAAGGCGGGCATGATCTGTTTCATCTTGTCCAGGTCCTGGTTCTCGATCACGAACTGCACCGGCAGGCTGGTCTTGGAGCCGGAGCCCACCGCAATCGTCTGCTCCTGGATGGCAAAGACACGCGCGTCGTTGAACCGCGCAACCTTCCTTTGCAGATCGGTGGCGATCTGGTTCTGGCTCCGATGCCGCTCCATCGGATCGACCAGGCCGATCCGGGGCTGTGCCGTATTCGTTCCGCTGCCCGCCGGCGTCCGTGCAAACACAAAGTCCCGCTCGGGCACCGAATCCAACAGGTAGCCGGCGATCTGGTCGGTCACGCGCTGCGTATAGGAATAGCTGGCGCCTTCGGGGAGCGTCACCTGGAACCGGATGCTGCTCCGGTCTTCCAATGGCGCGATCTCGCTTTGCATATTTTTCATGATCAGCAGGATCATGAGCCCGCAGATGCCGATCAGCACCCAGGCCATCCAACGGATCTTCATGAATCCCTGTAAGGCGCGCCGGTAGCCGGTCTCCATACCGGTAAAGAACGGCTCGGTCTTATTATAGAACCACCCATGCCCCGACTTGCTGGTCGTCAGGTAGACGTTCAGCACGGGCGTGATGGTCAGCGAGACAAAGGAGGAGATCAACACGGCCGCGGCCAGCACCACCCCGAACTCCCGGAATAGCCGGCCCACAAAGCCCTGCAGGAAAACCACGGGCATGAATACCACGGCCAGCGTCAGCGAGGTCGAGATGACCGCAAAGAAGATCTCCCTGCTACCCTCCAGCGCCGCCTTACGGATGGGGAGTCCCTGCTCCAGTTTCCGGAAGATGTTCTCGGTAACAACGATCCCGTCATCAACCACAAGACCGGTAGCGAGGACGATGCCCAGCAACGTCAGAATATTGATCGTGAACCCCGCCACATACATGATAAAGAAGGTGGCGATGAGCGAAATGGGAATATCGATCAGCGGCCGCAGCGCGATCAGCCAGTTGCGGAAGAAGAAGAAGATGACCAGCACCACCAGCGCAAAGGCGATGATCAGGGTCTCCTTCACCTCGGCAAGGGACTGGCGGATCGTTTTGGTGTTATCGATCAGCACGCTGAAAACAAGATCGGATTTGTTGGCTTTCTTGATCTCTTCCAGTCGCCGGTTGAACTCGTCGGCGATCGCAATATTGTTGGCGCCCGGCTGTGGGATAATGGCCAGCCCCACCGCATTCACGCCATTGTACTTCCAGCTTTGCTCCGGATTCTGCGGGCCGAGTTCGACCCGGGCTACGTCGCTCAGCCGGACGATCCCTGAACTATCCTCGCGCAGGATCACGTCCCGGAAATCCTTCTCGGTCGTAAGCCGGCCAAGGGTTTTGATGGTCAATTCGGTATTGTTCCCATAGATCTTCCCCGGAGGCAGCTCGACATTCTCGCTGCTCATTGCCGCCGAAATATCGTTATAGGCGATGCCATAGGCATTCATCTTGTCCTGGTCGAGCCAGATGCGCATCGAATAGGTCTTATCCCCGAATACATATACGGCGCTGACCTGGTCGATGGTCTGCAGCTGTTGCTGCAGGACATTCTCCGCATAGTCGCTCAGGTCCATCAGGCTCTTGGTCCGGCTCTGGACCGCCAGGATCAGGATAAAGTCGGCATTGGCATCCGACTTGGTCACCACGGGCGGCGCGTCGATGTCCAACGGCAGCGACCGCTGCGCCTGACCCACCTTATCCCGCACGTCACTGGCCGCCGCTTCAAGGTCGATCCCCAGGTTGAATTCGACGGTGATATAGCTGCTGCCGAGGGAACTGGTGGAAGTGATGGTGCGGATGCCCGGGATGCCATTGATATTCTTTTCCAACGGCTCGGTGATCTGGCTGGCGACAAGATCGGGATTGGCGCCGGTATAGCTCGTCTGAACGGTAATGATCGGCGGATCGATCGCCGGGTAATCCCGTACCGCCAGAAAATTGTAGCCCACGACGCCGAAAAGGATCAGCATCAAATTCATCACCGTGGCCAGTACTGGTCGTTTGAGGGACAGCTCGGAAATGTTCATGGCAAATTTATTTGGCGTTGGCGGCCGTTGGGGTGTTCTCGTCTTCGTTGGTCTTTATGCTCCGAATGCTTACGGGTTGATCGGGCCGGGCAAAAAGGACGCCGGTGACGATGACCGTATCGCCAGGATTGATGCCCTTCGTGATCTCGATATCATTGGCCTCCCGAACGCCCGTCTCCACATTGACCACCTTGGCCTTCCCGTCTTTTACGAGGATCACCTGGTTGTTCCGGTCCTCCGGGATGATGCAATTGGTGGGAACCATGATGGCGCGCTTGTCCACGCCCGCATTGACGAATACTTTAACAAAGGCGCCAGGATGGGCGGCCCCGTCCTGCAACAAGGCGCGCACCTTCAGATTGCGGCTGCTGAGGTTGATCTGCGGCTCGGTTGCTATGATCAGCCCCTTCCGCCGGACATTGGTCCGCGCATCCAGCTGGATATCCACCAGGGATCCCTTGCGGACAACACCGCTATATTGTTCGGGAAGAGTAAAATCCACCTTGGTCTTGTCCAGTTGCTGGACGGTGGCAATGATATTAGCCGGTGTGATATAGGCGCCAGGGCTTACCTGCCGGAGCCCGACCACGCCATCAAAAGGCGCCCGGATGATGGTCTTGTCCAACTGGGCCTGGGTATAGTCGATATCAGCCTTGGTGCTGTTGACATTGCTGACCGCAAGATCGTAATCGGCCTCGTTTATCCCCTGGATTTCCAATAACTTACGTTCTCTTTCCTCGGTCTTTTGATAAAGCGCCAGCTGCGCTTTGGACTTTTCCAGCGTAGCTTGCAGATCGGCATCGTTGATCCGCGCGATGACCGTCCCCTTTGGCACCTGGGCGCCCTCCGGCACGTTCAGATACACGATCCGTCCACTGATCTCCGGGTGCAGCTCGACATACTCGTTGGCCACCACACTCCCATTCGCCTCGATGTCATTGCTGATCGGACGGGGTCTGGCGACAAGCACGTCTACGATCGGCGCTTCGCCACCCTTGGCCTTGTGGTCGGCGCCTGCTGCATCGACATGGTCCTTACAGGAATGAAGAACGGGGCTAAAAGATAATAGCAACAGCAAACGAGGGACTATTCCCCTGGAGGTTAGCAAAGTGGAATGAGCCATTAACGGTGGTTTTAGCCTTCAGGTTGTTGGCTTCCCTGAAAGTCCGCAAAGGTAAAAAAACTACCCCTTTTTTTCCACCCGCTTATCCTTTTTGTCCTCCGACTATCGTAATTACGTCATCGACTGTTCGTTAGAACCGTTTGATCGCTACCCATTTCAGCTCATCCGGATGCGTGATATCCTATTTCGGCATGTTTCGGTGGATGGAGCGAAGATCACTGAGCTATACCGACGAGACGATCGCTGACATTGATGATCTGCTTTCCGATGGCATATTTCAACAATCCGACCGTCGATCTGGCGCCTGTCTTCTCTTTCATATCTTGTCTTATCTTTTCGACCGATCTGATCCCAAGAAAGAGTTCATCGGCAATTTCCTTGTTGCTCTTCTCCTCCCAGATCAGTTGAACGATCCTCTTCTCCCGTTCGTTCAGGAAAGGGATGTTTCCGGCCATATGGGACTTGATGCTGCTTTGCCTGGTCCAATATAAGGCTTCCGTGAGCAGTTTGTTCCTGTATATCCTGCCGTCGGAAACGGAAACGATCGCATGAAGCAAATGCTCCGGGTCGTCCGTTTTGCTTATAAAACCATGAATGCCGGTGTCCAGCAGATCACAGATCAGGCTGATGTCCGTACTCATCGATAATATCACGATCTTCAACGCCGGAAATTCCTGCCTGATCAACTTCAGCGCCTCATTCCCGCCGATCTTTGGCATAAATATATCCATCAACAGGATGTCGACTCTTGTATGACCGAGTTTTGAAAGCAGGTCCGGAATATCGGCCGCCTGAATGGCGACCCTGATATTGTTTTGCTCCGAAAGAAAGTGGGTTAATGTTTTGCGGAAAAGAGTGTGGTCGTCGACCAGGGCGATCTGAATTGGATTAGGTTGCATATGATTCCAGGTTGATAAGGAATCTTAAATATAAAGCTAATCATCTGGCTAAAAAAAATGTTTCAATCCCCATTGATCCTTGACGCCAGTGCGGTAAAACAGCAGTCGGTCACTCCAATACCTTTTGAGGGTTCAATATGCCATTGGGATCGAACAGGTGTTTGATCCGCCTCATGATATCCATGCTCTTCGGGCTGTATTGCAGCTCCATGAACTCCTTTTGCCGGGCTCCGATGCCATGTTCGCCGGAGATGACGCCTCCGCAATCCGTCACGAAGGCATAGATCTCCCGCAGAGCTTCCCGGTCTGTTGCGCTTTGTACCATGACATGCAGGTTGCCATCGAGGGCATGCCCAAAATAAACGAACGGTATTTCATATTTGGCGGCGATCGCCCCAACGGTCAATATATAGCCGTAAAGCGCGGACAATGGCACTGATGCATCGATATCCCGGTAGCTTCTGCCGTTGCTGACCAACGCGTTCCCAATGTTATGACGCAATTTCATCAGCCGGTCTTTTTCCGAGGCGGCTTGTCCGACGAGCAGCTCCTCGTCCGTAAACCGGTCCACGATCTCCGCCATCCTGACCAGCTGGGCCTCACTGACAGGACCGGTACCCCGGCACCCGAACAGCAGGTGATGGCTTATCCCCTCTTTCACCAGCGGCAAGGGTTCGCCCAGATGATCCGAGACCAGTTTTATCGTGTTGGGGCAAAATAATTCCCCCATCGATAACGGCAGCCCGGACCTTCTCATCTCAACCAGGGCATCGACAGCGTTTTTAAGACCGCTGAAACCCGCGAGGATCATGGTTTCCTGTTCCGGCCTGGCCGATATCCTGCATACCACTTTGGTGATGATCCCCAACAGACCTTCGCTTCCCACGAATAGCCGGGTAAGGTTGAGTCCGCTGGAGCTTTTGCTCACGTTCGCTCCTGTCCAAATGAGTTCTCCATCCGGCAATGCGATCTCCAGGTTCAGCACATAGTCGCCCGTCTTACCAAAGAGGCAGGAATGGATATTCCCCGCGTCCGTGGCTACATTTCCGCCAACGAACGAAAACCCCTTGCTGGATGGCGCGGCCGGGTAATAGTAGCCACGGGCTTCGACCGCGTCGCAAAGATCGCTGACGACAACCCCCGACTCCGCAATTACAAACCCATCTATCTCATTTATGGATATGATCTTGTTCAGCCTCTCCAGGCTCACGACCACTCCCCCTGTCAGCGGCAGCGCTCCTCCGCTGACTCCGCTTCCCCCTCCCCTCGGCGTGACGGCTATCCGGTATTCGTTGCAAATCTTCAGAATGCCGGACACCTCTTCGGCGCACCCGGGCCGGACCAGCCATTCGAAGGCCAGGACCTGTCCGGTGGTCGAGTCCCTTCCATAGTCGCTGATGGCCTCGCACCAGGACAGAACCTGTTGCTTACCGCAAATACGTACGAATTCATGGTATGCCTCATCGGTCTTACTCATCTGCCCTCACTTTATGATCTCCATTTCTTCCGCTTTCTTAAGGACATTGATGTTCTTTAAAGCAAACCCGTTGTATCCGTTTACCCGCTGAACCAGCTCATAGAGGAAAAAGGGCCTGTCACTGATAGGTTTTATGAATTTCTGCAGCAGATAGCTGTCGCCTTCCTTGTCGATAAGGATCCCCAGCTTCTCGAGTTGATCGATGTCAAAGCCCTTGAACTCATCGTTCTCCCGGAGAAGTTTGTAATAGGCGGCTGGAAATTTGATGAATTCGATCCCCTTTTTTGAGAGCAGGGCGACCGATTCCGGCAGGTTGTTTGTAGAAAAGGCCAGGTGATGGATACCCGGCCCGAAGTTGTCGATGTTTTGCTGCACCTTGGAGTAACCGGCATAGGTGTCCGGTTCGGCAATGACCAACGTCAGGCCCTTGCTCCTGGATTGATTGATATTCAGCACCATGCCCGTCCGGTTCTCATTACTCCGGCCAATGTTCTGTACAAGCTGGGTATCAATGACCCTTGTTAAATACCCGGTCCAATATTCGCTTTCGTTTATCCTGACTTCGCTTGCAATATGATCGATGCCGGTCAGGCATCCATCGGGGTCGTTCCCTGCTTCGGCCCTGTAACCGGGCCTGAAGGCTCCCCGGTAATGAGTCCGGTTAATGAACAGTATCTCATTGTGGTCGTATAACCGAATGGCGGCTTCTTCAATATAGCCATCCTCGTCTTCTATCTTCGCCGGTAATTTTGTTGGGATCCCGCCATTGCCGATCGCCTTTTCAAAGGCTTTTTTTACATCGTCGACGGCCAGGGCGATCCGTCTTACCCCGCAATAGTTTGCACCGATGAAATTCTGTATCTCGCAGTTCCCCTCAACCGTTCTGTTCGAAAAGGTAGAGGTCAGCACCAGCCTGATCTTCCCGCTGACCAGCAGATAGGAGATGGAATTCCCCCGGGCTCCGTCAAAGGCCAATACGGCGGCCTTCGAAAACCCCAATGCATGGACATGCCAGTAAGCGAGGGGCTTTACCATCGGGCTGTATATTTCCACATAATCGATCTCGTGTTCACCCATGAGGCTCTTTTCCATAATCAAATAGTTGCCAGTTCAAGATTGGTTGTTTCTTTTTTCCCGGGCTGCCGGCAGGCTTTATCCTTCAGGAATAATGATAGCTGGCGGATGCCACGATCGATCTCATCGAAGCCAAGGTTCGAAAATGTGATCCGGATCTCGTTATGGCCGCATTCCTCGAGGTAGAAATTGCGCATGGGACAGAATAGTACTCCAAAGTCCCTCGCGCACCGGATGACATCGTCGGGGCTGACATCGAACGGCAAGGTCATTTTTATGAAAAATCCTCCTTCCGGTTCGTTCCAGTCGATATCCCTGGCCCAGCCATACTTTTCCGACCGTATATAAGTGTCGAGGGCCGCGATCACCCTGTCCCTTTTCTGTTTGTAACTCTCATACTTGGGCCGGTTCAATTCACTTAACGTATAATTCCCGCTGAGCAGGATCCCGCCCAAAATAGCCTGGTTGATCGTCGGCGTGTTATTGCTCAGCTGCGCCTTTACTTTTACGAATTCATCGATGAGGAAAACATCCTGACCCCGGTCATTCTCTACTTTCTGATCCGCGGCGATAAGACCGATACGCAAGCCGGGGAACAGGGACTTTGAGAAGCTTACCACATAGATCACGCGGTTGAACTTGTCCAGCGATTTCAGGGTCGGATTCTTCTTTTGCTGATAGGTGAAGCTGTTGTATACGCCGTCCTCGATGATCAGGAAGTTATACTGTTGGGCCATTTCCAGCAGCTTTAGCCGGTTGCCGATCGGCATGCAGCAGCCGGATGGGTTCTGGTAATCGGGTATTACGTAGACCAGCTTTACCCGCTTGCCTCTTGAATTGAGATCGATGATGCGGTTTTTCAGCTTTTGAAGGTCGATCCCCTCATCCCCTACGGGAACGGCGCGGATATCGTAGTCGAACACCCGGGAGAATCCGCTGATGCCCATGTAGCTGGGATCTTCGATCAGGATGACATCATTGTCCCTGTTGCATATGGAAGCCACAGTGACGGCAAAGGCCTCCTGGGCGCCCACCGTTACCAGGATATGCTCCGGCCTGATCGTTATGTTCTCGTCGTTCTTCAGGTATTCCGACAGGATCTCGTTGATGATGCCTTTTGTTTTGTTGTACTGCCCGATATTGTTGACCACCCGTCTCCGGTCGTGGCCCGTTCTATTCATTACATATTCGACGTATACGCCGAATTTGGAAATATTGTCCTCGATATCGAAGAAGGACTCGTCCGGCTGCCCGGCCACGAGGGAGATCGCCTGTGGGAACTTGTATTGCGTATCGTTCAGGAAACCGATGACATTGTTGAAGCTGCTTCCGATATGCTTGTTCAACGAGTAATTCCTTATCGTGTGATCCTGGCCGGCCATCAGCAGATGCTCGATCAGCCGGGACTCCAGCACCTCGAGGCTTTCGAAAAGCTCGTCGAACGACCGGATCACGAAATAAGTATGCTGCAGCTTGTAAGGATTGTAGGCCGTCCGGAAGATGTCATCGATAGAGAAAGGATTCTTGGGCACATCGGGCTTCAGCATATGTGCCGATTCCTCGGAGGACGTGATAAGAGCTCCTCCATATGGCTTAAAACATCCATTCTCTTCAAGCACCCCCATTTCATACGTGTACCAATAAAGCCGCCCAAGCAGCTCGATCGCGCGCTCGTTGTTGACATACTTGATCGCGATCGTACTGTAAGCACTGAGGAACCGGGTAAATTTCTCATTGGTCAGCAAGGGGAGGTGACCGAATACATCGTGAAAGATATCGGGCTGCTCACTGAAGTCCAGCTCGTGCCGCTTTCTGATATAGATGGTGACCGGATACCTTTTATTGATCAGCATATAAAAAAAGTCCCGGGTTGGGATCAGACCGGTAACCGGAACAAGGCTCCAGCCCGCCACCTCTTCCAGCCGGTCGCTAAGCACCTTTATATCGACGACCTTGCTATTACCCAATCTCAGTTTCTTCAGTGCCTCCAGGTATGGGGTCGAAGCACTTTTCTCCGCAACCCTCGTTTGCCTGTCCACCAATAGATTCCATGTCTGATGATCGTCGTCATCATATAAGGTATAATCCTGCTTTTCCAGTATCATGATGGGGAATTTTTGACTTTATGTTGATCTAAGATACCCGGAAAATAGCAGTCGAAAATGTGTACTGACGCTAATTGAACATGCGGTTTCTACGAAATAACCTATTCGAACAAACTGACGAGATCGTCCTTCGACAAGCCCGCGTGCAGGTCTGATTCTTCTGCGATCGCACTTAAAATATCTCCGAATGCTTCCACAAGCGATCCCGCCAGGTGAGGCCTCGTTGGAACAGGATCGCACACGATCCTGAAATACAACTTGTTTTTTATTATCCAGCAGTTGAATTCAAATTCGGCCGAGGAAAGGTTTATCGGATCGACATCCCTGCCCGTGCTGATGTCGGATATCCTGAAATAGGCGTTATCCAACTCATGAAAACTTCCCAGGAAGTTGAATCGTATTGGCCGCCCGCCCTCGCTGAAGGTGGTCGACTCTTTGCTGATCTGCTGTTTCAGGGATTGTACGCGATCGGGAAGAGATCCGCCGGGTATTCCGGCACGGACCCGCTCGAATACCGTGAACCAGCCGATCGTATGACTGATGTCCGGGACATCCTGTCCGATCTCCCTTCCATGCCGCTCCACTTCAAGTACTATTTCCCGTTGACCGGTGACCCTGTGCCAGGCAAGCAGGAGAACGATCATCAACAGCTCATGAATGCTGACATCAACCGCCTCCGCCGCCTTTCTCAGGAGCCTTGCGCGATCGCCCGCATCGAGATCGCCCTCCAGCGTGTCCTGCAGGACGGGGCGATCCACCCTGCGCGCTTCCGGACCCTTCAGCCTGGGTTGGACCCGGGCGGAACACAGGGCCCAGTCGCTCCAGAGCGTGCTTTCGTGTGGAAGGGTAAAGGGCTGCCCTTCACTGGCGGTACCGATCAAAAGACGCAGCTGGCCCAGAATGATCTCCCAGGAAACGGCATCGACCAATAAATGGTGGAACACCAACAATATCCATCGCTGACCTCCGGTTCCGTTGAATAAAGCGACCCTGAAGAGGAAATCGCCGTTGAACGAGACCGATCTTTTTATTTTCCCGCCGATCGTCGCGAGCTGAGAGGGTACATCCGTTTTTCCGTCAAGCCAGTATTCTTCGATCCCGAAATCATCGGGCGACAGTTCCGGCGAATATCCAACCTGGCGCCGTTCCCGCCGAACGACGAGCTTTAGCGAATCGTGAGCGGATATCATTCTCCGAAACATCTCGTTCAGCCGGACCGCGTCTATTTCCACTTTCATTTCCAATAACACCGATTGATGGTAATACTCCGGGTTGGCGAACTCCTGATCGAAGAACCAGTCGGTGGTCGCCGTGCTGAAGTCGCGATAGAACTTCTCGGACTTCCCGTTCGCGTCATCCGGACGGGCCGGCTGACGAACCATTTTCGCCATATCGCCGATGATCGGATTGGCCAGGATCGCCTGCGTCGTTATCAGGCAACCCATACTCCGCAGCCTGGACGAAAGCCGGATGGCCGTTACCGAATCCCCGCCTATGGAAAAGAAATTGTCATCCGGATCGACCGTGTCCAATTCCAGCATTTGCTTGACGACCGAGGCGATCAACAACCCGTCCCGGGTGAATTCCGGCCTCGGTCCATCCCTGCGATCCGCCGGTGCTGACGGGACCGGCAATTGCTGGCTATCCACTTTTCCATTACTGTTCAATGGGAAATGGGTCATCGTGACAAAGTGGGCCGGTATCATATACCCGGGAAGCCGGGCACGCAGATAAGCCTGGATGGCATCCGGCGAGTACCCCTCATTGACGATAAGATAGGCGACAAGAAAGGGGCTGGCCTTAATGTACACGTTCCGGATACTTTCGTGTGAGGCCAATACGCTCCCTATCTCCCGCAACTCCACCCGATGGCCATTGATCTTTACCTGTTCGTCGGCCCTTCCCTCATAGATCATCTTCTGCTTGTTCCCAATTCTTCCGATGTCGCCCGTCCGATAGAGGATCATTGAAGGGTCCCAGGGGCTTCGGACAAACCGTTCTTCATTTAATGCCGGGCTGTTCCAATAACCGGGAGAAACGCTTCTTCCCCCGATATAGATCTCGCCGGGAGTCCCGACGGGCACATGCCGGAGCTTGCCGTCGAGCAAGTAGATGGCCGTATTGCTGATCGGACCTCCGATGGGAACCGACCTTTCATCCTTGTCCCCGGCATTGAACAGGTGGATCATGCACCCCACGGTTGCCTCCGTAGGGCCATATTCATTGAACAGATCGGTGTTTTCACCCAGCTGAGCCGTGACGGCCGCCGCGAGTGAGGCTTTTAGGTCTTCCCCACCGATGATCAGTCTTTTTCCACCGCTGCAAACCGGGGCATCCTGCAACAAAACCAAATGGGACGGAGTACACTTGACAAGGGTTACCTCGGCCGATCCGAATACTCTATACAGAACATGGGGCCCTTCTGCCTTTTCAGGAAAGAATATTTTTATTTTCGATGGGCTGATCATCGGGACAAAAAGGGAAGTGATCGTCAGATCGAACCCGATGGAGGTAAAAAAGGCGAACACTTCTCCCGAAGGCCGGACATAGGTTTCGGCCGCCCACGTACAGTAGTTGATCAGATTGTCGTGGGTTATGGCCACTCCTTTTGGCCTGCCGGTGGAACCGGAGGTATACATAATGTAAGCAAGGTCTTTTCCCGAGACCCGCGGAACAAATCCCTCTCCGGTCAGCGACTCGAAGGGGATCTCTTTATAGCGCAGGATCGGAACATCAGGAACATCGGCTCGCCCGAGGTTCGTTAATACGAATGCCGACGCGGTGTCGTCGAGGATATATTTCATCCTTTCGCCGGGAATTGCCGCATCCATCGGCACGAACACGGCCCCTGCCGCCATTACGGCCATCATGGAGACGATGCATTCAAAGGAATGGGACATAAGGATAGCGATCCGGTCCTGGTCCTTTACCCCGCATTTTCTCAGGTACGCTGCCAGCTTTATGACGTTCGCGCGAAAATCACCCCGGGTAAGCGAGCGGCCGTTCTCGTCCGATAAAAAGAGCTCGCTATCGGGAACGAGTAGTCTTGACCAACGGTCCAACAAATGCCCGCCGGAGTACCCGCCGGTCCTGGTCCGCTCGAACTTTTTGGTGATCTCCCCGTGGCGGCGATCGCTCAGCATCTCAATATCGTCGAGGAGCCGATCGTCGCAGGTGCAAAAGCCAGCAGCCAGATGGACAAGCGTTTCATTCAGGCAGTCTATTTCAAAATCAGTGAAGAGATCGGCCCTGTAGTCATACTGGAATTGGATGGAATTTCCCCATTCCTTGACGGTGACCTGCAGATGATAAGGCTGGCAGCCGCAGTAAAACTCGTCGTTCGTCGCTTGCGCTCCCTCAAACGTGGCCGGCAATTTCGTTGCATAATAATTTACGCATAAATTGAACAGCCCATGGGCCTGCTTTTTCCTCAATTCAAGGTCCTGGACGAGGAAATTATAGGGATATTTTTGATGCTGGTAACATTTTTTCAGTTCCTCCTTCACGAGCATCAGCAATTGCCTGATGCTGATATTCCCCGCAAACCGTATCCGCAAGGGCATTGTACTGGTGTACATTCCAATGGTTTTCTTATGAACGCTGCTATTGCGGTTGAGCAGCGGGATGCCGATGACCAGCTCTTCGCAACCGGTCCGCCTGTGCTCATAGAACAGGACAAGCGCAATTAGCAACAAATTGATGCCGGCATGGTTCTTTTTAGAGTAGGCCAATATCAGCTCCGACAGCTGATCCGGACAGTCGAATTGCTTTCTTTTCCCGTCGAGACGGCTCCCCTGCGCCTGCGGAAAGTTCGGTTGGAGATCTTTGAACTTCTCGATCCAGAAGGTCCTGTCTTTTAGAAATTCATCCGACCTTTGGTAATTTTCCTCCTCGGCGACCAGCCTCAGGTATTCTCCGGACGCCGGAAGGGAAACATCGGCTTTGCGGGCTATTTGCCGGTATACGTCATAGGCCTGGTCGATGAACAGCGAGACAGACCAACCATCTGCAAGGATATGGTGAAATTTGAGGAAGAAGGCTGTCTGCCCATCCTTTAATTGTACAACGGCTACATAGAACAGCGGGCCCTCTTTCAGGTCGAACGGCGTAGTGAAAACGGCTTTTGCCCATTCGTAAAAAACTTCGAGCGGGTTGTGTTGTTCCGAAAAATCCAATTGATGAACCGTTGGAGCCTCCGTCTCATCGCAAAAGTACTGCCATGGTTCGTCTTCCGTTTCCGACAGCCGCAAACGGAAAATGGCATTATTACGCAGACAAAACAAAAAAGCGCTCCGCAGAATATCCGGACGGATCTCTCCGCCGGTAAGAACGGTGACCCCGCCAACACAATGGATCGGCGTATCGGGATGGATCTTTTCGATATTCCAGATCCTTCTTTGCGGCTGTGACAGAGCTATTTTACCGGTCATAAACTCCTATTGTCTTTTAATTGTTTGGCAAGATCGATCGCATGAGCTCCTTTTACCATGGAATCGTGGTCGCCGGAGGAATAGACCACGCCGATATCCTCGATAAAGCGCCACCAACCCAGGCTTATATCGAATCCATCCGAGTCAATATCCTGGTTGGTTCCAAGGACGAGGATCGTTTTGACCTTGATATTCCCTTTCGGGCTATACGCTATTTCCAGGTTGGCCTTTACCAATTCGACGATGTTTATATCGGAAACCGATCTCAACAGTCCTTTCGCGTACGCGCCGGCGTCGCCGGAGAAGGCCGGTTTAGAGGCCATCACATCCAAAAGCACCAGCGTGCTGTCCTGCAGGTCTTCTTTTGTTTGCAGTTGCCGCAGCATTTCATAGGCGACTTGCCCGCCCATGGAGTGTCCGATGATCCTGTACGGTCCCTGGGGCCTGACGTTTTTTATCCATTCTATATTTTGTCTGGCGATGGTTTCAATGGAGGAGAGCGGCGATTCGCCGGGATAATAGCCGGTCATATTGATGCCATAGACCGGTTGATCCTCCCCAAAAGCATTGGCCAGATCGAAATAGTCATCGCAAAACCCCATGACGCCGGGTAAAATAAATATCGGCGGCTCGGCGCCCTGGGCCTGGAGCGTTATCAAATGTTCATTCCCGGCTACCGTTTTCCGTTGACGGGATATATAGTCTGCCTGATCACCCAGTATTGCATACTGAAAGACATCGCGGATCGATATGGCCACTTTCATCCGGCTGCGCACCATGGCTACCAGCCGGGTTGCCAGCAGCGAGTGGCCCCCCAGGGAAAAGAAGTCGTCGTGTATCCCTACCTGTTCGGTTCCCAACAGTTCCGACCAGATGGAAGCCAGCTCTGCTTCTATCGCGCTCCGCGGCGCCGTGTATTCTTTATCCGGCCCGGCCGACACCAATGGGTCGGGCAATGCTTTTCTATCGATCTT
>Ga0105239_10000100_pt1 | contig 120159 bp, 100 predicted proteins | sample KBSC44metaG_FD_92761 | JGI IMG/M metagenome (GOLD analysis project Ga0105239, IMG submission 92761) | Corn rhizosphere microbial communities from Kellogg Biological Station, Michigan, USA - KBS C4-4 metaG | ecosystem: Host-associated > Plants > Roots > Rhizosphere > Soil | place: Michigan... | reverse complement strand
TCCTCCTCCTCCTCCTCCTCCTCCTCCTCCTCCTCCATCTTCTCACCGTCTAGCAAACTTTCTACCCCTTCGACCAGTCCACTACCTCGCACTGTCCACGTACCGCTATAAGCACTGGCCTCTCACGACCTCGTTGCAGCAACATTAGGCTTCATTCTCCTCATCGCTGTCTCTTCTACCTCAGCAAATTCAATCGCTCTAAAGCCATCCCACCATGAGCTCTAGATCTCAGCATTATGCGGTTCTCAATTCATCTGACATCGAAGACTCTCCTCCTCCAGAAAATCCCTTTGCACATCAGGGGGCCACGAAGATTCGTCTAATAGAACAGAATCGAGATGAGGATGCAAAGCGAAGTAAAGGAGTTTATAAGATTCTATCCAAGAACACTCTCGATCCAAATACCATTCCTCCTCTACCGTGATTCCTCTCCCTACTCGATTCGAACGGTTTGCTAGCTAGTTTACCGCCTAGGAAAGGTTTTATCCGATGAAAAGAGGAGGATTGCGCGAAATTATTCCACCGGGAATATTCCACTAGGGAAAGGAGGGTTGACCCACTGTTGAAAAGCAGATAGCTCGCTTTGATCGTTGCTCTACTAGAACTCTTTCTTCTAGAGACCCAGGGGTGGTACTAGGACAAATACTAGAGCATGATTTATACCGACTCTACAGACCATAAGCGGGGCACCTACTTTAGATAGTAAACTGCCTATTTTAGGAGGGTAGGAGGCCGAGAGCCAATACTATAGGTACCTATAGGTAGATATATATATGTACATAGCTTACTTAAGAAGCTGGGTCGCATTCAATTGAAATCATCATCGTCGTCATCGTCAGCGAAGTGCAATCTGGTGTATTGCCATAGTCGCTACCGAAGTCACGTTACAGTGTCTTCCAAGACTTACCGAGAGCCAATAATTCAAACCTTAAATCCTTAGCGTTGCATTTTCTTGAGACCTCAACAGGCTCAATATCGAAGTCTGGTCACGATTACTTGTGTGACACGATTACTTGTGTGAAGCATTGCCACAACTCATGCGGTGCCACCTATACTGGCCTGTTGCGCGATCTCAACTCTGCCCCCCCCTCAAGCAGTAGGTACCATGGCGGACGGTCTCTATGGAATCAAACAAGCCTCCAGGACAAAAGCCAAAGACATTTCCTCATCCACATCTCTTGCCTTCTCTACCAATCTTGCCTCACTAATATCCAGCACATCGTCAACTAAACACAGAACAACCCCCGGTAGACCCAGACCATCGAGTTCAAAGGCAGACATTTTCAAAGCTCACAACAAGAGCGTCAAGAAGCGCGCAGCTGCGGATCTTGAAGATGGCCAACAGCGCCACAAAACACGAGATGACATTGGGTCAGTGGATGCTGCAGAGTTACACAGATCCAAGAGAAAAATGGAGGACAAGGTTAGACTTTATAACGCTATGAAACGAGGCGAGTACGTAGGAAAGGGTGACTATGACGGTGGTAGCCTGGTCGACTTCGATCGGAAATGGGCGGAGAAGGACTCCAAACATGGAACCGCTAGGAGTGAGGGATCAGAGTCGGATGATGGCAATGCGACGGATGAGGGTGAATTGGTGGAATATCTCGATGAATTTGGACGACTACTGAAAGGAACCAAGGCCCAAGCCGCCCGTGAGGAAAGACGAAAGGCCACAATCGCTCATCTTGCAGAGGAGGAGGCCCAATCATCTGCAAGGCCAACCATGCCGGAGAATATTATTCTTGGTGACACGATCCAGCATGCTGCATTCAATCCAGACCAGGTCATTGCAGATCGTATGGCTGAAATAGCTAAGAAACGAGACAAATCTGCTACCCCCCCACCCGACCGCCACTACGATGCCAGCGCAGAGGTGAGAACCAAGGGTACTGGCTTCTACGTGTTTAGCCAAGATGCTGAAGAGAGAAAGAGAGAAATGGAAGCGTTGGAGAAGGAGCGATTGGACACGGAAAAGATGCGCAAGGAGCGAGAAGACAAAAGATCCCTCCGTAAGAAGGAGATTGAAGATCGACGGAAATTAATTGCCGCCCAGAGAGCGAAAGCCCAGACTGAGAAGTTTCTAACTGAACTTGAGATTGAAGGGTTTCAAACATGAAGCCGGCCATTAGGGACTTCCGTCAACTACTGGTTACCGGGAGCGATAGAGCATTTGTCTCCCTCCAACTATCAAGAGTATGACTCTTCACTCTTTAATACCCTGTGAAAAGACTTTACAGTTGTCCTTGCAGAAATATCCTTTCCCCGGACCAAACCCCTGTCAATCAGAGACCAGTATCAGTTGTCGTTCCTCAGTGTTGGATCGTGACAGACCACTTCACGTTCTGAGGCTTGGCAACACTTAATCACAAGTCACTTCTTACCTTTGCCTTTTTGCAACAAATCTTATCTGGCACAAGGTATTCTACGATTATCCTTGGGATATTGACACAGCTTGGGAACCCGAGAATAATGGAGGGAGAGGCGGCGAAGGTCGTCCTCGGCCTAGAACATCAAACGAAGGCAATGGATCTACTCGGTCGAGATTTCAGCACCCTTGTCTACATCTTTCAGACTTTTTTCCCACAACTACATCATATGGTATCGGAACATCCACGATTGATCAAGCTCCTACCGATCTTTCTGGCCGCCTACATGGGAACTTCTGCTTTCACAACCACACTTGGAAGCTGGAAGACAACGGTCAAATCCGCTTTGCTCAAATTCTTCTGCTCTTCGGTGACACTTGAGCACGAAGATCGGTTGTATGACGCATTTCTTTCATTACTACTGCACCGGCGCTACTCTCTGTCTCCCAAAATCCGCCTTTCAAGCTAAATCACTCGATTTCATCAAACATGAATTGGACAGAGGAGAAAGCATGCAAAATCCGCTGACATTGCCAGGGAAGATTAGGAATGTCACCTTCGTCCCAGCTTCCATGGACCAGGTTTTCTTCTATAAACAAAGATTGTTCTTCTACAACGAAGTGGGATATAATTTGCGCACTCTCCGATGTCTGGGCTGGTCAGCAAAGCCAATCCAGGATATGCTGGAGGAACTGCTTCAATCCTACAATGTTGAAAGGAGCCAAACCCTCACTGAAGTTAGTTATCCTTTCGAAGGCAAAGCCAAATGGGCGTGGCCAATTGAAGTAGTAGCACGGTCTATGAAATCCGTTCTGATGGATGATCAAGATAAAGGCTCCCTTATTGCAGATGTTGAATGGTTTCTCAAAGGGCGACAATGGTACGAAGATCGGGAGATTCCCTGGCGTCGAGGGTATCTCTTTTATGGGCCCCCAGGCACTGGAAAATCATCGGTGGTAATGGGACTTGCAAGCTATTTTGCTCTGTCTGTCCGTTCAATTCAATTCCATCCGCAACTGACCGATAATGGCCTGTTGACCTTGCTCCGACAAATCCCCGATCAGAATAGCATTATCTTGTTCGAAGACGTGGATAGCTCTGGGATGGGGAATCGAAAAGGTCAAAATGGCAAGTCTCCTTCCCAAGTCGCGTTGAAGAACACAAAAGTGACGCTCTCTGGACTGTTGAATGCTCTTGACGGCCTTTTCGCCCCGCGGGGGGCAATCTTTGTCATGACAACTAACTACCCTGATCGACTTGATCCTGCACTTACTCGCCCAGGTCGGATCGACTATCAGCTGAAATTCGACCTCGCTAGTCAGGAGCAAGCTCGAAGGATGTTTCTTCACCTTTGTGGAGTGTCCAAGCTCGTAACAGACTTATCTCCCGAGGAAATTGAAGAGGCTGCCTCTACTTTCGCAAGTCGGATTCCCGACAAGAAGATTTCACCTGCCGCGCTACAGGATTACCTGCTCCGCTATCGCGCTACGCCATTGGAAGCGGTCGATGCGGTTACGAAATTGGTTGAGTCTGAAGAGAACAGGGAGGAGATGAAGCAGATGAAGCACAAGAGGCACAAGAAGCAGAAGAAAGAGACGAAGCAGAAAAGCAAGGCTGATCTAGGTCGCAAATCCGGCGATGGAGAAAAGCCTGATTCAGGAACGGCAGACGACTCGTCATGCGAAACAGACAGCTCCATGGCCAGCCAAATGGATCAGGACGAGCAGCAAACAACCGATGAATCTATCTCTGGAGACCAAGACAGTGATGACGATGAATGTTCTTGAAAAACAGTGATCGACACTACGATCAAATGATTCCAAAGAATTTTGAAAAAGTCGCGTTCCGAAGCAACAGATCACACGTAAACTTCCCATCTGTACGAATACCATCCACACATAGGACTCTGTTTAGAAAACGCTGTGAGTACCCGGCAAACAGAGGAGCCGAGGTCTCGAGGTTTCCAGAGGTCCTAGATGCTTTCATGCATAGACATAGACAATAACCTAGAAAACGACCCGAAACCTAATAATGCTAAAATTACCTGCCAGGCTCCAGCGCGGAAACACTAACGTTCCTTTCCTCCTCGAGTCACTAAATGAAAAAAATGAGTCAAGGGTTTCAAACAACTCGTTGATTTGTTTCCAATTATCTTCTTTCTTTGCTTATGTGTACTGTACTCTTTACAATGCAGTTCAAACCAATTGGGGTGCATGTATTTATGTATATATTACGGTAACATCTCTTCATCTTTTCTCCGTTTTTCTGAAAAACCCAGCGCTGTGATGCTGGTACATGACTAAAAATTACGCACCATTAACTTGGGGGTGATCATAGCACCCCTTTGCAAAAAGGAGACAATACCAAACCAAAACTGACTTGACAGTCAACGAATCCCCGTACAAACATCGCAGCGATATGTGACTTTTTTCTCCTTTTCGTATATGCATAACCCCCTCTCCCCCCCCCGAATTCCGCTTCCCTCACCAGTGTCTAGACTTTAGAACACAAACGCGACAACGGCAAGCACACCTGCTGCAGCGCCAAAGCCGACACTTTGTCTGGAGGCGGCGCCGGTGAAGGTCGAGGCAGCGGGGCGCGTGCCAGTTGCGGTGTTGCCGGCAGCAGGGGCTGTGGTTGTTGCTGCTGGAGCGGGCGCGCCAGCACCATTGCCTGATCCGGAGCCCGAGCCTGAGGTTGCCTGCGCAGGCACAGCAGGAATGAGGCCGACGCCAGGTGCAGTTGCCGTTCCAGTACCTTGCGTGGTAACGAACTCGACTTGAGGCACGGTATATGCTGTAGTGACCGTCGAACCCTCACTTGTCTGCACGAACGTGATGGTGGTAACAGGGATAGTGAAACCTCCTGGTGGCCCAACTGGGGGCCTAGTTCCTCTTCCAGCGCCATTTGTGACCGTCTCGGTGGTGGTCTCTGGGACGGGGACAAGCGTGATGCTGGGAGGCACACCAGTACAGATACCAGGGTTCTGGGGCACGAAGTCAGCGCAGATACCAGCCAGGTAAGACAAGGCACCCGTGATCTCGGTGTCTGAGGTTCCCCAAGCGGATACACAGGCCTGTACGTTCGCGATGAAATCCTTGGACGGGCAGAAGCACGCATGGTCGCTGTTAGAGCGGCAGGATACGAGGCTGAGCCATGTGTTCAGACAGCGGGGAAGGACGGGTGGGCAGGGCGAGTCCTTGCCACCGGTTGGTGGTGGAGGCGGTGCGCCGCTGCTGGTTGTGGTGCTTAGTGTTGAGCTGGTCACTGGTGGGAGGGTGGCTGAGCTGAGTGTCGTTGGGGGAGGCGCTGGTGTTGTGGTTGTTCTTGTTGTGGTCGAGGTGAACGGGGGTGGAGGTGGAGGGAGATCTCCGCCTTTGGTGGTAGTAGTAGTAGTAGCTGGCGGGGGAGGTGGAGGGGGAAGATCTCCGCCCTTGGTGGTAGTGGTCGTCGCTGGTGGTGGTGGTGGAGGGGGAAGATCACCACCCTTGGTTGTCGTAGTAGTGGCTGGCGGGGGAGGTGGAGGAAGATCTCCGCCTTTGGTAGTAGTGGTTGTCGCTGGCGGGGGAGGTGGAGGAGGGAGATCACCACCCTTGGTAGTAGTGGTTGTCGCTGGCGGGGGGGGTGGAGGAGGGAGATCACCACCCTTGGTGGTGGTAGTAGTAGTAGTAGCTGGCGGGGGTGGGGGCGGTGGTAGATCTCCTCCTTTCGTGGTGGTTGTTGTCACTGGTGGAGGAACACCCCAGCCAGATGTGGTGGTCACTGGGGGAGGGGGAGGAGGCGGGAGATCTCCACCCTTGGTTGTTGTAGTCGTGACTGGTGGAGGCGGAGGTGGTGGTGGGAGGTCACCGCCCTTGGTGGTGGTGGTAGTAACAGGAGGAGGCGGCGGTGGAGGGGGCAAGTCTCCACCCTTGGTTGTCGTCGTCGTCGCTGGTGGTGGTGGTGGTGGTGGTGGCGGCGGGGGAGGCACGCCCGGAGTCGTCGTGGTGCTTGGTGGAGGGGGAGGTGGTGCAGTAGTTGTGACGACTTTCGAGGTGGTAGTAGTCAATGGCTTTGTGGTAGTGCTGGTAGCTCTCGTGGTGGTAGTGGTTTTCGTCGAATGACAGTCAAACCCAATGGAGTGAATACCAAAATCACAATCCTTGCCACCCTTCGGCGGAAGCTGGAAGGTAACCTCCTTAGCACCACCACACTGCGAATTCGTGACTGTGGAGCCGCCGGCTTTGCAGGCAGAGGTATGCTTGCACTTGGAACCATCAGGCATGGAGAAAATAAAGTCGATATCGGTATCAAACGCCACCGAGACGTCGAAATGGGCGATGGAAAACTTGTCGTCCTGACCGCAAGAAATCTTTGGTCCACTGCCGCCACCCTTAGGAAGGGTACCTTGGATACACTTTGACTGGAAGTTGGTCCGAGTCTCCAAGGACCTCCTCCGATTCTTAGGCTGGAAGGAATCCTTGCAGTCAAAGCCACCGAAGGTGAAGCCGTCGTAGTTGCTGAACCCTCCGGGAGGCAGCGTGGACCAGTCGAAGCCCTTGCCCTGGTCAACCGTACAGTTATTGTTGGTGTTGCCGGGGTTTGGGAAGGTTGGCTGGTCGCCCCAGCCTGTCGCTGCAGCCTGCTGCGCAAACAAGGCAGAGGCCACCGCAAGCCCTGCAGTCAATGCGGGCTTCATGGTGGTGATTGTCTAAATCACCCTGGGTATGTGATAGGTCTGGTCTGGTAGCAGTCTTTATAACGAATGTACAAGAAAACCAGGTAAAACAAAACTGAACTGAGCAGTTAACGATAGTCAGAACACCTTCTAGAGGCGTAACGAGTGTGAGTGTGCAGATAGCGAAGGACTGGCGCAACCAAAAAAAGCAAAACGAGAGTGTTAGGACCCAAAAGACCCAGGGAGATTGAGGATGGAGAGAGGAAAAGAAAAATCCTGACTTGTCGAAGGCGAGAGATGCCTTCATTTGTATCCAAACAGCATCAGTGACCATTGTACGACTCATCTGCAGACAGGTCGCTGGATGGTAAGCCCCGCCAGGACTTTCCGGTCGCAAAGAACCAACGAAGAACATACTCCACCCACACCCAGTCGAACCCACCGTCAATTGACAACTCATGCAACGAGCATGTTACTATGGATAGCGGGTACACACCAATTCAAGACATTCTGAGGTAAAGCAATGACCCAACGATGGCGCGCGCGACGCGCGAAGTATCTGTTTCGAGGTGTGCCAGTTCATTGTGAGTGGATGTATCTTTTCAGCTGCAGTAATGGCATGAATTCCTAGCCAGATATGGGGTTGGAGTGGACAAGGCTAACCAGTTAGGACGCTCGAGCGTCGAGGTTTAGTAAAGGCTGGATTGTAGAGCCGCAGCGAGCCAGCAACATTTCGGTCATATGTCCAACGATGGCCAGCCAAGACCCGCAAAGGGACGGACAAGGCCGTCCGATCTGGTCAAGTGGCATGGGTCTTCACGGCAGCAGACTGAGGAATTAGTGTTTCGAAACAAATCAGGAGGTGTTGTTTGTCTAGGACTGGGACGGCCGACGAGTGGCCAAAAGCTCGCTCACGAGACGGGGAACGCGGCTGGCAAACCGAACATCTCAAGTCCACAATCGAGGCTGTGCTCATTGTTTACCCCTAGACTGACATCCTCGGTAAGGTCGATTGGGGAGGAGAGCAGTATTCAAGCATGAGGGAAGCGAAGTGGTAGCTCCTGGGCGCTTGCAGGGGAAGATTGGATGAGTTACACAATGGGCTTGAACACGTCCAGGCATGTCCCTCTGATTGGCTCGGTGTGGCATTGGCACCTCACAGCTTGGGAAATGCTTGACGCCGTCGCCCATTTAAGGTTGTGGGGGCACACGGGGGTTCCCGCCGTTTCAGGCTGGATCTAGGCCCTTTTAGGGTTGGTGTATATCCAGACGAGAAACATGGAAATCATGTTGGTGGAAGCGAAAGAATCATGTTAGCGACCCATCCATCCCCGTCCATGCTCTCGCCAGCTACTGCTTTTGACGAGGGACTACTCCTTAACTCTACATACATTACATAAAATCTGGGTTGCTCGATTCCGCTCGGAATACCGGATGCTTCAAGTCTCAGTTCAATTCACTTCATCGAAACAGGTTGTGCAGCATTCAAAGCCTCTACACTTTCGCACAGACCCAGATGTTTCTCGCTTCCAACCACCCCATCATCATTGGAAATAACCATCATTTAGTTATGTATGAATCTTTATACAGAGAATCTCGCAATTGAATAGTTCCATGTTTAACCGCAACCGAATACACCACGCTAGGCTGGCAAGTTCGGACTCCCGCACAAACCAATTTCTCTCCTCCTTTTCGAACTATTCGAGCTGGTGATCTGGCAACGAAGGCGTGGGCCACCTCGAGGGTTCTATCGATCCCGCTTGAGACTTGCCCCCTGAACTTCCCTTCCGTGCGCTGGACTAGTACTCAATACTGTTCATGATCCGTCCAACTGAGAAAGACATGGGGAAAAGGCTCCGAAACGCCAATAATCGTATCTGATTCATCAAGTCGTATTCCATTCGGACTGCTACCCGGCTTCACGAACTTTAGTGAAGGTCCTCGACAGTCCCTCTTCTAATCCTTGTGGTCAAATCACGATTCACCACTCACTTTGTCCCCATTTGCTGTTACCTCAGTTTGAGCAGTAGATAGGCCTTCAGCTCTACCTCCATCGGGTGGTTGCACCACTCCATTCATCTGACCATTGACATAACCATTCATGAGAGGTGACTCCACATCTTCCACTGGTTTGGGGATTACTTGCTCCACGCTGATCTTTCCCAATTCGTCCGTCTCGCGCTTTCCACTAGGCGGACTATCAGTCTGAGCTGGCTGCTCGCTCGTCTCTGTTGGATTCGAGTCGACTCTTTTCATCACTCTTTTAAAGGGGCGTCTCGTTTTTGGAGACCTCGGTGATGTAGCCCCGTTAGTCTGCTTTTCTGCTGCTGCTGGTGTTGGTGCCGGTGTTGAACTATCAGCCTTTTTCTCCGACAGGCCATTTGCCTTGTCACCTAGAGTTGTAACAGTCTCAACACCCTTCTCAGCCGCCCGAATGGCTGCCTTGGTGTTGTTCAAATATTCATCCAACATAGCTTTGAGCACATTTTGTCGCACTGGTTTGGCTAGGTAGTCATTCATCCCTGCTTCAAGACATTTCTCCCTATCTCCTCGGATCGCCGAAGCGGTCATTGCAATGACCAAAACCTGTCTGACATTGGGATCTGGATCTGCTCTGATAGCTTTTGTCGCTTCGTAACCATCAAGCACAGGCATCTGAACATCCATCAAAACGAGATGGAAGGGTTTGCCCTCCTTACTCTTGGCACGAAGCGCATCGTAAGCTTGCTTCCCATCTTCATAAGCTTCACATTTTAGCCCAATCTTGTTGACAAACGAGATCGCAATCTTCCGGTTGATATGATTGTCTTCTGCAATGCAGACTCGTAATTCCTCTTTGGGAATTTTGCTCAGATCACAAAAGCTAAAATTCTTGGGTTCTGTTTCAGGGCTCGCAGCTTGAGACCAATTTGCCATTGGATCTGGGTCTTTGGCAGCAATTTTCATATCCTCATACTTACTGCTATTCTTAGGTGCTTTCTGGAACGTGAGCGTAAATGAAACGGTTGTTCCCACGCCCGGGGTGGATTCTATCCAAATCTTGCCACCAAGAACGTTCTCAATCATTGCCTTGCAAATGCTGAGACCAAGACCGCTCCCACCATATGACCGAGCCGTAGACGAATCTGCTTGGGAGAAGGGTTGAAACAACCTAGACAATTGTTCTTGTGTGATACCGATACCAGTGTCACAGACAGAGCAAGTAATTTTGACTTTGTCCCTTGTTTCGGCGTTTTTCCTTGCCCGGACCGTCACAGAGCCTTTTGGTGTAAATTTATAGGCGTTGCTCAACAAGTTCATGAAAATCTGATGAAGGCGTACTGGGTCGCCAAGGACGAGGCTATCCTCAATAGCAAGATCTTCGATGGTTTGTAGACCATGTTCTTGATTGGTGTACGCCAACGCTCGAACGACCTCGGTAATGGTTTCCTTCAGGCTGAGAGGTACTGTGAACATCTGCATCTTGCCCGCTTCAAGCTTGGAGAAGTCGAGAATATCATTGATGACCGTCAACAAGGTATCGGCACACACTCGAATGCTATCTGCATATTGCTCTTGGTCCTTGCTGAGAGGAGTGCCTTTGAGAAGTTCTGACATGCCAATAACGCCGTTAAGTGGAGTACGAAGTTCGTGGCTGACGTTGGCAAGGAATATTGATTTCGCTCGTGCCGCTTCTTCCTTCAATTTGACATTATGCATAGCTTCTGCCTCGGCCTTCTTTGCTTTTGCTTCTGCCTCACGAGCAGCAGCAAGAGCACGCTTTTGTGATTCAACCATACTGGCATTTGATGCGCTCACCTTACGAACCTTCCTGTACAAAAGTGCATTCCCTAGAGAGATGGCAACTTGATTGGTTAGAAGATTGAGCACGATCATGTTGCGCTGAGTGAAGCAATTTGGTCGTCCCTCTAGATGAATAACTCCCATCAAGTGATCAGCTTGGATAATGGGAATTGCAATAATAGAACGACCTGCAGGGTTTCTTGCCAAGTAGGCATCACCAACATTCGAGAAGCGGTCATCTTCGAGAACGTTTTGCACGAATACGGTCTCTTTGGTTCGGAGGAGGTAGTGTGTGATCTGCTGTGCGGCTTGGTCATCGACTTCAGAGAACGGAATACCATCTGGATAGGTCTTAACACCGGTTTCATGATCTGCACTTGCAGCTACACACCACCCCTGGTCTTCCGAATCGATCACGATTGCACAAAATTCCGCTTGCCCACCAACCGACTCGAGAATGACAGAGATCATCTTCGATAGCAAGTTGTTGATCTGAAGCTCTGAACTGATGACTCGTGAAAATTCCAGGATCGATGTTAGATCGAGGATGTCGAGTCCGAGGCCTGGAACGTCTTGGGGTGACTGCACTTGAACAGTAGCTTTTGGCTGGACCCAAGCGTTGGTGTACTCACGTTTGTTTTGGATCTGGGCCTCTTCTTCGTTCGCTGTTAGGGCGTGTAAGTCTTGAGTCTGCGTGGTGGCATCCATCGTCCTGGAAGTGGTAGCGGTCTTGATCAACCACTCGTGTTTCTCTGCCAATTGTCGGGCTTTGCCACCAGCATTAATCCTATTCCATGCGGCGATTGCTTCTTGGACCATGACTTTTCCAGCTCTTTTGGCACCACGAGCGAGGAGGAATTCAGCCTGAAGTTCAACTGCTAAAGCCTCCTCAATGGCAAATCCGTGGACTTGACAATGGTCGATCGCAATTTCCAGGTTGGAAACCACACCGTAGTACACATTTGTGACATCTGAAATGGCGGCCTCAAGGATATGAGACCAAGCGAGATAATTCACGTCGTTCACCTTACCCCACTCGTCGATGAATCTCTTCATTGCTTTTGCATCTTCGATGTAAGGGCCACGCTCCTCTTGTGGCTTTCCTTTCGCAACAGCCACTAGTGCCATGCCTAGGTAGAAGCGAGTACCACATACAGGTCTATTAGACCAAAGATCATCAAGAGAAGTCGCGACCAGGTGTCGCCCCTTCTCGACCACATACTCTGGGTAACCCATCAGATAATACGCAATGAGAGAGATTGCATGGAAGATATCTTTGGGACGCTCAGCATTGGCGGCATACTTGTGACACTCAGACATCCAGGTCTCTGTATTGAATTCGTGATCATCGAGGAGCGTTTTGACATCTTGTGCATTGGTCTTTCCCTGTAAAGCCCGAGCAACTTGTCTTGTGGAAACGAGGAGGGTACCACCGCGACGATCGTTGAGCCAATCATCAAATTCTTCGGGGCCATAATTACAGAATGCTTCAACTTCTGCAAGATCTTGCCCTGCCCAGAATCTGGACATGGCCATCGACCCAATATTGAGAATGCTGACGAATTTATCACCTGAGGCGAGGGAATATTCCAAGGCGTTGTCGAGGATGGGTAGCAGGTTCCGGACCGGGGTTTGGTAATGACCAATGAATAGTGTGAACAATGTCCAGCCCCGCCCACGAGTCCAAGAGTCATCATAGAGCGTGAAATAATCTTGCGCGATCTCACCATACGCAAGTCCGAGCTCGACATCTTTAAAGCGACCGATAGCAGCGGCCCCAAGCATAGTGAAACCGAGACCCGCTTGGACGAAATTCCCACAATTTAGAATGGCATTGACATAACCAATGACCCATTGGTACCATAGCTGAGCATTGGACCAGTATAAAGCACCTAGAGCTTCACTCAAAACAGTACCCAGGGCAATCGTTGTCTTGTCTTCACTGAGTGGTCGCGCAACCAGCTCTTCCTTGTTAATCTCACGGAGACGGAATTCCAACTTCTTGAATTCAATATCACACTCATCCCAAGATAGATCTGGCATTGGATGACCAAGTTCTACTAGGCAGTCTCGCTGAGACTGGAATGCATCGAGGAATTTGCCCTGGAAAGCTAGGATCCTGCCCTTCAGGATGTAAGATCGGGTTTTATCTGCTGAACAACGTGCATGTTGGAAAGTTTCCTCTAAGAGCTTCAAGGCTTCATCCCATTGGCCTTGCAGATACATAACTTCTGCGCAGTTAACGTGAAGCTGAAGTGTTTCATCATAAAAGACATCCGGGTTGTTGGTGTTCCATTTATCGTCTTGGAGCAGTTGGACCGCAGTGGAGTAATAACGCAATGCCGTATCCTTTGCTCCTGATTCACTCGCTTTCTGAGCGCCCCGCCAGAGCACGTCCCGATGTCGCATCCTCGTGGGACACCTCTCCTTGACAATGTCCGCAGATAGACAGATATGCCTTGCAAGGGGATATAGGTTGAACTTGCACTGACTCAAGTACGTCATCATTGTCTGAGCAATAATGAAGTGCATCTTAGACACATTCTGACATTCGCGCAATTCATTCGAGGCGGCTAAGGAGCGAGCATGCGTGAATCGGAACTCATCGTCTGTCTCTCCAGGTTGTATGATGTACAGGTTCACAAGTTGTTGTAGCCCATTGACGATATCTGTTTCGGACAGGTTGAAAAGTTTGACACGTTTCGGGCAAGTTGCATCATTTGTCTGATCCTTTCCACTACTGTAGAAGAAATCACCTGTCATGATGGCCGAAACCAATTTGAAGGAGAAGGTGCTTCCAATAAGCGAGGCCCAAGCCAAGATCGATCTTGATGCGGGTGGAAGCTCCTCCAGACGTCGAGTCATATAACCAGCTTCAAGACAACCACGCGAACTGAACTCGTCAAAGATTTTGTCCAGATCGAATTGCCAGCCAGAAGCTCTCCAGTCATACCAGAGACAATTCCGCTCATAGCAAGTCTGGAGAATATCTTTAACCAGGAAAGGGTTTCCCTCGGATTTGGCATACACAACTGCTGCAAGGGGCACAACTGTCTCCACAGATTGCGACATGGTGGTTGCCACATAATCGAAGACATGCTTCTCTCGCAAATTGCCAAGCTCTATCTTGTTGAGTGAATCCAAGTCTAGAATCTTCGTTGTGCTCTCGTTCGGTTGTCCATTCTCAGTTCTGCTAGAGAGCAACAATACCACCGGCACCTTCGCCTTGATGACATGGCAAAGTAAATCAATCGATTCCGAATCGGCCGCTTGCAGGTCATCCAAACATAAACATATTAGTTTACCGGTGCAGATGGTGCGAAGGACATCCATGTAAGTGTTGATCAACCGAATAGATTTGGTACTTGCGGGCCCTCTGAGAAAATCGTTGGCATCCCAGCTGTTGTGGGGTACCGAGAGTGAATTCGTCCTTGATGAACTGTCGAGGGTGGGAACCTCCGTATTGATGCTTTGGGTTGCAGTGTCTGTCTTGGTGAGAAGCTTCTTAGACAATACCGTCACATCCAGAAGAGTTGCTGGTAAATCTAGCATAGAGTGCAGTATTGGCCAGAACGGGATGACATGTGCTCGAAGATGCTCGTGATATGGAGTATTCACGTCCTTCTCGGAGAAGATTTGTCGAAATAGACTAGCCATCGCTTTGATCAACGGCTCAAAGGGAGATGGGCGTGCACGGTCAAATCTTGCCAGGGCGAAGTAACCATGGCGACGAATGGCGGGTTGTACAGCCTTGAGTAAGGTTGTCTTTCCAACCCCAGATGGGCCTAAAATTGTCACAACCTCCGTCCTATTCTTGCGCTTGTACTTTTGACTATTCCTCCGCCTGGTCATCATGCCAAGGGCATCAGGAGGAGGCTGCATGCCGCCGGATAAATTACTATCGCGATCAGACAGGACATCCAGTGGAGTGCCTCTGCCTCTTTTGGAGAGTATACCACTTTTGGTACTGAAATTCGAATTAAATACCGCCCCATCCAGACCGATGGTGGTGGAATTGCTTCGCGACTCTCTATAGCCAAAAGAACCAGAGGACTCAGAGCCCTCCCTTTCGTCGAAGCCGTCAGCCCGACTGTCAGATATGGAGGAATTTGAGGCCGCGCTATGAAGAGGTTGCTGAGTTGGCAAATGTCGATTGACGGAACCTTGACGTTTGTGGACCTTCTCGATGATTTTCGTGATCCGATCGGTCTCTGTGTGCCGGCCAAACTGTTTTGAAGGCAGGATGAAGAATGACGAGACATCTCGAAGGCCAACTTTGTATTGGCGGATCTTCTCCTGGTCACCCTCCCCAAGCATTTTCTGTATCTGCAGTAGATCATATTTCAAGCCACTAACTGAATGATAGCGTTCATCCATCTGCTTCTGGGTCATTTTGGTGATAATGTGGGAGATCACATCGGGAATATCCATCCGGATGGCTGTCACCATTGGTAATCGATGGGCAAGGACCCTTTGGACAATATCGATTGGCGTATCCGCATCAAAGGCCGGCTGGCCGGTCAGTAATGTCCAGAATAGAACACCCAGGCTGTAGATGTCGGTTCTACTGTCTGGTTCTGCCGGGAGTCGACCAGTCTGCTCGGGGGCGATAAATTGTAGCTTGTTCTTAACTCCCAGCTGACGACTCATCGTAGCCCAGCCTTCGCTGGAAAGGAGGTTTTCATAAGCACGGGGGCCATTTCCACCATTCATGAGCTTCACCACGTTTGTCTCCCGATTCCAGTGGAATGTATCGGCGCGGATTTCTCCATGGACAAACTTGGCCCCATGGTGCAATAATTCTAACACTTCGGCGGAACCGATTGCGAAATCTAGAAAGGCCTGCAGGGGAACACGCTCGCCCGGTGTGCCGCGGTCCATATTGACGTTGGGGCCTTGAATGCCATAGAAAGCCGGACCGAAGTCCAAGATCTCACGCAGATAGTTCTTGCCAGGAGCCTCATATACACAAACAATCATTGAATTGGCATCGCCGGGAGTGGTGGGCAGCCTGAACATCTCGATCGGTCGGATTGTGTGCTGGCATTCTGGATCGGCATCTTTGATAATTGCTTGATTGTAGTGGAATTCTCGTTCGAGACGCAAGACATGGGTGCCGATACGGGCGACGACTGGCTGCCATATTGGTTCGGGGTCGTCCTTGGACGACAAGTTCTCGCTGTCGGTGGAGGTACCACTGATACTACTCCAGTGATGATGATGTCTGAGGGAAGGACGATGAGCATCGAGCTTCGGGGAACTTCTCGTGGAGCCGGAGGGAAGGGAGAAACTGGTGAGGGTGGAGATGGAGGACCGAGGATTTAATATATCTATGTTGTGTAAAATGCCATACACATGCCTGTTCAGGATCGCAAATCCATTAGCCAATCTACGTGCCGAGGACGGCGGTCGGGGGTTTGATAACGTACCAGTTGTCATATGTGGTGTGGAAAGGCGCAAACTAAGATCGCGTCAGCATACTGCAATGCCAACACAAGGTCATCTATATCTACCGATTTATCCCATGTGTAGTTTGGGATCTGATTGAGTCGCTCAAAGAGTTTGGAGGCCGTGAGGGGCAGATCGTCGCCCAGGTCTTCGTCCATCGCCGTAGTATTTTGGTTGGGAGGCGTGTGTCCGATTTATGACATCGCGGCGGATCGGTCGGGTGGGGTGGTTGATGGAGATGACGGAGGGGAGATGAGGGGGACAGCGAGGTCGATGATCGATGGCGGTGACGACGACGATGAAGAAACTCGAATACGGAGCATCAGGGATCGAGAAATGACAGCGAGCACGAGAAAAAGAACGTAAGACCCAGAGGAGAAGCACAAGCGGGATTACGGATCACTAATATTGCAGAAAGCGGAGGGAAAGAGGAGTTTGGGTGCTGACTATCTTGGTGGGTCAAAGGCAGGCAGGGACTCCTCCCAGTACGAGTTATAAGTGAACACTGATGATTCAGCATCAACGACGTTTTGATAGGAGGAAAGTGGAGAGAGTAAGCAGATCATTTGCACTTCTAGAACAGCAACACGACAAGAGCACAGGCTTGGGTTTAGGCTTATTAGTGGCTAAAGGAAGAGTCTCTGGTGATGGCTTAGGCTCCCAGCACCCAGGTCCCGCTCCGGGTAATGAGTACCTATCCAGCTACCTATAGAGATGCCTAGAGGTCTACAAGTCTTGGGTAGCCTTTTGTCCCTGAGGTCACCCCTCGGTACCGAAAACTGCCCGCGGTTTGATGTGTTCCTTAGGTACTAGGGTAAGCTTCGAGCTAGCTAAGCTCTGACCATCCCACTAACTATATTGGTTAAGTGATTAGGCGTGCCACATTTGTCAACACTGTGGGCACAATGGGACCCCCTCTACGACCCGGCACCAAATTATGTAATACGCGTTTTGGCTGAAATCTTCCCAAGCCTCACCAAGGATGTCCGAGTGGTTATGAGATACAACATAATAATGCAATACGATTTCTATTCATCCCATCTGTGTACGTTTATGTGAATCCGTTCATACTCATATATATCGCCCACCTAGGATGTTCAGGTCAATCAAAATCCATACGAAGCTGGATAGCGGGCCTGGCATCGGCATCGGCATCATCAGTATCATCCTCGTCCGCCTTCTGACGCTTCCCAATCCCGGCCTCGCGAAGGAGGTTTTCCAGTTCCGACCGTTGCTCTTCGCTTAGCAGGCCCACCGTGACCTTGAACGCAAGCTGGTCGGCAGCCACGAGTTCGAGGAGTCTCGCAGCGTTTTCCTTGCGCGACTGCTCCACACTGCGGTTCGTACCCGTGCTGCTTTGTGTGAACGATGATTGCGACGCGCGTAAGAGCAGGACGGGCACCAGAATCGAGGTTGCGGCGAAACGGCCTGATCTCTCGATAGTGGCGACAGAGGCGACAAGGGATTGAGTGAGCGACGGTTTGACGTTTTCAGGATCCTCGCGTTCATCATCGCTGATGAAAGGGATCAGCTGTATCCACAATGTTCGCGCGATGAGCTCTTCACATGGACTTTTTGGTTTGGCGAGCAGCAACGATCGAGTGCAGCTAGCTGCAATCTTGGCCAGCCCTACGTCTTGAAGGCAGTCTAGAAGTTCCGAGATTGATCTCTGGATGAGGACATCATTGGCCGGGATGAGTGCACTGGCGGTTGTGATAAGAATCGTCATCGACAGGAGAGTATTCTTTGCGCAGACGATCGCATGGTCATTCTCACGACGCTGGGCGATGGTGAGCGTCGCTAGCATCCGGTGCAAGCAGCCCCGAATCAATCGAGAGCCAGCCTCCCCAATAGCAGACTTGCCCATGTCCTGTAGGAATGATTTGAAGATCGGCATAAGGCGAGGCACGACTTCATCTTGACAAATCCCAGTGGCGAGAATAGTACAATAACTATGAATAATGCAGGCGTGCAGATCAGCACGAATGATAGCAGGAAACACCTCTGCCACATCCACGAGTGCTTTGAATGACAATTCCACAAGTGCGAGGCCATCTTCTCCAAGGCGACGCGAAGCTGAGCCTGGGGGGTCTTCAAGAGTGGGGATGAGGCCTGTCAATACCAAGATGATGATGCGAGTCAATTCGAACAATTGCTCGATATCATCTGACAGTTTGTCATCACGATCTTGACTTTTAGCTGTCAGGTGGTCGAGAGAGAGATTACGCGCAATCTCAACTAGCACACCCTGCGTTTCTCGGGTACATGTCAAAGCAAGACGGTCAAGTGTATCTGTTGTCTCATTGAACACAGCTTCCTCATAAATAGCATGCCCACTCACAGCAGGAGTGAGAATCTTTCGCAGGGCTTGTAAGATGGACAAAGCTTGTGAAGGGTCTTCTCGGGCTTGCGTCACCAAAGCTTCGAAGGCCAAGCCGAAAAGAATGAAGAAAAAGGCCACAGGCTCCTCTCTAAAACTCATGTCTCGGCCTGAAGTGGTAGCAGCATCTGCCTGTCCATCTAGAGATGAGATGCGTTTGTTGTCGAGCGCATCAAAGACGGAATCACTATCTCTCTCGACCAATACCGCAATAGCATCCACTATACTGAGCCAATTCTGCTGATAGAATTTAAGCCTCACCTCACGATTGAATGAAGCATATCGTTCATCAAGGTTACCTCCAGCAACTTCGCCTCCAAGAGTATCAGAGATCTCTGGCTCGAATCTCAAGCCAGCAAATTCTTGAAGGGAGGTGAGCCACAGTGGGGCCAATTTTGGTATGAAAGGTTGCAAGATCTCGTCGAGGTATGGCTGCTCACCACTAGCTAGCTGTAAATTGGCCCAACCCGATAATATGCTCATCTTCAACATCGCCTGCGCGTTTGGGCTTAAATCCTTCAGGTCGCCAATTGATGGTTCTGGAGTAGTTTGCGTGAGATTGTCAACTCCCACAGAGAGCACTTTGAAGATGCGTCCCATGCGATCCGCGTTCGTCACAATACCCGTGGCAACGAACGTTGCACATACTCCGATGGCTTCAGCAGCAAGCTCTGGGGACGAGTCCACCGCAAAAGCGGGCGTTAGTGCTGAACTGATCTGCGCTTGATATTGCTCAAGCAAGGAAGCTTCTAGGAAATCTGGATCTGGAGTTTTCCCAAACAATTTCAAGATTTGGTCGATAATTCGAAGACCCCATATTCGAAGTTCGACAACATTCGCTGTGGAGGCTGAGAAAGCGACTCGAATAACCTCAGCGACCTTGCTCTGCAAGACTTCTTCCGCATGAATGACCTGCTCCGGTAGCATAGCGGCCTGAATGATATTCATTGATTCACTTAGTAATCGCATAGCAAAATCTCGAGTTTGCCATCGAAGGAACTCTTGTCCTTCAGGTGCAGGGTCGTTACTCTCGCCTTGAACTGCAGCAGCAAATCCTGCAACCTCTTCATCCGCCAGGTCTGGCATGGCTGTTTTTGCTGTAGCTGCCACAGCTTTAGACGCGTCCTCATTTTTGGCTCTTGTCCTGGAAAGAATCGTCTGGCACTTTTCAATCCATTCTGATGTATTTGTCAGAATTGTTTGTTGCATCCAATTCTGTAGCATTGCCTGAACAGCCAAATCATTCGTCGACTCGTCCAATCGGGTCCACAAGTCATCACTTAATTTTGATGTTGCTACCCTTGCGACTTCGGAAGAGTTTCGCTTCATCAATTCTCCTAAGCCTTTAACCGCAGTAGATTGTAGTAATTCCTCCTTAGAGGCCAGGTTGACTTGGAGATCCTGTACGTACTTCGAAAACTGGACATGAGCGGGTGCGTACAATGACAAATGACGCAGACATTGATAGCTCGCAGCCCTAAGTTCAACATGTGACTCCTTTCGTAAATAGCCGATCAAGATGAGAATAAGATTGCGAGCCTTCGACACATCTTGTAGGTCAGGCCCCAAAACATTAATGATGGAGTCGATACATTCAGCCAGAGCGAAAGGAGTGAAGAGTTCTTGCTCAAGGTTTGAAGTAGCAATTGAAGCGGATTCCTCATTGTGTGTGTCATTACTGTAAAGTTGAGCAAGTAAGCCCAGAGTGTTCGTGGCATATGTTGAGAAGGCAAGGCCAGCAGACTCTGCAACTTGAACCAATCCTTTTAATGCCCAGAAATGAACAGTGGTGTGCCCATCACTGCAGAGGGAAAGGAGAACGCCAACAATGGATTTGATGTGTAGACTGGCTGCCATAGCACCGACTTCAGAATGAATGTATCCCAGGGCAAGGGCACAGCCAGCACGAGCGCTTGGATCTCTGTTAGCTACTATTGTATCGATGAGAACTTTGACCTCCTTGTTGGTGAATTGTGTGCCCGCAAGATTGCAAAGGCGACCGATAGCACGAGCTGCGATATGTCGTAGCACAGAGTCAGCACTGCAAACGTATTTACCTAACAATTCCACGATGACTCCGCCAGTTGCAACCACGTTAAGTTTGCCTGCCATGAATGGTGTCTCGTGATTTGCAACTGCAAAGCCGCAGAGGAGTGCTAAAGCTGAATTGACCTGCATAGCAGCTTTCCTGCCTGGCTCTCTTTGGAGTGGTTGAGATACTGCGGTGATGAGTTGTTCGATCGTACTTTCTTGAATGCGTGGTGACTGGAGCGGTAACGATATGGCAAATAACCTGATTGCAAGGTTGACACAGGAGGTCGCAGGTGAACTAATTTCTGCTTCATCCAATGTAGCATCATGGCGGCATAGCAGAATTGGATCGTGCTCAATCGCAGGCAAACCCGATGCGCTGACAATGGTGTCTGGAAAATCTACATCCTGTTCAGTAGAAGTCTTGCCATCGGTCTGCAAACGATTTTGCAGATGTAGGTATGAGTCAAAGTTTTCGGCCAGACTGCTAACTCCAAAGCTCCAATTGTCACCTGTCGACCAAAGCCCTTCGAAATTGCTTGCCGCACTAGCGAGAGACGTTTCCAGGTTCTTCAGAATTGGTCGTTCCGGATCAGTGAAAGTTCGCATAGTAAGCCCAATCAAATCGGATTGTGAAACAACGTCTCCTTGATCGAGGTGCTTCAAGCCGATTAGAGCAGTGAAAGATTGGAGAACACGTCTTCGAAGCATGAGTGCAAGATCTTGTAACTGTAGGGCAGGTACCAAACGATGTGAAAGATCTTCCGCTTCTCTGGTAGCTGGTAAACTCTCCAGAAATTGGATCGTGTTGTGTAACATTGCCGATATGCGTTTTGATCCATCTGTAGTCAATAGACTGCTACATGAGGTCAGGAACATCAGGAGAGCGCTCAATGCGCACTCGCGTACATGAGAGAGAAAGCTCAATTCCAAATGGCCTCTCTTAGCTGCATTCTCGTGGGTCAAAGGAGGTGGCAAGGCATTCCTCCACAAGAGCATAAGCTGGTTCTGGTGTACTTTCACAAAACTAGGCCCCAAGCTCATTAAACCGCCAATGAGTGTCCAAGCGACTTGTACCTGATTCGCGGATGTCCGCAATTCCGCAGCAGCGCTGGATTTCAACAAATCAGTAGCGAATGTGAAGATATTGGAATAAATGCGAGTCGAACCGTACAAAGGTCGCTGTCGGGCTGAACTAATCATGACCGCAATACTCATGGCGTATCCTAAGCATTTCCTATGAGGCTGCTTTCCTTCCGAGGCTTGGAATTCCTTTTGAACTTCTGCGAGGGAGTGCTCGATGCTCCGAACAAGCTGACTTGGACAACCAAGAACAAAAGCTCTGAAACATTGACTGACATGGCTTTGAACTGTATGACTCGGATGCTGGACGACCTGAAAGAGGGCTTCTCGGCAGGAATCTTGAAATATGCTAGCTGCAGGACCAAGCCGTTCAAGCAAGTCCGTCAAGGTTGTCAGGGCTCCTACAATGATTCGCTTTGATGGTTCCCTCCGTTCTGGCATTACCTGGGGGTAGTTCTTCAAGACCTCATTGATCAAGAACCGTGCAGCATTGATTTGGGCATTCTCAGTGAGAAGTCCCGTTACATTTGATAAGATGGATTGAACGAGTTTTCGGGTTAGGAGCATGCGGTATCGATTGAAGTTGATTGTGGGATGGTTCAGAAGGTCAGCATACATACGGACCGCGAGGGTTCCAAAGTTTTCCTCCAAGGTTTTCCTTGGTAATAATCGAAGAAGGTATTTGTAGCACAAAGCGATGCACGCTCGTGCTCGATTCGTGGTAGCTGTTTTACAATACTGGACTGAAAGTATTCTCATGCTTTCACTCAGAGAAAAGGCAAGTCGAACAGCAGACTTCGCGGCACCTGGAGTGGGTGAGCTAGGCCTCTCATTCTGTACCTCCTCGTCCAAGTCAGCTCCTGGCTTCTTCGACTTTTTTGGTTTGCGGAGGACAGGAACTTCGGTGCTCCCACCGTCAGAGTACGCCTGCCTGAGCGCTTCTGCGAAAGCAAATGCAGCAGCATGCCTCACAGAAGGCACAGCGCTATCGGAAGCCTTCCAGATGGCTGTTTTCAGGTTATCGAAGTCGTTGGAATTATTGAAATAGGCTGTTTCTCCGAGTAGATCTCGAAGACAGACACAGGCACATTTCTGGACAAAAAGGGATTTCTCATTTGCCGCGGCATTTCGAGCCTGTTTCCAGATGTCGCGGGCCACATGCTCGTCTAGACTCGAAGTTATGCCCTTGATGACTCCGCTCATGGCTCTGAATACCCTTCCTCTGAGTCCCGTGTGTGACGTCTTAAGCAGCTTAAGAAGTGTTGCAACGACGAGCCCTGAAAGACTTATGGCACTGTCTCCCGCGGAGCGAAATGTCTCCCCCAAGCAGACTACTGCAGCATGTTTAAGAGCCAACTCTTTATCTGGTTTTCCCGTATTGAGTATTGCCACCAACTCGTTGATAGTCTCGTATAGCAGACTTCGACTTCCACGTCCAAATAAGTCCGCTAAAATGCTGCCTAGTGTATTCCTGACAGCCCTAGATGGTACGGGTGCACCGAGGCCTACGATCTTGATAACTTCTTTCTTGATCGAGGCTTGGTGTAAAGGGAGGGCTTCGACCGATAATTGCTCAACATGTTTTTGCAATTCTGAAACGAAAGTGAGTAAATAAAGGTCCTGCTGTTCGGTAGGCAAGGCGTGTAACTTTGCAACATCGAGTTGGACTTCCGGGGTGCCATTAGTCGCAGGCGCAGGTTGCGGCGCCGGAGTAGGGGATGCCATTTGTCAAGACAGAGAACAGAGCGAACATCCAGGACCGGACGAACACTCAGTCGCCAATTGAAGATCATATATGGAAAGACAGACAGTTAGACATGGCCAGCATACGATTGCAATCCTCCTGAATAAGTCGCTGCTCTGTCCTCATGTATGGAAGATTACCCGCAATATTTTCACATACGGTTAGATCTAATCAAAATGGGCTTGGCAAGTTTGATACCCATACGTTTGTGCTTCGGTAAATAAGGGCCCCACAGCCTCGTGCTCAAGCTGGTCGAGTTTGAACCAATTTCTCTACAGAGTATGTTATAACGACAATGTCTAGACTACTTGCCACCCTTATATGGAATGCATTTACTGGTAAAGTTTTTCGTGGGCATGAAAAGCGATTCTTCTACAATGGTCGTCCTCGACTCATAGATAAAGTCTGGTAGTCACGTGAAACAAAATTCTTCAGCCTTGTCACATGGTCTCAGCCTCATTATCCGAGACTTGCTCCAAAATGCTTGCTGGAGTGAACATCTGATCATCCTGTCGCCATTCGGCCCACATCAACTGGGATTAATGAAGATTAGTGACACATGCTGCATATTAATCATATCTAGTGCTCAAGCAAGGTGCAAAAGGTGTTATTGAACACCCGAGTTACGAATGCCTTTCTACGAAATCAGAGGGAACTGCCCTCTTGCCACGGCACATGTCGAAGGCGAGCAATCCATTTATGCCACTGAGCACTTGCAATCAACGGACTTGGGCCAGTGCATATATTGGGATATCGGACAAGATGAGGGTGGCTTCTGTTTCTGAAGTGTGGGTGCCTGTCAAGCAAAGCCCAAGCAAGGCTCAAACCCCCTTCTTGTTGACAACGACGGGAGCTCCAATGGAATCGCACCGTTCATTTAGTCCTGAACACAGCGACCAACTCGAAACGGAACCCGTTCAGGATGACTTGGATATGATCCAGAGTTAAAAAGTTGGCACCCAGATGCTGGTGACGAACCTATCTCGGATGCGGGCCATAATGAAGCAGCCACCATTTTCACTGGTGTTGGATCTATCAGCCGACCCGAGACGAAACCCATTCATGACGATTCAGGACTCATCCTCGAGCTAAGCAGTTGGCACCCAGATTCTGATGGTGATGATGAACTCATCTCGGACGCGGGTCATAATGAAGCAGTCACCATTTTCACTGATGCTGAACCCACAGGCCGACCCGAGACGGAACCCGTTCATGACGATTCGGGACTCATCCTCGAGCAAAGCACTATGCATCCAGGCCCTGATGATCATATGTGTGTCAACATGACGGGGTGTGTCAACATGACACTGACTGACTCAGCCAGAGATCAAATGACTCTTGGCACAGGATGATGGACTACATCTCCAGCTCATAGATACTCTCTCCTCTTTCTTTCTCTCTCCTCAGAGACGGCCCAACCAGAATAGTTGCTACTACTACAGTGCAAATACAAGAGTACTACTGTAGCCTCTATGAGAGCTAATACAGCCTCAACCTTCTCTCGATCCCCTTTATGTGACAGGGTAGCTCCTGTCGTTGGTTGAGTCACTATAACGACTATTTCTATGACTTCAGGGCATTCATTCCTCTCTCTCTACGACAACAAGAACTACAACAATGTCTATATATATGAAGTACTGAGCCATTGCGGCCGTTTGAGAGCTACTGCAGCCTCCTTTATTCTGTGACGATGCGCATATTCCGGACACAGGTAATGGCCAAACAACCACCACTTCGACTGAAACTAGTGAACCCACGAACCAACTCGGGACGGGAGTCATCCATGAGGATTTTCATCTTGTTTACGAGCTAAGTAGTTGGAGTTCAGATTCGTCCTCAGCCAGTAATGGACGCACTCATGATCTACATGGCAAAGATGACAATTGGCACAACCAACTCTGACCCTTTTGTCGACACTACAGTGGTCAGACTAACGATGCGAGATGAGAATGGATTTAATGAGACTGAGAAGAATCCATCTCTCCTGGTCAATTGGCAAGGCTTGGTACCCCCTTTCCAAGTCAGCCGGAATCCTGAAACACTCAAACTCGAATCGCAAGAGGATTCAGAAAGACCATACAAATAAATGAAGCCAGCTGTATATTGCTGCTGGCCAGTGAATGTTTTTGGGAAAAACACCTTCGGCTGAGTGAAGTACTACGGTGCGTACAAGAATCGCAAGTCAAGCATTATACAAGAGATGAGAAATTCGGAATTCGTAAGGCAGTGCCTTACAGAAGTTGAGATCTTCTCTATATTATCTGGTAAGGGACAGTGTGTATATATCAAGAATTGAACTAAAAGATTGCTAGGTTTTGTGGATTTAACCGAGTCGGGACCAGAGGATGACGATGGGCTCGACATTGACGATATTCTTTCGATCGATGAGGAATTTGTGGATCTGTCTGATGTTGAAGACGACGACGACGTCATTAGAATCTGTTCAAATACATCAGAATGCAGTAGTGACTCACTTGCACCAAAATATCCTTCGAAAATCGAAACGGACCAAGATACTAGTGCTTGTGTCAACGCTCGCACAGATCTACCACTTTGCCTGGTACAATGTCTTCAAAGGAAATGGAACCTTGGGAAGGCCCCACACCAATATGGTCTGAATACATCCCTCATATCAAAGCGTGAACATGCCATTATGGACATGTCATCGCTTCGAGAAGTCAATGAAGAGGAGGTGGTGGAATTCCTCAAACATGGACTATCTAGGCTCTGCCACTCCGCCCTGAATTAGCAATTTGGTCCGATGTTTCTCCGAGTTTTTTTCTCAGCCTCGTGAACGAGCTATATGCGGATTCCAAAGTCACTGGTACAACGGGAATTCGAGAAGAAATTTACGAAGGCTCTAGAATTCAGCCAATTTGCAAAGCATCCTTGATCCTACCGCTTCACCACCTTGGTGTCGATCGCCTTTGCAACATCCTACAAGCGTTCTTCCCTGTACAGTACCAAGATACAGTTACACGACCGGACTGGACGCTCGCGGATCTTGAGCACCTCGATGAAACTTCTGAAACCCACAAAAAATGGCGGCTATACCATTTTCTGGCCAGGAATAACGCAACCGGTCCATACAGATGCTAGAACGGTAGCACGACAGGCGTACTTGGCCTAGCCGAGAGACGAAAGCCACATATCGCCGAACTGCTGTCAAAATCGATATCACAACAGTTTCACCAGTTCTTCGACAAAGGCAAATTTACAAGATCCCATAAGCTCGTTGCTCAGTTTAGTGGTAGGATTGCTCGCTTCGATGTCACCATTGTTGCCGAGTTGATGATCATGCTCTTTATTGGATCTTGGAAATCTAAACAACCCAAGGATCAACGGGGGAATCATACATGAGATCTTCCAGATTCCCGAAATCCTTCAGCCATATTTCCAAGATATTTCAAGGATCAAGTGACCCAAATACCAACACTATGGTGGAACCGCCTCGTCCAGAATGACAGCTGCAGAGCAAAGAGTGATCAAAGAGGCTTCGTGGTGCTTGGGATAGAGTCCCTCAACCATTGAATCGGAAGATCATATTGTCTCTACACATATGGAGACAGACGATCTACCACCACACTTCCTAGGCTGCTGGGCTGAGTGGGGATACATGTGGGGTGCCCCCGATGGGCTTCGGTTACTTGTCGAGAAGCCATTGACCGGGCTGCATTACCTCAACTTCGTCTGGGACGAAAACAATGCTAATACCGATGACCACAAACACGCCGATCAATTCCTTCCAGTTGTCATTTCTGGATTCCACCACGTGGATATGGCATATGCCGGTGAGGATGAAGCCAGAAGCCAGCAGCCCCAACGCGAAGTTCGAACCCTTGGCAGAAGCCATGAGATTCGAGAATCGGGTCCGCGAAAACGCAAAGCCGTCAAGACTCAAAAAGAGAATCGAAGATCAACAAAGACCCAAAGCTAAGGAACATCCAGAAGCTCGGGGCGCATTCCACACCCATGCTATACTTGTGGAAACAACTTCGCAAAGGATAACGTGGATCACTGGATTGTGATCCATGGTATCCCCTGCCTTATCTGCGGTGAAAGATTAGCCGGCTACGTCGGGTTGTATTTGCATAAAAACACACTTTACGTCAGACGAGATCGAAGACGAGAAAGTGTGCAAACTATGTGCACATAGGTCCGACAATCCCGAGGCTGCTGCCAATCATCGACTTTGGCACAAAATGCTGTGCCCAGTCCGTCGGGAAACCCCTTGTTCCTGGCGGTCGGAGATTTTGATTTCAAGAAATGGCTGGAACACTGTATGAGTGAGCACGCGGATTTGGTAATCTGGGCCATCACAGATCCAACGGGAAGGGGAGTCAGTCTTCAACGAAGCATATCTGACAGCGGAAGACCTGGAGAAGGAGCTTGTTTCCGATTTCGTGGTACATACGATGGTGAAATTTTCATGATTTGAGTCAGATAGAATTGGGGAGAAGGTTATGCTAAGGTATTAACTTCATAAATCCCAGCGTTATATCAGGCCACACTGTAGAGACTGATGCTAACTATGACGAGCTCGGTGCAATTTTGAAGAATATCTAGATGTTTGCTATCGCGGCGATGGACAATGATGAGGAAAACCTCTGAGTACCCGCCGTTATAAGCATTAGGCGATGTATTTGATTGATTTTGCTTTGCGCTATTTGAAATAACGGAGCAAGAACTTGAGTTTATTCTCTAGTAGACCAATTGCATAAAAATTATCATTACATTGGCGCCTGTAGCCCGTGGAGTCACAATACTTATAGTACCTAGCGACTTACTTACTCGGGTAAGTTAAGATGTATTTTAAGAACCGCCATATCAGAGGTGCGATAACGCCAACAACCAACCAAGGAACAACACTTAACTAATTCTTGGCCATAGACTCGTGACAGTGCAGTTATCAGTTTGGCACAGAGAGCGTTGCAAGCCGCAGCCTCGTGGTTGAGCTGGTGAACTAACGATTTTGTCAACCTCGAGTGGATACCCAGTAGGTACCTAGGATGCAAAGTTCTTCTCACTTTCATGATAGGCATATATGGATATGGAAAGTAATTCAGCCCTAGTGGTCTCAGTTCTTTTCATTTTATCAATTGCGGTCCTTGTTCAACGGACTCTCTGAACAAAGTCAAGGAAGCCGGCGCTTCGAATCCAGTTGAGACCTTAGCCTTTAATTGCTCCAAAACTGACTGAACAACGACTGTGCCTGATTGAAAACACCAGGGCGCCCCAACTCGCCGGAAAGACCAGTGGTCGCTTTGCACCCGTGTCACCCGACCTGATCACGTGATCTCAGCCTTGTCCGAGACGAGGCTTTACCAATGTTCAGGGCTTCATAAAATCCTCATTTCTTCAAGCTCGCTTCTTCAAATAGAGGGTCTGTGCGTTACAGAAGCTTAGTAAGCCGCTTTTGCTCCACTCGTGGCCCAGGCCAGAGTTCTTGTGGCCGCCGAATGGAGCATTAGGATCAAGTTCAAGATGGGTGTTGACCCAGACGCTTCCGGCATCCAATTGTCGAGCAATACGGTTTGCTTCTTCCAAATCATTGGACCAGACTGAGGCGCCGAGGCCCATGAGGGTGTTGTTTGCGCGAGCAATGACATCATTCTCATCAGACCAGGTCATCAGAGGAACGATGGGTCCGAAAGGCTCTTCGGTCGCGATTCTGGAATCATCGGCGGGCTTGTCGATGATGGTTGGAGTGATGAAATAGCCTGGCTTGTTCTCGTTCTTGCCGCCGACGGCAACGGTCCACTTCTCCTTCTCGATATCAGAGAAGAAAGTCTTGACTTTCTCATACTGCATCTGGTTCTGGATGGGTCCGAGGAAAACGCCCTCCTCATTACCCTCACCAACCTTAAGAGTCTTGGTGAACGCAACCATTGCGTCTCTGAACTTGTCATGGATATCTTCGTGGACGTAGATACGCTTGATAGCCAAGCAGATCTGGCCGGAGTTGAGGAAAGCAAGAGTTGCGATCTTGAAAGTAAGTCAGCACTCTGAGAATCATGTTATGGGCTTAATCCATACCTTGGCCGCGACAGTTTCGATGTCAACATTCTTGCTGATAATAGCAGGATCCTTTCCGCCCCTACGAAACGTTTAGTAATTTTACGACCACATTGTTTCATGGAGAACTTACAACTCAAGGGTAACTCGCTTCAAGGTCTTAGAGGCACTCTCCATAACCTTCTTGCCAGTGAATGTCGAACCAGTGAAGCTGATCTTGTCCGGGCCAGGATGAGATGTGAGCCAAGGACCGAGGTTATCATCGCCACTCAACACTTGCACCACACCTGGAGGGAAGTACTGTTGTGCGAGTTCACCGAGCTTCAAGTCGCAGTATGGAGTAAATGGAGAAGGCTTGAGGATGATGGCGTTTCCAGTGACCAATGCAGGGGCAATTTTACCGGCCGCAAGATGTACAGGGAAGTTCCATGGTACAATACCGACGGCCACACCGAGGGGGGTATATCGGACAATGACCTGCTTATCATCATCTTCCTCGACGACCTCTTCCTGGATATCGATCTTGACTAATTGTCGAATCCAGTGAATAGCAGCTTGGATTTCGCCAAAGGCAAATTGGTTCTGGAAAATGAAAGGGTCAGCGATATAGCCTCAATATACAAGTTAACATCTGTGAGGTATGTGTACGTACAGGCTTTCCTTGCTCCTGTGTGAGTAATTTGGCGAAGTCCTGAGCGTGTTTCTCAATGCCATCGGCGTATGCAAGGAGAGCCTTCCTACGCTCGTCAACTGGCACTTTAGACCACGACTTGAAGGCCTCTTTGGCGGCGGCTACTGAGTCGTCGACATCCTTTGGTGTGGCAACGGGAACTTCAGGGTTGGGCTTTCCAGTGGCGGGGTTGATACCGTGTCTGGTCTGCTCGGTGGTGGTCAATTTGCCGTTGATGGTGTTGTAGAACCCATTGAAGAGGTCAAACTCTTTCGATGTACCAAGTGAACCCATTGTCTTTGATCTTTTCTATGTTTACGAAGCGTGCGAATTGGGTTGAAATACAGGACAAAGGTGACATAGGAAGCAGAAAATTAGGGAGAGAAGAAATTTGAAATCTGCCTGGTACCAAGGGGAGAATTATAGAGACTTCACCGCGGGGCAGGGCAAGGGTGATGGCATGGCAAGACTCACCTCGGGATCCAAACTACTGTGTCAGGTTGCACGATGATATCGCCAGTCCCGATGGATCTGTGAGGATCATAGTGACACCGGCAGTGGTTGGCTAAACGCGGTAAGCATCTACAACACGAGGGGTAGAGGCGCAGGGATTGGAAGGGAAGATTTCCCTGTGAGATGGGTAGGGCTGCTAACCTCGGATATATCAGACCCCCACATTGCTTCATGAGGCGATCTGTCCCGAGGCTAGCTGTTTACAATAGAGTCTTTGAGAAGCTAGACCCGGTCGTCGTTGAATCAAAGGATGTTTTGATCCATGTGCGTAGCATTATCGTGCATGGCATCATCGCCCTTGACATTAAACTCCAGCCAACTAGAAGCCTGGCCTGGTCTTGGGTCATGCATTTGAATTTGCAATTCTTGGTCCCATTACCATAAATCCTGGGACCTGGGGTGATGCGGACGCAATTCCCGCTGCGGCGCTGCCTGTGTCGGATGTGGCGACGAGTCAGCAAGTTGTGAATCGGAAACGGGAGCTTCACAAAGGAATTTTAATGGCCCGCTGGGTGGGGGTTGCGCTGCCACAGTCCAGTAGGGCCAATGTGTAGCTTTTCCTCGTTGGTTTCCCCCCAATAATCGCTGAATCCGTGCTCCTCTGGTACTACTAGGCACATGTGATGCATTAATTATGATAAAAGCATGCTGACTTGAAAGAAGCACGTATCCCCTACTAGACTGCACGTTCTTTGCAGGATTATTCATTACCCCGGATTTTAGCGAGCTAAGCGACACATCGACCTCTTACTTCCTCGGTGACTTTCCTGTTCAAGTCGTGGAACTTGCGTTACGGACGAGACCCTCCAGAGGGCTGATTAGTATTTGATCCGATACACGCAAGACCACCAAGGGAAGCAGAGTCCGGAAAGTCCCCCAGCCAGCCCTGAGCGGAAATAAGACATGTGCACGGCAGTAAGGTCGGTAGAGCCTAAAGCGACAAGGTTGACACTAAGGAGTCGGCACTGATTTCGGTAGGTATTGCAGTTTGTTGTCTTCTTTTGTTGCATCGATGGAACAAAAAGAGCAACAGAATAGTTGTGATCATGCCCGATGAATTTCCTCCATTCAAGTTGGTGAAAGTGTTGCCTTGTGTCTTGGTTTGGTTGTTTCGTGCCTATTGGGTGCCTATCCACAAACCACAACTCGGAGGGGTGGGATTCGCCCTTGATACGTCATTGGTGGTGACCTGCCGCGGCCCGCGGGGTAAGACACTATCACGTGACGACAATGCCAAGACATAAATAATTCCGCCACACTTATCAATGAGATCGGCAAAACGGTGGTGAGGCTGTCAATCATGCAAGGCAGGCTGATGGTTGGAGCAGACCGGCAGTGCCAGGTTCCAGCCACGTAGACGACATGATGAGAAATCGAGTGGAAAATGCCCGAGGTCAATCACTAGACCAAGGTTTGGGTTCTTCATCCCATCCGTCGCAAAGCGCTTCCTTCAAGTGATTCAAGCGAGCCGGGACGCTTGTAGTAGATTGCTCATGCTGATGAACCATTGAATCTCGTTCTTGCCAAAATTCATCACCTATTGCCATCGTCCATAGGACCTTTGGCACTGGCTCCTTCACCGACATCACTTCCTTTCTCGCCTCCACCATTCCTCTCTCTTTCTCGTCTGGCTTTTGCACCCGCTTTCAAACTCTCCCATTTTTCTTTGTACTTACTAATTGTTTCTTTGAGCTTGGCATTTTCCTCTTCTTTCTTCCTCGTCCTTGCATCACTCCTGCGCAGGATCTCCTCAAGCTCAGCGATCCTTTTCAGTAAACCCTCATCTGCACCACGAGTATCCAGTGTTTTCCCGCTGTTCTTGCCACGGGAATTTTCGGGTGAAAGAAGGGGTGTAGTGAGTGGTGACATGTGTAAGGATCTAATGCTTTGCGTGAGGGCAGCAGTAGAGGTTTGTGCCGACATCTCAAACATATGCAGTCTTCTCGACAGAGTGTCAGATAAGTGCTTGAGTGCTTGATTCTCTAATGCCAATTCTTCCATTGTCTTGCCACCAACTTTGGCCTCCTCAGAAGCCCCTCGGCGAAAACGTCCAGGGCTTGGGTTACTGTTCTGCTCACGCGTTCGGCTATTAGGCAGAATAGTGCTTTGGGCATCCACAAAATCGTCTTCCGATATATTCGTCAGATTGGAGGCTTGTCGATGATGCCGCAGAGCACGGATTTCCTCACGTTCTGCACGCTGCATGATTTCTGCATATGATATTGTGCCACCCGTGGTTGGTACGACATAGAACGATTCGCTTGGGTTGTGAGCATTGTTAGGGTTTCCGGAGACCGCACGCAAGGCAGCCCGGGAGATCAGCTGTGAGTAGTCAACAGCCGGGGGTGCTGGAGTCGCACGGGCAGGGACTCTAGGAGATTTGGGAGAGGAGGGAGTTGGCGGGGGAGCCTGTGTCTTTGCTGGTGCGGGGGCTGTAAGCGGAAGACCGGCAAAGGCTAGAGGAGCACTGAGTTTGGAGACGAGACTCTCGAAAGTGGCATAGAATTGTTGAAATGGAGCGTCAGAGGATGATTCCGTCGCTTGACTAGTCTCTGGTTTATCGACCGCATCTGTTGCAGCATTTGGCGGTGCCCAGGAAGGCCGTGTATTTGCTTGACGTGACATGGTCAATATGCCATCGTTCTTGTCTGTGCCCTGCCTGGAAATAGGCATCTGTCTGGTATCATCCTGAGAGATTTGACCGTCGGCATGTTGGTTCGAGACAAGAGGAGATACTGGAGTTGGTCTCTTCTGACGAATGCTCGGGATTCCCCTTGCCGAGGCTAGATTGCTTGCAAGTGAGGAAGACAAATCGTGAGTGTTTGATCTCAGCGACTGGGGCAGTCTGGGTGGCCGGGAGGAGGCTTCTGGAGACGATGCGCGGTTTGAAGCCTGTAGCGACGTAGCTGAGCTAGACGTGGCTGCAGCAGAGGCGGGGGGGCGAGAGGGGTCTTGACCAACTGGTTTCTCATGATTGTCTCTTAGTGATTGACCGAGTTTCTTGTGATGTTGTTCCAACAATTTTAAAATGCGCGAGGCTTCCGTGTCCGAGGTGGATTGTGCCGCAGTTGCAAACTCAGCAGCGGCCAAATCATGTTCTTCGCTGGCGGCGACAGGATTCGATCGTTGACTCTCGAGGGCCGCGTTACGGGCGTGGGTTTGCGCCTGAGTAGGGTGAAGGATCAGTATTCGCTAGGGCACTAGTAGTGATGAAACAATACTCAGGTGCTTTCGTACGTACCAAAGTCAGAGGTGCAGTCTCCATCTTGGCACTGATGTTGAATGAGCTGATATGAGCGTATACCAAGTACGTATAAACACCATACTACGTAGCATTCGTTGGAATAACGGTACCGAGGCCCCAGTTAATTACGAGTAGTGTGTTTGGCTTGGATCCTGTGGGTTGTTTGAGATGGTATAGAGTGTTCGGTAGTGCCAGGAGGATGAAGCATCCACGGGTACGGAGTACGGAGTACTCGTATCTAGGCAAGGCCGGGATAGAATCCCGAATAACTCAATCTGTGGGTGGGTAGTTGCGAATTGCGAGGTTGCGACGAGGCTGCAACAAGTGGGGAGATGAGATTGGAGGGCCCGACGTATTCGGTATTTGGCGTATTAGTTGATATTAATAGGAGCCAAGGACAGCAACTGTTTAGGAGTTTCAGTCGCTGGAAGCGACGCCCGAGGAAGCCTGGAGGTGCTGGATTTCGGGGGCCAGAAGATCCCGTGTCGGTCTGTGTGAGGGGCAAGAAGAATGGCAGCCTGGTCCGGCCAACGAGGTTGGCGCGTAGTTCTAACTACGAATAGAAGTTCCGCGTCGCAAGGCACCCCTCAGGTAGGGAGACAGGGGGAGAAGAGGGTGCGAACTATTAATCCTTCTGGGAAGTCGTTCTGGGCTCTAGGGGGATCGAAAGGGAGGGGCTTAACGGGATGTCCAGAGCCCTTATAGGCACAAATAAGGCCGAGGGAGGCTCTCGGTTGCCCGTTGTCAAGCCTGTTACGTGTATTGCAGCGGGGACGCTAGGCGGTTTGGAGAGCCAACTGATGCCTGGCTGACGCACACCAAACACCCTCAAGCGAATGGGCGAATCGACGAGCTGCTTCAACCACGAGACTCCATCTGCCACTGTCTTTTTGGGCAGTTCGGATTCGTTCGCACAAACATCGACAATCAGTTTAGCTCCAACCGGCCTTGCAATCAAGACTCTAAACAGACGATTTGTGCAGATGAAGCTCAGCTCATCTCGCCCGCTCTCCTTTCGCCGCCTCTAGAAAGGGTGTCCGACAGCTGGATCTGACATTGTGCAGGCCATGCCACAGTACATACTCCGTACTCCGTACTTGACACTCGCTCATTCATTACTACCACTCTTCTTTTCATTTCATCTTCTATCTTCAAGTTATGATCTAATCTGTCCAGCTGGGTGCATTGACCCACATGCCACTCTCTTTGTCTTTCGTTTCCTCTTCCAGCTCCTCTCCCTCTGCGCCCGCCGCCGCGTCCGTGTGACATCACATACATACGAGTAATTGCAATTGGCCTGTGCGATTCCGCCTCCACTGCGACCAAACACTCCAAACGCATCCGTTGCCACTGGTACTGGCACTGGCTCTAGCAGGGCAAAGCAAGGCATTGGTACAGCCTGCTGGGACGGGTACTGGGATTGCCAACTGTCACTGCCATCTGGGTGCCGTCACTCTTCCATCGCGAAAGGCCATTGTCGTTTCATCCCTCCCCTCCCCTCACTCTCTCAGCCTTGAATGGCTACTACTGTTTCGACTCGATCCTCTCCCAATGTCGCCCCCACCATGTCCGAACCCTCACCCCAGCTTAAGGGTTTGAAAAAGGTGCTTTCTAAGAGACCTTCCTCCGATCTCCCCTCCGAACCCAGCTTCAAGGATCTACGACAAGGCTCTTCTGATTCCATCACTCTCGAAAGATCCCCTACCAGATATAGTACCCGATCCACTAGCCAGGATGGAAGTTCCAAATCTGGGTCTAGCGGAGTACGAAAACTGCTGCCTGGTCACAGTAAAAGAAGAAGGAGGAAAATTCATGAGGAAGAATTAAAGATCGCTGCAGAAGAGCTGGCCCGGGGAAGAACAGGGAGTGATTTGAGCGCAGCTCTGACTCCCGCTCCGGCCTTGAGTAGGCGAGCAAGCAGCCTTGGTCTTCCTGAAGCAGATAACGGCCTCCTGACTGATGATTCTGAGCTCGAAACTCCTCCCTTGGTCTCGAGAGACTCTCATACCGCCTACTTGACAATGTCTTCACCTCTAGTCTCACATACAACTTCTCGAACCGACCAAGATGCGAGCGAGATACCACCAGTCCCACCGCTACCACCCTTGCACGCGCATAACATCCCTACTCTGAAAGAGCCTGATGAAGGCGAAGGATCTCCGTCTCCGAGAAGTCCTGCCATTCCGGACGGCAGTCCCATAGCGGGTACTCTCTTAGATCGAGCTGCAACTATGGGCCCACTGGACCGTGCAGATACCCTTGCTCCCAAATCACGCACTGATAGCATGACCAAGCTTCGAGGCATTTCACCTGGTCGAAGATTTCGGGATGTTTTTGGCAAACCTAGCAAGAGCCCGAAAGTCAGTCCAGAGAGGAGGCAGACGGACATGGTCGCTGGCTATTCCAGTCCCTTGAGCAATCATGGCTTAATCACTGATGAACCTGCCTCTGTCCCGGAGCCTCCTGCTGAACCTATCAAGCCTCCTCCCATTCTTGATCGTCCACTGAATAATTCGTTGCCAAACCTCGACACCAAATTTCGCCCCTTGACACCTCCATCCGCACTAATCAGCGCCCCATTGACCACTGTCACTCCCCCCACGCCCACCGACACCCGTTTCGATGGAGCTGGTGCCACGGGGTCTCCGCAATCAGAAAAGCCAACATCTAATGCCAAAGAGGAAAACTCTAGCATCGTGATCAGCCCATCAGGAAACATGATATCACACCGCAAGACGCGATCTACATCCTCCATTTCCCATCAACCGAGCAAGCTTTCGACTTCGATGACAGCTCCTTTGACACCCACAGAAGACAGTAGGACAGTATCCGGTACCACATTCGGCAGCAGAGCTCCAAGTGGTGGTTTGTTTTCTTCCTGGGTCTCTGCAGCACAAAATGCTGCATCGACCATCACCAATCTTACTGGTCCTAATCGTAGCCGAGCAGGCACTACTGCATCGGATCCTTCCATCAAGCCAAAGACCATGGAGGAACCTATCAAGGAGGAAGATGAGGCTTCGGAACCAGAAGTACCACGCAAGCAGCTAGCCATCGAGACCATGGGCTCGGGTGACCTGAACTTTGAACATCTGGGGCTGAATCCAGAAGACTCGGCTGCAGCCGGCACCAGACTGGATCTCACTGAATTGCGGAAAGACTCCATCCTGGAACGCGACGAGGCTGCCGCAAAGATGGAGGATCTTCTCGCCAAGCGTGCAGTATCCGCCGCTTATGAGCGCACACCGACCGGAACCACTCCCGTTGCAGAAATATCCGATCCTATGAGTAGCATGAAGCAAGCGCAGATGATCAGCGCAAATCTTAATGGCGAAAAAACAACACCCAACGGTAGTGTCTATGAAAGTGAGATCCATTCAGTCAAGCGAACGAACAGTGTCAGGAGTAAACTCGGAAAGCGAAGATCGCGGGGATCTTCCGCTGCTACCGGTCAATCAGCAATTGGTGCGATGATAGGAGCAAGCACAGCTGCACTAGTTAACCCAACAAAAGGACCTCGATTGACCGGCTTCACCACGGCTCCGAAACAACGAAACCGAAATTTTCACCAACAATTTCGCAGTGTACCTGAAGATGACTATCTCATCGAGGACTACAGTTGCGCCCTGCAAAAGGAAATTCTACTTGCTGGTAGAATTTATATTTCCGAAGGCCACATCTGCTTCTTCAGCAACATCCTGGGATGGGTCACCACTGTGGTGATTTCATTTGAAGAAGTGGTAAGCATCGAGCGCGAAAGTACAGCCATGGTGTTTCCAAACGCGATTGCTATCCAAACACTACATGCTCGGCATACTTTCCGAAGCCTGCTATATCGTGAGCAAACGTATGAATTGCTCATTGGAATATGGAGGGTTAGTCATCCTGCAAGCTTCCAGAAGAGCATGAATGGAAAGCAATTATCTTCAAACGAAGCGGACGTTGTCTCACGCTCGGCTCCACCCAACGGGTTAACTACAAATCAAAGTGAGGGCAGCACGACAGAGGATTCTAATTCTAGTGGTGATGATGACAGTGCACCTAGCTTTGTTGAGAGCAGTGCGAGCAATACGGCTAGCGAGCTTGCAGAGAGCAAGACTGTCTCTAGGAAGCCGTCTGCTGGAATGAATGCATCTGCTGTTGCACAAACATCTAGTATCATTGCAGGAACAGCCAATGATGTTCCTCTGACATTGGCAGCTCAGGCAGGAATGCTCGAAGTCGCAGGTAACGATTTCCCTGGACCAGCCACTCACGCACCGACTGAATGTACGGATGCTTCGACACACTATGACAAGATTCTCAAAGATGAGGTGTTGAACGCGCCTCTCGGCAAGATCTACTCACTTCTATATGGACCTGAGTCCGGCGTCTTTGTACGGAAATTTTTAGCTGACGACTGTAAATGTACAGAACTAGTATTGGAGGATGACAAAAAAGGTCTCACTAACGAGATCAAAAGCCGACAGTATATATACATCAAGCCACTTGGCGGTAGCATTGGTCCGAAACAAACCAAATGCATCACGACAGAAAACCTTGATTTCTTCGATCTCGAGAAAGCCGTGACTGTCACGTGTACTACACAGACACCAGATGTACCTAGCGGTAACGCTTTCTCCGTCAAAACTAGATATTGTCTTTCGTGGGCACCTGGAAATGCCACCCGACTGCAAATGAACTGTGCAATCGAATGGACAGCAAAATCGTGGCTGAAAGGACCGATTGAGAAGGGCGCGAATGATGGACAGCTGACATACGGGGATGGACTGATAAAGGTACTGAAGGGAGCTATTAGCGGTAGGCCTAGGGGGACTACCAATGCCAGCAAAGTATCCAAAACTGCGAAAAAGAAACGCAGGGGCGAGAAGAAACTGAAAGAGTCGACACTCGATGAGCCCAAGAAAAAGAACGAAGATTGGGGTCTCTTCGAGCCATTAAGAGGACCCCTCCAGCCTGCAACTGATATTCTACGGCCTGTTCTCAAGATGGAAATACTATTGGTCTTCTTGACCTTCATGGTCATACTCCTTTGGTTTAGAACACCAAGGAGTTCAAACATCAAACTAGGTCCCTATCCAGGTTATAGCACGCTCTCAGCATCAGAGCGCCTCGTTGCCTACGACACATTATGGGCAAAAGAGGAAAACGAATTCTGGGACTGGCTAGAAGCGCGTGCCAACGTCGACACAGTGCTCTTCCGAGAACAGAGCCAAAACCGCCAACAATCAAGGTACTCATCAGCGGGACCGGGCAACAGAGATGACGGAGCATCGTCAGCCGAGAGCACGAAGCAGAAGAGACAGAAACAGCGCAAGAAAGTACTCAGGCAAGGTGGTGGTGGAGCGAAGGACGTGGAAGCCAAAATCCGTGAAGAACGCATTTCTCAGCGTGAAATGGAGGATGCCATCAAGATCACCCGTGAGAGGCTCGAAGTGCTGGAGGGTGTCGTCGAGCGGAATAAGAGGAAGGGCAACGGAAGGTAAAGGTCGTGATTTGCAGGACCGCGATCATGCTTCCTTGCGTTTGTTGCGGCTGAACCGACTATTGAAGCTCAAATTGTTGGCTGATTGTTGCTAGTATAATATCGCTACATACCAACCGCACTTACCTCTTTCGAGTTCTTGCATGCCTCATCGGATGTGGTTGTTGTTGCCATGGCTCATTACGAGTACTACATACCAGTGTGCATGTATGACTGTTGTTGTATCAACGCGTTTGCTGTCTCTGTCCGTTCGTCAGTCAGTCCATCAATCACCACGAGCCAGTCAGCGTTTGAATTCATCAAGCAATTGAAGCGGAACTACGTTACTTATGCACTACCCAACTCTCCTATATTTCTTACCAGTGGCTAGGTATACATATACCGATCACAGCATGTCGCTGCTCATTGTCCCATGACTCTCAGATAAAATAAAGTGACTAAGAGTTTGATATCTATCATGCAATCATGGACTTTTTCAATGGACTAGCAGCTCCATGGAGGAATGAAGCGTTGGCGTGTTTTCTGGCTTATTAGTAGATTATTGAGTAAGTACAGACACTTATTGAGTATCTAACCACTAGCTCTCGTAAGGTAGGCCCACTTACTGCACCTGTCCTTCTCCCATTTAGAATTTCATCCCTGATCGGTATTACGCAAGCAGGCGCAAGAAAGCACTACTAACGAAGAAGAAGAAACTCAAGGAAGGCATCGGCAAAGCTACATGTGATTGACTAAACAGCCAGCTTCAAAGCTGGAATTTGGTCCTAACCATCTCCATACGACTCTTCCACTCCCAATCCTGGCCGCTCGCGCGCTGAATACCCTTATCGACACGCCTCAACTTCAGCGTCAACCGAGGTCCCAGCTCCTGCAGGCCCGCCCTTATCCCCTTCACCGCGCCGCCGATCTCCTTCCCATCGGAGCCCACCACCTCCTTCTCCCGCTCCCGCTTCTCGCGGAACACATACCGATGCCGCCGCAGAAAGATATAGTCGCGCTGGTTATGCAGCGTCAGGACCTGGCGGCCCTGCAGGTCCGGCGTCGCAGGGAAGAGCGACCGAAATAAGTGTGCAGTTAGTAGGCCTAGTGGCGTGGTGAAGTTGTTGAGAATCAGTTCGGGGATGTGCCCTGTTGCGCGCCCGTGTCCGGGGATGGATTTGCTGGTGTACCAGTTCGAGATGCTGAAGTGGAAGGTAGGGCCGACGGGGAGGTGTACGATCGTCATACCTGAGGGCTTCTTTTGCGATTCTTCAAGCACGATGACGGAGGTGTACCCGTGCTTTGCGGCGAAGGAGGAGATCTCACGCACACTGAACTTGTAGCCATACCGGTGTGAGGAGCGTCGGATGTATTTTGAGTTTGGGAAGAGGTTCGTGAGTATGCTGGCTTCGGCGTGGAGGGTGGAGTTTATGGAGGTGGTGATTAGGATTTTTGGCTCGGCGGTCGGAGGTGCGTCGCCGTCATCGTCGGTAGAGGGGAAGAGGGTGGGAAATTTCGCGGCGAGGGCGGCGGGTGCGAGGGAGAGGTTGGTCGAGGTTGTGGAGCGGGTGGGCGAGCTGGATCTGTTGGCTTGATTTTGGGAGCGTGTTTTGCTGGACTTGAGTTGTGCTTTCGAGGGGAGGGGGTCTTCGTCTGCCTCTACCTTGCCGTCGAGAGAGGAGCCATCTTCATCATTCTCCGAGTCGGACTCGGAGTCGAGCATGGAATCATTGTCGTCCTCTTCGCTGTCACCATCAGCTGCCTCCCCATTTTCAATATCATCCTCAAGTAAATCCTGCTCTTCGGCCAACTTCCTTCTCTTCAGCCTCTCGACATCATACACCTTGCCCAGCCCGCCATCCTCAGGCTCTTGTTCGATCTCGTCATACACACGTTTCTTGTCGAGAGTCGTAGGAGCATTCTTCCGCAGCCTCTCTGCTTTTAATTTTGGATTCTTCGACTCTTCCTTCTTGCGCCCGAACCGCTCCGCTCGTTTCAGCGCATCCCGTGCCCGCTTCTGCTTCAGATGCAGCTCTTGTCGGCGCTGCTTGTTGGCGGTTTTGAATGGTAGGGCCGCTTTATCTGAAAGTTTAAGGGGCCGGGAGGGCATTTCGAAAGAGAGTCTACTCCGTTGGGTCGAGTGGGAGAACCTCGCAATAGTTGTACGTACTGATAACGGTACAAAATGGTGTCGTCGCTGGTCGGGGGTGAGGACGGTGGGCGGTCTCAGAAAAAAGTCCATGGCCGAGAACGGCAGGTAACGCGGATAGTTTACCCGCAGATTAGCCGGAAGCCACTGAGAAATGATTCGTATGGGATTGATTGTGAAATTCGCTATTATTATGACTGCAGATGACTGTGCAGGGACCTCCAGCTCTCGACTGTTGAATCTCACCTCCTCCTCCTCCTCCTCCTCCTCCTCCTCCTCCTATTCCCATATACTTCACCCAACTCTCTTTCAATCATTGAGTACTCTAATTGAGTCACTCACTGCCATATAACCCATCTTCCCTCTCGTTCATGTGGGCTTGGACCTCTCCTTTTCGAGTCAGAGCATTAAGCCTACCACGTCCCCTCGCCCATTGTGCGAGGTCTTTTACCACAACAAGCTACTTATTGAGACGTGTTGCGACTATCCCCGTCGATCTCAAGATGGCTACAAGTACCACTAAGACCGGCCAACCTCTAGATCGAGCTGCAATCGACTCAATCCTGCGTCGCAGACTCTTCTATACCCCCTCCTTCGAAATCTACGGTGGAGAACGTGGTCTGTTCGACTACGGACCTCCAGGATGTGCTCTGCAAGCCAACATCGTCGACATGTGGAGGAAACACTTTGTGCTTGAAGAAGACATGCTTGAGGTCGACTGCACTATGTTGACACCCGAGGCTATCCTCAAGACCAGTGGACACGTGGACAAATTTGCGGACTGGATGTGTAAGGACCCAAAGAGTGGAGAGATCTTCCGAGCAGACCATCTTGTTGAGCAAGTTCTTGAGGCCAGATTGAAGGCCGACAAGGATGCTCGTGGAGTCAAGGTTGAGGTCGACGAGGCGAAGGAGGCCAAAAAGAAGAAGAAGATTACCAACAAAGCAGAGAAGCTTGATGATGCCCTTGTTCAGGAATATGAAGAGACTTTGGCCAAGATCGACAATTATGGAGGTGATGAGCTCGGAGAGCTGATAAAGAAATACAACATCAAAGGCCCCAGCACTGGAGCTGAGCTTGAGCCCCCCAAGGCTTTCAATCTCATGTTCCAAACACAAATCGGCCCTAGTGCTGAAAAGCCCAATGGCTACCTCCGACCAGAAACGGCTCAGGGACAGTTCTTGAATTTCCAGAAGTTGCTCGAGTTCAACCAACAGTCAATGCCATTTGCCTCTGCTTCCATTGGAAAATCCTTCCGAAACGAAATTTCTCCTCGATCTGGATTGCTTCGTGTTCGGGAATTCCTCATGGCTGAAATTGAACACTTTGTTGATCCAGAGAGTGGAAAGAAGCACCCAAGATTTGAGGATGTCAAGGACACGAAACTCACCTTGCTCAACAGGAAAACACAGTTGTCTGGAAGTACCAAATGTGACGAGGTCACCATTGGCGAGGCTGTCACAACTGGACTAGTTGATAACGAGACCCTTGGATACTTTATCGCAAGAATTCAACACTTCTTGTTGAAGATTGGTGTGGACAAAACCAAATTACGATTTAGACAGCACATGGCAAACGAGATGGCCCACTATGCCGCTGACTGCTGGGATGCTGAACTATTCACCACTTACGGATGGATTGAGTGTGTCGGATGTGCCGATCGTAGCGCCTATGACTTGACCGTTCATAAAGATAAGACCGGTGCACCATTGGTCGTTCGAGAAACAAGGGCTGAACCTCTTATCATCGAGGAGTTCGAGGTTGATTTGGATCGAAAGAAGCTTGGACCCAAGTTCCGTAAGGATGCCAAAGCTGTAGAATCAGCCGTGGACGCGCTTACTCAGGAAATTCGCGAGAAACTTTCTTTGGAGTTGGAAAAATCTGGAAAGATTGAGGTACTCACGCCCGGAGTTGGCACTGGGGTCACCGAGCTTGACAAAGATCTAATCAAGATCGAAAAGAGAAAGAGAACCGAGCATATTCGAGAATACACGCCAAATGTCATCGAACCATCTTTCGGAATCGGTCGTATTCTCTACAGCTTGATGGAGCATGTCTTCTGGATTCGCGAAGGTGATGGAAGCCGTGGTGTTCTTTCATTCCCACCAGCAGTGGCACCTACAAAAGTACTCCTAGTTCCACTATCCAGTCACGGGGACTTCAAGCCATTCACTAAACAATTGACAAACCGACTTCGCCGTCTTGGTGTCTCAAACAAGGTAGATGATTCTTCCGCGAGTATCGGAAAACGATATTCCCGAAACGATGAGCTCGGAACACCTTTCGGCATCACCATTGATTTCCAAACTGTCAAGGACAACACTCTCACACTGCGTGACCGAGATTCCACCAAACAGGTTCGTGCCAGTGAGGACGAAATCATTGCAGCAGTGAAGAGTCTCGTCGATGGCGATGAGACGTGGGAAGATGTCGCCAAGAGACTACCTGCTTTCGAAGGACAGGAAGTCGACTGAGCTTCATTTCCATTTCGTGATGGAGAAGAACAGGGGATCAATGAGCGCTATGTTTCCTTTTTATTTGCTTTTGTGTGTACCAATGATACCCGACCTCTTTGATGGTGCGATTCACTTCTTCTTAACGACACAAGAAAAGTTTTCGAATGAGCACCTCGGATGGCGGCCAGAGCACCGTGGCGGGAAATCGCTGGGCCGTGTACCAAAAAATTCCATTGACCAACCACTTGCTTGAAGCAGGGAAAAGACAGTGGCGGGTAGGATAGTCATGTAGAGTATGGACTAGTTTAGAGAGATATAAAGAGAGTGAGAAGTAGATGAGATGATAACGGAAAGATTTACTATTTCTCCCGTGTTTCGTGACTTCCTGGAGTGTGCGAAGCCCGCTGGGGTGTTGCCCGCCTAGTGGACCGAAGACAAGAAAAAGGAGTGTGAGCCGGTGAGGACGAAATCTTTAACATCAAGTTCTACATTGCGAGACATGGTATCCAGGAGCACTGCGAGAAAAGCATGAAGCCGTGAGCTCCTATTAGTGTTTAAAATCATTATTCTGCTCGGACCTTGCCATATTGAGGACACCACTCGAAGCAACAGGAGACTTGACCAAAAAGGGAGGCAAATTCTTAAGTGAATAATGAATGACAATCATGGTTGTGCCGGATCACGAGCAAACTATGTCCTTCGCATCAATGTCCAGAATTCTTGAGTTCAGTGAATCAACTTGGCTAGTTTTCAGTGTCCAAATCGTGCGCGCTTGCGCTCTACACCTTGATCAAACGACCCGTATCCAGCATGTCATGTACATAACCATGCAACTTGATACTTTTAGCTATGTACGGCGACGACTCTAGGTACTTGATGTCGTCTCTGACACTCTGCTCGAGACTAGAATTGATGAGCGTTGTTAGAACTCAGAAACCCGTGGTTAGGTCAGGAAATAGACTGTGAGGAGCTTTGAAAGGGAGCAGATTCTTTACATACTTCCTGATCTCGCCAAACTCAAAGGTGTCAACTTTGTCGTCTCCGAGACCTTTGCTCTTGAGGCTCTCGCGGATACCCGCGTTCGTGAGGTGTGTCATACCGCAATCTATTGGGAGTAAGATGAATGATTGATGGTAGCGGATGCTTTTCCAGGGTTCGGAGCTCGATTATATGCGAACTGCTACGTACCAACGTGGTGGATGATGACCACATCCGTAATCTCGACCAACGTGCTCAGGATGACGATGTCTCGCACCGCGAACTCAGCACGGCCGCCGGCGTTGCGCACGACTACGTATTCTAGCCTTCCCGTTAGTAGGTTCATAGAGTGGGATTCTTATAATGTGCGAGGACGAAAGAGGAAGATTGCTAGTTAGGTAAAGAGGGAGACATGGTTCTCCATTACAGTCAGGTTACGTACCCTCGCGCGAGAAAAGCCCGAACTCCTCAGGGATGAGGCGTGGGTCACAGCAGGACACTATTGTCAAATTAGCCTCAGCCTCGCACTTTCAGCCAACACTGCGAAACCGCGAGCCATGACTGCTTGTAAATCGGAGACTCACCGACGATAACAGATGGGAACTTCGCCACACCACGCATCACCTCGTCGACGGAATGGCTTTTCGTGTAGCCTTCCACATATTTGCTGTCTCGATGTTTCAGCAAATCGTTTCCACGCCCTCTCCTAGCCGCATTTCGCGGGAGATTCCAAATACCTGTTCCTGGAGACTAGGTCGTCGACGGATGGCGGGTTCGCTACCATGGTTGAGCTTGCACTTGAACTAGGATAACGATGGAACAGTGACGATGGCCTGTAGTCTCAGTATTCCGGGACTGTCGTTATAATAAGATCCTTTTATATATTACCATATCCATGATTAAGCATGGACTCATCTGTGGGTTGATACCTTCACGGAACTTTGTAATCGATATTCTTGCATGATGATGATGAAATCCGCCAGCGTATGTCTGGTTATGTAACTTGTCGAGGCTATTCCACATTGATGCTGAGATAGGATTTGCTCTGGTAGGTTGGAAATGGTCGGGTGGCGCTTGCCGAGCCTCAACGGTGCTGCAGCTAGAGGCTAAACCCAATCGCTGTTCTTGCTTTATTACTCAATACAAATTAGGGTAGAACTTGATTCTAGACCTCGTGTTTCATGATGTACGTGAACATGATGTTTGAGTGGATTCACTCCAATTGATGCCACCCACTGTTTGCATATCGAGGTTTGATGGAACCTAAATTAGCAGGAAGAGCTCCACGCTTCGAGAGCGTGCGGTAGCACGAAAGCCTAATACCAAATCAGCTTGTTCGGTTACCAGCAGCCGCTTGGTGTCAAAGCTGTTGTACCGAATAGTACAGGCGGTGTGTAATAGCGATTCGCTCGAAGTCAGAGCATGACTAACCTGAGGACCACCGTTTTAAGCCGCACGTAGTTTTGCGATTTGGTGGCTAGAATGAGTTAGGGAGACACTGAGTAGTTATCAATGTGCGAGTGCGTTAAGAACAGAGGTCGGGAAAGTGACGGCAAACCTGACCCACGACATGAGCGGCTTGAATTATCACTCCAACAATGAAAGTTTTATTTGGCAAGGCTGAGGCCCCTGATTAAGTCTTTGGCAATATGCCAAGACATGACATACGTGTCCCCAGGCAGTTTTCGATTTCCAGACTCGTTTCCTGTACACATCTGGGTGGGGTAAGTGGGTGAGAGGATATTTAAACACTGGAGTACAAGCCTGTCCGTTTGTGGGATGAAGATTCTGAGCGCACTGTACTCGTATGTAGCAGGTTGAGTTTGGCATGATTAGTCACGGGGGTCACGCAAACCCCAAATAACCCACCCACCCAAGGTATTTACCCAATACTAGAATGCCCAGATGATACAGGGAAGGTAATTTCCGAAGTTGTTGCTTTCACTGGCTATCCCGAACGTTTGTCTGTAATGATAGCACCCAGTGGCATTGCCCGGGCTATTTTGAGGTTCGGTAAAGAGTCACAAAGAGGCAAAGGGCGACAGACTGATCGTGGCCTGTGGAATACATTGGTGGCTGCTTCAATTTCGCATAGGAATGAATCTTCTTTGGAGCCACGGGTGGAAAACGCTGTGAACTACTATCCTCGATGGTGACTCTGTCTCTTGCAAACGAGAGGCGAAATCAACGAGCTTGGCGCCATTCGCCAACATTTCACCTTGAGTCTTGCAAGCCGCCGAAGCTCGCTGGGCTGTTGTGGCCTCGAGATACCAATTGATCAGAAAAAATGACTTTACCCGACGACATGGTCCTTCCAACATGTATGCACGTTTCTTCGGACTTACACCTGCGGCTCCACCAGTGACAGTTGCGAGTACCAGGAGGTGTATGTGCCGCTTTTGGCCGAAATAGGGCGGCGTGGATCTAACCCAGATTGATATAAGCTTGGCCACCTCTTACTGGACTGGGCGATGACGTGGTTGCAGAAAGAAAGAAGAGCCGATCCGAACAGACATCTTTCGCTTCTTGATCAAATGCGCATCGGCGAAAGATCTACCGCAATCGAATGTCAATGCCAGCATGGCTACAGATCAATCCACGCAGGGCCCCAGCTCCGGCCAACCAAACGACTGCATGCCCCTGTTCTGAAGTTAGTCAGCGAAGCTACGGCTCCTCGCCCAGGTGGGAAAGCGTATCACAAAGCTGAATGGCTGGCTCTAGTTAGACTCCAAGCACTGCACACCCGAGTCAGCTTTTGGCCTATTGATGCTATAATGAGACTTAGCGAGGCCGAGTTACAGCTTTTGGCTAGACTCTAGCTGTTCTTCCTCGGTCTCAAAACCACAGTGATGGTTCATATTTGCTCTGTGCACAGTCAAAATGTCAACCTGCACGACTTTTCGATGACATGGGCACAAAGATCATGAAGCTGCAGTCCGGTGAACCTCGTGTCACAAAATCTAAGGCTTGCCGCACCGTCCCTCACCAGCGTCCACCCGAATCAAGGGATCAGGCCCACGAGCTGCTTTTCATAAATCAACTCCATAATCGAGCCAAGTTTGGGCCAAGTCGCCGAACCATAGGCTCGCATGTTCAACGACATATTCATCGCAGGAAGCGTCTCAATTCATGTATGAGACTGAAGTCAATTTCACAAGATAATTTTCGCCACGTAAAGGATACTCATGTACGCAGTGAGGACTCTAACCTATCCGCGGGCGCGACCCGCCATAAATCGAAATTCACCTCATGCACTGTACCACCAGGAGTGGGGTTCCTTCAGGAACATCCATCTCCCTGTAAAGGGCACCAGACCTCCTCGAAAGACTGCGACAAAACGCTGGACCGTGGTACTCTTCATTCATTCACACAACTTCCGAGAGATACGCATGGCTTTCGTTCTGACCCGTTCACATCTTACCCAATAGAGTTCCGAGAAAGTATACCTTCAGCAGTAGACTACTGTGAGCAGATATCGCCTCATGCCACATGGCTTATTCTGTGCTCTGCTGACTGATTTTGGAAGTCCTCCATTACTACGCGCCATTCCATACAATTCGCCCAGACATATTTACCCCAGATGGTGGAATGCGCATCGTTCGCAGCTACTTCCGCTATTCCTTGCAACACCCGCTGATGTTTGAGACAATCGTAACTCTGTCTCGAGCACGCATCGCGACCAGCACGTATGTTGGTGTACATAGAGACCACCATACCTTGTACCATTACGGCCAATGTCTCAAAAGACTTCGCAAGCTTGTTGGTGAAGGAGAGACTGACATTGAGGATGCCACGCCTTTTGCGATCCTAGCGTTAATCGGCATAGAGGTATGATTGCTGGGTTCAAACTCTGGACAAACAGTGGAAAAACTAAGACTAGCCTCAGTACCTTCGAAATGACTTGCTGGCTTTTCAACATCATCTCAACGCCCTTAGAAGGATTGTCACCATCAGAGGCGGCATTGATGCCCTGGGTTGGCCTAAGCTGTTGAAGCCAAGCATTGTTAGGTTGGTTGTTTGAGCATCTAATACACGGACTGCACTGACACTCTATAGTATTGAGGAATTCTGGTCCTACTTCTGTTACCAATCCCGTATTTTGGAGTTCCAATCCGCACTTCAATCCCCTGCTTCAAATGTATCGCTATATCACCTGCCAGTTCTGGAGATTCTAATCCCTGGAGAATTGTTTGACTCTCTGCCTTCCGGCTTTCGCCTCCTGGCACTGCAAAAAAGACTTCGCACAGATGTTGTTGTGCTGGTAAGCAGAGTTCGAGATTTCCACCTCCCCATTTTACATGAGAGTTATCCACAAGGCTCCATTTCAAGAAAACGCTTTAAGGAGTCAGGAGCTCGTGATAACATGAAGAGTCTACGTTTATCTACAGCTGCGGGTATCTGGGTCATTCAACATTGCCAACGACTCCTTAATGAGCTCGGCTTGACGAACATCGAGCGGGCCTGTTGCATCGGTCTTCTGTTCGTTCTCTTTGGTGGACCTCCAGACAAGAAGTTACCAACAATATCCTCCGAGCAGCTGGAACAGTACATACTGGAACTCATGCCCGTTTGTCTTGATGAACACGATACAAACGCAGCAAACATATTCTCCTGGGCGTGCCTAACGGTTGTGGCTGCAAATACGGCGATGGATCAATGCGTAACAGCTTCGAAATTGGCCTGTGACCAAGGTAGTTGTTTCCTCCTCGAGAAACTCGTCACATATTTTCGCCATGCAAACACATTAGCCAAAACGCGCGCCATCATGAGACGGTTTATCTTGACTGAGGCATCGGATCAGCTTCTTGTAAGCGCGTGGCAGCTCAAGATTGGGGACCAACCTGTCCATCAAGATAATATTGATCTTTTGAAAGAATAAAACTTGTCGAACTAACATTCTTCAATATCAGTCAATCATCTGGCAACAGCTGTAACAGCACATCATGGGAATGCAAGATACACGTCGCTTAAATCAAGCAAATGGAAGGTACTCAGTGCTCATCAAGCAACACAGCCAATCAGCGATGATGGAGCTCAACAAGTCTTCCTCTTATGCAACCCTGTGGCTTCCTCCCCAGGGCATATTGCCATGGAGCTAGAATGCAGGGATTGAATCCTGGCCGATCCTTGTTGAGACAAAGCACTCTTTACTACCTACCCCTGCATAGTACTTGAAGCGCTACAGCAGGGGTGGCCGGCACCTACATATCAATACCACTGCTTCATATTTTGTCTCTGGAATCTTCCAGCCATAGTGACTAGAGTTTTCCCAGCGAAATGAGACTTAGGGACACAATGATGATCTATCCACAATGGTGCAGCCAAAAAAGGTCCTCATATCTGAAGATAAAACCAAGGGTTAAGGTACACTTTAACGTCATGAATCGTGTGGTTATATTAGTGACTAAAGACTCTTGAGCTTTTATGATACTGAGACACAAGAGGGCTCGCTATCTCAGCCTGTTCTACCAAAACATCGTGATGATCCGTGGTTATACCATCGAAATTTCTCTGGGCATTGAGATGCCCTGAAAATTAAGTCGAGGACTGGTTAAATACTTTTCTCTAACTGCATCCCATCTTTTCCTAAAAAGGAATCAAGGTGGCTGTCATCTATACGACACCATTCTTCGCCAAAAACTCACGCATGAGCGTTGCGATAGTCACCGTGTGTGTCTCGACCGTGAAGTGGCCTGCGTCAACCAGATGGATCTCAGATTGGGGTAGATCTCTCTTGAAGGCCTCGGCGCCAGGTGGGACGAAGATCAAGTCGTTCTTGCCCCACACGGCCAACAGCGGAACCTGAGTGTTTCGGAAATACTCCTGGAACTTGGGGTACAACGGCAAGTTGTTGGCGTAGTCCTTGAAAAGGTCGAGCTGGATGTCATTGTTTCCTGGTCGGGACATGAGCGTATAGTCGAGATTGTATGTCTCTGGGGCAATCACGGTCGTATCTGGCGATCCGTACTCGTACTGCCACTTGGTCGGCGCAAAGCCCAAAAGTGCGGGAATGAGTGCCTCGCGGTCTGCCTGGGCTCCTGACGCCCAGTACTTCCGAATGGGATCCCAGAAAGCGCCCAAGCCTTCATCATAGGCGTTGCCGTTCTGCGAGATGATGGCTTTCACTTGGGATGGGCGTTCTAGAGCTAGCCGCAGACCGGTGGGGGCTCCGTAGTCGAAGATGTAGACTGAGAAGCTATTGATGGATAGCGCATCGAGGAAGAGAGAGATCGTCTTTGCGATGTTGTCGAACGTGTAGACATAGTTGCGACTATCCGGGACCTCGGTGAAGCCGAAACCTGGGAAGTCTGGGGCGACGACGTGGTACTTGTCGGCCAACAGGGGGATTAAGTTTCGAAACTGGTGAGACGATGATGGGAAACCGTGCAGCAACAGTATCGTTGGGTATGTCTCCTGGCCAGCCGTCCGATAGAAGAGACTCAGTCCATCGACACTGACGTTCAGGTATTTGGTTTCGGGCGCCATTAGGGCTGGGTATGAATCTGGTTGTGGATGGTGTGGTGGCAGGCTCGCACAGTTGCTCAGACGTGTAAGAAATAGGTGAAGAACGAGGAGAAGGATTGATTTGGGAGACATGGCGGCCGTGAGTTATACTTCGACGAATGGTGCTGCTTCAGTGAATGCTGCATGATGCGTCGTCGTCCAGACTTGCTTTAGACTTTATAGTTGGCTGGCTCATGCGTCAACTATCCGAGCAAGCACCGTATCAACTCTAGTTCTTCGACGCCCTGAGCCTTCAAACGGATATCAGAATACAAATAATGCCGGGCCATGTTAGTCAGGCTTCATTGGAAATCATTCCGACGCTGCTGTACGAGGTACATACCCAAGCTAAACCCTTTATTGACCCATATAGAACATCTTCTGATAGGCCGTTGGGCTCCACTTGGACCCGGCGAGCCTTGTGTTCTTGCGCAATCCACCCGTTCGACGAGTTTCGTAATCAAAAAACCTATCCAAAACGAGAGAATACTTTTTGCCCAGAGAAGGGATTTTAGGTTTCCCCATGCTTCGTGTCTCCTCAATTAGGTGAATACATTGTTCTCCTTTGTGGACCCGGTATTAAAGCAGCGTATCTTCAAAAGCAGCGATGCATACCATGCAAAGATCCATGCAAACTCTAATTCGGTGTGCAAACTCACGGGCGCTTTGCCGAGATTTCTATTCCGACCATTGAACCAGGGTGGCTAATATCACAGCTCTTGGTGGAGCACTTTGGTTACTTACTAAGTCACCCGTATTTTCAGCTTGCCAGAATGACGATTGTTAAAATGAGTATGTGGTTCAGGGTATTAACTATTACAAGAAAGCTATGAGGGAGTTCACCTACATTTGGGATGTACACCGGAATAGTGACAACCAGAAATGGGAAGGCGTAGAAATGGTACAGTTCATAATTCCGGTCTGTGATACCATGCAATCCAGGCACAGTCGTCATACTTGGCTTCCACTTGGGGTATCCGAGTAATTTTCGCTTCGCTTCCCTTTCCCTCTCGCCATCATCCCCGACAAAGTCTCACTTAATGCTCTCAGTCTGGTCTTCCTTGGTCCTTGGTCCTCTTCTTCTTCAATGGAGTCCCTAACCCCCGGAAGTGGCATGGTGTCACGGGTATGTTGTCTGCTCAGATCCTCTGCGGACCGAGCATTCAATGGGTCATCATCAATAGAAACTGGGACAAACCGTCGGCGGTCATCCTCGGAATGATGGCGAGCGGAGCGAGTACGACGAAGTTTCGCCCTTACGGAGCGCGGAGCCCCTTCACCTTTGAGAATTGAATCTGCCACCAGAGCACTGAGGGAAGATGATAGAGGTGACATAAGAGGTCCAGGCAAGAGACGGGAGATGCTGCCACGTGCAGAACGCGTGAGAAAACCTGGTTCGGGATAAGGCGATTCAAGCGGATCAGGTGTCGGTGGACCAGGGGTAGTCGATCCCACGGGAGTACTGGGTTTAGCAGGGGATGAGGCGGTTCGGTGAAAAGGTTTAGATGTACCAGGTGTAAAAAACGGCGTCCCTCCCGATTCTGCTTGAATTCTGCTAATCTGTGGGGTACGTGGCGGTGCACCTCCATCTGGGTTTTCGACCGACCAAGGTTGCTTGTGCAAGTCCTCCCAAGACTCTGCTGCAGGCGTGACTGCAATGGAAGGCACTGAGGACGATGCAGTGGAAGGCCGCTGAGGGGTAGAGACACCAGCTGCTTCGTCTATGTGCTCGATTCCATTTGGAAGTAAGTTTAAATCTCGCTCACGTTTCAATGGCGTTTGTTCGTCGATATCCTCAGCCTCTTCATCGATCAACTGGATTGTCTCGTCTTCATCAGCATCATCGGCATCATCGTCAAGACTACTCCGTTTACTGGTGATAAGATAAACCCCGAAAAAGGTCAAGAAACAGCCAGTGATGAATTTGATGGCCTGACTTGTTCCGGTGTGTTCAAAATCTCGATATAACACAGCTGATCCAATGATCACCGACAATGTGAAGAGAACAAATTGTGTTGGAATAACCTGAGTGGAGTCGTAGTTCTGCAAAGCTCGATTGAGATACCGGATCTGCATGAGCGCGGAGGCGACCAAAATGATGACAAGGAAGTAAAAGATGGGATAGGTGAACGCCTTGTAGAGGGAAGTTGAAAGTAGTGACGCCACGCCCTTTGTTGAAAGGGCGGTATATCCGCCAAAGAGCCCGACCAAGCCAAGATCGACAAGAATAGTTTGTCGACCATAACGCGGACTGGCCCACAACAAACCAGCAATGAGTAAGCAGGTGAGGACAACGTAAAGGAGGAACTCCCATCGCTTGACGGTTTTCCACAATTCTCCAGGGCCGATTTTCTCCTCGCTAGAACTGGCAGAGAGCACAACCGTGACAGCACCACCAATCGCTACAAGAACACCGCCAAAATCACGCTTCCGGAAATGTTCTTTCAGCATCAAAGGAGCAATCAAACAGTTCGATATCAATGCGACAACTCCTAAGGGGCTCACAATTGAGGCGGGTGCAAACCCGTACGCTAGGAAATTGCCAGCTTCGCCAATGATCATCAGGATGAAACCCAACCACCAGTAAGGTGACTTGAGGTACGACTCCCTTCCATGGTTATCATCCTCATCTTTCTCGTAAGCATTTCTTGATTTTCGGGGTTCAAATGCCGGTTGTAAAGAGTGTTCGAGCGCCCCATCTGAAGGTGTTCCATTGCTTGATGGTCGGCCGAGATTGATGCGACTACGTTCCTCGGCAATTTCTTCCTGCTGCGTAGCCCCATATCCAGTTGCAGGGTTTGATTTCGGTGTCGGCCCTGATCCGCTCCTTCTCGACTCTTTATGTTCGCGATCTATGCGAATGTGGGCGTATCTCTGGGTGTTAAGAGCAAATGATATGAGCAGATTTCCCACAATTGCGGTCACAATCCCAATAAAGGAGGACCATTCTCGAAGTTGGGAGCCGCCACCTCCACCAGGTCCATCTCGCATATACACTGAGTACGGGTCAGAACCGGAGGTGGGAATTGGTATGTGCATCGAGGATACACCACTAGAATGGTGTAGGTGATCGATCGCAAGTTGCCGGCTTTGCGAGTGTGGCCTGCGACAGTGTACGGCAACTTTGTGAGGGGTAACAAGCCTGAAGATCTGACAATTTCGCTATAATGAGAAAGCTATGATCCTAATATCTGTACAAGAGCAAAGGCCCCCCACAGCCATCGCGGCACAGTATGGAGGAATGGAGAAGAGGATAGGACCACTGGTCATCCATTGAGGTTGAGGCACTTGTTGTAACCGTAGAGAGCCGCAGCCCGAGGCGAATTGCGCGGACTGCTTGGCAAACTGGGACACGTCACTTCACGTGACCAGGCTCGAACCCCTGTTTGCACCGTTTGGCGCCGCTTTTGAGAAGCATGTGAAATTTAATTACTCAAAGTGGCACACAGAATTCGGCACCCTCGTTCTCGTTGCTTCACGCCCGCCTTCCACGTCATAGGATCAGCTCAAACCAAGAGGGAAGCTATTAAGGGCGTAGCCTGCCTCACCAGATCGAAGTTACTTATGTGTGCAGATATGAATAGTAGAATTATCCCAGTCATCCGCCCTTTGTCCGCACGCCCTTCCTGTATGGAGTTGGCTGTCAACCGTCAAGAACCACATCGTCTCACGATATGAAACTGTTGTAACTCCTCATCTGTCTCCGGCAGCATAGCAGGTAAGTCGGAATCAACTCATGACGCCTTTCTAGCAACAAATTATCCGATCATGGCGGCCTCTGATGCAATTGCCATCACCTACGTGCCCGCAGATTGTGGCTCCGTAATACCAGGAAAATCAAAAGCCCCCAAAGCCTTCCAAGACGTCGGCATTGTCAACAGGCTACAAGAGGCAGAGTCTAACGGAACACCATGCACTCGAATCACCCGCCAGATATGGAACAACCGCGTTTGCTCCGGGGAGGCAATCGGAACGAAGATGTCAATATTGACGTCTCTCAACGCGTCAAAGCCACCATCGCAGCAAACTTGAAGGCATCCTCCAGCTGACCACCCTTCCAACTCATCCTTGGTGGTGAATGTTGCATGTCTCCGGCTATTCTCTCTGCCCTGTGGGGTCACGCAGGCTCAGTCTCGCCTCCAAAGCGCGTCGGTCTTATCTACATTGACGCCGACACCGATCTCGCTTCGCCATCAAGTCATGATTCCACAGGCATCTTCGCCGGGATGAACATGGCCCATCTTCTTCGTACTCCTGGTGCTCTACAACGCATGAATCAGTTCTCTCGCCCCTCAGGGGAGCCCGTCTGTGACGCGTCGAATACTGTCCTCTTTGGTCTCAACATGTCCGCGCCAGGAAACAAGCCTGATCATTTTGGGTATCTCTTCCACAACAATTACAAGGTGGTCAGTTCAACGTCTGTGGCGCGAGACCCAGTGCGACGTGCTACGGAGGCGCTGAAGCACCTTGAGGCTAACGTCGGCATCTTTATGGTGCATTTGGACGTGGATTCGATCGACCCGCAAATGTTTCCACTGGCTAACGTGCCGAATTTTACAGGCGTGGCGTTTGAGGAAATGATGAGTGCTTTAAGGGTGTTTCTGCACAGTGAGAAAGTTCTGGGCTTGACAATAGCAGAAGTCAATCCAGACCATGATCCAGGACTGGTGGTGGTAGAGAGGTTGACAGAGGAGGTTGTAAGCATGCTAAGCTCACGGGGAACCAGGAACTCCTAGGCTCCAAGTGCGGCGAGTTTCCTCGTCGGCAGAATCATACCTAGAACCATTGGAGAGTGATTTGGAGGAGCCAAATCAAAAGTAGTTAAGTGGTCTTTTATGTCTGCTCTTTTTGATGATTGAAGAAGAAGTCACCTGCTAAGCGACTGAAGCCGATCAAGGCATCAGCAGGTAAGGAGTGATGATAGTCTAGCATCTATGTATCTGGATGTTATTAGCCTCTAAGCATATGCCGCTTTTAAGAAATCTATCCATGATTGGCTAGACTAAAGGCCTGTAAACATGCAGCGTGATGATTACCTAAGACATTTCTCCACGGCTTGGCGGGCAAGTGTTCCTCCCTGGACTCGAACTTCCATCATTCTCGAACTCGAACTCATGTTTTGCACCACGTCAACAGTCTGCCGTCGCGTGTCTCAATACCCTGTATCATACCACTTCTTGCATATTTCTGGTTTCATACACAACGAGAATACTTTTTCCTTTCCTATTCGTTTGATCCTATCCTGAAACAACACTACCAACAGCGAGGCTACCCTTCACCTAGCCGATCACAATGGATCGCAGTTTAGATGAGACAATAGCCGAGCGACAGGTCTGTTGTCCTATTCAGATCATGAAATGACAGCTTATTTTAACCTCGGAGCAGAGAGTGCCTCGTGGCTCTCGCCGAGGAGGAGCTCCTCCATCACGGCGTAGAGATTACAACTCCAGTAACAACTATCCTCGCGATGGCATCAGAAAGGTATCATTACCACTGCCCGACTCCTCTGCCTCTTTCTCACATCCATTGCCTAGGTCCGAACCTCCTCTTCCTCCATTACTCTATGAGAATCGCCTGTCCTGCCAGTCGGATTGATCGCCGCTTCATCTCGAACCTCCTCCGATGTGTTGCTCCGAATTTTGATCCCCCAACTCAGGCTAGGCATGTTTGCCCTTCACATTCAGCTAACCACATATTCCTCCAAAACAGTCTACAAGAGATGACCGAACAAACCTCGATAAGTAAGACAAATTCATACCAACAAACGGCGCCAATCTAACTTGTTAGTGACTGGGTCCATGATCGATTCGAGGACGATCCTGACAGTATGCAAAACTCCGAGGGTGCTCCAACGATTATCCGTTGACCTTGTTTAGCAACACGTCGAGGCTACGAACGCCCGAGAGAGCGGAGGGATCGCAGAGACGATCGTCGTGAGGACGAATATGAACACGACAGGTTAATATGATCAACCTCATACCTTTTAGGTGTCAACGCTCATAAATTCTTAGAGATCCGCCTCCAGCCAAGATTCGAGTAGAAAACCTGAATTATGAGTTGACCGAAGACGACATATACGTGCGTTTTACCATGCTCATCCATCTTGCAGAATTATCCTGATAAATACAGGATCTCTTCACACGCATTGCCCCCGTTCTAGATGCCAAACTCCGCTATGATCGCGCTGGTCGGTCCGACGGCATTGCGTTTGTTACATATCAGCATGTGGCCGATGCTAGAGCCGCGATACGTGACTTCGATGGTGCGAATGCAAAAGGTCAACCAATCCGGCTCACGCTTCTCCCACCACCACGCCGGGACAATCCCTTTGATAAGGTTGAGAACCCGAGGAGCTTGTTCGACAGGATTGAAGCCCCTGGTGGACGTGATCGAAGGCGAAGTCAAAGTCCAACGGATGAGGTCGAAGATGACCATGGTGTTCGACGGGGATCCAGAAGAGGCCCAGGGCCCCGAGACAGGAGGACTGATACCACAAGACCTGCCCCAGATGGCATCGACCGTTATATTCCAGGACAACGTGGTGGCAGAAGCTCTAGTCACCGTGGTGGTGGTCGGCGTCCTGGCGAGAGACGTGAGCGTACCAACCGAGATGGTGAAGGGCCCAGAATAGCGAATGGTAGACCTAGGAAGACTGCCGAGGAACTCGACGCGGAAATGGACGATTACTGGGGAACCTCTGGCACTGCCCAGACCGAGAACGCGAATAACACGGGTGCGGCCACGACGGCACCAGCTCCTGCTGGAGGTGATGACATCGATATGATTGAATGAATGGCTTTCTTGTCATCAAGAGTACTAAAATGGTTCTGGACGTTACTGAATGCATCAATTGTAAACGAAAAGTGTTCACCATGGGCGAGGGACTTTCGGAAAAGGAGCAGAGACCAACTGCATCTTGTATTCATTGAGAGCCTCTCAGTCAGCCAATGCATCTCTGTTATTTGAACTCTTCTTGCGCGAAGCATCCAAGTCTCCAATGAGCATTGGTCTCAACAAGCCGTGTCTCCAATGCGATATTACCCATAATGCTCTACTTACAGGCACTTAAATATGTCTATTCGCCGCTCTCCTCACGCTCCGTTTACCTCACCGTCCAGCTTCGCTAAAACAAATTCTTCGACTGCATTCAAACCCTCATCTGCTCCACTGCCCTTTGTTCCTCGCGGAAACCCAATATAACCATGAGGAGCTCCCGGAATAATCTTGACCACCGCCTCGGCGCCAGCCATCAACCACTTCGTACTCATGAACATCGTGTCATCCAGCAGACAGTCCTCCGTGCCACAAGTGAATAACGCTGGCGGTAGCCTCCCTCTTAATGTCTCTAGATCCGCGAACAACGGGCTGACGGAGGGATGCCGTTTCTCTTCGTCTGTCATTCCTGGAAGGAACACTTTGATGTAATTGTCCATCAGATCCCTGTCCAGCACCAGGATCTCCGGTTTCTGGAAGTTGTACACATGAGGCGTCCAGACCATGGAGTAGCAGCCAAAGTGCAGGAGGAGGCCCTTAAACCGGAATTCCGAATATCGCGCCTCCGCATGCTGCAGAAGGTGCAATGCAATCAACACGCCTAGATGTCCACCGGCAGATTCACCACCTGTGAAACCCAAGGGCACACCAAATCTCTCCTGCGCGTGGTCCACGAGCCACTCGGCGGCATCGTAACAATCATTCGGCCCAGCCGGAAAGGGGTGTTCGGGCGCGAGACGGTACCCAATAGAAAATGCCAGCACGCCAGCATGGTCGACGATATCCTGCAGCATCGGGTCCTGGGATTTCTCATCTTGCAGTACCCAGCCACCACCATGGATGTGGAGAAAGACAGCACGGATGGGCTTTCCATTCTGCGGTCGCAAGAGTCTGACAGGGATCGAGCGGCCAGCATCCCTTGATGGGATGCTTGTTTCTTCTGATGTGGGCAGGTATATGGCTTTTGGCAGGGGCGTCTCGCCTGCTGCGCGCATCTCGCGATACCTTTTCGCGCCGACCTGTAGTGACAGGACCAAAGGGATCATGTCAACATCCATGCATCATTTGGGTACGGGGGCCGGTCAGACCAGAAAGGCGCGACCTTTTGAAATGGACTTTAGTGAATAGACTGGAGATGATGCCTACCTCATACCACTTTGGACCCCCCGCCATGATATCCATCAACTTTTGATTGAACGCTTTCGTGTCATCTGATATCGCTGCCGGATTGAACAGGTTGGTCTCAAGATTCAGCGCACTTGCTCCAGCCATAATTCCTCAAACTCTCAATAAAATACAGAAACCACTGAAAAGCTATATCGATTGTACTGATTCTGTGCGCCCTGGAGCAGGAAAATATACAAGTCTCTTTGAAAATGTCAAGGTCCTAATGAGTTCTATCTTTCAAACTTATATCGTATATGTATATCGAGGAACGAGGTATAGTGGAGGAATTCGTGAACAAAACGTTCCATTTAGATATGACTTGGGTATCAATGCAATGGTACCATAGCATAGCCGGAGAGAATGGATATCTCCGCATTGCCTCCACATTAGTCGCTCAGTCGCTGCTCTTCTGCCAAAGACCCCGGTGTGTTTGTCTGCAGATCTCCACCATCATTGACGTGGGAGCCGTGCGGGGGTCGTCGATATACCTCCACGCGCGACGCGCAACCTCGTGGTGGTTACTTACCTATGTAGCATCCAAAATCATGTCAATCAAGTGGATGGTGAGCTTCTCAAATGATTGTAATCCTTGTTTCAGGAATGTATAATACCAAACTTGTTTTAATTAGTGATGGAAACGCCAAACCTGCCTGACTGCAGCTACCCTTTGCAGAACATGGCGGGCATGTGGCTTCCTAAAAACATATGTTGCAAATATGCCAAGATATCGAAATAGCAACAAAAAAGATCGCAATCACGACGTAAGAGGTATAGTTTCAGCCTTCTCTGCAAAAGCGGCATGTTGAGCGAGGACTTGAAGTTTCCTTGAACAAATCTGCGATGCGCTCTCTACCCACCGTCTTATATCTATTTGAAAAGTGGAAACTCGGGAAACTGAGGGCTTGGAATTCTACTCTCTCCAAAATCACTCTCGGCTTTTTGGTGTATCACACTTCCTTGGAAGGCCAGCTCCTGCGGCCTAAGATCGGCGCCCTTTAGGCCAGGCTGCTTTGAGCCGACTCAGATACGCTTCGAGCATACCAAGGAACGCTGAATTCACCGTTTCGATGGACGAAGATGAGCTAAGGGACTTCCTTCCTACCTCATTTGGGGGTTCGGGGGATGCATTTGACCCAGAAGCACAGATGGAGACAGCCAGGCGGAAAGTGCCTGGGGGTGGAGAATCGTCCAAACCAGCCAAAAACGACAGCAGTTCTGATAATGACTCAGACGATGACGACGATTCAGAGGACGAAGATGAATACCCCATAAGTCATGAGATCGTCTTCAAGACCCATAATCGACCAATCACCACAATCACGATTGATCCATCTGGATCGCGAATGATAACTGGGTCGATGGATTGTACCATCAAATTGCACGACTTTGCTACGATGACACCGAACACATTACGTGCTTTCAAGTCGGTAGATCCTTCGGCGACGAAACCAGCGACGAGTTCCGAGACGCATCCCGTGCATGTCGCGAAGTTCAATCCCAATTCACCGAGCCAGGTGCTCGTCATTTCAGCCACCCCTCAGGCCAGGATATTGTCTCGCGACGGTGAAACGCAGGTCGAATTTGTCAAAGGGGACATGTACCTGCGAGACATGAATATGACCAAAGGGCATATCAGTGAGATCACGAGCGGGACGTGGCATCCGACGAACTACGACCTGTGCGTCACAGCCGGAACAGATAGTACGTTACGGATCTGGGACGTCAACACACGGATGAAGCAGAAGGATGTGATCGTCCACAAGTCCAAACTAGCAGGCTCTGCTGGACGAAGTCGCATGACAGCCGTCACATGGGGAAGCCAGGTCGCAGGTGGAAACAATCTGCTCGTGGCAGCTGCTCTCGACGGTTCCATACTGATGTGGGGAGGAGATGGGCCATACACGCGACCAAGTGGCGAGATCAACAACGCCCACACAGCGAACACCTGGACCAGTGGTATCGACATCAGCTCCGACGGCAGGCTCGTAGTGACGCGCGGTGGCGACGACACGGTCAAGCTCTGGGACACAAGGAAGTTCAAACAGCCCGTGAACACCACCACGCACACCTCAACATCCAGCCAATATCCTATATCGAACATCCAATTCGCACCTAACTCCTCCTCCATCATCACTGGCTCCGAGACCGGCGACCTCTACATCCTCAACCCAGCGACTCTAAAACCGGGACTCGTCACCCCCATCACCCCAGGCTCCCCACTGATCACGGTCCTCTGGCACGACAAACTCAACCAGATCCTAACAGGCAGCGCCAACGCTGAAACGCACGTCCTCTTCAGCCCGCAAACGTCCGCGAAAAAGGGCGCCCTGATGGTGATGTCGAAGCAACCGAAACGACGACACGTGGACGACGACCCCAGCCTGACAACCGACATGTCGCAGGGCGTGTCCGGCGACGCGATCATCAACCCGGGCACCAGCAGCGAGGCGATCTCAGGGCGCAGCACGTTCTCGTCACGCCACCCGACCATCGGACTGACGGCGTCTGGCAAGTCACGCGATCCGCGCCGCCCGCACATCCCTGCGACGACACCCTTCGCGAAGAGCCAGCCTGACGCGAAACATATCAAAGAGCGCATTCCGCTCAGCTCCATGCGTGAAGAGGATCCGCGCGAGGCACTGCTCAAGTATGCCGACAAGGCAACCAACGACCCGTTGTTCACGAACGCCTGGAAGGCGACACAGCCCAAGACGATTTATGCCGAGTTGAGTGATGATGATGATGATGGGAGTACAGAGCCCAGCAAGAAGAAGGTCAAGTTTTGAAAGGAAGAGAAAATGATTTGCTGGTGGCAGAATGTTAGAGGGGATTCGAGCCCTGCTCTCCTTCTTCTACGTGTCTCTGCTTGGCACGATAGTAATTCAACAATAGCGTAACTGCTACCCTATTCTTACCTTTTAGATTTTGCTCTAGCCATGATTTGGCCTCTCCATGAATGACCTGGAATTCAACTTGATCTTCATTAGGACACATTCGCTTAAAATATGTATGTAGATGGCTAAAGCGAAGTCAAACAAGCACACATATACATAGCCCGGTAACAAAAACCATTGCCTGGGTAGAACACACAGGAAAGGCGTGTGCAGGATGCTGTGTCTCTGGGTGCCTCACTGGTCATTCAATGGTCTTGGATTCTCAGCATCGTAGCGCTGTCCCGATTCTCGATTCTCGATTCTGTCCCGTCCCCTGCCTTGACGGTGATATAAGAAATACTTTTCGTCTCTGTTGTTGTACAAAGCCTGTTTAAAATCAGGCGCGTGGTATGACATATCCTGGCTCAAAAGCGGCGTGAACCCGTCCTCGGCATAACGCCTCATCGTTTCCGCAAAGCTGCTCGACCTGCGCGGGCAATCTTCTCGGTAATAAAAACACTTGAAGTCTGTTTTCGACCTGTTGGCTGGTTTTGCCTGCCAATTCAGAGGCAACCGCTTAAACCATCTTCTCAGGGTGTCCCATGATTGCCTCTTTGACACCCTTTCTCGTGGGGCGGACGATGCGCTTGAGGCCAATATAGGGTGTGTTGATCGGCGACTCGCCAGTGTAAATGAGTAAGTCGTACATGAATCCACCGAACGTGCATCCGATAAATGGCGCTATCATTGGAACCTAGTTAGGCCTTGCGTTAGCATATGTAGAATTTCGTGGCAGAGAGCCAAGTTCTTGGGGCCCAGCCCATTCACTTTCCGGTGGTGTTAAGCACGAATAGGGAGGAAGAATGGTGACGGGATGCCATACCCAAAAATAGTAATCTCCAGCGCTCCAGACTTCACTGCCGTATCCGACAAAATATGAGAAGAGGCGAGGCCCGAAGTCTCGGGCAAGGTTGATCGCATATCTATTGTGGTCAGCGTCAGAATGGGATCCATCGACAGAAGGTGGCTCAAAAAACTTACCCTGTCTCCCAACCTAGGGTGGCGCCGATGCCAAAAATGAGGAAGAATAAGCCGAGGGGCACTAGGTTGCCAGCGCCTAGATTGTTGTCGTCTTTTAACGCAAAGATGATAAAAACAAGGACAAAACTGGCTATAATCTCGGAGAAGACCTGACCGGTCTTGGTCAGAAATGGTTGGGGGTAGGTGCAAAAGACACCAGCAGTGGCCGTTTCAGAATAGCCAGGCACAGTGCGAATTCCGTTGCCGCCTTCGAATTGGTCGATTGCGGATTTGTAGTTACCATATATGACGGCAGCTCCACAGAAACAGCCTAGGACCTGTGCAGCAGCGTAGATGGGGAACTTCCACCAGGGAAACTTTCGATAGAGACAGTTGATGAAGGTGATAGCTGGATTGAGATGGCCGCCCGCACATCCGGCTACGTAAACTCCCAGCATGACGCCGATCCCCCATCTGTACCAGAGAAGTATGTCAGAAGCGAATGGAGGACAATTTTGGACGTAAGAACAGTGAGAGTAGTGTAGAAAAGGCATTTCTTTGACGGAAAGCTTACCCCCAGGATATACTTTGATACTCGCCCTTGTTCTGACTCGCTTGGGGCAAGTTTGGGTTTGCACTCAGCACGACTTGTGCCACACTGCCATCGCCAAAGAGAATCATGATGAAGGTGCCCATGAACTCGGCGAAAGGATCTCTAAGTAGGTGCCGTACTCGACTCCACCACAGTTTGTTATGGTGTTGATAATCTTCCTCGGCTTCATCGTACTTCAGCGCATTGTCGATAGGCGGACCGTGTTCTGCATGGTAATGGAAGCCATCTGCAGGGTCCCTGTTCCTTTGCGGATGTTCATCATGTTCTCGGTGTGCGAAAGTGACTTCGTCGCTAGCTGGTCGCGACGAGGATGATGAACCCTGCGCGCGAACTACAGGGATATTTGAGGGAACGTGCTTTTGTTTATCAAAATTCTCCATGATTGCATGTGAAGGGGTAAGAGAATATGTTCTGGTGGGCAAGGTGCAGAAAGAAGTTCAGAGGCGGAAGGTCGAGGGAAAGAGTAAAGAGTAAAGAGTCAGCCAAGCAATGAAAGTCGAACGACCCGATTATGTATCAACACACTTCATATTGAAAATCGCCTTTAAGGCTCCGCTATTGTGCTTGTCATGGGATAGATAAAAGCCTTGACATATTATTCGCAACGGCGCTCCACTGTCTCGTGCCAATGCAATGATGTTTCCGACCACACCACCCAGGTTTTGCGAGGCCTACCTTCAATCAGCTTAAGCCAAACGCCCACCATGCAGATGATGGGCGAGCTTCTGAGACGCGGGGAATGCGACAAAGGAGGAAGCTAACAATTCCTAGTTGACGCTACGTCGTATTGTGATGGGAAAGTATTAGTTCGACAGGCATTTTTGTATGGAAAATCAGAGATGAGCATCTGGGTGGCATCTGTGATGAACCTGAATTGACGTCAGTGGCACTTACACCCATGTGAGGGTGGAGAACACTAAGGGTCCCGGAATGGGGCAAGCCCGAGACTTCCAAGACGCCCTGATCACTAATTGGACGCAGCAAACGTCACTCTCGACCCAAGGATAAGCAGTGAGCATGAATCTGATCCTTGGGAGAGATCATCAAGAGCCTGTAGGGGGTAAACTGAGGGGGAGCTTCTGTGAGGCTGGTAGAGGGTTATCGTATCCGTCTTACCTTTTGGATAACGGATTCGATCGATTTCGTCAGAGGTATGGTTGCGGAGGGAGCACGGCACGAACCGATTTGGAAACAGGTTCTCGCATTAGCTGTCTCGAGCAACAGATAAGATCTCCCCAAACGAGGGACTTTGGATGGTTCACTTGAGAAATGGAAACAGAAAAACACACAAATACTATGGAGATGACAAATCGCCGGTCCCAGCACAAATGAATTAACTCCTCTGGAAGCCCTCTCCCAGCACTTGGTTCAAGGCACTTCTTGGTGGTTTTATGGCGTTTTTTTGGTAGTGATATGCCGTTTTATATGCATCGTCCACGGAGTATTGGATGGATAGCAACATGCTGTTGCAAGGGAATCTTTGTGCCGTTCCCCAAACTTTAGCCATGGCGATTTGGGTAGAAAGAAGTGTCCCAAATGGCTTCTGGCAAACAGTCGTCTGGTCCGAAATTCTTCGCCAAGCTTCGACGGATAGCGGGCATCGCCGAGTCGATCAAGTACCTATGTAGTCAAATTCCAGACGTCTTCTCCAAGCGGTGTCACCTAGTCATACTGGAACAAGACGCTGATGCTCTCGCCATAGTGAACCCGTCGAATAGCCTAGGAATTGGTCAGTCTTTCCATGCTGGCGGAGCAAATCACCACAAAGACTCACCTCAGCAAAGACATGCCCAACCTCGAGAACTTCAAGCTTTGGACAACGTCTACGATGCTCTGTCTGATCAACCGTATTGGTCACAATCACCTTGTCTAACGCACTTGCATTGATCCTTTCAATAGCATCACCGCTGAGAACACCATGAGTGACCAAGGCGTAGACTTTGTGTGCACCCTCCTTCTTGAGCAACTTTGCGGCTCTTGTAATGGTGTTGCTAGTATCTGCGAGATCATCGATGAGGATAGCAACTTTCCCAGCAACATCTCCAACAAGCATCATGGTTGCATTATGGCGATCTGTGATTTTGGTAGGTCTGCGTTCCTTGTGGATCAGGGCAAACTCAATACCGAGGGAGTCCGCAATTGCGGTAGCTCGTTTGGCTCCACCCGCATCTGGGCTAACAACAATACCATTGCGGTAATCAGGAATATGCTGTTGAATATATTTCTTGAGGAGGGGTCGGCCATAAAGGTTGTCGACGGGAATGTCGAAGAAGCCTTGATACTGAGGGTCATGAAGATCCATTGTGATGACATGGTCAGCACCAGCACAGGTCAGTAAGTCTGCAACAAGGGTCCCAGCCTGGGCGACCCATTGCTTGTAGCCAGGGCGAGGCTTGAATGTCGCCTGGGGATGTTCGGCCTTGGGCGAAGCCACGGCAAAGTCGTGATTGGCAACACCATTTGTAGAAGCCGATGAGTCACCGCGTTTTCGACCTCCTGAGAAGTATTCAGACTTTGTGCTTGAGTGGGAGCTGGAATCGCGGTAGTGACTGAACCTGGCTTGGTGGGTAGGGTTATTCTCTCCCCCTTCGAGGTCGGACCTCGAGGCTGCTTTATGGAGCGGGTGGCCATTGGCAAGACCAGGACTTTCTGTCTTTTCCGGATGGGGTGTAGAAGGAATGCTGTCAAAACTGTAGCCGTTTGGCTCAGATTTTGAGGACGTATTTGAGCTTTTGATGAGCGGGGCACCAGTTTTGTTGTAAGGGATATCTGACTGGCGCGAGTATGGAAAGAGAGGCAAGACGGCAGTGACTTTCTTAGCCGAGGCAGTTTTGCAGGCAGAGATGGCGATGAGAAGTTCGACTAAGTGGTCATTGACTTTTCCACCTCCTGACTGGATGATGTACACATCCTTTCCTCTGACTGATTCGCCGATTTCGACTCGGGTTTCTCCCACTGCAAATTTGGAAAAGAGTGCTTGACCTTGTTGAACACCGAGGATCTCACAGATTGTCTCGGTGAGGCCTGGATGAGAGAGGCCTCCGAGGACGACGATGTTTCGAACCATTCTGACAGGAAATAATGAATGGGATCTCAGAAGGGCTGAATTTTCGTCTGGTTTTATTTTCTGCGCTAGATCTTTGCAGATGAGGGGAATCGAACGAGAGGATGGGCGGGAGGATGGTGGGCAGGGGAGTGAGATCTAGATGGAAGCGTTGAGAGAGATGTTTATCAGAGGTACTGCCTGCATCAGGCGCACAGCCAGGTTGATATTGCTTGACATGATGGAAAACAAAGAAAAGATGCGAAGTCAGAAGAGCCATCGACATCTTTTCCTTCGGGAGCGGGAAGTTGTGTCATTCGCCCGACCTTCCGAAACTGGGGTTTTGCCCCAGTTTCTGCAAATCGCACCTGCAGTTTTTTTGCAGCACGAGGACTGCCCGCACTGCACCTACTCCCCTACATAAACCCTAAATTTTCCAGGCAAAGCCGAGGGAATGATTGGGGGGGAGGCGCTTCCACCACTCCCGGTCACTACATTTCTAGCACCCACCTACCTGCCTTAGAGAAACAGCGTGTGCCTCGGTAGGTACATATATACCTGCTACTACCTGTACTCCAGACTATGCCCCCTCCTAGACGGGCGGCTGTACCGTACTACGGAGTACTCGTCTCGGGCTCACCAACCGCAACCAATGGTAGACGCGAGGATTCAAGACAGAGTCAAATTGTACCGTAAATTGGTCACATCTCACCTCACCCAACAATCTGCCCTCGTCACTCCCTCGTAAGACTTATTCTGCTAAAACATATGAACAGAATTCATCGATCCTTCTCGTAATCAGGGCCACCATCAACCAATGCTGTCGCCAGCGCTCCGTTGGTCTAAATCCGATAGGCACCAAGCGCGTCTCACGTGATCTATTGATCACGTGAGATCGGTGGGGTCAATTACCACCCACCCACCACCTCAGAGTATCCTTACGTAAGCTGCTCGACAGATTTCTGGTGGCGTTGGCATGTGGATGTTTGTACTCCGTACTCTCGGTGCTCGAAATGACCATGCAAAGGCACTTCAAACCTGGCACGGGGTTTTGTATTCACGAAAGAGGACAATCACGCTACACCGTTTCTTGCACGCCGTACCAAGCTACAGGTAGGAGGCGTTTGACCAGACACAAACCCTAACCTTCTAAGCGATTCCTCCGGTGGAAGTGCGGCACTTGCAAGGCCTTCCTCTCTGAGTTAGGTAAGGGCCATGAGTGTCATCTACCCCAAGAAATTGATAACTCCCCCTTTTCAATTGTGGAGGACGCGGAGTCATGTGGGTGAAAGGTAACCACTTCAGATGAGAAGACTCATTAGTTACCTAGAAGGAACAAATACGCGTACGACAAACTACTCGTACTATAATTCGACATTGACCATCAGCACCAACAAGCCACTTGATCCTCATACCCTCTCTCCCTGGATCTCGGCGTTTCCGGCACCAGGTGTGGGTGCTTACGAGTCGATACGCTGACTACTCTCACGCTTCTACTCCGTAATTCCTTCTCCATTCGGAGTACATAGTAATTACTATCGCATGGTACCTCGGTGGGGTTATGTACATGCTAAACAGGGAAAGGCACCAGGTGGCTCATCTTTCCCAAGAGTAACTCGCCTTGCCCATGGGCCAGGGGCGCGTGCGCGATGCAGACGGATAACCCGTTTCGAGGTGGTCGTGTTGTCAAGGCCTGCGATCGCTGCCATAGACAAAAATTGAAGGTTAGAACAGATAAGCTTACGACCTTTATTTCTTCGCTTACATCCACCAGTGCGATCCTTTCAGACCTTGTACATTATGCAGTCGATCTAGCACCACTTGCACGACTTCCTTACCCAACAACGCTGCAGGCACCAAGCGAAGGCGGACTCAGAGCTCAGACCCAGTGCCCGAGCCCATTCCTAAGCTTAAGAGCCCATCTGCACAGGACATTCGTAGGTCAGCGGAAACAGATCACAGTGTTGCCATTGTGGACGCTCCGAAGAAATTTGCGGAGTTTTCAGAAAATCGAGGATTCGGTACTTCCACGTCCAGCATCGAGTTCGCCAGGACAGTCCTCGGGAATGAAGGAGCTGGGGAGCTTACCAAGTCGTCGCTCATCCCGGGGGATGGAGGTTATGCTCCCAGCCATGACCAACCCTGGAGCCTTCACGTCATTCAGCTCCCACCTGATAACATTATGGAAGACTTGATCAACAAATACTTCCATTCCTACCACTGGTATATCTGCCTCTTCAACGAACACTCGTTTCGTCAAATGGCCAACCAGGTGTTACGGACAAGGCACTGTTGGCAACGCAAGGACTTGAGCGATGTCGTTACTGTGCTTACAGTAGCGTTGGTCGGTCTACAAACTGGCTTGGCTGACGCTTCGTGGTCGGCAATACCGCATTTTCGATTGTTAGATATTGACCCCGAAAAACTATTGCGTGACATTTCCACTGAACTTCGTCACCATATCATTGACATCGTGGAGGATTCAAAACTTGAGGCGGTACAAGTATGTCTACTGTTAGCCACCTTCCACGTCTACCACGACTCTCCAAATCTTGCCTGGACGATAGCAACTATGGGTGTCAGCGTCGCATATGCACTTGGTTTGCAATATCCGAAATATTCAACGGGAGACCCTGCCATTCAACAAATACGAAGCAGGTGCTGGAATCACACAATGGTGGCAGACACTTTCGGCTTGGTAGTGTACGGAAGACCAGGATTGATTGACCCCGGCACTTCCGGTGTCCATGAACTTCTGGAAATGGAAGAGACGATATCCGATCCCTTGATTGTGAATCATGCCACATATGGCCGAGGGAACCAACCAACAACTATGACGTTTCATGTTTTGAAAGGGAAACTCTATCGTATCATCCGCCATGCCCTAGACCGATTCAGAGTGCTTCAACAGAGTCATCAGGCCTCCGGTCATATTGAGTCACTCATCCAGACAGCTCAGGAGGTCCAAGGGCTTCTTACGCAATACAGATCAAAACTTCCTCCCCTCTTTGAATGGGACAATTGGAAACATTCAGATCCATGGAAGCATGCAGAGGATGGCGGCAGCCCCGGTCAGGGCGGTAACCCATGGAGGAAACTCCTACTGCAGGCCACCATGCTCCAAGTCCTTTACAATGGTGCCGTGATTCTGGCTCATCGGCCTCTCCTAGAATACAAGATATCCTTTCTAGGTCAATCCAAGCCAACACGATTTGTACTGGAGTCGCTTCGTTCCTCCCTGGACACCGCTGTCAGAGCAGCTCTCCTGATATCCCAAACTCAGGTGCAACGACTGGAAGGACAATTCTGCATTTCCTTCTTCTTTATGCACTTGTTCACCGCTGGGGTCATCTTGAGCATGGCACCAGCCAGTCAGCCGCTTAGTTCGATGTCACAACAGGCCAAGGCTGGTATTGTGAGAATTCTACGTGCCACGAAACAAGTAGGTGGCAAGAATCGAATCGCCCAGCACACCGATAAATTATTGAGCGAACTTTTGCACGTCACTCTTCAGCGCGAAATGGAAAATGCGTTGAAGGCGGAATCGGCGGATGTCACCGACGACATAGCGAATGAAGCGCAACGTTTTCACATGGACAACGATCTCCCAATACTGCCAGCGCACAATGCTCAAAACCGTCAGTTGCAAGGCATCGGCTCAAACAATCCGACACAAGACCAACCCACATACCCTTCTGAGGTGTTTGACCTCTTGGATCCAGGGGGTCTAACAACCCAAGGAGAGGTTTTCCTTGACACTCGAGCCATCCCTTTTCACACATCGGCATTTCCTGGAAATATATGGCCATTTAGGGGATTCGAGGACGTCAATGAGAATTTCGGGGGCTTTCAAGAAAGTGAGTAATCTTGAATACTGATACATCCACCATATGGCCTGACTTGAAATTGACAGTGATGTTTAATCTCCTTCCAAACGATAGCCACAATATGCTAAATCCCGGATATGCCTTCGAAAACACCTAAGAGATTGACAAGTCAAGTCGGTGTGCGACCGCGCACTATTTCAGCCTAGTCGATAAGAATGAACGTCAGATCCTAGCAACCTATCCAGTCTATGGTTAACTTTCCAACATTAACTTGAAACGACGACGACCGAGAAGAAATATCAAAGCTTCATTATAGGAAACAACCCATGCATCATGGAGGATAATCAAAATTTGGACCCTGACTTTCAGGATATATAATCTGACATATTAATATTACTAGCCAACTGCAGCCTATTTAGGCTAGCGTGCATCATCCGATTTCAAGTTCTTCATCAAACAGTAAACTTGTCTACACCCAATATTTACTATAACCCATTTCACCCGTTTCTGACATCCATCGGCACCTAGCAGATCTTGGTGATGGCATAAATATTTATTTCCCTGATTGAAGTCCTGCTACAGAATCACCGTACCTTCCTCCTCATATCGTTAGCATTTTCAGTGTCGAGAGAGGGGTAAGGCAATGTGACAAACCATCGGCAATGATAAGCCCTGTTCACGCAGGATTAATGAAATTCGGTCCATTTTCTCCTCATAATGAAGATCGCGACTCTGCAATTTGCCCCTAAACTGGGCGAAGTCGCAGCGAATTTCAGTCGAGCCGAGAGCCTGCTCATGCGAGAGGAGAGAGAGGGGTTGCTGAAAGAAATTGACCTGCTTGTACTACCGGAGCTTGCATTTACAGGTATTTCTTTCCACACAATCTTATAATGCCTGTGTCCTGGCGGAAAGGAGCAGGCAGGGGACATTGAAAACCCCATAGTTGACAGACCAGAGCCTGCCTGCATAACGAGGCCGGATATATGGGGATTGACACGTACTACAGGGTATAATCATCCATCATTGCAAGCTATTGCCCCATTTCTTGAACCAACTGCTGCGGGCCCATCCACCCGATGGGCTGCACGAACCGCAAAGCGCCTTAGATGTACCGTTGCCGTTGGCTATCCCGAAGCCGCCGAAGAAGGTAATTTCAATACCATTTTCGATAAGCATATTACCGCCGAGGCTGGAACTATAGCCTACAACTCTCTGGTCTTCGTCAGTGCGACTGGAGATGTGGTTGCGCATTACCGCAAGTCATTCCTTTACTACACGGACGAAACATGGGCACAAGAGGGGCAAGGCTTTTGGGCTGGAGTGCTCCCCATTGGTGGCAATGGTCAGCAGATCAAAGCTGCTGCTGGGATTTGCATGGACATCAATCCTTACAAGTTCGAGGCACCTTGGACAGCATATGAATTCGGCAATCATGCGCGGGAAGCACGTGTGAAGATTGTCGTAATCAGCATGGCTTGGCTTACAAGGCTGAACGCTGACGAGCTTTCAAGTCAGGTGACGGTACCAGACCAGGACACCATCAACTACTGGATCAATAGACTCAGTCCGCTTTTCGAGGCACATGGCTCCGAAACAGAAGCTCTTGTGATCTGTGCGAACAGGGTAGGTGAAGAAGGGACGGACCCACGACTGGGTGATGTCAGATATGCAGGCAGTAGCTGTGTGATGGGCATGACAAAGGGAAGACGGTTGAGGATTTGGGACATGTTGGGCAGAGCTCAAGAAGGGGTCCTGATGGTGGACACCGAGACTGCACCGCTGTACTCTATTATTCTCAACCCCGTGAATCGGACAAACGAGGCTGCCGGAGCAGGGAACAATGACTCCACAGACACCAAAACTGGAGTGCCATCTACGGAGAGAGAGGATGAAGCTTGGGAGAGATGAGGTTGGGCAATTCCACACCCTCCACCAAAATCACATGTTACTGTAACCGCACAACTCTGGGGAAGTCAGAATTGATGATCCATGCCGTGCGTCCAGCGATAGTGGCAATCATGATTCACCAGCAAAAAGTGCCAAACTGGGGCAAAGCAAGGCTTCACACCCCAAGACAACAACAACCTTGCAAAAAAGGTGCATAGACCAGGGACATGACTATTGCCAGGGGCCAGGGGAGCGCAATGGCCGAGACAAAGAGCACATTCCACGTCAACTGATGGCTGGTGTTATTGCTGATGGAGGGTCAGCAGGCAGTCACGAGATGTGCCACCCCCATACAGCGGGAGGGAGCAACTATTACTAGCCAAAAGCACCCAGCCACTGCCTTATCACATGGGCACCGAAGAGGGAATTTGGGTGCCAAGGCAGGAATACATGCGGAAGGTGACGCGACTGCCCCTAACGCATTCAGGATTAGCGTGCTTTTATTCAGCTCAAGTCTCACATGATCCTTCTCATCCATCCTATCTCATCCCGTGACATCTCAGTTCCCTCTTCGTCCCTCCCTCCAAGGATACTCGAGTTTCCAGGTGTCTCGCCGCGCTTGCAATCGTTCGAGATAATCACACAAAAACAATTCTCTAATCGCGCGCCCATCCCTTTTACCTCTCCATTGTGAAATCCAGCTGGCGCCAAAGAAGTGCTTCGTGTAACCCCGTCGCGACGGGTTTCCAGCGCAGCAGATCACGTTTCTTGAAAGTAAGTCATCATCCACCAAGTCACCTGATTGCACCTGATCATCAGTCACGGGCTGCGCTCGATGTTTGTCGAGTCTCTTGCTTGCAAGACGGGAACGCGCATCGACAATGTAGCCTTCGCACCCATCAGCAAGCAAGACTCTGCACGCATTGCAGTCTGCCAGAGCCCAGCCCTGCACACCATCACCGCCCCCTCCATCTTGCCGCCTGGCTCCGAGCTTGAGCAGTCAATGATGGAAGGGACAGCTTCTTTCCCGTATCCCAGCCATGCAATCCTCATGTGACGGATTGTCTGGTACACACCATCTTCGCTATTGTTTTTGATCGTGTTTCGCATTGCAATCAAGTCGTCGTGAAGGAAAGGAAGGCATGGCTAACATGACTGAAAAGGAAGCTCCCACAAGCCAAATTCAACCTCGCTGCCTGCTATTGCGACACATTCTTCAGCCAACCCACACGGTTGCCCTTGATCGACCCAATCCTCATCTTCAGCCACAGGTTGCCTTCCACTGCAAGGCTCCGGAACCTTATCAGAACCCATAACTGTTCCAGCCTTCTACTTCTCGTCCTCCGTTACACCATCGTCGTCATGGCTACTCAAGTCGCCCAAGCTCCATCGCAGAACGCGAACTCTTCCAACAAGCGCAAGCGTGGAACCAGCGACCAAGACGCTGGCCGCAATGCCAAAGCACAAAATACCAACGGCGATCACGAAGCCAGCTATGCTGCACTCCTCCAAGGTATTGACGGTGCCATCGCTGAAGCGGATGATAGCACCCGTACCGCTCAAGCCGCACTTGCTGCTCCCATGGGCCAGTCAACCTACCCCGAGCCTGGTTCCTTCGATCCTACCGCTGCTTTGCCTGCTGGATTCGATGATGGCAGCCCATCTGCAAACTTTGCATCTGGTCCCCAAGCCCTCATGGATGCCCGTGCTAGTGTTGGTTCAGCCAACAATGCAAACAAACCTCCTGTTGGCACTGCAGAATGGCACCAGCAACGCAAGGACAACCATAAGGAAGGTGAGCTTTCTTCAAGCTACAGTTTTGGTACTATTTTGTCATGCTAACTCGGCTACAGTCGAGCGTCGCCGCCGGGAAGTTATCAACGAAGGCATTGAGAACATTGCCAAGATTGTTCCAGGCACCGAGAAAAACAAAGGCGCCATCCTGCAACGCACTTGCCAGTACATCACTGAACTGACCAATAGAGTTAACAACTTTGACAATGAACGTGCCACCTTCGAGATCGCCCTCAAAGAACTCACCACACGACTTGACAGAATGAAGGAAAGCTCCCGTGCGGCGTGGGCTGAATCCGCTAAGTGGCAACAACGTGCTCGTGATGCTGGTTTGAGCTTCGATGATTACGATGATGGAGCTCTTACTGGCCTCGAAGAGGAAGATGTCAATGTCACGACTGACTCATGACCTCAGTCATGTTGTCTCCAAGGTATGAGAACGTTTGGGGTGTCTGGCGTAGGTCCTTTTTTGCCAACGGGGCAGGAACTTAGACCGGAGTGGGATGGTAATTGCCAATGGAATGGGTTTGCACAGCACACGAAGGTTGCGATGTGACGAGTTGAATATCGTTGAGGCAGGACGCCGTCGAGACACCTTGTCGTCTGACGGAGACCATACCTCGAATTATTCCAGAGTCATGGAGATAGGTTATGCATGTTTTTCATCATCGAATCGTTGGGCCGAGTTGATGGCAACAGAATACTGTGTATGTCTGTGTATTTTTCGGATCCAGATAGAGCTTGCAGAGCACAAACGAATTAAGAATTCACAATTCACAATCACTCACACAATGTTGTCGAGCCTACACAATTGCACCGTAGAGCAGACTTGTTTCCATCTGGGCGGCGTCTCTTGCAGAGTCCCTGAGATCAAGACCAGTACCTATGAAAGCACAGCGGTTGCAGCGGAGGGCTATTCTCTGCTTCCCCTCCTGCGGCCAACTGCAGTACCATCCGTCGTCTCACGGATGAACTGCCCTATCATTATTGGCTTATTCCTGACCTAAGATGAAGAATGGAGGTCTACAAGTAGGTACACGAGATGCATCTTTAGGCTGATACATGATCACTCCATAACGCCTAGCTTTTTGTTCTTATTGAGCAGCCGAATAGATGTTTGTCATCTCTGCGAATACCTCCTCCCGGGCCATCGCGTTTCGTTGGTTGCTGTTGCATCTCACATCATTCTGCGAGGCCCAGGGGGCTGCTACCGGGCATCCGTGGTGGAATCATGTTACAAACCCGTTGGGGGCCTTAAGTCGAAGGGACATCAAGCTGCCAAAGATCTCGACGGCCGCCCCTTATTGAACTGGTGCCCTCAGCCTCAATCGATGCCTTCCCGGCGGGGAAAATAGACTCGCAGGTACCATAATAACGCCAGTCACTGTGATCCACAGATGGCACCATGGTAGGCGGTGCTGACATATCGAACCCACAGGATTCTACCCGTGGAATTCGGGGTTAGTGTCACGGATCTCTGGGCAGTAATGGCTAGTATGATACGATTATTTACTTCCAAAGTTTGTTAATACTCGCAGGGAGCTGGCCCCCAAGAAAACATCACCCCGCCCAGGACGAAGTTCCGAAAACAAGATTGACTGTCTCCAGGGGCAGCACCCAGTGCCCACAGGCCTGACTCACAACCTGGAATGCTGGCCCCCGTAATTCGGGCGTCAGACACTGTCATACTGACGTCTCCACCCTCCAATTTACAAGGCACTCACTCTCGGTTCCGCCTCCCCAAGCTCACCCTGCTCTTGAATACGAAGTTGGCGTCTCGGTTTCGGCTCACGCGCTGCTAATTCATGATGTACTCGTACATTCACCCAATCGAGAGACATCGCTAACAAACAGGTAAATACTAATTGAGCGGCCTGATGGGCACAAGCACGTACTACACCTGCAATCCGCGCATATCTGTTACTGTTTCCACTCCCCTTCGACGATAGACGTGTGTACATATTACCCCGTGCTGGTGCGCCCACAAGCCTTTGTAAGATAGTCAGTCTCTGTTTTCTTCTCCCTCTTCCCTCGACCATTTACTTGTCCAAGCCCTACTGAGTTATTGTTTCTGAATTCACAATGTGGAGTGTCATCTCGGCCGTTTTGGCGCTTCTCGGAGCGGGTCTTGCGTATTTCATAAGCCTGCTCCTTGAGCAGAGACGGAAGTTCGATGGACTGGTACAATTCTCTGCCTTTTCATACCTAATCTTGCCTTGCAAGAAAGGACCAACCCTAGAGGAACAGTCAGTACTGACGATTACTATTTGTTGCAGCCACAACCACCATCGAGTAGACTCTGGGGTCACCTTCAGATTGCAGGAGAATGCAAGAAATTGTTCCCGCCGAAGGTACATGTTCAGAATTGGGCGCATTATATTCGGAGGAAATACGATCTTGGAGGTAGGTCTCGCTGCTCGTTCGTATGGTTGGACCCGAGCCTCGTCCTGAGCGGCAATCCCTCAATCAAGCTCCCTGCCAGGCCGTCTGATATCCTTTCTCTATTATGTGATCGGGCTGTCTTGATCTGGACCAAGGTTTTCTGGAGAATTCAATCATTCAGATTCTGATTGCTTTGTGTAGATGTTTTCTACCTTGACTGGTGGCCGTTTGGTCCGCAATGGCTATTTGTCGCTGACCCAGAGCTGTCTTCGAGATACTTCACTACGACACAATCACTCTCCAAATCCACCCTGACATCTCGCTATGTGAACAAACTCCTCGGCAAGGACAACATGGTGTCCCTCGATGGACCAAAATGGAAGATGCTACGGTCCATCTTCAATCCGGGCTTCTCCGCGAGCCATTTGATGTCCCTGGTACCGTACATGCTCGATTTGACCCTGATATTTGTCAACGCTTGCCGTGAGAAGGCGCAGACCAACGAGTTGTTCCAGCTGGACAAGGTGGCAACGAGATATGCCATTGACATCATCGGAAAGGTGGCCATGGATACGGATTTTAATTCCCAGATTAGACCCCATCCGATCGTCGAAACTTTTCGTCGTCAGATCACTTTGCTACCCACCACGAGCATAGGACCATTTGATGACCTCAATGTCCTTCGCCCCTTCCAGCTGTGGTGGAACACTCGCAAATTGAATTCATTGATCGGCAAGGAGGTCGACAGGGAGATCGATGCTCGAACTAGCACAGCCCAGGCCCAAACGAACGGCCACGCGAACAAGTCAGTTTCATTCAAGGAACGTCGGCGCAGCATTCTCGACCTCGCACTCGACGCGTACGAGAAGGAAAACCCCGCCTCAGCAACTCAAAAAACTGCCTTCAGCGCCGCGTTCAGGAGGACACTAGTCGACAGTCTCAAGACCTTCATCTTCGCGGGCCACGACACGACGTCCGCTACCATCTCATACACCATGTATCTCTTGCACCTGCACCCCAACGTCTACAAAAGAGTCGCTGAAGAGATCGACTCGGTCTTCGGGACGGATTGCACGCCAGAACAAATCGCTGCAGGGATTCGATCGCAGCCTCACTCGATCAACAAGCTCGAGTACCTGAATGCCGTAATTAAGGAGACGCTACGACTCTTCCCACCTGCATCGACGCTCCGGGCACTCTCAGATGAGGACGGCAGCAGCAAGAATGTCTTCATCACGGATCCCAAGTCTGGCCGCTCCTACCCGATCCGTGGCTTCGACGCCTGGCCCATCGCGCACATGATCCACCGCAACGAAGCGTATTTCCCCGAGCCCGTCAAGTTCATCCCCGAGCGGTTCCTGCAGTCCGAGACCCCCTTCCCAGACGCGAAGCTCTTCACGCCCGCGGGCAAGGACGCCTGGCGACCGTTCGAAAAGGGGCCCCGCAACTGCATCGGCCAGGAGCTGGCGATGATGGAGTCCCGGATATTACTGGCCTGTGTCGTCAAGGAAGTCGACTTCACGGCGGAGTACGATGGCAAGAAGATCGACTCCTGGACGCCCATCGAGACGGTCGATGAGTATGCCGACGGCATTCCCGGCACCAAGAGGCGCACCATCGAGGGCCATGCTGCGTACCAGGTCCTGAGCGGAGCAGCAAACCCCGCAGGTGCTATGCCCGGGAGGCTGAGGTTGAGAAGCACGATCTGAAGCACGACCTTGAGACCTACCCACCTACCTTCCTTCCCAACGCCCGCGCGATTTCCCCTCCGGATGAGCAAATAGAATATTATGGTACTCCGTATTTCAAAAAGGATAAACATTGTCGCAACGCCCACCTTTTTCGTACGTATTACCGCACCCTGCCTTCTAGCGCTTAAACCCTGGGTCTGGCATCCAAAATGATTCCTCCGGTGGGAACATGGGGTGTGACTGGCGGTACAATTGCAAGCTAGCTCGGATTGGATCCCTGTATGAATACCAAAACGAAAACGACAATGAAAGCGAAAGCAGGCAATCGCACTGGTGGGTGCCGGCAATCCTTTGGGGACCTTCGGTACTACATACTACTTGAAGCCTGACTGCTTTGCTTGGAGCAAAATACGGAGTACGAGTAAATGGCTCGATCTCGGATAGATCTACAATACGTTTGTAATTATCCTCAATTACACAATAACCCAGACCGCTTCGTTTCTTGTGTCAGCCAACACCATCTGCAGTGGCAGTTCCTCGCGTGTCGCTAAAGCACGGAGTACGCCACCGAACCCTCATGCGGCTCTGCGGAAGGAGGGCCGAGCTCGCTGCCCCTTGCAACAGGAGTCTGCACTCCAAACATGTCAGATACCTAGGTTCAAATTCTCTAGTACTCCGTACGGAGTACAAGATGACCAATTTATTCATGAGTTTGATCGAAGTACACGGGCTATGACAAAAAGCAGGTTTTGCGCCGCAGGCAAAATATATTCGGTTTAACCTTCCTCCTCCAAAATGCTAGGGACATGCGTAGAATACATACATATATATATATATATATATCAGCGTGCTTTCGCCCCTTTTCGAGTATACAATAATAAATAAACATAACCATAATATAAGATGCTGGCGGGTGAAAGATAGCGATTGATTGGGGTTCATGGCTGGGTCTCAAAATCCCTCTCTTTCTCTCTCGGGGTCAAAATACACACGCGGATTGCCGAAACCATTTCATTTCATCCCACACCGATTCTTCCTGTACGCCATTGTAGTTCCAAAGTGCTTCGGGGAATTCTTGATGACGGAGAGAGCCATAATTATGGCTGTGGCGGTGGTGGGTAGCTATTGCTTGGAACAGGACAGTATGAATGAGGTCTTCCAGAACAGCCAATTCAATGGGCAGTTGTCGAGAACTTGGTATATGCGAGTCGTGAATCATAACAAGATGTTTGATGGGGCGGCAGAGCAAGCTGGGACATGGTCGACTGCCCTAGAAGCAGCGGTCTTGTGGACGGCCTTTGAACTAACAGCTTTTGGGACAAGAGCTGCACGATCGAGTTGAAAATTACCATCGAGACATCTTCCGAGGATTTGCCGTTTGTCTAATCGTAATAATCTACTTGGTATCCCACGGCTGTGCAGGCATCTCAAACGGACGATCCATATTCGGAGCGGGTGGCACAGGTGATACGGTATACTGTGTGTTGCGATTCATGTTGGGAGAGAAAGGATCGGAAGTCACCGTCTGTGTCTGTTGTCACACTCAACGTTAGCACACATGTCCTGTATCAGCTGCATATAAATCTACTTACATCACTGTCTTGGCTCGACAACCATTGATTCACAGACACATTTGGAGGGACTTTTTGCGTGTCACCCAACTCGGATGTGCCATGCTCGGTTGGGCTCATCGCGGTCCAGTGAGAGTATCGTCCAGTAACGGTGTTCGCGTGTGACATTGCAGGTGTTTGGGGATTGACTTGACTGTACATAGTATTGTTGTCGTTATTGCCCTTTTCAATGCCACTTTGGTTATTTCTGCGATGGCGCCAGAAGAGGAATCCCAGGCCTCCGACGAGCGCAATTAGACCCAGAATGCCTCCAACTACACCCCCGACTATGGCCTTGGTGTGATCGGGCTTCTCCGTTGATGGTGCAGCCGAAGAAGTCGCAGCTGGGACATTGGTGGCTGTTGCAGTTGGAGCGGCTGATGTGGTAGGATCGCACGAGGCCGAGAGAACGTAACCGCCACCTTGGTTCTCGAAATTTGTACGGATAGCCTCTGCCATCTTGAATTGGGAGCGAGTGTAATCGGCAATGATATAGTTCATGGTCAAGAACGGAATACCCCAATCCATGACGTATCCATCATTGGTTTGGTTCATGAGGAGGCCGATTTGATAGGTGTTGTTCTTGATGTCGTATTTGCCCTCATCATTGTAACCACGGGGGTAGTAGAACAGTTCTTCGGTGGGAATTGTGGTTTTGTACCCATTTTGGAGAGTGATGGAGATGTTGCCTTTCGGTGGATTTGTGCCATAGTAATTGAGATAGCCACCTTCGTAAATGCCGCCTGAAGCATCTCGGAAGTTTTCCCACACATTCTGTGGCACGTTAAGAACACGAGTTGAAGGCTGGAGGGCAACTTGCAGTGATTGGGAGGCATTTGAGAACAACGACACTGAAGCATCATCGGTTTCGTACTTGAGGTCGGTAACAATAACGCAAAATTCGCACTTGGGTTCCGAATCGAATGTTGTAAATTCTCCCTTATACCGAGTCTTGTCAAAACCTCCAAGCACGAGTGATCCGTCGACAGGGTTACTGGTGGACCGACTACCAGTCCACAAACCCCAAACCGTGGACGGGATCATTCCCTCCTTCACAGCAGCTCGGAGGAAGTCCGATTCTGAGCCCAGAGGCATCACGCCTTGCCCACCGTAGCCGGGTTCATCGTAGATGGCGGGAAATCCATAAAGCGTTGCGTTCCCGAATCCTAGCATATCATTGAAGTGAATATAGGAGAGTTGAGATGGATTGCCATCGTTCGTTCCATTCCATTGTCCTTCGGCAACTTGTTGAAATGTGTTGGATGCGCCGTAATCAAAGACACCACCATAAGTGCCAATACATGTTGAGTTGTATTCGGGGGCACATTGCGCCTTGTTCACGACGTACAATACGTCATCTGAGGTACTTGGTCTAAGTGATACTATCTGAGGCGGATTGCCGATGGAGACCTGGATGCCTCTTGTAATAGCGGTTTGATCTGTGGTGACTGTAACATTGGTCCAAGGCAGCAGCATCTAGGCACACCAACTATTAGTTCAAGTCCTAGGTATGTTTCGCTTCGCGACTTCAAGATCATATCACGATATCAAGAGCGGTCCATGTCACAAACACACTGATGTACGCTGGACGGACTATGGGAGTCTGGTGACTTACGGGGGGAGCCCCATTCTGGCAGATTGACATCGTGACGTTCCAGTCAACAGAAGAACGACCAGCGTGGTACGGAATATAACTTTTTATAAAAATGAATCAATGCCAGGCGCAGACAGGCGAGAATAAAGGAGTGACAGCCAAATCAAAGAAGTTGCAAAACGAATGTAGTGTAGATTTGGGGCTCTGCAGGAGAAACACCTGGACAAGAGAGGGCAAAGGAAAAGAACAAGTGATGCCGTTCGCAAGACGAAGTATAGCAGCAGTGCGACATTACCAGCCCGGCAAAATTGCATCGAAATAAGTGCCACTGAAGTCCAGCCCAAGGGCCACTGAAATTAATCTGACAGCTTAGCCATCGGGCTAGCTTGGTTGTCAGGCAGGGATCATCCGCATGTACGGAGTATGCACCTGGACTTTCCAGAAGCCGTTTTCACCTTGGTCATTGCCGTTCTTGAGACGAAAGCAATCCATCTGGTGCTAGGAAACCCGGTTCACGAGTCTGAGGAGATTGGCGCGCGCAGAGTATGTATCACTTGTCTATCAGCCTCAGAAACATCAATTCATACAATGCTTCAAGTCTGACTTGAACTTGAAGTGTTCGGGGTCCGGAGTACGGATACATTGTTCCCAGGTGAACACCGAGTCCCAGGGAATGATGTTGATCACCGTTGGTGGTCACGAATCGACTATTGTTGTCTTTCGGTTAGGCTAAGAGGCAGCTGGAGCCGGCGTGTTTGAAAAGCACAACAGTGGAGACACAAGCATAGCGTACAGTAAGCTTGTCATTGAAATGGCGAACCGAATGCAGATGCAATATTGCTCGTGGCCGTCAGGGGGGAGAAATGATAGTGTGATGTACGGAGTATTGTTTATAGAACGGAATCTGCCCACCAGGCTGAGCGGGAGCGAAATCAGATGGCGGTCATTTAAACCACGAATGAGACGATGCATCCTGGAGCCCAATTTTCTGCTATTGGTTCGCTTGATGACATTTGAAAATGTATAATTTCCACCCCTAATAGTAGTGAAGTCTGGAAAAGGGGGCCTTATGCAGCCTAAGATCCGGCCAAGACCCTTGGCAGGAACCACATGGGCGACTTCCAGGGAGTAGGACATGGGTCGCACGGGAGGATAAGTCCGTCGAAAGACACAGACTTTGGAGGGAAAGTAAGAAGGTTACTTAACTCTTGAGCTTGTCGCCAGATATTGCGAGTCGGCAGGAGTATGGAGTACTCGGAGGACTTATGAAATGGGGGTTGCTTTCCATTGCAAGCCGAGCCACGATGCTTGCTTTGGATGTGTAGTCCGCACTGCGTATCTAGGTGAGTTGATGGGTGCCAGGCGAGCTAGAGCCTTGCACGAAGGGACGAAACTGGGATCCAGAGTTCCAGTCTACTCGATTACCTTGGTGACTGTCCAGAAAGAGATTGCCAAAATCCTTCGACCAAGGTTCAAGTGTGCGTGCCCAAGAATCCCCGAACGAGGTCCTCCTTCCTAGGCACATCCAGACTCCAGACTTGCCGTCTGTAGGGGGAGGGGTGGAGCGCCGAGCTATTGTAAAGTCAGCCCTATTTTCATCCCAATCGCTTGCATGATGTCTCGCCTCGAGGCTTGGCGCTGATTCCAGTTTAGGTTTGATTCTAGCTGCCAAAATTTAGTCACTGGTCCTTAGTCCTCTGTACTCTGTACATATTTGCCTCCCTTGGAACAGATTCGCAGCCTCATCCCGCGAAATAAGCTTCCTTTGGCAAGCAGACAAAGCAACTCCCTGATCACATCAAACACAATGTCCAGACGTCCCGAAGAAGGTAACATCAACTTTGAGCACCTCTGCTCTGACGCTGCCGTTAAGAGAACGGACTGTGATCCTCTGACAGCCGCTTCGACCCTTCAGATTAAAACTCTCGCATGTCACGTGCTTTAACCGAGCCGCCTCCCAAAAGCGCGTAGACCAGATATTGATGGACTTGTTGGGTAGGTTCACCCAGTGGTAGAATCTTGCTTAATGATACTGTCGGCCAGAGAGACGCACCAGATGCACCTGCGTTCTTTCTGTGGTCATAGGATGAGATCGAAAAAAAATGGATTCACAAAGTGACTTGACCATCTCTGAATCAAAGAATTGGAAGTCCCAGGGACGGATGGCTTCGGATGCTCGTTTCCCGGAACAATGGGCCACTAACATCGATGCGTATCTGGTTCAAAGCCAGTGCATTGTGCAGCAGCTCCATGTTTTCTGCGGAAGGTGGGCAAAGAATGGACGCGAGAGCTTGGGATGAGTCCACAAACTTTCCGTCTCTTCACCGAGAAACCCATGCAGATATTCTCAGGTGTGATGAGTGCATCATCTAGCACCGTTGCAGATCTTGCGGACGGACGCAGTGAATGATTGATTGTCTGAATCCCCGATATCACTAGGAAAGAAATGGAGTCCCTAACTTGAGACCGGCTGATACCGTGTAAGGCGGACTCAGTCCCAGCATATCCTAGGAAAAAGTGGGCTCAGCATAGCACCAAGACAACGGTGGTTGAAATGAGCATGTCTGGATGGCACTCATTTACTCAAGTCTGGACAAGCCCGCCGTTCATGCACCCTTCCTACCAGACAACTGCAACAAGCAATCTAGCCCAAAGCTTGATTGAGACAGAGTGCCAGACCTGACCCGTCAATCGTGGCCTTGAGGGAGGCTATGTTGTGTAGCCTCGAGTCAGCAGACATCGCTGTGTTTGCTGTGTTTGAGAGGATGACAGTGCTTTGCGATTTGCGTGACAGATATATAAAATGGAATGCATCGGCGGAGGACCCCGGGCCACATGCCTCCTGGATTGGCAAACGACAGCAGATCAGCAGATCAGGGTTATGAATGATGCCAATTCGTGTCGGAGCGGGCTGGATTTCGCTTGGATGCCTCATAATTCCATCCTAGATCGGCTCTTGATAAGGCAGAATTGTTGGTGACAATTCACGGCTTGTCCAAGTCAATGACATCCTGCCATTGACTGTGACGCCGCCTTGATGGGTGATCGGCCACCGCCTTTTCCACTCATTGGTCGCAACTGCTTGACTTGTGAAGACTCAACGCTCCTTCCAAGATGCCTTTTTGTCAACAACAATATCAACAACCCACAACGTCTTCCCTCAGCCCTCAGCGGACCTCAACTACTACGAGATCCTACCTCCACAGAATCACCTGGGTCAGGTGAGAAGCAAACGTAAGCTGCCTCTTCTCTTCCACTATAAAAGCAGGCTCTTCGCCCGACTCAAAGCAACCTCTCCTCTTTCCTCTTCGTTACCCAAACCTCACATTGTCCGCGCCCAGATACTGATTTCCAAACTTCCGACCCACCTTTCCTACCCTCACTTTCGAGCAGCCGCCCGATTGGGCCCCAAATACGTCTTGCCATCGACTTACTCGTTATCGTCAATTCTTTTCTTCAGGAGTGACTGGAAAGCTTCATTCAGACATCCTCAGACGTCTCATTGACTCTGATCAAGATGCCGACTCCTCGAAGCAACCCGAACTACAATGTCCACTTCTCAGATGCCAAAATCAAGTCAATCGTCTGCAAGAGTCTTGATGAGGTTGACCCTGAAGAGATCAACATCGAACAACTGCCTTCAGGGAAGTCATTCAACAATCGAATCTACTATGTCGACATCTGCACTAAACTGCGCTCGGGTGAAGAGTCTCTCGTTGCGTCTGACGCCTCTGATACCGGAGATGAGGAGTCACTGGAGAGAATTACATCGAGAAGAACTCCAGCTACAACCTCTTACGCCCTTAAAGTGATCGGTCGTGGCTTTGATGCTCGTAAGATTCAGAACGAGATCGCCTGCCTCCTGCTCTTGGAGAAATATTGCCCATCCATGTCGGTTCCCAGAGTCCTTTCTTGGTCTGAAGACGGAGGGAGAGTTCAGACCAGAAGCGATCCTCAGGGCTCGGTTTCCCTCGAGGCGCATGAACATCTACCAACCCAAGCATTGAGAAATCTGTCCATCTCTGACGCTGACGATCAACAAGATTTGAAGCAAGGCTGGATGCTCCTCAGTCGCGTACCTGGACGAATTATTTACCCGAAAGATCTCGAAGGATCTGATGGCGAAAAACTTATGATGCAGGTCGCAGGTTATATTGCTGACTGGCGCAAAAACATGCCGCGAGGTAACGCCATTGGCAACGTGGTCCTCATCCCTCAGGCCGTAGATGCTCCGCCTGCTGCGACTCTCTACGTTCGATCCATCTTACCAGGCACCGATGTCTATATTCAGGGACGTCTTACGGGACATGTTCAGCCATCTCGCCCTTTGAAAACTCACTTGGAGTATGTGACTCATCGATTGAACTCCGCTCTCCGCAAACTCCAAGATTACGAGATTTATCAGTACATCCGTGAGCCAATGACAAGCGCGGTCAACCGATTCATGACAGATACCCTTCCGCAATTGGACATCGCCTATCCCCCGGAGAAACGTCGCCAAGCTGAATGCTCGGAGTCGTTCCCCGACGAAGCAGAGGTGGGGGAGAAGCATATGTTCACCCATTATGACCTTTCACCAAGAAACGTTCTGGTCACCGAATCTGATGATGGACACCTCAATGTTTCAGCGATCCTTGACTTGGAGTTCTCGGGCATGTATCCGATCTACGAAGAATTTGCCAATACCCTTGTCAATGATGCCTATGATTGGCCAACACATTCCTACAACATCTTCATGACAGAACTCCGCAAGCTCGAGGCTCTACCGGCAGCCCTTGGCCATGCAAACTATTGTTGCAACGGAGTCACAGGTGACCGTGAGTATACGAGCGAGCTGCACAAGGACGAGATTATCCCAGTTGGCGATTTAGTCTTCCACCAAGCTTGCCTCGTCATGCGTGTCATTGAAAATATCGCCCCCTGGTGGGTGAAAGACTCTTGCAATTTGACAGTCGACGAGTTGCACGCTGAACTTGACGGAGCTTACTCCAGAGTTGACCGCGCCATCAAGGCCTTGCAAGCGATGTGCCCCGTGGTCCACTGCCAAGGTCTGGATATGAAGATGCCAAACTAACCAAAGTACCCGCCTCTCTCAGCGACGGCCAAGGACAATGAAACTGCAGGTCAGTGAGCTGCAATGAAGAAATGTAACACAATGTCGTACATATGGGCCACTGGAAACAGGCAAATTGAGGACAGTCACCAATACTCTGTCAGCCATTCAAGCAGGGTTGAAATGCGCCATTGTCAGCAAAGACATTCATGTATCAGCATCAGAACGCAATAGTGAGAACTAGCTCCATCAGCCACTATTCATCAATGAGAATACCAGTCAAACTTCTTCATGCAAAACCTCGTGATCTCCCCGCTTAGTAGGCAAACTCCTAGGAGTCTGATGACTTTTCATTGTCATTCACAGGTGCAACCGTAATTCACTGTCGCAATCCTGCTTGAGATGTTATTTACGTAACACCGAGCCTCGCCAGCAAACAGCCATCGAGACCTTAAGTACACAGGAATCTCTTTTATACATAGTGCTTCGCCCAGCCTATGCAAAGAACCAAACAGATCTCGTGTCGCACGGTGAGAGCACCACAGCTTGCGCGCTCTCAACGACAGTTGATCACGAGGGAACACATTGCACAAAGAGCAGTTGGAACAAACGAATGAGAAGATATGCCAAGCTAGGTTCGCGGTTGATTTACGCATCTGCTGACAGCTGTCGTCTAAGTGCGCCTTTTCAACCGGCGCAGGCGCATTGCTGGAGATTTTCATGGGGTTTGGTTTAGAAGGCACATGCAAAAGGGGAAGTCTGGACGTGACGACGGTTCGCTGCCTGATGATAGCAACAGCTCAGTCGAGGCCAAGGAATTTGTGCCACGATAAGAACAATCGGGAGTAATGACTGAGAACTTCGCATCGCGTCTAAGCCCGCATGGCGTGGTCTTTGGCCATCCAAACGGCGCCGCTTGGAGGTGAGCTTCATTGAAGCTCTATACAGCGGCAAAATGAGTATGGTGTACGGCTTGCAGTGATACCCGCGGGACGTCTATGTAAAGTGCAGCTTCAAACCTCAACTCAAGACCTCCTCAACCCTCCAGCCGGCTTTACTCTTGACATCGAGCACTTGTCTGACCTTGACGGGCGGCAGCGGCCAGCCGAAGCCGAGACCACCGCCTCGCTCGCCAGCACCGACCCTCAATTCGGCTACAACCCAACACTCTCTGCGCTTCGGGGTGCCGGGGAGCTCCTCAACCTTGCTCTTGGCCACAGGCTTGCCGTACTCAATGAGAGCGGTGTCGCGCGCCAGGACGGAGAGCTGGGCCGTGGTAATTGGTGTCAGGGGGAACATCCGTGTCTTGGGGATAGCGTTGGCACTATCGCCAGTTCCACTGACGGTGTGCGCCTGTGCGCGCTGAAGGTGGCTGTATACGATGTACTCTGGGAGTTCCTTGGCCGTGAGTCGAGAGAGCACGGACGATGGGTGGATGTAGACAGCCTTCTCGGTGACGGACGCGGATGTTCGATCTGTCAGCGGAATAAGCGGCAGGTACGGCACGTCGATGGCCCGGCGAGGCTTCATGCCCAGTTCAGGGGGTGTGGGGAGCTGGTCGTAGCGGATCGCCACTCGGTCGATATGACCGCTCGCAGCGATGGTGTTGAGTTGCTTGACGCGTGTGGAGGATAATTTCATTGCGTGAGACTTGCTAATCGCTTCGTGGTTGATGGACCGATGGTTGCTGCGCAGGATGGATTCGAGTTGAGATCGCAGTTGTGCTATTTCAGCCATAGCCTTGGGGCGCAGGTAGTAGTCACCACAGAACTGGGACTTGTCTGGTGCGTCAAGATACATTGACACCGCCGTGAAGAGCTTTATGGCATCTGAGGTCTTGTCGTGGCGGCTGAGTGTTGCTCGGGCTCGACCGTATTCTTGTTTGACCTGGTCGCGCTGCTCATCCTCCTGCTGGTCCTCTCGAGTGTACAGTTCACCCTTCTGCGCCGACTGCGACTCCAAGTGAAGTTGGGCTTCTGTAACGAAGATTTCTGGCACCGCTAGACCGGCTACCAGGGTGAGAACTTGCCAGATAAGAGTAAGATCGTCAACGCCAGCGGCCATGATCTTGCCCAGGCGAGGAGACAGGGGGTACACTGAAAGATGTTTGCCCAAGTTGGTAATCGCTCCTGCAGTTGTCAAGGCGCCGAGGTTTCTGAGGAGCCGCTCAGCTTTGCTCAAGGTGAAAGCTGATGGTGGGGTTGGGAATGGGAACTCCACGATTGGCTTTGGGTAGGCAAATCCTTTCAATTGGAGGACGACGCTCTCCGCAGGCGCGCGAAGGATTTCTGGTTCCGCGTGAGATGGGAAAAACTGTTCGTATACGGCGGATGTGTAGAGCCTCCAACAATGGCCAGGGCCTGTTCGACCTGCACGGCCAGCTCGCTGTTCGGCGCTGGCTTTGCTGATCCAGTCGATCTCAAAACTCTGGACACCTGAATCGAGGTTATATTTCCGCTCCTTGCTCCGACCTGAGTCAAACACATAGCGGATTCCAGGGATTGTCAAACTGGTCTCCGCCACGTTCGTTGCCAGGACAATTAATCGAGATCCAGAGGGAGGCGGGTCAAATACCTTGAGCTGCTCAACGGTTGGAAGCTGCGAATAGAGAGGTAAGACGTGCACAGAAGTATATGGCTCTTTACTCGATTTGGACACATGGTTGGCTTGGTTGTCATCGCCTTCTTCCTCATCTGAAATGTCGAATTCATGGGCGTCTGCCTCGTCTTCCGAATGTGTCAAAATATCGAGATCAAAATCGTCATGGTCTTCTTGTGTCTTGAAGTCCCCAATTTCCATGTCTTCGGCCTCAAGTGGCGCTTCGCTCGCCGAAATCTGCACCCGTGGCAGATTCTGTCGTATGTTCTCTCGGTGCTGTGGTATCAATGCAGCTTTCAAACGATCGCCAACCTGTCTTATCTCGTTTTGCCCTGTCAAGAAGACCAAGATGCCACCCTGAGGAAGTTTTCGGTGTGCACGTCCGACCTTCTCTATCACTTCTTCGACATAGTCTGGCCGGGAACGCAGAGCAAAATGCGGAGTAACACGATGCTGCCTGCCTTCTGCTTCCACGACAGGCGGCCTTTCAGATGCTGAGAAGAGCTTCTCATGTAGGAAGTCTCCGATGTTTAGAGTTGCGGACATAATGATAAGTTTAAGTGGCATCGGATTCGGATTGAATTTGGTTTTTCGTAATCGGGCTGGCACAATCTTGCTCAACATTCCAATCAAGATATCAGTGTTCACACTTCTTTCATGAGCTTCGTCAATGATTATGGTGGAATACTTCTTAAGGAGCAAATCCTGAGATAGTTCTCGTAGCAAAATTCCATCTGTCATAAACTTCACTGCAGTATCGGGAGAAACATTGCTGTCGAATCGAATCTGGTGAGCAACCTTCTTCCCGTGATCGCCTAGTTCAACGCCAACGCGTTTGGCCATGCTCACTGCAGCTACTCGCCTAGGTTGAGTAATACCAATAACTCCGGGTGTTGGTCCATCCTTCGCACCATACCCCGCCTCGAATAAGAATTGCGGCACTTGTGTCGTTTTACCGCTACCAGTGTCGCCTTTCACAAGGACAACAGGATGATTGTGGATTGCTTCCATGATTTCTTGCTCTCGTTGTAAAATTGGTAGTTGTGACCTTGATTGCTGGATCTCCTTGGCGCGATCAACATGAACGGCATATGCCTTTCTATTGGGCTGTTGCTCCGTAGTATTGTGATGGGCCACAACGGCCTCACGAGGAGGCTGCACTTGTTTAACCGATGGCTTTGGCAAGAGCTGCCCTTCACCCGGTGCGTAAGAGGGAACATATCCCATTGATTGGTTAAGTTGCTGCGTAGCCCACGTTTTGAAGGCAGATTTCCTTGTCTTGATTTTGCCCATAGCAGAGCTCTCTGAAGATTCCAATTCTGAATCACTCTCTTCGGAGGCTGAATCGCCTTCTCCGTCGCTTGAATCAGTGATCTCCCCCTCGGACGATATGGAGTCTCCTGGGCTTTGATCATTGTCCGAAGAATCGACGTCGCCAGTTGACTCCGACTCAAACCCTTCCCAGGGCAATTCTTCCACCATTGGCAGAACTTTATCGCGTTGCTGTTTCCTAGGCCTCGACTGAATTATAGGCAAGCCATTCTCGTCGAGAACTAGGGCTTGTGCAAGGCCGCTACCATTAATTGTTGCATTTGCTAAGGGTTCGATGGGCTTCGGTTCATCAGCCTGTTCTTGTGCAGGCGCGAAAGCATCTTGATTCTCTGCTTCGAACGAATCCTCGCTTTGCACCTCCGAAACATCATCATGATCCTCTCTGCTCTTCCATCTCTTCCCTGCTGCATTCACGGCCACCTGACCATCAAGATAATCGCCAAAACTTCGTTTTCCAAGATTCTTTGATGTTTCTATCACTGCGTCGTACTTCTCTTTCTCTTGTTCTAGCTTTCGCAACAGGTCAAGCGTCTCATCCTTCCTCAATTTATTCTCGACGTATTTATCCAACCGCTTTTGCTTTTTTGCCGATATTTTCGGTTGCTGGGCCTTTAACTCGTCCCTCAATGCCTGCCTCTTCGCATCTTTCTCGGATTGGGTCAGAGGGAAAATCTGCTCTTGGTTGGACTCAGGATGGAACGAATTTCCATTTTGCTCCCGTGCGCGAACTTTGTGTTTCCTCTGGCGAGGCACAAACCGGGGCATCTTAGAGTACAACGCACTTTTAGCTCAAATTGTTCAAACGCCACGAGCCTCAAACAAAATGGTTCAAGTGCATCCAAGGCCCAAAAATTTAGCGAGGGCAGAAAAAAAGGCGGTCTAGGCCTTTTCTTTGGAGGGGCCAACAGGGCGGTGAGGAACAGCGATCAATCACGTGCTACGCGCCCATTTGCCTCCATTATCATACATTGATCTCTCCGTTGTTCGTCTTAGGTACTTGGTCACCGAATTATATCACAAAGTTTAAGGGTGGGCGTAAGATGGGAATTCCACAAGATTACGAATCTGCCAGCATGGACGACACCAAGGTTACCGTACCTTTCCCAGCACCGACAAAGCAAGCCGTTGGCGAGATCAATGGAGTCAAGACTGATGTTATGTCAATCTTCTTTGCAGACAAAATCATGATCACAGTCACGCAAAATGGTAGATTGGCGCAATGGGTATAACTCTTTCGAAGTCTAATTAAAGCAATTATATGCTGAGACATTGGTAGATCACCGTGCCCCTACTGAGCGATAATCCGACTCAATCAGATCCATATTTCCAGACCATTCGGTCTGAAGATGACGCTCTTCTGCCGTCAGCCCGCTTCCAACCGCGCACACTTCTTGGAGCTGGCGGCTCAAACCGTGAGACTCTGGGCCAGCTATACGCCTCACAGATCGCCACTGCGATTGCGACCAAATCGCCAGAAGAGTCTAGGACGCTCATGTTAGGACTTGGGCTGGCCAAAGCTGAAATGGACCGGGACATCTTCTTGCAAATTATCAATCTTGTCCTAAAGGTTCTCTGAAATAATCGATTTCAAGATGAGTGTACAATCACCCACCTGTGGCGTCGATAAGGCAGGGAGATCTAGCCTGCCATATTCTTCTCTCGACACTACCACTACCAATTGCATCGAAGGCCTTCCCTGGCGTCCTTTTCCGCCGAGCTTTGATCTCCTCCACGGAAACATTCATGTCGTAGTTGCCTTCGACTAGCGCAATGATCCCCAACTCGCTCTCACAGACACCACCAGGTTCTATTGCCGGGCGCAACGGGCGCTGCAGCACACCCGACCAAGCAAATCGCTTCGAAAGGTCTAGCGCAATATTATGTGGCTGATGTCGAAGCGATGGTTGGAGCCGGAGGAGCAGCTGCAATGTATCCTGAGTGCGATTATGGACTCTCACCTTCAAAGTCGCAAAAGTCTCATTCGGAAGAACAAAATGTGATCTTCCTATCTGTTTGACTGTTGGTCCTGGACCACGCCCAGTGTCCAAACCACTATGGCAGAGGCTGATTGCGTAGTCGATGTTAACATGGTCCATTTTGAGAGCTTCCACCATACGTGGACTTAATCTTATGCCTTTCCTCAGGTCGATCTCTCCATGTCGCCCAGAGCTCGCTTCCATCCATGTACCTCGCAGGCACGTCAGTAGTGACTCTCGATACCAGAAGGATTCCCTGCTGGAAAGCTCTGCTTCCGTACTCATTTTTGATTTCGAGACCACGAATTGTTTCTGTGTATCCAAGTTCGGGATTGAGGCGTGCGGGTCTTCCACAAACAGACGCGGGAGCAGCACCACGACTCTGGTGACAACACCTGGCTGTAGAGTTTCATGGACTACGTAGGCATTCTGCCAAGATAGATCTTCATCGATTTGGTCAGTCGTAGGTAGCTTCCTTGCTTGTATGTGGATGGCCAGTGGCTGGGGCCACACATTTCGTAGGTCTAGTGACATCATGCAGTAGTCACTGGCATCGGCTTGATCCTGAAGCCAATGGTGAATCCTCGACTGCCGTTCATGTTCATGTTCAGTGAAAGCGTTGCGGTCACCGTCGGCCTCTGATACGTCCAGTTTCCCCTTCTGTTGGCTGCTGTGATGCCAAGCAAAGTCTCCGTGAATTGGCAAGATATTGCAACGTGGGAGTTCAATGCTTCCATTCACAGTTATTGCGATGGGAAATCTGATCTGTCTAGTATAAAAGGTGTCCTTGACTTCAGACGATGGAGATCCCAAATAAGCGTAATCTGCATGTACTGCCGCACTGATAAGCCCCGCTCGTCCACTGACCTCGACAGTGTAACTGATATCTTGGTTCGGTAGAAGGAGAGTATCCGCTTGAAGGCCGTCTCTCTTCCTGATTGAGATTGCGGGCTTGTTTGCCATCTGTGACTGAACTTCAAAAATCTCAACTTGATTCAGGTCTTTGTTTGACAGCGCCTCTTGAAGCTGTGTCATTACGGAATCCTCTGTGGTCATGAGAAGAAGGTCAGCAGCAACAGTTGCGCTAGTGTTGGTTAGGGTGAGAGTAAACGAGCGGCTCTCCCCCTCCAGCAACATTAAAGACGGCTGGTCTAGAGTGCTGGACTTCACTGTCAGCCTGGGTTGAGCATTGATGACCCTCAGTTTCAAGATTGCAGGAGCTGGTGGGTCGACCAAAACAGCCGTACCGCCAGCTGAAGTCTCGTCAGCAGCAGTTCCTTTCAGACGAGGTCGAAATCGAGGTTTGAATGCCACCTTTTGCTTCGGTTTGATCGGCAGCTTCCAATCGTCCACAAAAGTGAGAAACTCCTGTTCGTAGCAATTGCGTATCCTTGCCCGACAACCAATCACCTCCAAATCCCCGCTGGTAGTTGGCTGGCCATTCAAAGTGAAAGTCTGAATAGAAAACGGCCCGAGTACAATACCGTGTTGAGAAGATTTGAAGGTTGAGCCTTTGGTGATTAGAGATATCTCCTCAATATCGACTTCGATTTCAAGAGGGTTTTGCAGTACAACGGCAAACGTAGCTAATTCACCTGCCACGAGGACAGGAGCAGTCGCCACATGTTTATCCTTAGAGAAAGGGTTGTAGATGAACGGATCTCGAACAGTATCGGCTAAGCCGCTAGTACGAATTGACAGATCACTTGGCTTATGTGCGATAAGCGTGGAAAAAGTATCTTTCTCGAATATCTGGACATCTCGCACCAGAAAATCATCCCAGTATTCAGCGCGATAGCCATCTGCACCAAGTCGAGAGGCCGCAGACACGGCTCGTCTCATGCTCTCCAATAGACGAACTTGTTCTTCAGTTGAGATTATCGGAACTGGGGGCTTCGATTGCGTTGTCATTGTCAGTGTTTGCTTTGAAGCACGGAGAATATTTGAAGTAAAATGAAGGCCAGCTGGTATGTCAGGTAGAGCTTCACAAACACCAACACAGACCCGAAGCATTTCAATCTTGAGCAGAACGTCGCCATAGCTTTGCTCAATGGCCCAAATGGACAGCTTATCCCGAATGACACCGATATCTGCAGCTCTTTGCTCCAGTGGGGACGGAACGGGTGGTAAGGCAACTCCATAAGCGCTTGCCGCAAGGCCTAGCATGATTCTCGTTCCAATAACCATCTCCGGAATAACACCTTGCTGCGCATTGCTAAGTGGAGGAAGTCCTGCCGCAGGATGTACACCAACCTCAGAAGCACCAAGTTTACGTGCTTCAACAAGTTTGGGAGCGAATTGTTGCATCAGTTGCTTAAGGTAAAACGCATGCTTTCGTTCCAGTCCCAAAATAGATAGGCTACTTGCCACAGCAACCAGCATACTTGTATAATGCGACAAATTGTTGCTTGATTGAGATATCTGAAGCGTCTCAATCAGAATATTCGCCAGACCTGCTCTGGATATTGAGACAAATTCTCCTTCTGATTGTATAGGTGTATCGATGTTCTGGTCACGGGCCAACACTAGATGGTCAAGAATGTTCCGGTTGAGAACACAGCCTGCACCTTTGATTGCCACCAGTAAATTCACGTGTCTAACACGAGACTCTCTTAACAAGTCCTGTAAAGAACCCCCCAGATCAAGGTTTGAAATTTTGGCGTACAGTTCCAGAATAGTTTCGACTAGCGGTGGGATAAGTTGAGCAAGAGTTTTTAACGAGCCTGCCGATTGAGTCGTTGCGTCCGCGCCAAATATTCCGCTTCTGTTTGGGAGCGAGCGACAGATCTGGGGAACGGAATATGCTACGTTCGACCAGGACAAAAGAACCATTGAGACGAGCAAACACTCCAGAGCCTTGCCATGCCATAGGTGGTCTTGATTCTCGGAAGCAAGGGTAGCGCCTTCCGATAAGGAACTGATGGCATCTAGCCAAAGACCACTCTGGAGACTGTACATGCCTTGAATGATGCTGAAACGGCCCCGTGATGTGTCGCTCTGAGCCTCAGGTTCATTGAACGCCGATATTGGACTAGAGGACTTGGCCGAGATAGGGGTGGGCGACCCTTCTGGCCCTGCCGGCACAAGATTTCTAGAAATGCGAGGGAAGCCTTGAGAGCTTCCTGCTGGAACCATACTGATTGGCTTATCTTTCAAAGATTTCAAAAGCTCGGAAACGCCCTTTGTCCACCTTTGCGACACTCGGACCATAGTATCAAATGCCGCCTCATCTCCATCGCTCTCAGGTACGTGTAAAACCTCGGTATCATTCAGAAATGCGTGGTCTCCATGGAAAACTACAAGCTGGCGCACGACAATCCCAGGTACGTCAGCCAGTGGCTCGGCAAACTGAGCGCTGATGTTTTCGAACGTGGAGAAACCACGATTTGTAGTAGAGCCGTCGCTCTCAATTGAATGCTCAAGCCGCTTACCGTCCACCAGACCTAGTAGAACCTGGCATTTTCCATTTGGCTCAAGGGGAAACATGTCGGCTCTGGAAGTATCTTGGCTCGCAGCCAAATCGAAGAATATTGATCCATCTTCAGTGTCTAATCTCAATTACCATTAGCACCCCTGGCTCTACCAACCCTCGAAAATTATTTTTTGACCTACGCTGTCGATTTCTGGTGTTGATCACCCTGAGTTTGACAACCGACGCAGTTCGCAAAATCTTGATAAATTCCTGGAAGCGATCAGGATGGACCTGGCCGATGGGAACGCATACTGTGTTGATCCTTGCGCCTGCTGTGGGCAAGAATGGATTATATCCCATAATGACATGGTGATAGCGTGAGGAGAAGAGGGTGGTGGTGGAAGGCACCCGGTGTGAAAAGGGTGAAGACACCAGATGTTCCCTTGATAATACACGTGACCATCTCGCGTGATCACATGGGTTCGCGCCTCAACAAGTGGCGTTGAGCTTCGCTTGATTAGATAAAATCTCCACATCCGTAGCTGCCCATGCGTCACCCCGTCACCCGCCTAGCCTAGGTCTGTTTAACTCAACTGTGTAGGAAAGTTGCCTGCAATAGTCTGGCACCTCCTAGAAATCGCCTCGTGTTCGCCTCACCCGTATCGCTATATAAACATGTTATTGCGTCCTCTCTGCTGATGGACTACGCTTTACTCGTCCCTTTGATATGGATTTCAACGCCCTGCGCGCACGGACGCTGCGTTCGGGAAACGATGAGGAGGCTGTCACCGTCAACACCAGAGCACTCATAGACAAGGTGTTGGCTCGATACTCAGGAGAATGGACGGTTCTAAGAGAACTACTCCAGAATGCGGCTGATGCATCCGCCACTAAAATCACGATCAAATTCGAGACTATCCCATCCACCACTGTTCCACTACCCTCTGTGGCTTCCTCTGACTCAATCCTGCTCAAGCATACAGTTCAAAATCATACCTTGAAACGGCTGGTTGTGACGAACAACGGGCAACCATTCAGCGAGAATGATTGGAATCGGTTGAAGAGAATAGCTGAGGGTAATCCTGATGAGACCAAAATTGGGGCTTTCGGTGTTGGGTTCTATTCTACTTTTGCCGATTGTGAAGAGCCATTTGTGTCCTCTGGCCGAGAGGCTATGGCGTTCTACTGGAAGAACAACTCTCTATTCACACGACGTCTACAGCTCAGCGATGAAGAAGCATCCCCGGATACCAATTTCGTCCTCGATTATCGAGACGCCACATCCCCGGTTCCTCTCCTCCTCCCCTTGGCACAATTCCTTGCAAACAGTCTTACTTTTGTTGGCCTAGAAAATATTGAGCTGTGGGTAGACAACTGGAATGTGCTTTCATTGACAAAGAAGACGTCGCCTAGTTACGAATTAGGAATCCCTAGGGACATTGAACCGAAAACGAGCGAGGGATTCATGAAAGTGTCGAAAGTGTCGAAAGAGATTGCACAAATCGATGGGAAATGGATGGCCATCATAGGATGGAAGGCATCCAAGGATACCGGAAACCGGGCCCACACCCAAGATTCTGGCCCTTCACTTCGGAAGTTCTTTTCCAGACTGGCTGGAGTGCAGGACGAGAATCAGACAACTGCGAGACCAGATACGCCAGTGACTAATGACACTGATGTGCTTGCCACAACTTTTTCAGCTACCGTCTTTTTGAATGTCAACACTGCCACTATCAAAACTTTTACAGGGCAGAAATTCAACGAGGAGTTGGAACGTGCGACAAAGAAACCTCCGCCCAAGTATACAAAACTTGCAGTTCTCACAGCTCCTTATATCGAAGATTCAAGTCTTGCCAAGGCATCTGCAGCCGGTGATGTCTTTGGTACTGTACTTCCAGCAAAAGGGGGAAAGATATTCATTGGATTTCCAACTCATCAAACCACCGGACTCAGCGCTCATATCTCAGCACCTTCTGTCATACCTACAGTCGAGCGGGAGTCAATTGATTTGAACGCAAGATATGTAAGAACATGGAATATGGAGATGTTGAGAGCCGCCGGCATTGTTTGCAGAATAGCCTGGGCAACGGAAATGCAAGAACTACAGGAAAAGATCCGGCGAGAGGCCAATGGTCGTTCTAAGATTCGCATGGACGAAGTCAATCCCTTCTTGGATGAAGCCATCACGATCTTCAAGAATTTTACTTACAGGGAGTCAACGCCATCTGCCGCAATAGGCCAACTACTCGAGGATGCTTTTTGGACCTGTAGTAAGAAGGCTTCAATTGAAGTTGTTTCTACCTGCGGAGTCCTTCCGACACATGATGTCCGTGTTGCTCCTAAGGATTTGACCTTCATGGCGGGAATTCCAATCATCCCAGAAAGACTAGCAGCAGAAGCAAAGCAATTAGTGGGGAAACTTGTTGACTTTGGCTTGATCACGGAGGTAACCGTGTCAGACATTAAACTTGCTCTTGAATCAAGTCCTTTGTCCGCCGTGCAAGTGGCTGAATTTCTTGGCTGGTTGACAAAGCAATCAACCCGTGGACAGCTCGATAAGACGACTATCGCTAACCTCCTGGCCGTTGCCGTGGTGAATGACGACATGCCTGAAACTGAGCGAGGGCAAATTCTTCAACTCGGAGAGATGCAATATTTTCTTAATCCTAGCAGAACTCCGGTGGATTTCCCTGTACCTTCCTCAGTCATGCCGTTCAAGTTCACAAAGAGTATGAGCAAGCATGAACTAGAGAGCTTAGGATGGGAAGAGTTGCAAATAGTCCCCTGGATGCGTTGGCTGATTTCGCAGTCTGGAAACCGTCAAGTCCTCGCTGAAAATCAAGATATTACACGGTCTCCTGAGTTCAGCTCACAGATTCTTCCCCTACTCTCGAAGCATTGGGATTCGCTCAGCCAATCTTCCAAGTCATCTTTGGTTGACCTTTTGACGAACCACACTGTTGTTCCAACAAAGTTTGGTATGAAGAAGCCAAGCGACTCCTATTTTCCCAACGTGAAGCTCTTTGACGACCTGGCAACTATTAAGGGTCTCGGAAATGTGAAGGACAAATTTCTGATAGCGATTGGTGTGCGCAAAACTGTGGAGTTGGGCATGGTCTTTGAGCGACTCCTATCGAAAGACTCGAGAGGCAGCCATGTGGATCTTATACAATATCTTGCCTCTGTTCGTGAAGACATACCAGGCGCGGACTTGCAGAAGTTGAGAAACACCCCTATCTGTCCAAGACAGATTAAAGGCAAAGAAGAAGAAAATTCCACAAAACTGTACAAGGTTGGAGAATTGTTTGAGCCTCGCCCCGAACTTCGAGATTTGAGCCTCCCTTGCTTATCTTGGCCTGGCCTCTACCGCAGTGGAAGTCCTGAGGGGAGATTCCTGAGCGGCCTTGGTCTGCGGACAGTTCCAACTGTTGATGAATTAATTGCCATCATGGCTGAGGCTGGGAAAACATCTCATCAGGACCTTGATTTAAGGGATAGGACCCTTGCGTATTTCCTATCTCACCACCATGCATCCGGGTATGGTGCCTACGACTATTCTAAGATCTCGACTCCATTCCTACCGATTGAAAACAAACCTGACAAACTAGCTACACCTTCACAGTGCTTCATTGACGAAGGCGCAGCGCTGCTTGGATTTGATATTTTGAAGAGAGATTGGGTGTCTCATGCAAACAAATTCGGGGTCCGACACAACCCTCCTATGGAGCTCTGTGTTAATATCCTGAGTCGACGCCCACCAACCACAGTTGCTGCAGCGCGTACATTATTTGCCTACTTCGCTACTCGGCTAGGTGAGATTAATGCGACCAACATTCCTCGACTAAACGAGATGGATTTTATACCAATTTTCTCCAAGAGTAAAGAAAAATCGGCACCCAAGTTGCACACTTCACCCAGGAACTGTTTCCTAGGTGAGAATGACGTGTTTGGTGACATATTTCACTACGTTGATTTTGGAGTGGAAGCCAATGCCTTCCTGGTAAAATGTGGGTCTAAACAAGAACCGTCAAAAGTCGAGATTGCCCAGATTCTCGTAAGGGAGCCGGCACGCATTTCTGCAACCTTTCGCAACGCCGAGAAATACCTAGCCCTTCTACGCAGCATGGCCGATAGCGTGAAGATTTTGAAGAAGAATAAGGAACTTTTTGCAGAAATGAAGAGGGCACCATTCCTACTTGCAAGCCGAGAGATACCCACTGCCCCGAATTCCATGGACAAATCCGCAGCCCAGTCAGAAGATAAAGACAATTTTGATGAAGAGGATGTACAGGGAATCCGTGAGTTCCAATTATGTAGCGCACAGGATGCTATCATAATCGATGACTACATCAACTACAATCTATTTAAGACAAACATTCTCGCCGCCCCACAAGAGGAGAGTCTCGAAGAATTTTATTACAGTTTAGGATCGCCACTCTTAAGTTCTCTGGTCGAGGAGGCCGCCCGCCATGGACCCAGAGCACCAGATCAGAAACCCGCAGAGAAGTTACAGAAGCAGATCCTTGAACGTTCAACGTTGTTTCTTCATGAACAGTCGCCAGATACCATCAAGCATGATGCTAAATGGTTGGAGAAAAATCTAAAGGTGCAACTTGTGTCGAGCATTTCGCTTCGGCGATCATTGCGAGATCGCAACATCAGCCATACTGAAAAGAGGACTGCGGTTGTCACTGCAGTCAACCGGGAATACACACTTTGGATTAGTGGTGCAAAGCCTGACCTTTACCAAGTCAGTCAAGCTCTTGTTCATATCTTACTGACGAGGCCCAAACTTCATTCTGCAATCACACTCGAAATGTTGCTCAAGACTGATTTGCTTGAGCTGAGAGCACGTGGGTTCAATGTCTCCCGTATACTTCGCCAGAAGGCGGCTGAAGCGCGGCTTGCTGAAAATAAACGTCAGCAGGAACTTGAAGAGCAACGAAAGCGGATCGAAGAGGAAGAAAAGGCATACATGGCTATTCAGTCAAAGTCACAGGGCAATCAGCGACAACAATTACCTGGAGGATTTCCAGACTCTCCCACACGTCAATCAAGAGATCTCAGTCATAACAATGTACAAGCTGCTGATGGCGATGGTGGTAGACCCGGCCGGAGCCTGATCTCCAACCTCTCGAAGCAATTTGGTTGGGCCAATCGCCATGTTCAATCCATGTTGGCCAACGATGATGAGGGGAGTACTAGCAAAGAAAAGGCTCTTGCTAATGGTGAGCCTCCACCACCATATCAGTACAACCAGCAAGGACCAAAGATTCAAGGCGATGGTGTCTCCGCCCCGCACCGTCTACGGGAAAATCTGCTGAGTGCAGTCCAAAAAACTCGTCCTCATAACTCGGCCGATGTTTTTAGCCGTGGGGAGACAAATGTGCTTACAGAGACGAAGTCTTACTGCGATGAACATCCTGCCCATGAGCTTGCCTTCGTAGCCGAGATCAAACATGGAATCCAAATGTTCATGGCATCTCCCAATGATGCACCCACCTTCCTCCGCGAGCACTCAGCCGGCCTCACAACGTTTGCCACGCTCCTGAAATCAGTTGGAGAAATTTTCAGCCTCAACCCCAGGACACTCAACATCTTCATGGAGCCAGTGGGTAAAACCATTGCCTTCAACCGAAACGGTAGCATCTTCTGCAATTACCGATATTACCACGACCTCCACGAACGAACGGCGCCAGGAAGCGGCACTGATCATGCCGAGGCATTTGTTTATTGGTGGGTTATTCTCTGTCACGAGCTGGCGCATAATCTCGTTGGGGACCATAGTTCTGATCACAGCTATTACACGGAGGGATTCGTGGCACAGTATTTTGGTCGGGTTATCAAAGCGCTTGCACAGGCAGAGTCTCCTGCACCGGAGCCACAGCGTTTGATTGACTTATGAAAGTGGGGTATCTCTCAAGGGCACAGGATAGAGTTAGATCATGTTTGAATAGAAGTATAGCAGAGCAGCATCCTGGGTTGTTTCTCCCTGAATACCCAGGTAGATACTTAGAACGACTTCTAATGGACTGTCACACATCTGGACCTAGTTCCGCCGAACAAAATACCAGTGGCTGCCTTAACAGACTCTTATGCTCGACCGTAATCATCATTAACTTATCTCGACAGGGACTCGATCTTCGAAGTTAAAAGACAAGTGACCTTTCTATACGTCTTGCATGGGCCCTGCTTTCATTCTTGGAATACGGGCGGCCCGGCGGAGCTGCCTTGCACAATGCAGGCCACTCTCGAGCTCGTCGCTCCGTGCGTCTGGTCACAACAGATGGTCCAAGATCAAACATGACAAGGGTGTCAACGACCTCCACAAAGCCAGAGAGAGAACGCGACTTTCCCATCAAATTGTTCTCGCATCAAAACGTAGGTAGAAAACTGTCTGATGGGTAATTTCAGTCAACTCAACTTGCCGCAGTCCATGGACCCGATCCCAATGCCAATCCTCATCTCGCAAGTGCGATCGCAGCCGCGAAGAAGGGCCAACTCTCCAAAGATATGATCGAGGTGGCAATCCTCAGGGGCCAAGGCAAATCTCTTGCCAATCTACCGCTCGAGGCGCTCGTAATTGAATGTCTACTTCCGCACGGCGTTGCAGCAGTCGTCGAATGTGAAACAGACAACAAGAAACGCACGCTCCAAGACATCCGCGTCATCATCAATAAATCTGGAGGCAGTGTAGGGCCCACTGCCTTTCTATTCGAGAAGAAAGGCCGCATACATTTTGAAGAGCAGAACAAAATCGGGATAGATGAGGCACTGGAAGAGGCTATTGAAGCAGGAGCCCTTGACATTATCGAGGAGGAGGGCAATCTGGTCGTGGAGACCCCACCGACTGAGCTCTCAGCAATTGCTGGGCGGCTACAAGAATCACTGAATATTCGCGTGGAGAAGTCGGAAGTCGTCTATGTACCAAACAACGAGACAATGGTGCCTCTGACGGACGAGCAGGCCAGGGAGATACAGCCGACACTGGATGCATTGGAGGCAGATCCAAGTTGTCAGGCTTTGTATCTCAATGCCTCCTATGATTGAAGGCATACATGCCACAGTGCGCATATGTACTTCAGAAGTTTGAATTAGAAAACTCTGCGCCTTGTGTGCACTGAGCATTATATATACCATGTACGGCCTCGTCCAGCAACTTCATGTACCACGAATGCCCATTTTCTATCTGTGTTCAATTTGTCTCGTGAATCGTACTAGTAGTAGATACTTTAGGTAATAGGTAAAGACATGTTCTCCTGTTGCACAACATGCCATGATAGTATAGGACTCAGGAATTTTCCGGCGGAGCACAGTGCCATCCAGCCGCAGCCAGAAAATGGTGTGTGGCAGAACGTCAAACCTGGAAGACAACACCTTGCCTTTGCTTGAACATAAATCATATGCATTGCTGGGGTGGAGAAGCGGTGGTCATCATCAAAGAGTCTCAGCTTAGGCCTCTAGTCTGTCTGCATGATTTTATTCACCAACTATACCAAAAGAAACTCCATTCTGGCCTTGTTCGAGTATGGAACCCGGAACATCCATCACGACATGGCAGCAGGCCTTCGAGGAGTACCGCATTCCTGCTACGCGGACAATTGAGAAGCAGCTGAAGTCGAGTGCAGCCCGCGACAAAGAAAAGTTGCGAACACTTGTGGGGTGGGTGAAGACTTCCATCCCTTGCCGTTCTTGTTTATCCAGGGATATTGATTGACACTCGGGTTGACACTCGGGGTACCCTGGCCCCAGTAACCATCTTGATGGCTGACTGTTCAAAAATTTAGTGGGAGTTATCGTGAACTTTTGGCCACAGCAGAATCAATTGTGATACTAGACTCGATGACCAAAACGGCCGAGGAGCACTTATCAACGATGGGCCACAACTGCAGACCACCTATTCAAAACCTCGGCAACAAGCCTCCAGATACGAAGAAAGTCGTTTTGGCTGAGCTAAGACTGTTGCAAAGATGTTGCGCGACTGTGGGCACTACCTTGCACGCACAGAGAATCCTTCCATGCTCTCAGCTCTTAGTTGTATCTCGCTTGCTACTCAAATCTCTTGGGGAACACCGGCTCCCATCCAAAAGCTTGGATCTTCTAAGGAACAAGGTCTCTCTTCTGAGGCGCCAGCTTCTGCGACAAGTGGACGTCAAACTAATTAGCCCACTCTCCCAACTTCCCGAGCTGGTTGAAGCCCTCTGTTCCTACTGCCTGGTCACGAGTGTATCATCGGACGATGCTTTGGGCCACCTTCACCAACTGCGACTTGATAAGATGCGAAGGACACTCAATCACGAATCCACCCAAGGAAACGCCATTCATGAGGCTCTGCGTTATCAGCTCACCTCGTTGCAGACATTCAAGGCTCTAGTTGGTCGCCCGCTGGTTGAGGCCATGTCGAACCTTCAGAAACGGCCCATTCTCGCAGACCAGACTCTGAGAAATTTGGAGTCACTCGACCTTGACAGAACGATTTCATTGATTTCCAGCGACATCCAGTCATTTGTACCATACTTCAAAAGAAGTGCTCTGTCGGCCAAAGATGTCCAGGCGAAGTTGGAAACCTGGTCAGAAGAAGCATCTCGAGTTGTAGTCACTGCATTAGAGGCCTATGTTCGTGATTCCGAAAGCACTGTCCTTGTCCTGAACTTGCGCAAAGAACTCTACACCATCCTGCTACCTTCCTACTTCTCGACTCCAGGGAGTAGAAATATGCATAGCCAAACACGAAATGTCCTGAACAAGAAGCTCCAATCAATCTGTTTAGGCCAAGTGAAGCAATTGCAAGAGATAACTTCAACTCTGACCGGAGACGTTGGCGAAAATCCGAAGGTCAACTCGCTCTGGGACAGCGACATTGGTCATATGGGAGTAAATACTCGAGGCTCGCGGGTAATCAAGCAAGTGAAGGGCCGGCACACTGGCCACCATGCCTCTTTGGCAAAAGCCACAAGATCTTTAGAGAAATGGGTTTCATTTACCAAAACAACAGAGTTGTCATTTAACGAGCTCTCGAAGACATCCTGGAGGGATTTATTGGAGGAGCCTGACGAAGAAGATGAAGAAGAAAGCATCGAGCTTTCAATGCAGCTCGGGAAGACCGATGCAGAGAGCTATGTTGAATTTCTGCGCGAATCACTTCGCGGGGCCCTATCGACGTATGAGACAAACATTGTCGATGCCGGTACTCGATTGGGCCCAGGCACTTCGGATATCGACAGGGCAGTGGCACTTCTACGCTCCATCCGGATGTCCGTAGCAACTTTGCAGGAGGGGTTTCCAGATTATGTGGCATTTGAGAAGATACATGAACTTATACCACGTCTTCATCAGATGGTCGCCGGGGAAGTCGTTCTCCGACTCTCTCAAAGCAGCGAGCGGAAGAAGGCAAAGCCAACCAAGTCCAGCAATGAAAGCCTGCCGGGAGAAATGCCATCTCCAAGAGCCTTCTCCACGCTACGGCGGCTGTGTGAGGTTATGTTTGATATTGGAGGGACCGACATTTGGTCAGCCTCAGCAGTGGCAAAGGTTAAAAGTCAGGTGCAGGCTCGAATATTTGAGGCAGAGCACAAGGCTACATACATGGTGAACAAGTTTGACGAGGTATACCTTGGAGCCGCACTCAATTCGGCTGGCAACACAAATGGTGATGAAGATGATGATGCATCCCAACTCCCTAATAGTAACGTTCAGGCGGCGAGGGATTATTGGACAAGGACGAAGCTCCTCTTTGGATTGCTGTCCTGACCTTGGTCTGAAGATTAACTAGCAAATCAGCAGTGGCTGGTAGTCCGGAAGTGCCCTTTTCTCAACATATGACTTGAGGAACCACAAGTTAGCCATTTGGCCCGGCACGGCTCGCTCGGGCGAAGGGAAGGATGCTTTCCCGGGTACAAGGCTGCCTTGTCGCCAATCATGCTTGATTCGTGCTTATAAAGTCCGATCGTTCTAAAGAACCCCGCATCTCTGCCGCAAAAGCTACTATTGTAGAGTTACATTTGCAATTGTAGTCTGTTCTTCAATAGCCATTCCATATACTTTACTATTGGCCAAGAACGATTGTAACGTCAAAAGGGCGCCGTATCTGGTGGGTGAAAGCTGCATAGTATAATAGCGCCCTGGGTGATCCTGCCCTGCCCGGCTGAAAGGGACTGATTCTTGAACTCCTAAGAAAGACGATGGCAGTCCCAGAGAACCCAAGTGGGCTCCTAGACGCAGAAGCAGCAAATGGCGCTCCAAACGTTGAGGTTTCACAAGCTACCCAACCAGGAACAGTAACGACAGAAGACACTGCATCTAACAATTCATCGTCTTCGATGAAGGACATTTCGTGCATCTACTTCGGCTACGGCTCCAACCTATCGCCACGGACAATGAAGCAACGGTGTCCCGATTCACTCTTCGTCGGCCTCGGGCGTCTGATGGACTGGAGGTGGGTCATCAATGAGACCGGGTACGCGAATATCGTGCCCTCGCCTGGGGACGTCGTCTACGGCAGTCTGTGCTTTTTAAGCAGGAGGGACGAGATGGCGCTCGATGAGAGCGAGGGCGTCCCTTGGCTTTACGAGAAAATGGACTTGCCGGTCACGAGGCTTGTTGCTGGTGATGGAAATGGAGATGGATGGAGCACCGCGGGGGAGGTCAAGATCAATGCCATGTCGTACGTTGATGTACAGAGGAAAAGTGTTGGTAAGATCGAGAAGGAGTATGTTGTTTGGATCAGAAAGGCGATTGAGGACGGCGTGCAGTGTGGCATGTCCAAGGAGTATGCCGAGAAATACCAGTCGCCGTATCTTCCAGAAGGGAAGGAGCAGGTGTCTACGGTCGAGGACGTTGTCATGGTGAGGACCACACGGTTTGGCGAACATAGTGCTGGACTTGTACCAAGAGGGTTCGCGAGTTGGTCGAGAGGGTAGTTCCATAGGGGGGAAAGTATGGCGGTGCACATATTTCGATGTAGATAACGATTCATCAATCAAAAGTTCACATGGCTCCTAGGATTTTTCAGGATGGCAGCATTGATATCCTTGGGAGACAGCCATAGGTAGAGTCTTCAAATATCAGGCGTGTAGCGGAATGGGCTCTGGGGTCGAGACTGTAGTTGGACAGTCTCTCTCGGTGTTAGCTATTATGGGCACATACCTTTCGTGAACAGTCGGGGCTCATTTAGATGAGACTTTTTCAACTGAGCTGGCTAAAAGGGCAGACAAATCAGATGCAGATAATTTTGTGAGTGTTCATCTCGCGAACGATCACGAGAAATGCAGAGCCAGAGATTGCATGCTGGGCTCAACGAAGTCCTTCGCCGGAACGGAAAATATAGACGGGCCGAAGCGAACGCTAGTCCTAGAATAGAAGAGTATAAATAATGACGCGCTTTTAGATCTTCACGAATTCAACATCTTCTGAACATTTTGTCTATCCAAGTTGCAAGTGCAGAAACATTTTGGAATCACGGTCTAGGTCTCATCGATCCGCAGCGAGATTGCTAGGTCGCATCGCACAATCTCACCCGCACTTCTCTCGGCGCGCTCAGTCTATTTATTTGTGCAAAAACCCTGCCATGATGCCTCCCGACGAAACGTTCATTGACGAACTCGTCACGCCAGCACCTGTGTTTGCTTACCGCGCACTCAAGGGCTTCATTTTTGGTTCCCCTGAAGATCAATCTGACATTGATTATTCGGACAAAGAGAACACTCCTCTAGACAAACTTGAAGTTTCCAAGAGACGAAAAACCACTACGAAAGCACGGACCGGTAAGAAACAAGTCACGCCTAAAAACAACAACAAGCACAAATAAGTCTAACTCGAAGACACAGGTAGCACGCAGAAATCAAAAACCTCTAAGGTCTCTGCCAGCATGCCTGTTAGTTTCTCTACCCCGCAATCCAAGCACTGGGAAGGTCGGCTTCCAGCACCAGAAGCGCAACCAGCTCCAAGTTCACCAACTCGTTCTATCTTGCGAGTTCCTGGTCAGGCCACTCCACGTTCTCAGTCCATGAAAGATGTGAACGTCACCTTCAAGGAGCTCAGCCCTGAGGAAGCCAGTAAGTTGCCTACTGTCAATGAAGCTCTCCACCCATGCTAACACCAAGACAGTTACTGCTCGCCAGGCCAAGTCGTCTGGTGACTTGCCCCCACCAAGTACTGCTCAGCCAGCGGTTCAAACTGTTGCTGCGCAGAAAGAAAATAAAGGAAAGCGAGCTCGCAATGTGGTCTCTATCAGTACTCCTGCTACTACGACTGACTCGGCTGCACCTCCGGCCCAAGTTCCAAGCGCTGCCCACGGCCCAGCTCGGATTGATCAAACTCTATTCGAGGAAATCTCCAGAGAAGCTATCGATAAGTATTCCCAGAAGACCGAGAGAGAGGTGAAGCGTTTGATCGCCCGCGCTAAGAAGTTGAGGGACTACGCGTACCAGGCCGACCTCAAAAACCAGGAGTTGAAGAAGACCATCAAGCAGTTGGAGATGGAGAACAGACAGTTGGATATGGAGAAAAGACAGGTGGACATGGAGAACGAGATGCTTCGCAATGGCCTTCACCCGGTGACCGAAGGCGTGTTTGGTAGACAACATGGTGTTACCGAATTTCCGTTTGAGGAGCGCCTTAAGGAGATTCGTGCAGTCACGGAGAGACGTATCGCCAAATCCTCGAAGCCTCTACCTCTACGGCCTGTAGTACCACTACCCAAGAACATTGACCCAAACTCAGAACTTGCACGCAGATACAAAATTGGTGAGGACTTTCTCTTTGGAGATCCAACCCGTGGCGGTATTCCTCCCTTCGCCACTGTTCAACAGTTGGTCGAAGCATACAAAAACCGCCCGAAGATCAATTGGGGCAAGTTGCTCAAAGAAAGCGAAGCAATCGCGAATTCAGAAGAGGATTCGGAGCTGAAGAAGGCAATCACTCACCCAAAGGTGTACGCGATGAACAAGGCGCGTGCAGATGCAGCGCGTGAGCGATTGGCGAAGAAGTCGGAGGCGAGAAAGGCCAGTCTCGAGAAGTAGACTGTGTCTGTGACGTGAAGTGAAATGGAAGTGAAGTTTGTGTGAATAGCTGATAACAACCAAGCATGTGACAACAGAACATGCCCACAACGGGCCCCAGAGAGTCAATGAGATCATGAATAGCTGAAAATGTGATTCTACGTAGAAGAAACCCTTCTTGTTGCGATGTATATATCGAGCTGAGTTAGCGTTGGTGTTCGTCCCTCTCCCATCGCTAGAGCAGCAAGATTCTGATACCCCCATGCGACCCCCACTTAGGAGCCAGTGGTTTATGACGAAAGGGCAGCCACCAGAGTTGCCAAAACGGAGTAGCGTAACCCCAGCTCCTCGGCTTGGCGTTTTCTGGAAAGCAGAGCAGCACAGACACCAGCACAGCAAAGGAACTGTGTCCTTACCAGCACTGCTAGTCCAACTCCCAGCAGCTTCCATCCTTCAGGGGACCCTGCCCTCTATAATTTCCATTCTCCATTGAAATTGTTCACTTCCACCTCCCTGTTCACTTCTCTTCATTCCACCCTGCTACATTCACAGGGCTTTTTTCATCTTCCTTCCTGACCTCGTTGCATCCTCCCACGCAACCATGAGCGGGCGTGAGTTCCATTCCCTCCGCACTTTCTCTTGAGTCTCCAAAATGCTAACACGTCGATGCTCTACCACTGCCAGTCCGTTTCCTCGATCTCATTAAACCCTTCACGCCCCTCCTTCCGGAGGTGGCCGCCCCTGAATCAAAGATCGCATTCAACCAGAAGTTGATGTGGACAGGAGTAAGAGTTTCCAACCGCATAGGCTGTTTGTTACAAGGAAGAGGGCGGATGGCTGACAACGCGGCATAGTGTACCCTTCTCATCTTTTTGGTCATGAGCCAGATGCCCCTCTACGGCATTGTCTCCTCTGACACCTCAGATCCTATCTATTGGCTGCGTATGATGTTGGCCAGTAACAGGGGAACTCTTATGGAATTGGGTACAACACCCATCATTTCTTCCGGCATGGTCTTCCAGGTACGTATACCCAATTCGCACACGCGATCAAAGCAACAAAATCTAACTCAAATAGCTTCTCGCGGGCACTCATCTTATCGATGTCAACCTCGATCTCAAGTCCGATCGCGAATTGTACCAAACCGCACAAAAGCTATTTGCCATCATCTTGTCCTTTGGTCAGGCCTGCGTCTTCGTCCTTACTGGCCTCTATGGTCAGCCTAGCGATCTCGGTGCTGGCATCTGTCTTCTTTTGATTGTCCAACTTGTCCTTGCTGGTCTGGTCGTCATTCTCCTCGATGAACTGTTGCAAAAGGGATATGGTCTCGGCTCCGGTATCTCGCTGTTCATCGCCACCAACATCTGTGAATCCATTGTCTGGAAGGCCTTCTCCCCAACTACCATTGACACCGGACGAGGAAAGGAGTTTGAGGGAGCTGTCATTGCCCTCTTCCATCTTCTCATCACCTGGCCTGACAAGACTCGAGCCCTGCGCGAGGCTTTCTACCGACAACATCTGCCCAACGTCATGAACTTGCTCGCAACCTTGGTTGTCTTCGCCGCCGTCATCTATCTCCAAGGTTTCCGCGTCGAGATTCCAGTCAAATCGTCCCGTCAACGTGGAATGCGAGGATCCTATCCTATCCGTCTCTTCTACACTTCCAATATGCCCATCATGCTGCAATCCGCTTTGGCCTCCAACATCTTCATGATCAGCCAAATGCTCTACACTCGCTTCTCTGACAATCTCTTAGTCAAGCTTGTTGGAACATGGGAGCCAAAGGAGGGATCTTCCCAGCTCTATGCTTCCGGTGGTATCGCCTACTACATGTCCCCGCCACACAGCTTTGCCGATGCTCTTCTTGATCCTATCCACACCGCCATTTATGTTGGCTTCATCATCATCACCTGCGCTGTCTTCTCAAAGACCTGGATCGAGGTTTCTGGATCGGCTCCTCGTGATGTCGCCAAGACTCTCAAGGATCAGGGTCTGGTCATGGCTGGTCATCGTGAACAGAGCATGTACAAGGAGTTGAAGCGTGTCATCCCAACCGCTGCTGCTTTTGGTGGAGCTTGCATTGGCGCCCTCTCCGTTGCCAGCGACATGTTGGGTGCATTGGGAAGTGGCACTGGTATCTTGCTCGCCGTTACCATCATCTATGGATACTTCGAGATTGCGGCCAAAGAGGGTGACTTTGGCGCGAACCTGAAGGGCCTTATTGCTTAGACAAAGACCGGTGTTTTAGCATAAGTGGACTCTTTGGAGAGAAGTCGATCGTTCTACGACATTTATACAACCACCAAAAGTACGTATGCTCTGATTATGCATAGCGTTGGGGATTGGGGGAGGAGAGGATTTGCCTTCAGGTTCAAGAGAGGACGCTGGTATTCTTGAAAACATGTGGCTAGGTGGGAAAAGATCTCTGTACAGTAGTAGCTATGTAGACAATGATAGTGAGCTGTACGATATTCCCGTGGATTGTTCGGCTATCTCTGTACCTCATTGCAAATATCTATATTTAATGCATTGAAAGATAGTATCCGCCCAAGAGATGGGAAGGGCTCTCTCTCTCTCGCACCATGATCCGACTGGAAACAGATTTAACAAAGTAAACCTCCATCATCGACACTTATATTGTAAGGATTTTTGGAGGCTCCTACACCCCACCCCGCCGCTCCCCTCATTCTCTTTCTACGTGCGATAATCGCCATTAATAGTGACATACTCATGACTAAAGTCACAGAACCAATATTGGGCCTCCTCAGAACCTGTGCCAAGATCAACTTCAATTTCAAGATCCTCGTCCTCAAGCAACCTAGCTGCACGCTCTTCATTGACGGCCTCGGGCTCGCCGTTGACGAGGAGCTTCAGCACGCCCTCGTCCTTGGACTTGGACGTCGCGGCGGGCACGAAGCTGACGTTTGTCTTGGACGGGACGACGGCATCGGCAGAGCTCAGGTTCGGCGTGTACCCGATCGCGCACAGGATGCGACCCCAGTTCGCATCTTTTCCATACAGCGCGGTTTTGACGAGCGGAGAGCGCGCGATTGTCGACGCAATTAGCTTCGCGTCCGCGACGGTGCGCGCATTGCGCACGCTCACCTGCACGAATTTCGTGGCGCCTTCGCCGTCGCGCACGACGAGTTGGGAGAGCCGTTGCGCGAAGGATGTGAGAACTGTAGACATCGTGGCGTAGTCGGCGGATGAGGTGTCGTCGGGGATGGGCTCCGTACTGGTCGAGGGCGTTGCGGCCCCGTTGGCGAGGATGGCGACCGTGTCGTTTGTAGACGTGTCGCCGTCGATGGAGATCGAGTTGAATGACTTCTCGACCGCGGAGGTCAGCAGGGATTTCAGAGCTGGTGCGGAGATCGCGGCATCCGTGGCGAGAATCCCCAGAAGTGTTGCCATGTTCGGGTGGATCATGCCCGCCCCTTTGGTCATTCCGGCCAGGCTGTATTCAGTCTCTGGGTGCGAAGGCAGAGTGAATGTGGTGGATAGGAGCTTTGGGAATGTATCGGTGGTGCAGATCGCCTTGGCGGTGGTGAGCCATGCAGCGTGTGTGTCGTCTATGTTAGCATAGGCGGAGGAGATCTTAGAGAGGATCTTTTGGATGGGTAGTCGCTGGCCGATAACGCCCGTCGACATGACCAGACTATTGGCCCCTAGGCCATCCTCCGCTTGCGACGATTGCTGGAACTGAGCGGTCGCTGTGTCGGCCATTGCTTGGGCATCTTCGAGCCCTCCCACGCCCGTGACCGCATTGGCACAGCCAGAGTTGATAATGATGCTCCTCAAGCCCGCTCCACCTCTTTTTTCGAGCACCGACTTACTCACCTGGACCGGTGCGGCCTGGAATTTGTTGGTGGTGAAGACGGCCGCACCGAATGCAGGGCGGTCTGAGACGATAAATGCTAAGTCTGGATGAGACTTGTTGGCGGGTTTGACGCCAACGTACGTGCCAGACACCTTGAATCCCTTGGGGTATGTTCCGGATGTAGGGATATACTTGACCTTGGATGCCGGTATGGATGAGTCAATTGGCGCAGAGTAGTGACGGACAAATGTCCTGACCATGGAGCGGGCTGAAGGAGCTTTTGCAGATGCCATGTTGGCGGTGGCTGTGATGACCCTTGTTGTATCTCAATTTGTCATACTAGATTTTCCTGAATATCGCCCTGATCAAGCTCAAGGCTAGTGATCAGCTGTGTTGAGCTCGACTTCAATATCGAGCCTCCAACTTTTCAAACGTAACGTTCACAGACAGTGTTATGCTCAGCGGAAGAATGTAACCGTTCATACAGCACGATATCAATCCAAGCTCAATGTCAATGCCCCGTCCCGACCGATATCGGCAAATAAAGCTCTCTTCAATTGATTCGCAGATTGAGAGGGAGCTTACAGCATGGTAGAGACCATGATCATGAATGGGCCAGATTTATAGAGGAGAGAATTTCTTCGTTGGATTGCCGTGAGTCATGAAGTTCCCAAGCTTTCCATTTTCGAGGAAGATTCTTTGAAGTTTTGCGGTCAAATGCGCAGCCAATCATCTTGCTCCGTTTGCGGAGTCGCGTAAATGCATCGACGGTGAAGAAGGGAGCTGCGGCGCGCTACCCACCACTACGTTCAATCCTTCACACAGCAAAACTATTTCCAATTCCTGCTCCGTAATCCTACGTGAGCGCGATACTGTCCTCTTGGTTATGACCAAAAGAAAGAGTCCAGACCCGGTCGTTGAACCTGCAGACACACCTTCCAAGCGCCGAAGGAAAACCGTTGATCCACCCCTCACAAATGGAATACACAATGGGGAGGCCGAGCCTCAAGAACCTGGTCTGAAAGGGACTCCCAGGAAGAATGGTGCCTCTACGACTCCGAGAAAGGGCAGATCTAGCACAAAACCCTTGTTGGAGGAAGAGGAGAACTACAACGACAACAATAGCCCAACTCCTAAACCTAACGGTCGAACACTGTTCGCTACTCCCAGGAAGAGCAAAGCCATCTCTGAGACGCCCTCAAAATCCAAAAAGGCTGATCGATCTGCAAAGAGGAAAAGTGCTCAACTGCTCGCGCAAGGACAAGATGAGAATGATTGGGATGGCCAAGGCGCTCTAGCGAGGGCTATTCTTGAAGACGACGACAATGTGGAGGAAGCTGACGCTGCAGTGAGGGAAATCGTCGAAGAGGATGCAGTCAAAGATGTCACGACTCCCGTCAAGACACCAAATAAACGAGGAAGGCCAAAGGGCGCAAAGAACAAGAGGTCACCTACTCCCGAGGGAGACATACCCCCGGAGGAGCGATATTTCTTTCAAAATCGAAGCGGCCCGCCACAAATATCGAATAATAAGTTCAACTCGGTCAAGTCATTGACTCATGATGAATACCATGAGCATATACAAACGGTGTCAGAAAATCACGAAGCAGAAAGATCGCAATTGATGAGGCTGCATGCAAGATCTTTTCCCCAGTGGCAGTTTGAGTTTACACAAGGCTATGGACTATGTCTCTATGGCTATGGGAGTAAGCGTAAGCTTGTAAACAACTTTGCAGAGTGGTTTCACAAACATTCCAAGAGGCTACCACAGATTGTCATTGTTAATGGTTATACACCAAAGTTGAATGTTAGAGGCATCATCAATGCCATAGCTTCAGCTATGGTGGACGAGGAGGAGCGATCGTTGAGGCTGGTTGGTCAGCCTCAAGAAATGGTTGACACCTTGTTCTCTTACATGGAAGAACATCCGCCTGATGGCCAGCTTATGCTGATGGTCAATTCAATTGATGCCCAGCCTCTTCGACGTTCATCAGCACAAACGATTTTGGCTCGTCTCGCAAACCATCCACTTATAGCTTTTCTCGCCACTGCTGATTCTCCCACCTTTCCAACATTATGGAACTCCAATTTGCTTGATCAATTCAAGTTTGTGTTCCATGATTGTACAACATTTGCGCCCTACACCACAGAGATCAATGTTGTTGATGAGGTACACGAACTGCTTGGTCGCAAGAAGCTTCGTGCTGGCGGAAAAGAAGGTATTGGCTTTGTACTCAAGTCCCTGCCTGAAAATGCACGGAATCTGTATCGAGTCTTGCTCTCCGAGATTCTGGCTATTCTTTCGGACGGTGTCGATGAAGGTCATGAGGACGAAGAAGATAAGCGCCCAGCCAGAAAAACACAAAGAGAAGAAGCCGAAGAAATCGGTATTGAGTACCGAACTTTGTATCAGAAAGCCTCGGAGGAGTTTATATGTTCCAGCAGCCTGAATTTTCAATTTTTGTTGAAAGAGTTTCATGATCATCAGATGATTACCAGCAGGCGCGATCCGAGCGGCACTGAAGTGTTAGGAGTGCCATTAACGAAGGAAGAAATGGAAGCAGTCTTGGAAGAGCTTGTTCTCTAAAATATCGTTTGCTAGTTACGACTAGGGACCATCACGATTGGACGAGTTGTCCCCAGCGACTAGGCCTATGCAATACAAGTTCTCCGACTCCACTGTTTTGATCCTGACGCCTCCATGTACGCCGATGAATGCCTCCAACAACTGTTTTTACCAGCCACGTCCCGCCAACTTCTCCTCTGGAGCCATAGTGCCGCAGTTGATACCAACCATAGCCTCTCCTAATCCCGCACTGCACTCGGCCAAAACCTTCGCATCCTGGAAATGCGTGGTTGCCTGAACAATAGCTTTGGCTCTCTTGGCAGCATTGCCTGATTTGAAGATCCCACTTCCAACAAAGACGCCATCACATCCTAGTTGCATCATCAAAGCAGCATCTGCAGGAGTGGCGATTCCTCCAGCTGCGAAATTGACCACAGGGAGTCGGCCAAGTTCAGCAGTCTGCTTCAGCAGCACTGGGTCAACTTCAAGTTCTCTTGCGAGGGCTCTGATAGCACCATCTCCCTCAGTAAGAGCCGCCTGTGCGCGGCTAATGTCCTCCTTGACAGTCCGCATGTGTCTAACAGCCTCAACAACATCTCCAGTACCGGCCTCTCCCTTTGTCCTAATCATTGCAGCGCCCTCACTGATACGTCGTAGTGCCTCGCCCAAGTTGCGGCATCCACAGACAAAGGGAACCTTGAATGGGCTCTTTTCGACGTGGTACTTAATATCAGCGGGGGTGAGAACCTCACTTTCGTCGATATAATCAACACCTAGTGCCTCGAGGATCTGGCATTCCACAAAGTGCCCTATCCTTGCCTTTGCCATGACAGGAATTGTCACTGCGGCTTGAATTTCCTTGATGAGGTGTGGATCGGACATTCTTGCAACGCCGCCATCTTTCCGGATATCCGCAGGGACTCTTTCGAGGGCCATAACGGCACACGCGCCAGCCTCTTCAGCAATTCGGGCTTGCTCAGCGTTGACCACATCCATGATCACGCCACCCTTGAGCATTTGAGCCAGACCGGCTTTGACAGTGAAGGACGGGATGGATGAGGTGCCATTGGTAGGGATTGTTGTGGAAGACATATTGTTATCGTTCATCACCATTATGGAAGTGGGAGATTGACTGAAAGAGAAGTTTCGACGACCAACTGGAGAAACCAAAGGGATAATAGAGGAGGGTGTTGGAATCAGATATGAAAATCAACTTTTGAGTCACCGCATGCAAATACGAATATACGAGGTCACACCCAAAGTGTAATGGGCAGTATTCTGAATAATGCCAACGGGAAAGCAGAGCTCGTGCGCCTTGGGACAAGTCTAACCCTCCGAGAAAAGAGCTCGGGGAATTGGAAAAAAAAAATATCATTGATCTTCGATTTCGGTCATGATGACTGCTCCCCGCAGTGGCCGCCTTCGCCCGCGCCTATCCGAGGAGATTGGCGGAGAGATCTACTCTGGCTTTCCTCCCATGCACCATCACCCGGGCCGGCTCTTCTATCCCAGTTGCATTGAAGCAATTTTATCCCCTTTATAGAAAATCATAGCTCGAACGCTTGAACGCCCACATCTCAGTTGTTCAAATTCGTTAAAGGTTGCCATATCAAGAGAGTCACGTGCAAATGGCACTGGCTTATGGTTTCTGCGTCTGTGCTCTCAATGCTTGCCCTTATCTACAAGATGAGAAAGGATGGCACATTCACGTGTGTTGATTAGTCAGGTTGCACGGCGAGATGGGAGTTAGTCCCCTTGCACCCCCTCACCGTCTCCTCCTTCAGATAAAGCTCTTGACGTTTGTGAAAAAATCCTCCACCCCATGTTATGTGTTTTTGCATCTTTGAGCAAGGTTGTTCGGAGACGCGGATATTTGGCTCGATGAATCCCCCCTACATGGGCTGATTCCCCTTGTCTCCAGCAATGAACAGTAACTTGAGCTTCTCGATGCGTTGCTCGATTGCTGTGCCATGGCTGCCCAAACCCAATCAATGGAGAATTGCTCTCAGCTATCAAGTTCTATGAGAATGGAGCCGACAGCTACACGACAGTTTCTTGTTGCTTCTGTAGGGAAGCCCTTGGATGAAACCACTCCGACCTCAATACCAGATTTGCCCCAAGATGTTTTCCTGCTTATCCTGGAGGACTTGGAGCCATGGGACGTGCTCAGTTGTCAGAAGGCGTCATCGTCGTGGCGTACTGCCTTTTCCAAGCCGGAGTATCTTCGTGTGATGTTACAGAAATACCATCAAGCCAAGGAGCTCCGTTCTCTTCCACGAGAGACTCTTTCCTTTCATGCCCCAGAGCAACCAGAAATTGATTGGAGAAATCTGTTCAGGTCGATCGCTAATCGTTACAAGCATCTCTCGCAAGGTAAGGCCAGGAAAATCTTCAAATATCCAATGGCACCATTAGAACAGTTGGGCGACTGGTTTCCTGTGGGGCAATGGGATTATCATGAATCACAACCAGGAGGTCGACTTTATTACGAAACAGCAGCAATTCATTTGAATAGAATTGGCTCCAAGCCGTACCTGTTCAGGCCGACATTATGGACGTATGATGACGGATTGTTGGTCTATGCCCCAGCTCAATGTATCGAGGACGATGGCTTCCCACATATTCTGTCACTGCTTGATGTCGCTACCGGCGACAGATATCCGATTCCATTTGATATCCGGGGAAAGATCATCCGTAATATCCGCTTACGCGATGCCACCTTGGTGGTCGAATGGGCCGAAAAAGATCCTTTTCACAACCTCAATGCGATGGAACAGGTCAATCGACATTTTGCCAATTGTTTCGACGTCAAGAGGAAGGGTACCGATTGGACAATCACATGGCGTTCGGAGTGGAAAATGCATTTCCTTGGTCTTCCGCCAAATTACCATGATAGATTCTTTTCCACCCACAACTCTAACCACTACGCGGTCTATTTCTGGCAGCCCAACAGGAGCATGTACACAGGGGATGAAGAGTTGCCCATTGAATCTCTCTCTGTCTGGGATATCTCAGTCCCTTCAAAATATCAACCGTCAACGGATCCATCCGGCAGGTTTCGCCCAGCGGAGAAAGATGGACCTTTCATTGTTTCACGCTTCTCCTTCACTGACATGGACTACATGGGCATACGACAGCATGCGAGTGTCGCCCTAATGTCCATCCACCTTCATTCTGAAACTCATTCCTTAATCATCCGTGAGAACGCCGCCGTCCCTGGTGAGGGATACTTCGATCCGGCTGAACGACTCTGGTGTGCCAAGACCACGACATTTCCCTTCTATGGAATGGGACCACGCCTGGTTCGGGAATGGGATGGAAACCTACCGCCTTACCGGGGACACTGCAGCATGGAAAGCGCGGACGTGGAAGAAATCGATCACTGGCTCTTGCCAATCATGGATGTGTATGACGAGCAGGCTGATGTAAGGCTGAGCTTGGTCGAAACGTGTTTTCGGAGCCAGAGCCTCGAAAACAGAATCATCGCCAGGGTGAAGGTTGGGCACGACTCTGATTGGGTGTACCTTGACGATGAGTTGACAAGGATAGTCGGTGGGATGGGCCGGATCGCCGGAGATGAACGGTGGATCATCGGGCAAAACGAAAGAATGGAACTTATTGTCGTTGAATTTTGAGACTATCGCCAAAAAGGATATACTGGAGAACCGAGATGATGCTCGACAAGGGGTCGTACCTCATCATGTGGAAGAAGGTTGCTTGAAAAAATCGAGTCTGTGCTACACGAATGCCACTACAACGCGGAACCGATATTCTCGAAAACTTGGTCGTTTGCGAGGGTCGTCTGGGTTCGTCAAGTAATCGCAATCCTACACCAAGCTCTTGTGATGGCTCTCGCCCCTACGTTCAACACTAGGTGTTTGGGAATCGACAAACCCTGTGCTCACTGCTACACGATTCCGGATACTCTCAGATCAGTTCCAGCACCCAGACAGAAATCTTGGAGAGGCCACTATATGATACTAAGGTCGAGAATCGAGATTACCATTTAGGTAGTGAATAAACTTGTTTTATGCATTCTACAATTCCATCTGCGGCCTTTCCCTGTTCATGATCACGATCAACTGGCAAGAGGTCCCTTAGGCTGGAGTGTGGTATACCACATACGTCCCTAGGTAGCCAGATACCACAATACAGAGGCCACACTCCGTAAGTCCATCATGAAACCACGACGCAACGCCCGACTCTATCCCGACCGCGTAAACATTCACCCCGTTGCCCAGGCTCTGCCTCGCCTCGCCTTGCCTCACCCAAGCCGGCCGTTTCGAGCAAGTAGCCCGAGCGACCGGGCTGTCCCTGCTCATGCACAATGCACGGTCTAGAGCGCCATTGATATAGTCTTGGTCCCTGGCCTGGAAGGATGTACAAATGTATCTATCTGATGCGACACCCGGGTATGTACTTGGT